>Ga0181552_10000085_pt1 | contig 58845 bp, 59 predicted proteins | sample 011ome_18_FD_130583 | JGI IMG/M metagenome (GOLD analysis project Ga0181552, IMG submission 130583) | Coastal salt marsh microbial communities from the Groves Creek Marsh, Skidaway Island, Georgia - 011501BT metaG (megahit assembly) | ecosystem: Environmental > Aquatic > Marine > Intertidal...
AACCGCTTCGACATTGGCTGAGCCGCCTTCAGGGGCGGCCTTGTCAAACGCTGTGCCGCGAACGGTGATGACGAGCTTTGGATCGCTCGATTCCACAGTGGCGATCGCATTACCTGCGTAGATCGGACGGGTGAATGTCTTCTCGCCCTCGACCGACAGAATGTCCGAGATTTGCATCACGTCGAGCAATGCGGCGACCCGCGGCGCGATGTTCTTACCCGTCGTAGTTGCGGGCGCGAGGAACGCGTCATGGATATCCATCAGGCCAGCGACCAATGGCGCAACATTCTCTGCCAGCGCGTGCTCGTAAGCAGCGTCGTCTGCTAGATGCACCGTGCCAACGCCTGCGATCTTGGCGGCTTCGTCTGCCACGCCTGCGCAGCCCGAACCAGCGACCAGCAGGTGCACTTCGCCCAGTTTTGCCGCAGCGGTAACCACCGCCAGCGTTGCGTCCTTAACGCTTGAATTGTCGTGTTCGACCCAAACGAGAGTTTTCATGGTTCTTTCTACCTTTCCTGTCCGGGTTTCTTACGCGATGCCGAGAGCTTTGATCTTGGCGACCAGAGCATCAACATCTTCGACCTTTTCACCGGCCTGGCGAACCGGCGGCTCGGAGACATTGGTGGTGATGAGGCGTGGGGCGATGTCCACGCCGTAGTCAGCCGGGCTCTTCGTATCGAGCGGCTTCTTCTTCGCCTTCATGATGTTAGGCAGCGAAGCATAGCGCGGCTCGTTGAGGCGCAAGTCCGTGGTAACAATCGCTGGTAGCGAAAGCTTTACGGTTTCCAGACCGCCGTCGATCTCGCGCTTCACAATCACGCTGTCGCCATCCACCTCAACGGTGTTGGCGAAGGTGCCTTGCGGGCGGCCCATCAGGGCGGCGAGCATCTGACCGGTCTGGTTGCTGTCGTCAGAGATTGACTGCTTGCCGAGCATCACGATGCCCGGGCCTTCTTCCTCAGCAATGGCTTTGAGGATTTTCGCAACCGCGAGCGGCTCTACATCAACGCCGTCTTCCACCTCGACCAGAATCGCGCGGTCTGCACCCATGGCGAGCGCGGTACGCAGCGTTTCCTGCGCCTTGGCCGGGCCGACAGAGACTGCAATGATCTCTTCTGCCTTGCCAGCTTCCTTAATACGAATCGCCTCTTCAACGGCGATTTCATCGAAGGGGTTCATGCTCATCTTGACGTTGGCCAGGTCTACGCCTGAACCATCCGCCTTGACGCGCGGCTTCACGTTATAGTCGATCACCCGCTTGACGGGGACGAGGATTTTCATGGGATTTCCTTCCTCTTGAATAGCTCGGAGCTCACCTAGCTTGCGTTTACGTAAACGTCAAGTCAGGCAAGGCCTCGAGAATCTCTAAAAATGCGCGACTGTCACTCGCCGTCTCAGCGCTTCAGGTCAAGGATTCGTTCCGCCGAGCTGGACTAGCCATTTGGTCAGGGATAGCCTGCGGAATGATCGGGAGAAGGCGATGAAACTGAGCAAGCGTATGATGCTGGTTATGGCTGCGGCGCTTTCGGCCGCACCTGCAGCGAGCGAAGAACCGCAGATGGAAACGCGAATAGGCGAGAAGGATTTCGTTTCACCGCCTGCCACAATCGGCCAGCTGGACTGGCTCGTGGGTCAATGGGCAGGCGAAGGCATTCAAGGCGCGCCCGCTATGGAAAGCTGGCTACCGCCGATTGGCGGCACGATGGTGGGCACCTTTGTGCAGGAGACAACCGAAGGCGCGATCATGTTCTCTGAGCACATGTACATTCTGCCTCAGGACGGCAGCCTTGCGCTCAAGCTAAAGCACTTCAATGCCGACCTGACGGGCTGGGAAGAGAAGGATGATATGCTCACCTTTCGCCTCGTCGCTATCGAGCCTTGTGCAGCCTATTTCAACGCGCTGACACTGCGCTGTGCCGATCCGGATAATCCGGGCGAAGGGCTAGTAGCTGCTGTACGGATGCAATCCGGTGGGGAGCTGAGTTTTCGGTTTGACCGAATGGTGGGGCCAGGTGCGTCGTCCATTGAGCGCTGTCTCGATGCTGTTTCCACCGTAGAGATAAACGAATGCCTTGCGGCGACTCTAAGGCGTGCAGACGGCCATCTCGCTCGTTACCTCGCCGCGGCGATTGAGCGGGCAAAAGACGAATCGGTTCTCGTGGCTAAGATCAAGGCAAGCGACGACACCTTTATCGCGTATCGTGAAAGTGAATGCGATGCAGTTTATGAGAATTGGAAAGGTGGAACGATAAGGGGCGCGATGGCTCTTGATTGTAAGATCGCTATGACCGACCGGCGCACGCACACAATCTGGCAAAACTGGCTGACATACATGGACGGAGCTCCACCAATTTTGCCTGAACCCGGGCCGACGCGGTAGCGCCGCCCAAAAGAAAGGCCCCGCCAGCGAATGCCGGCAGGGCCTCTCAAATACTTCGCGAATTTGACGCTTAAGCTGCTTGCTTCACCTCAGCCACGATCTTCTTCGCGGCATCGCCCAGATCATCGGCCGGAACGATCGGCAGGCCGGAAGTGGCGAGGATCTCCTTGCCTTGCTCGACATTGGTGCCCTCGAGGCGAACAACCAGAGGTACACTTAGGTCGACTTCCTTGGCCGCAATCACGATACCTTCCGCAATCGTGTCGCAGCGCATGATCCCGCCGAAGATATTGACCAGGATGCCTTCGACTGCCGGGTCTTTCAGGATGATCTTGAACGCCGCAGTGACCTTTTCGGTTGTCGCGCCGCCGCCCACGTCAAGGAAGTTCGCCGGGAAGGCGCCGTTCAACTTGATGATGTCCATCGTCGCCATGGCAAGTCCTGCGCCATTAACCATGCAGCCGATGTTGCCGTCCAGCTTGATGTAAGCGAGGTCATACTCGCTCGCTTCGACTTCAGCGGGATCTTCCTCGGTTACGTCGCGCAGTTCTTCGACGTCCTTGTGACGGAACAGCGCATTGCCATCGAAGCTCATCTTGGTGTCGAGCACTAGCAGCTGGCCATCCTCGGTCTCGACCAGCGGGTTGATCTCCAGCATTTCCATGTCGAGATCCATAAAGGCTGTGTAGAGCTGCTTGGTCAGCTTCTGGCACTGCTTGTTGAGATCTCCGGTCAGTTTCAGTGCGAAGGCAGCCGCGCGGCCATGATGCGGCATGAAGCCTTGGGCCGGGTCGATAGTGATCGTGGTGATCTTTTCCGGCGTATTGTGCGCTACATCTTCAATGTCCATCCCGCCTTCGGTCGAGACAATCATCGCAACGCGGCCCGATGCACGGTTGACCAGCATCGACAGGTAGTATTCCTTCGCAATATCAACACCATCGGTAACGTACAGGCGGTTGACCTGCTTGCCGGCGTCACCCGTCTGGATGGTCACCAGCGTGTTGCCGAGCATTTCCTTGGCATGCGATTCGACTTCTTCAATGCTTCTTGCCAGACGAACACCGCCGCCTGCGTCCGGGCCCAATTCCGAAAACTTGCCCTTGCCGCGGCCACCCGCGTGGATTTGCGCCTTCACGACATAAAGCGGTCCGGGCAGTTTCTTTGCGCCTTCAACAGCTTCTTCAACTGTGAGCGCAGCGTGGCCGGCAGGGATGCCGATGCCATATTTCGCGAGAAGTTCTTTTGCCTGGTATTCGTGGATATTCATGGGGAGGCCGTTTCCTTTGCTTGAGGCTTTCCGCTGGAATGTTTCGCAAAGCGCCTAAGCATGGATTCGCCGCCTTGAAAAGCAGACTTTGGGCGCGCAGTGCCAAGACTGACACTTTGAAGGGTAACCCATAGTCTTGATCGATAGCGACCGCCTTGAATCCATTGTCCGTGAAGCTGGCCGGATCGCTTGTGATCTATGGCCGGGCAATGGACATGCGCTGGACAGTTGGGAGAAAGAACCCGGATCGCCCGTTTGCGAGGCGGATCTGGCGGTTGATGCATTCCTGAAGCGCGAACTGGGCGCGTTGCTGCCTTCCGCCGGTTGGCTGTCGGAGGAGACCGGAGATGCGCCCGAGCGCCTGAATCGTGGTTTGATCTGGTTAGTCGATCCGATCGACGGCACGCGTGATTTTGTGCGCGGTCGCACCGGTTGGTGTGTGTCGGTAGCGTTGGTCAGTTCAGGCAAGCCGCTTATCGGCATGTTGTGCGCACCTGCCCGCAAAGAAGAGTGGCTAGGCGTCGCAGGCAAAGGAGCGTGGCTCAACGGAGCGGCACTGCGCGCGTCGCGGCGCAGCGTTTTTTCGGGCGCGCGCGTTCCGATTGACCAATTGCCTCATGCAGACAGCGATCTTGTGATTGTCGACAAGCCAAACTCGATCGCCTTGCGGATTGCGATGGTTGCGGCGGACGAGGCGGATCTGGTCGCAACGCTGCGCTGGGGCTATGAGTGGGACATTGCCGCGGCAACCTTGATCGCGCGTGAGGCCGGTGCAGAAGTCACAGACGCTTTCGGCGGGCCGCTCGCCTACAACAAACGCGATCCGCGCGCCTTTGGCGTTCTGGTTTGTACCCCTGAGATTCATGGCGATGCAGTCGCGCGACTAGCGGATCGCGCAGCGGAACTGGCCCCAACAACAAAGGGCCAGCGCTAAGGCCGGCCCTTCGCTTGTTTCAAAAGCTGTAGGCTTAGTAACCCTGCTGGGTTTGCGCCTCCCGCACATCCTGTTCGTCGAACGGAATGATCTTGATCTCGACCCGGCGATTGCGCGCGCGTCCTTCTGCAGTGTCATTCGATGCGACCGGCAAAGTCTCGCCAAAGCCCTGCCAGTGGATTCGCGCTTGCGAGACGCCGCGCGACTGAAGGTAGTTGGCAACGGTTTGCGCGCGGCGCTCTGACAATGTCTGGTTGAATGCATCCGAACCGGTCGAGTCGGTGTGGCCATACACATCGATCAGACTGTTGGGATATTGCACCAGATTTTCCGCTACGCCGTCTAGCGTGCTACGGAAGCCGGGGTTCAGCGTCGCGCTGCCAACATCGAATGTCACATTTTCGGGCAGGTTGAGCAAGATCGCCTCGCCATTGTCGACTTCAGTGACTTCAACGCCAGAGCCTTCGGTCTCTTCTTTCAGCTCCTTGATCTGCTGATCCATTGTGTAGCCGGCGTAACCGCCCGCTGCGCCGCCAGCCACCGCGCCGACAATACGTCCGGTCTTGCCGCCAATTGCGCCGCCAAGCAGCCCGCCCAGGACTGCGCCCCCGACACCGCCAATGGCTGTGCGTGAGACTTTGCGCTCGCCGGTGTTGGGGTCCGTGACACAGGCACTGGTGCCCAACAGCGATGCCGCCGCCAGGCTCGAAAGCATAATTTGTGATGTTTTCATCAAGATTCTCTTCTGCATCAAATCGGCGGATTGCCGAATCGGCCCCCAGCGACCGAACTTCCCCCAAAGCAGAGATCGCTAATGCCACAGTTTCTAGGCGCTTAAGGCTTGCTGCGCAATGAAGCTGGCAAGCGCGCTGATTTGTGCTAGCGGTTTATGCGTGACACCGTTTCCTTGGCCTGATGCCCTCATTATTGCTTGCCTGATCGTGCTCAATGGCGTGTTTGCCATGTCCGAGCTGGCGATTGTATCGGCTAAGCCTGCGCGCCTGAAGGGCAAGCGAGACAAAGGCTCGGCCGGTGCGAAGGTTGCGCTGCAGTTGGCGGCTGATCCCGGCAAGTTTCTCTCGACCGTGCAGATCGGGATCACACTGGTGGGCATTATCGCCGGTGCCTATTCTGGGGCGAGTCTGGGCGGGCCAGTGCGCGAGCGGATGTTGGCCTTGGGCGTCCCGCCTGAATGGGCCGGTGATGCCGGGTTTGCGCTTGTGATCGCGCTGACGACATATTTCAGCCTCGTGGTAGGCGAGCTTGTGCCCAAGCAGCTGGCCTTGCGGCATGCCGTACCGATCGCGGTAGCAATGTCGCGCCCTATGGCGCTTGTGGCCAGAATTGCCGCGCCGCTCGTCTGGGTGTTGGATACATCGTCTGGTTTGCTGATTCGTTTGCTGGGCGTGCGTCCGGGTGGGCAGTCGTCTGTGACCGCTGAAGAACTGCATATGATCTTCGCTGATGCAACGCGTTCAGGCACGATCGAGGAAGATCAGCATCAGATCCTGACCGGTGTTGTGCGTTTGGCAGAACGGCCAGTACGCGAATTGATGACGCCGCGTACTGAGCTCGACTGGATCGATGTCAGCGCGGACGAAGCAGCGATCCGCCAGGCAATCGAAGACAGCCCGCATTCTTTGCTGCCAATCGCGGACGGATCGCCCGACAATGTTCTGGGCGTTGTGAAAGTGCGCGAAGTTCTTGGCGCGCTGGTGGCGGGAAAGAAGGTGTCCTTGAAGCGGCTGATGCGCAAAGCGGAAGTCGTCCCCGATCAGCTTGATGCCATGGACGCGCTGCGCGTGCTCCAACAATCTGAAGTCGCAATGGCGATGGTTCATGATGAATATGGCCATCTGGATGGTATTATCACACCGGTCGATCTGCTCACCGCAATGGCCGGCGAATTTGCCAGCGATCAGGATGAAGGTGATACGCCGCTGCTGGTCGAGCGCGAGGATGGATCGCTATTGGTGTCGGGATCGCTATCGGCCGATGCGCTCGCGGACCGTTTGGGCATCGAATATGACGTGAACCGGGAGTTCGGCACTGCGGCCGGTTACGTATTGTCAGTCCTGAAACAGCTACCTGTCGCAGGAGATCATTTCCACGATCAGGGCTGGCGCTTTGAGGTTGTCGGTATGGACGGTCGCCGGATCGACAAACTCTTGATTAGCCAGGAATAACGGCAGTCGCTGATGCGCCTGCACCTTCAGGTGCAGCGATGATGTCGCGCGTAACAGAGCCCTTGGCGACCGTATTGGTCTGCGGGTCACCCACTGAAGAGCGGATGCCGGGCGCCGCTGTGCCCGCGCGGTCCAGCGCGCTGGTTTCTACCTGACTGCGCGGGGCAGGGCCACCAAACAGGGCTTCCAACGCCTGTTCTTGCGTCGAGCCATCGCCAGGGCGCGGTGCACCCGGAGCTGGCGGAACAAGATTGAAGTCTGGCGGAACCACCAAAGGTGCCTGACGTTGCACAGCAAACTCGTCTGGTCGTTCGCGGTTCAAAAAGCCGCCACCGCCGCATCCGGCCAGCATGGCGCTGGTCGCGATCAGGAGAATTGGTGTCTTTAGGCTAGGCATTGTGTTCACTCCACGAGCCGCGCGCGCGGCCCTTCTTCAGCAATTTGTTCAGCTTGACGTTCCTTGTCGCTTACCAAGAAGCTTCGCACAAGGATTATCACTACGCCGATGGTGATAGCGGCATCAGCGACATTGAAAATGAGGAATGGGCGGAAATCCCCGATATGAAAATCGGCATAGTCGAGCACATAGCCGAACCGCGTGCGGTCCACGATATTGCCCAGCGCGCCGCCCAGGATCATGCCTAGGCCGATAATGTCACCCAGCAATCGTTCGCGGAACATCCATACAGCAACGACGATGGCGATCAGCGCAGTCACGCCCACAAGGATCCAGCGCATTTCTTCGCTGGTTGCTTCGAACAGGCCCAGCGAAACGCCGCGGTTATGAACCCGTGTGAGGTCAAAGAACGGCAGCAAATCCATCTTGTCGAGTTCGCGCGATAGGCCAAGCGGGCCATCTACCAGCCATTTGATGAACTGGTCGCTGACAAAGATCAGCGCGGCAATGCCAAGCCCGATCATGCGGTTGCGGGTGAGGAATTCGTTCATTCCGCTGCGTCCATTTGGCTGACAGCATCGTCGCACCGCCCGCATAGCTCGCCATCTTCCGAAACTTCGGGAAGCAAGCGCCAGCAACGGCCGCATTTGTGATGATTGGTCTTGGTGACAGTCACACTGTCGCTATCGCTGCACGTGACTGACGCTGTGATGAACAATTCGGCCAAATCTGCATCGCTGAAGCCTTCTGGCACCGCATTGGCAGGCACCCTCACTTCGGCCTCCAGACTGGAACGGATCACTTTCTCGCGGCGCAGTGGCTCGATCGCTTCGTTCACGCGCTCACGCAGATCGCGAAGCATCTCCCAACGCTCACCATCAGCGGTCACGCCCGGCACCGCTGGCCATTCGAGCAAATGCACGCTGCCGCCATCGGGATAGCGCGTGCTCCAGACTTCCTCTGTGGTGTAAACCAGCACCGGCGCGGCATAGCGCACCAGCGCATGGAACAGCAGGTCCAGCACGGTGCGATAGGCATTGCGCGTCGTCGAGTCAGGCCCGTCGCAATAGAGCGTGTCTTTGCGGATATCGAAGAAGAACGCGCTCAAGTCTTCATTGCAGAAATCGACCAGCAGCCGCGTGTAGGCGTTGAAGTCGTAATCATCGACCGCCTTGCGCAGCTTGCCGTCGAGATCCGCCAGCAGCGCCAGCACATAGAGCTCCAGCTCCGGCACTTCTCCGGCATCGCCCATATCGCCAACAAAGCCGTCAAGCGCGCCGAGCAGATAGCGGAACGTATTGCGCAGCTTGCGGTACTGGTCGCCCACACCTTTCAGGATTTCATCGCCGATGCGGTGATCCTCGGTGAAATCGACCGACAGCGCCCACAGGCGAATGATATCCGCGCCATATTGCTCCATCACCTTTAGCGGGTCGATGGTGTTGCCGAGCGACTTCGACATCTTCTTGCCCTTGGCATCCATGGTGAAGCCGTGGGTAAGGATTTGGTCGTAAGGTGCACGGCCGCGGGTCGCGCAGCTTTCGAGTAGCGAAGACTGGAACCAGCCGCGGTGTTGGTCACTGCCTTCGAGATAGAGATTGGCGGGCCACTGCAGGTCGGGCCATTTGCCACTTTCCAGCACAAAGCTGTGCGTGCAGCCCGAGTCAAACCACACGTCCAAGATGTCGGTGACCATCTCGAAGTCGTCGGCGTTGTAATCGGCTCCGAGGAATTCCTGCGCGCGCGCCTCTTCCCACGCGTCGACGCCTTCCTTGTGCACGGCGGCGACGATGCGTGCATTCACGGCTTCATCGCGCAGGTAATCGCCGCTCTCGCGATTGACGAACAGCGTGATCGGGACACCCCAGGCACGCTGGCGAGACAGCACCCAGTCAGGGCGGCCCTCCACCATGCTGCCGATGCGGTTGCGGCCTTTCTCTGGAACGAAGCGGACGCGGGCGATTTCCTCCATCGCGCGTTCGCGCAATGTGGGGGCAGCACAGATTGTCTCTTCAGACGGATCGATGGCGCCGCCTTCGCCTTCCCAGCTCTTGTCTTCGGCGCTCTTGGGCTCGAGCCAAGGCAAGTCCTTGTCCATCGGCACGAACCACTGAGGCGTGCAGCGATAGATGACCTTGGCCTTGGAGCGCCAGGAATGCGGATAGCTGTGCGCGTAATCGGCGGAGGCGGAAAGCAGCGCGCCCACTTCGCGCAAATCGCTGCAGATCGGGCCTTCGGGCGAATTGAACGGCTTGTTGATCACGCTGCGGCGGCGATCATCATTGCCGCCCAGCCACAGCCAGTCATCGCGATAACGCCCGTCATTCATCACCGCGAACACGGGCTCGATGCCGTGCGCTTTGCACAGCGCGAAATCGTCCTCGCCATGGTCGGGCGACATATGGACAAGGCCTGTGCCGCTATCGGTGGTGACGAAATCTCCGGACAGGAACGGGCGCGGCGTCGCGTAAAATCCGCCGAGTTTGTGCATCGGGTGGCGGGCTTTGGTTCCGGCTAGTTCTGAGCCTTTGATCCCGATTTCCTGATCAATATCGTAGCAGGATGTCGCGCCTGTATCATTCTGGAGACGACGAATTTCTTCGAGCTTTCGGTCCAAGAACTGCTGCTTTAGCGCACGAGCAACAAGGTAGAAGCGATAGCCGGAATCTTCATCATCTCGAGCCTGCTCTTCTGGCATAAAGCAGGCATTCAAGAGAACATACTCAACATCCGGCCCATAGGCCACAGCCTGGTTGACCGGGATCGTCCAGGGCGTGGTCGTCCAGATCACCGCATGCGCGCCGATCAGTTCCTTGATCGGGCTCTCGATAATCTCGAACGCCACATCGATCTGCGGGCTGTCGGTCAGATCTTCATATTCAACTTCGGCTTCGGCCAACGCGGTCTCTTCCACCGGGCTCCACATCACCGGCTTTGACCCGCGATAGAGATTGCCGCTCTCCGCAAATTTCAGCAGCTCGGACACAATCGTGCCTTCGGCCGCGAAATCCATGGTGAGGTAGGGATTGTCCCAATCGCCCATGATACCCAGCCGCTTCAGCTGCTCACGCTGCGTATCGACCCAATGCTGCGCATAGGCGCGGCATTCCGCGCGGAATTCCTTGGGATCGACCGCGTTCTTGTCGAGCTTCTTCTTGCGGTATTGCTCTTCGATCTTCCATTCGATCGGCAAGCCGTGGCAATCCCAGCCCGGCACATAGGGCGCATCCTTGCCCGCCAAGTTCTGCGTGCGGCAGACCATGTCTTTGAGGATATGATTGAGCGCGTGGCCGATATGCATATCGCCGTTCGCGTAAGGCGGGCCATCGTGCAGGATGAACTTCTCACGACCCGCGCGGCTCTCGCGCATCTGATTGTACAGATCCTCTGAATGCCAGCGCGCCTGAATGCCCGGCTCCTTTTGAGGTAAGCCTGCTTTCATCGGGAAATCAGTCTTCGGCAGGAAGACAGTGTCTTTATAGTCGCGCTTTTCAGTCATCGTTGCGCGCGCTTAGAAGCCTCTTCGCCTCGGCGCAATCCTTCTCCATCTGCGCGGTCAATTCATCAAGGCTGTCGAACTTGGCCTCACCGCGCAGGAAGTGGTGAAATGCCACTTCGATCTCTTGCCCGTAGAGGTCTCCCGAGAAGTCAAAGAAATAGGGCTCGAGCAGCTCCTTGGGCGGCTCAAACTGCGGGCGAATGCCCACGCTTGCCGCGCCTTCGAGCATCTCCCCGGTGCTCAAAATACGACCGGTCACCGCATAGATGCCGTATTTGGGGCGCAGGTAATTGTCGATCACCAGATTGGCGGTCGGATAGCCCAGTTCGCGCCCGCGCTTGTCCCCGTGTTCCACGATGCCCCTGATCGCGAACGGGCGGGTGAGCAATTTGGCCGCCAGTTGCGGGTCACCATCGCGCAAAGCTTCGCGGATGCGGCTGGAAGAAACAGTTTCGCTGTCGTCCTCAACCACATCGACGACGCGGCTTTGCAGGCCGTTGGCGCCGCCAAAGCTGCGCAATAGCTCTACATTGCCCTTCGCACCCTGACCGAAAGTGAAATCGCCCCCGGTCACTACGCCATGCGCGCCGAACCGATCTATCAGGATCTCTGTTATGAAGTCATCCGCGCTGGTGCCAGCCAGCTCGCTATCGAAATGGAACACCAGCATCGCGGTTGCGCCTGCGGCCAGATACAGTTCCTGCCTTTGTTCCAGCGTGGTTAGCCGGAAGGGCGGAACATCGGGCTTGAAGAAACGCACCGGGTGCGGGTCAAAGGTCGCGATGATCGAAGGACGGCCCTCTGCATGCGCCCAGCTGATCGCTTCTCCGGCAACAGCTTGGTGCCCCTTGTGAAAACCATCGAAATTGCCCAGCGCGATGATAGCGCCGCGCAGCGCATCCGGCACAGTCTCGCGGTGATCGAGCCAGCGCATCAACCCTCCTCCTCGCGGCGGTGGTAGGTCACGAATGAATAGGCTGGCAAATCGCCGTCAGCTGGAAAGTCTTCGCGTGCGGCGACTTCCCATTCTGAGCCGATTGGTTTCATGAAGGTATCGCCTTGGAATTCGGCGTGAATCTGCGTCAGTTCGATCCGTTCGGCGATCGGACGGAACACGTCGTAGATCGCTGCGCCACCGACGACAGCAATCTCGCCGGTTTCGTTGTTCTCGCGCGCCATCGCCAACGCCTGCTCGACATTGCGCGCCACTTCAGCACTTTCGCTGCCCCACCGTTCGCGACGAGTCAGCACAATATGCCGGCGACCGGGAAGCAAGCCCGGCAAGCTTTCGAAGGTCTTGCGCCCCATGATCATCGGCTTGTTCATCGTGAGCGCCTTGAACCGTTTGAGGTCAGCTGGCAGATGCCATGGCAGTGTATTGTCCTTGCCAATCGTGCCGTTTGCGGCGCGCGCATAGATCAGGAACAGCCCTTCTTCCACGGATCAGCCTCGCGAACCGCTCACGCGAGTCACATGGCCCATCTTGCGCCCTTCGCGTGCTTCGGCCTTGCCATAGAGATGCAGATGCGCCTCGGTATCCTCGCCAAGGATGTCGTAGGCGGTGAGCGCATCCTCGCCTACGATATTGCGCATCTCGATATTCGCGAAGCGTGTTTCGGTTGATCCCAAGGGCAAACCGCAAACCGCGCGGATATGGTTTTCAAACTGGCTGGTGGCCGCACCTTCGATCGTCCAATGGCCGGAATTGTGCACACGCGGGGCCATCTCGTTGAACACAGGGCCTGATTTCGTGGCGAAGAATTCCAGCGTCAATACGCCGACATAGTTCAACGCTTCGGCGGTCTGCCGGGCGATCTCGCGGGCTTGCTGGACCTGTGCTTCGACAGCTTCCCCTGCTGGCAGTGTCGAAGTTTCCAGCATGCCGCCAGAATGCACATTCGCGGTCGAATCCCAAAAGCGCACTTCGCCGTCAGCATCACGCACGAGAATCACGGAAAATTCCGCGTCGAACTCGACCATGCCTTCGTAAACGCATGGCTTGCCGGGAAAGCGGAAACTTTCCGCATCGCGCGCGGAGGCGATGCGCCACTGCCCTTTGCCATCATAGCCGTCACGTGCTGTCTTGAGGATCCCGGGCGCACCAATCCGCTCCACTGCCGCCGCCAGATCGCTTTCGGAATCGACCGGCGCATATGGTGCAGGCTTGCCGCCCAGCCCTTCGACAAAGCGTTTTTCCTTCAAGCGGTCTTGCGCGGTCTCTAGCGCGCGCGGATGCGGGACAAGCAGGTTATCCGGGATCGCGGCCACCGCGCTCAACGGCACATTCTCGAACTCCCAGGTCACGACATCGCATTTGGACGCAAATGCCGCGAGTGCTGCCTTGTCGCCCCACCCGTTCTCGAAGAAGTCATGGCAAACCTCAGCGGCGACATTGTCCCCTGGTGGGGAATAGCCGATTACACGGCAGCCCAATTGTGCGGCTGACATGGCCATCATGCGGCCCAGCTGTCCGCCGCCCAAGATACCGATAGTGCCGCCGGGCCTGATCATTGTCGCACTTGGCATCAGTTCGTCGGACGTTCCGCCACCGCCGCGCTGCGCGCCGCGCGCCAATCTTGCAGGCGTTCGGACAAATCTTCATCCTGTAGTGCGAGGATCGCCGCCGCCATCAGCCCGGCATTGGTTGCGCCCGCTTCGCCAATCGCGAGCGTGCCGACGGGGATGCCGGCCGGCATTTGCACGATCGAAAGCAAGCTGTCTTGCCCGCTCAAAGCTTTGGATTGCACCGGCACACCCAACACCGGCAGATGCGTCATCGCCGCTACCATGCCAGGCAGATGTGCAGCGCCGCCTGCGCCCGCGATGATGACATCGAACCCTTCGCCCTCTGCGCCCTTGGCAAAGGCGCTCATCCGGTCGGGCGTGCGGTGTGCGGAAACAATGCGCGCCTCGTGCTCGACTTCAAGCTCTTCCAGCACCTCTGCAGCACGCTTCATCGTCGGCCAGTCTGACTGGCTGCCCATAATGATTGCGACCTTGCCCCCCATCATATGTCTCGCTTTTCTCAGCTGTCTTTCAGATAGTACCGCTCGCCCGGCACCATGTTGTCGTCAAAGTCATAGATGATCGGCTGGCCGGTGGGAATCTCCAGCCCGGTGATGTCCTCATCCGAGATTTGCGAGAGATGCTTTACCAATGCGCGCAAGCTGTTGCCATGTGCGGAAATGATCACAGTTTCACCACTCGCCAGCACCGGCAGAATATCGCTTTCCCAATAAGGCAATACACGTTCGATGGTGTGCTTCAGGCTTTCGGTGTAAGGTACATCGATGCCTTCGTAGCGCGGATCGGCACCGGGATCATACTTGCTGCCCGGCTCCATTGGCGGTGGCGGCACATCAAAGCTGCGGCGCCAGATATGCACTTGCTCATCGCCATGCTTCTCGCGCGTTTCCTGCTTGTTGAGACCTGTCAGCCCGCCATAGTGGCGCTCGTTCAGGCGCCAGTCCTTGGTCTCAGGGATCCATAACCGGTTGCACACGCCCAGCGCCAGATGCAGCGTCTTGATCGCGCGGGTCTGTAACGAGGTGAAGGCGCGTGTGGGCAATACGCCCTTGTCCTGCATCAACGCACCTGCCGCCATCGCCTCTTCAACGCCTTTTTCGGTCAGGTCGACGTCCCACCAACCAGTGAAACGATTTTCGAGGTTCCACTGGCTTTGGCCATGGCGAACAAGGATCAATTTTGGCATGATTGCTCCGCAAGGTCTCAGGAGCACGCCTCGTTAGCTTCCCTGTTCGCCTTTGGGAAGCGTTTCCCCGCGTGATTCGGTCATTTTGCGGGCCTGAGATTTCCTGCGGCGCAGGTTCTCGCGCAATTTTTCCGCCAATCGCTCCTCACGCGACATATTCTTGTCTGCATCTTCACTCATACGAAACGCATTGCATCTAAGTGATGCCCACATCAAGCATGGCTTGACAATGGGCGCGCACGAGACAATAGGCGCGCGTCTTGAACAGGCGCCGCGGTAGCTCAGTGGTAGAGCGCACCCTTGGTAAGGGTGAGGTCGAGAGTTCAATTCTCTCTCGTGGCACCATTCACCCCCCAATCACCGACATCGACCTAGGAAGCGAGTGCTATATGCCGCTTCATGTGATGGTCGATATTCCCGAATTCGGAATCGAAAATCGTAAGGCGCTTGAAATAGTGACCTATGGCGTATTCATCGGTCATACCATTACCACCGTGAATCTGGATCGTTCCCTGCCCGATATGATGCGCGGCCTGTCCGACGCGCACCTTGGCAGCGGATACAGTTCGTTTGCGATCTTTTTCGGGCGCGTCGAGTTTGAGTGTTGCCAGATAGCTCATCGAAACTGACTGCTCATACTCCGTAAACATGTCCGCCATGCGGTGCTGAAGCACCTGGAACTTGCCGATGGGCACGCCGAATTGCTTGCGCTGCTTCGAATATTCCAGCGTCATGGCATTTGCGACTTTCATTGCGCCGCATGCCTCCGCACATTGCGCGGCGATGGCTTCATCCGTGATCCGTTCAATCAGTGGCAAAGCACCGCCCTCTTCGCCAATCAGCGCGTCAGCGGGCACGCTTGCATTTTCGAAATATACTTCCGACGCGCGGCGACCGTCGACAGTTTCGTAATCGCGAGTGACCACGCCATCGGTTGACTTGTCGAGCACGAATACAGAGATGCCATCCTTGTCGCGTCGTTCCCCGCTGGTGCGCGCAGTGACAATCAGATGGCTCGCCCAAGGTGCCGCTATCACGACTGCCTTGTGCCCATTGAGGACATAGCCGTCGCTGTCTTTCTTCGCAGTCGTCTGCAGATCCGCCAGATCATAGCGCCCGCGCGGTTCAGCATAGGCGAAGGCGTAAATCCGTTCGCCAGAGACGATGGCACCGATATGTTCTTCCTTCTGCGCCGCTGTACCCGCATGTTTGAAGAATCCGCCAGCACACACAACAGTGGGCACGAATGGCTCGACCACCAGGCCTTTGCCGAACTCTTCCATCACGATCATCGAATCGATCGCGCCGCCGCCGAAGCCGCCATCTTCCTCTGAAAACGGCATGCCTAGGATACCCAGTTCAGCAAGCTGCGCCCAGATTTCGGGGCGCCAGCCGGTTTCGCTTGCGATCACTTCGCGGCGCGTCTCTGCGCCATATTGTTCGCGCACCAGTCGCGACAATCCGTCGCGCACCATTTCCTGTTCTTCGGTGAAATTGAAATCCACGTGTTTCTCTCCGCGTATCGCTCTGGCATTAAAGGCCGAGGATCATTTTCGTGATGATGTTGCGCTGAATCTCGTTCGATCCGCCGTAGATCGATGTCTTGCGCATGTTGAAATAGGTCGCGGCTGAATGCTGCGCATAGTCGGGCCCGATCGGATATTCATTCGATCCGGCATCGGCAATGCTGCCATACATCGGCGTGCCATAGCTGCCGACGGCTTCCAATGTCAGCTCGGTCAGGCGCTGCTGGATTTCTGTCCCCTTGATCTTGAGGATCGAGCTTTCCGGGCCAGGGCCCTTGCCCGCTTGTTCGCCGGCCAGCGTGCGCAGCTCTGTGATTTCCAGTGCGGCCAGATCGATCTCCAACTGGCTTACCTTGCGTGCAAAATCGAAATCGCTGATCAGCGGTTCGCCATCGATTGTTTCATTCGCTGCGATTTCGCGCAGCTTTTCAACCCCGCGCTTCGAACGCGCAACACCGGCGATACCGCTGCGTTCGTGCGCAAGCAGGAATTTGGCATAGGTCCAGCCCTTGTTCTCTACACCGACCAGATTCTCGACCGGCACACGCACATCGGTCAGCCAGGTTTCATTGACCTCATAGCCGCCATCGATCAGCTTGATCGGCTTCACTTCGACGCCCGGTGTTTTCATGTCGATCAGGATGAAGCTGATGCCTTCCTGCGGCTTGGCGGCATCCGGATCAGTGCGGCAAAGGAAAAAGCCCCAATCGGCATATTGCGCCAGCGTGGTCCACGTCTTCTGCCCGTTGATCACATAGTGATCGCCATCGCGCACCGCGGTTGTCTTGAGTGAAGCCAAGTCCGAACCAGCACCTGGCTCTGAATAGCCCTGGCACCACCATACATCGCCGCTGCGAATGCCGGGCAGATGACGCGCCTTCTGCTCTTCATTGCCAAAGGTGTAGATCACCGGACCGACCATGGAGACACCGAATGGCAGCGGCATCAAGGCGTTCACGCGCGCGTTCTCTTCTGACCAGATGTAGCGCTGCGTCGGGGTCCAGCCGGTGCCGCCATATTCCACCGGCCACGCTGGGACGGACCAGCCCTTTTCACCCAGAACCTTGTGCCAGGCGACGAAGTCTTCCGGCGCGAGATCTTCGCGCAATCCGGTATCACCCAGATGCTTGGGATAGTTCTCCGCGATAAAGCTACGCACTTCTTCGCGGAATGCGATTTCTTCTGCTGTGAATTCCAGATTCATCAGAACCCTCTCTCAAAACGAGTCGTTGTTGCACCTCAATTGTGGCACGTGAATGTGCATGCTTAAAGGCCAAATGGCAGTTATTTGATCCTGAGCACGCGCGATCTAGGATGCCCTAGCGGCAATTGTTGCGACATTGCGGCCCCGCCCCCAACACTTTTGACGATTACTGCGCTTGGCGGCCTTCGCTATCGCATTCTCAACAATCAATCAGTTGGGAGAATTAAGCGATGGATCTCGGACTAAAGGGCAAGAAAGTCATCATGAATGGCGGTGCACATGGGCTGGGCCTCGCATCGCTCAAATTGTTTGCTGCTGAAGGCGCGGACGTTGCTTTCATGAGCCGCAAGGAAGACAAGATTGAAGCTGCGACGAAAGAGATTGATGCGGCTGGCCCCGGCAAAGTGCATGGTTCAGTTGTCGATATGGCTGACGGCGCGGACAATTATAAGAAATGGGTTGCCGACGCGGCAGAGGCGCTGGGCGGCTGCGATATCTTCGTGCACATGGCCAGTTCTTCCGGAACAGGCGGCACCGGAGATTGGCAGAACGGCCTTGATATGGATATTCTGGGCGCGGTCCACGCCATCGAAGTGCTGACCCCACATCTGGCTGAATCAGACAGCGGCTCGATTGTTCTGATGTCATCGACCGCCGCGCTAGAGACTTTTGTCGCGCCGCAAGCGTTCAACGCGCTGAAGGCCGCGCTGATCACACATGGATCTCAACTGTCACAAGCTCTCGCGCCGCAGGGCATCAGAGTAAACTGCGTCAGCCCGGGTGCGATATATTACCCCGGCGGCAATTGGGAAGTGATCGAAGGCGTGATGCCAGAGCTGTTCAATGCGACACTCGCCAAAATGCCAATGGGTCGGTTCGGCAATGACGAAGAAGTGGCCAAAGCGGTCGTCTTCGTTGCCAGCCCGGCGGTGCCGTACATGACCGGGGCAAACATCGTCGTCGATGGCGGCTTTACGCAGCGCGTCCAGTTTTAATCTAATCACCGCACAGGAAGGGCCAAATTATGGCTGAGATAGACCGCGACAAGCTGCTCGATGTTTACACCCGCACCATGAAGGTGAACCGCACGGATGAAAAATTCCGCCAGCTGCTGATGCAAGGCAAGGTTGCCGTGATGTATTACTGTGTGCGCGGGCAGGAACTTGTGTCCGCCGCCGCCATGGCTGCGCTGGAGAAAGACGATTACGTCGTCTGCACCTATCGCGGACAGGGCGAGCAGACCGCCAAAGGCATCCCGATCGAGAAATGGTGGGGAGAATGCCTTGGCAAGGCAACGGGCACTTGCAAGGGCAAGGGCGGCACCATGCATATCACCGATCCCGACACCGGGATCATGGTGACGACCGGTGTTGTCGGCTCCGGCCTGCCGATTGCCAATGGCCTTGCAATGGCGAGCCAGAATAATGGTGACGGGCGTGTAACTCTGGTCAGCTTCGGTGATGGCGCCGCCAATATCGGCGGCTTTCACGAGGCTATGAACATGGCGCAGCTCTACAAGCTGCCTGTCATCTTCCTGTGCCAGAACAACCGGTATGGCGAGCATACTGCCTATGCCGATCACACCGACAGCCCCGACATTTCCAGCCGCGCCGCCGGCTATGGCATGAAAGGGATCAAGGTTGACGGCAATGATGTGAACCAGATCTACCCTGCGATGGAAGAGGCGGTTGCGCATGCCCGCTCGGGCAAGGGGCCAGTGCTGGTGGAGGCCATGTGTTACCGCATGATGGGTCACTTCTTCGGCTCGGATTTTTCTTACATGCCGCCAGAGCATATCGAGGAAATGAAGCGCGAAGATCCGTTGCCCAAACTGCGTGCAGTCATGCTTGAGCGGCAGTTCACCGAGGAAGAGCTCGACAAGATCGTGGCTGATATCGATGCGGAAATTGACGCAGCGGTCCAGCACGCGCTTGATGCGCCGCTGCCGGACACTGATGAAATCTACAAAGACGTGCTTGAGGAGACGGCGTAATGGCTGAGATTACCATGACGCAGGCTCTGAACCTCGCGATTGACGAGGCGATGGCCGAAGATGACGGCGTGTTCTGCCTCGGTGAAGATGTGGCCGCCAAGCAAGGCGGCGGTGTGTTCAAGATCACCTCTGGCCTGACCGAAAAATACGGCGAGCACCGCATCCGTGCGACGCCGATTTCCGAAACCGCGATTATTGGCGCCGCGGTGGGTGCCGCTCTCGCCGGGCAACGCCCGATCGCAGAGATCATGCTGATGAACTTTGTCGGCGTGTGCATGGACCAGATCGTCAATCACGCCGCGAAATTGCGCTTCATGTCAGGCGGCCAGACGCCATGTCCGATTGTGATTCGCACTACCACTGGCGTGGGTGTGGGCTTTGGCGGACAGCACTCTGACATGCTGGAGGCATGGTTCGCCCATGTCGCCGGTATGCATGTGGTCACCCCGTCGAACGCAGCCGATGCACGAGGTCTGATGCGTTCGGCCATCGACGCCAATGACCCTGTGGTCTTTATCGAGAATATCCTTTGCTATGGCCTGACTTCGGAAGACCCTGGCCCCGGCTACCGTGTGCCTTTGGGCAAGGCGGCTGTGGCTAAGGAAGGCAGCGATATCAGCCTCATCACCTATGGCCGCACCGTGTTGGATGCGCTGGAAGTGGCTGGCGAGCTCGACAAAGAAGGCATCAGCGTAGAGGTCATCGATCTGCGCACTATCGCGCCCTATGATGAGGCCACGGTGCTCGCATCGGTTAACAAAACCGGCCGCGCGCTGACCCTGCACGAAGCGGTTCGCCCCTTCGGAACCGGCGCGGAAATCGCTGCGAACATCCAGGAAAAATGCTGGGACAAGCTAAAAGGTCCGGTGCGCCGGATCGGCGGGACGTTCTCTGCCGTGCCATTCGCATCGCATCTGGAGCAGGCCTGGATCCCGCAAAAGAGCGATATCGTGAACCAGATCAAAGCGAGCGTAGGGAAGGCGTAAATGGCTGAAGAAATTCGCATTCCCAAGCTAGGCATGAGCGCGACAGAAGTAATTCTGGCCGAATGGATGTTCGGTGATGGCGAAGCTGTGACCAAGGGGGACATCATCTACACCGCTGAAACCGACAAGACGACGGTCGAGATTGAAGCGCAAGCTACTGGCATTATCAGGCCAACCGGCGAAGAGGGTGTCAAATACAAGGTCGGCGAAGTTATTGGCACCATTGAGTAGCGCTGATGGCTAGTCCTCGCGAGATACAGGCCGCTGTTTACGCCGCTGCTGGCGCGCGTGACTGGGACAAGGTGGAGTCGCTGCTGCATCCCGACTTCGTGCTTTACGAGGCTGATTGCCTGCCCTTTGCCGGCGAATGGCGGGGGAAAGACGCGCTGCAACGCTGCGCGGCGGCCATGTATGGCACATGGGCAGAGGCCAAGGTCGACATTCACGACATCACCGGCGGCGATACTCATGCGGTAACGGTGCTGACCCTGACCATGACGCCCAAGGGCGGCGGCGAAACGTTTAGCCAGACCGTGTGCGAAATGGGCGAGTTTGAAGACGGGCTGATGAAGTCGCTCCGCATCCATTATTTTGACGCAGACGAAGTCGCGCGGAAAGCTGCAAGCTGATGACAATTACAAGAGTGTGCGTGCTCGGCGCGCCGGCCGATCAGGGGCAGCCACTTGTCGCGGAACTGCTGGGCGCTGGGTTCGAAGTGACGGCGGGCGTTCGGCGTGCAGATGCGATGAAAGACACGCCATGGCCTGACTTGCCGACGGTACACGCCGACATCACTGATGCGGATGCGATGGCTAAGGCATTTGAAGGCCAGGATGCCGCCGCGTTCCACCTACCTTTCGAGTTTGACCGGGCCAAAGCTGCGCATTTCGGGAAATGCATTGCCGAAGGGGCAAAGCGCGCAGGGCTGAAGAAGATCGTCTTCAACACCGCCTGCTATGTTGCGGATCACGATCTTGACCTGTCGGCGCATGATGGCAGGCGCGATATAGAGCGCGCGCTGGAAGAAACCGGCATCACGTGTGTGTTCATTGAGCCGACCGTGTTCATGGACAATCAGTACCGCATCTGGACGCGGCCCTTGATCATGCGCGACGGGATCTTTGCCTATCCTGCCAAGCCTGACTTGCTGATCAACTGGGTGTGCCTGGAGGACGTGGCGCAGGCGATGCGCCGCGCGCTGCAAACCGATGCGGCGGACGGCCTGCATGTGCCGCTGGGCGGGCCGGAGGCGCTGACGGGCGACCAGGTTGCGGCCAATTTGACCGAGGCGATCGGGCGACCGGTGCGGTTTCAGAGCCTCGCGCCGGAAGAATTCGCCGCCCGTATGAGCGAGCTTGTCACCGGCTCGCGCGAAGTGCAGCCGCTATCGATCTATGACGGGATGGCGAAGTTCTATTCATTCTATAACACGCAGCCCACGTCGCCTCTGCTGGTCGATCCGCAAGATGCGCGCGACTTGCTGGGAATGGAGCACACCTCGCATCTGGACTGGGCGAAGTCGAAGGACTGGACGGCCGGGCTGGGTTGGAACCCGTCTATCACCACCACTCAGTCTTTTTCTTTGAGCGTTTCGAGATAGGCGAGCAAATTGGCGATATCGCCGTCTTCGAATACGAAGGCTGGCATTTCCATCGAATGCCCGATCTGAACTCCACGCTCGAACGATGCCTCTATTGCCCAATCCGGCAATCTTTTGGCCGCTCGGCGAAGGCTGGGCGCATTCGGGTTTGGCGAAACTCCGTCTTCCAGCGCATGGCAGCTGGCGCAATTCGCCTGAGCAAAAGCCCGGCTATCAGCCGCACTTTCCGATAGAGTGTTCGCATCGCGATCAGTCACGGACGTCGCGATGAGTGGCGGCGTTGCCAAGGATTGAAACCTTTTAGAGCGTTTGCCCGTCATCAAGCACAAAGTCTGTGCCGGTGATGTATTCGGCGGCGTCAGAGCACAGCATCAACAGAGCCGCGTCGAGCCCTTCTTCGCCCATCAATCGCTTGCGCGGGAAACGCGCCATCTGGCGTTTGCCCGGCTCAGTATCAAACCAATCAGCATTGATATCAGTGCGGATATAGCCAGGCGAAATCGTGTTGACAGAAATGCCCATGCGCGCCCATTCGCGCGCCATGCTGCGTGCCGCCTGTATCACCCCGGCCTTGCTGGCGGAGTAAGCGACCAGGCCGGGCGAGGGCTCAAAAGCTGTGATCGAGGCGATCATCACAATCCGTCCGTTTGGCACCTTGTTTGCGATCATCCGCTTCGCGGCTTCGCGCGCAGTCAGGATCGCACCCTTAAGGTTCACGCTGAGAGTGCGCTCGATCTCTTCCTCAGGCATTGATGTTGCCATGCCCGCACCGTCAATCCCGGCGTTGGCGACCACGGTATCGACCACGCCGCCGAAGGCTTCTTCTGCGGCATCGAAACCAGCGATAATGTCGGCCTCGCGCATGACATCCATCTGCACCGCGCGCGCGCGATCCCCGATTTCGTCAGCCAGTGCTTGCAAACGATCTGCGCGCCTTGCTCCTAAAGCGACCTGCGCACCGGCCTCAGCGAGCAAGCGCCCGAAGCGCGCGCCAAGGCCGGATGACGCACCGGTGATCAGCGCGTTGCGCCCGCTCAGGTCGAACGAGAAACCACCCACTTAAGCAGGCAGTTCGCCGTTGATATACTTCATCAGCGTGGTCTGGAAATGGCGCACGCGGCTGTCCTGATAATGGCCCAACTCCATCATGCCGTCCTTCATCGCCTTCATCCCGGTCTGGACATGCGGCAGGTTCGCCATGTCCTGATCGAACACGCCGGCTAATGCTTCACCCATCGTGTCTTTCGCCCAGGCAAAGGGTTCGTCATCAGGGATGTAAAGACGCTCGACCGATTTAGGCCGTTTCTCGCCTTTGGGTGTCGGGAACAACAGCCGGATCTCCATGATGCACCAATCGGGTGTGTCTCCTGGCAGCCAGCGATAGCACAGCGTCGGCAAATAACCGATCCAGGGGCTGAAATTGGGGAAGATATTGTACGTGAAATTGTCCAGAATCTCCGCGTCAGAAGCATCGGAATAGTCATAACCATACTGCTCGGCAAAGCCCTTACGCCCCGCATCGGCGAGCACTTTGCGCGCCATCAACGGATCGTTCTCGTCAAAATCACCGCCTTCCTCACTGGCTGCGAAACGGCGATTGGTATCGGCATCCGATCCGCCGGAGAACTGGTTCATCTTGTCGAGCACATAGCGCTGATCCTTGCCCGCGAGGTGCGGTGACAGAACCCCCGATGGCGTGATCGCGCGGTTGAAGTGATCGCCGATGTGGTCATAGCGGCTGTTCGCATCGCCGAGGAACGGCAGCAGTTGCGGGTGCGTGGTGACCGAATGCCAGGCTTCCATGAAAGCCTCGGCAGTCGCTTTCCAATTGGCGGGGATCTTCTTCGCCACCCACATTCCGGTGTAGCGGTTTTCCATGTCATAGCGATCATAATGCGCTGCCGCCGGGCCGAGCCAGGTCTTGAAGTCTGGCAGATCGTAATTCTCTGTGATCATCACAAAGCCTTGCCACAGTTCAACCCGGGCTTCAGGCAGGCTCATGTCCTTGTTCTTGAGGTGCTCGAAATCCCATTCACACGGGATTTCCTTCAAGCTGCCGTCGGTCTTCCATGTAAAGCCGTGGAACGGGCAGCGGAATTGGGTTGTTGTTCCGCTTTCGGTGCGCAGCTTGCGGCCGCGGTGCAGGCAAACGTTATACAGCGCTTTGACGCTGCCATCGCGTTGACGCGTGATCAGGAAGCTCTTCTGATTGATCTCGAAAACAACTGTATCGCCGGGTTCGGGCAATTCGTCTTCCCGCGCCGCAAACAGCCAGACGTTGGGCCATAGTTTCTCACGCTCAAGCCTGGCGAACTCCTCGCTGATATAAGGATCGACCGAAATCGGATCGTCCCCCATATCTGCCACGGTTTCCTCGAACAGATAGTCTGGCGGAGTGCGGGTATCCGCTTCGAGCATATTGGTATAGCTCATGCCCGGGCAGCGCGGTTCGTTAGCGATGTTCTTGATCTCGTTCATGGCGTTTTGACCCTCCTGCAGGCCATCTCCCTCGCAATTTACGCAGTGTTAGTTGGCATTTTTATCGCACAACCTGTGCTCAACGCATCCTATCGGATTGAAGAGGAGTACCAAGCCATGGCGCGCAGCGAAACGATTTCAGCCTTGGGCGATGTGATGCAGCTGGCCTTTGTGCCGGATGATTTCGACGCAGCGATAAAGCATTGGACCGAAACCATGGGGGTGGGGCCGTTCTACCTTATAGAAAACATCCATCTTGACGGGATGAAGTACAAGGGCGAGCCAACCGATGCGGTATTCACTTTGGCGCTTGCTTATTGGGGCGACATCCAGATCGAGTTGATCAAGCCGGAGAATGACGCGCCTTCAATCTATTCGGGTGAATATGCCGCAACCGAAGGGCTGCACCACGTTTGCATGCTGGTTGATGACATTGCCGAAGCGCGCCGCGTTTGCGCCCGGCAAGGCGCCGAAGTCGTGATCGAAGGCAAGTTTGGCACAAGCGAAGTGATCTATGTCGATCCCGGCAAAGGCACCGGCCATCTGGTCGAGATATTGCAGCAGGCGACCGACGGGCCCGATCTCTTTGGCATCATCAAGGCCGCCAGCGTCGACTGGGATGGCGGCGAGCCGGTGCGACGGTTCGGGTAACGTAGGCTATTCCGGCTTGCAACCAACCGGCGCGTAGCGCCGCAAGGGCTGAAGCGAAGTCGAAGACGCAGCTGACCGAAGGTCACCTGCAAGCCCGCCCGCAGCGACGGGGCCTCTAGGCCGTGTGAGCGAGGATGCCGCACGCCGGATGGCGTGCGGAATTCAAGATGAAGCGCCGAGATACCCCAGTTGGCCCGCCTTGAATATGGTCTGCGCGCGATTGACGCTGTCCAGTTTCTCGCCGGCGCGGTGGATGTGATAGCGGATCGTTGCGTGAGACCGCTCAAGGATCATGCTGATTTCCTTGTCAGTCTTGCCAATCGCTGCCCAGCGCAGGCATTCCACCTCGCGTTTCGACAGAACGCAGTCCGACGGGATCCGGCGTTTAGTTCGATGAGCTTGAACATAGCCGGCGATAAAGCGGCGCGTGATCTGTGAAAATAAAGAGCCGTGCAGCGCAAACTCTTCCGACAAATCGGTTTTCTCGCGATCAAGACTGATGAAGCTGTTCGCGGAGATTTGCCCAAAGGGAAGGTGGACCGGAATAACGATCGCAGCCTTGCACATGGAGCGCTTCTCAAAGTCCGAAAGGTCGATCTCTTCGAGGTAGGAATTCTTCCAGCGTGTGTGGAATCCTTGCTCGTTGACCCAGAAAGGCTCGCTTTCGTAGCGGCAGGCGCGGGGTAGCGGCGAGCTCAAAGCCAGACGGTGATCTTCCCACCATCGTTCCCCATCATCGACCCATCCGAACACGTCCGCATTCAGGATGGTGCCATCGATATCAAGCATCGTCTCTTTCGATGAAATGTCATCGCACATGGAAACCTGCATGCCGTATTCTTCGGCAATCCTCGCAATGGCCAGCGCAGCGTCATGAATGTCTTCATCACAACGGATCGTAACCAGTTCGAGCAATTGATTGAGGCTTTCACGCCCTTGGGGCGTGCGCAATTCGACGATTTCTGCAGCCATGAGACTTGAGTCCTTTCCTCTTCACGTCAGCCAACGCACCTTGGTGGTGCAGGTTGGCCTTATCCTCTTTTTGGGGAGGCACTCTTTGCGGTGCCACTCGTTAGGTAGGGGACGCTATCAAAGAGTCGGAGTAATGGCGAGTCATGGTTTGGCAGGGTGATAATTTTGGCATTGCTTTGAAAGCGTTAGCCCGGGCCATTGAACCGGATCGGCCAGCTTTGGTGCAGGGAGAGCGGATCGTTGGCTGGTCGCAGCTCGATTCGCTGACTGACCGGATCGCGGCTGGGCTAACTGCGCGCGGCTTGAAGCCGGGCGATGTGGCCGGGCAAATGCTGCGCAATACGCCCGATTACATCCTGGCCTATTTCGGATGCATCAAAGCCGGTGTCACTCCGGTCAATGTGAATTACCATTACAAGGACCGCGAACTGGCGGATATTTTCAGTCGTTTTGGATTGAAAGCCCTGTTTGTAGAGAGCGATTTTGCGAACAGCGCGGGCGCGGCCATGCCTGATGGTGCTTTGACTATTGATGTCGGAAGCACGGATTGGGCGGACTTGCAGTCCAGCGTCGTTCCCCCCGATTTTGCGCCACACGATGACAAGCAAGCGCTGTTCTTCACCGCAACTGGCGGCACAACCGGCATGCCCAAAGCCGTGATGTGGCCGTTTGAGGCTGCATGGCAGGCCTTCGGCATTTCAGTGTGGCAGCGCGGAATGGGGGAGCCGCCTTTCGTGGCGACATCACTGGAAGAACAAGCCGCCGAAGCAGCAAAGATCGGCCCCGATCATCCCGCATCCACCTCGCCACTTCTCCTGCTTAGCCCGCTGATGCACGGGGCGGGGCAGTTCTCGGCCGTGATCCATTTGCTGAAAGGTGGAACGCTGGCGATGCTGCCATCGGAGAAATTCGATGCCGATCTGACGATTGACGAGGTTAAACGTTTGGGCGCGCGAAACCTGTTCATGGTTGGCGATGCCTTCGCTCTGCCGCTGGCCGATGCGCTTGACGCGCGCGACAATGCTGCCGATGCGATGAAGAGCCTGCGTATGATAACCTCGTCTGGCGCGGTGTTCTCCGAGAGCAATAAGATGCGGCTGATCAAACACAATCTTCAGCTGATGGTGTTTGATGCCTTGGGCTCTTCCGAAAGTTCGGGAACGGCGATTGTCATTACCACTGCCGCTGGTTCGAGCGGGGGCGGCAAGTTTCAGGCGCTGCCTGGCCGCTCAACCAAGCTTTTCGATGCGGATCTCAATGAAATCAAACCGGGCGAAGATGGCATTGGCATTGTCGCGCGCTCTGGCCCCTTGCCGCTCGGCTATCTCGGCGAAGACGAGAAAAACGCGAAGACTTTCCCGGAAATCGATGGCCAGCGCTATTTGATGACGGGCGATCAGGCGCGCTGGGGCGCGGACGGCACGATGGAATTCATCGGGCGGGACAATATGTGCATCAACACCGGCGGGGAGAAGGTCTTTCCGGAGGAAGTCGAGGCCGTGCTGCAAGAGCACGCCGGTGTGAAGGATGTGCGCGTCGTGAGCCTGCCAGACCCGCGCTTTGGCCGGAAAGTTGTGGCGGTGGTGCAGCCAGAGGGCGATGCGGATGGGCTGCAAGAGGCACTGGACACTGCCGCGCGTGAAGGGCTCGCCGGCTACAAAATACCGCGCACCTATTTCTTCACGAACACATCGCTGCGATTGAACAATGGCAAGCCTGATTACAAGGCCGCACAAGCCATCGCGGATGAGGGGTAAAACTTACCCCGTCGCCCGATCCGCTTTGTCCGCCGCGTTGGTGCCTTTGATCATCGCGCGCAGCTGTTCCCACTCGGCATCACCAAGCCCTTGCAGCGTGGACCAGAACGTGCCGCCGGTCGCCTGATAACCAGCCCCATCGATCGCGATGGTCTGCCCGTTCACATATTCCGCGCCCGGTCCCATCAGGAACACCGCGAGATTGGCCAGCTCGTGCATTTCGCCGTGGCGGCCCATAGGGTTGATTTCATTGTTCGAATTGCCGCCGCGCCCGCCGGGGGAAAGCCGCGCGCTCATCCCCTTGGTCGGGAAGAGGCCCGGCGCGATGGCGTTGAAGCGCATGTTGTGACGGCCCCATTCGACCGCCAGACTTTGCGTCATCGTGTTGATCGCGCTTTTTGACATGGCAGACGGCACGACAAAGGCCGATCCGTTCCATACCCAAGTGGTCAGGATCGAAAGGACATTGCAGCGCCCCTTATCGGCAATGATCCGCTTACCGACATTGTGCGTGACATAGAATGTGCCGCGGAAAACGATGTCGGCAATCGCGTTGAACCCATTGACTGACAGGTCTTCGGTTCGGCTGATGAAATTGCCCGCTGCATTGTTGACGAGCCCGGTCAGCGGCCCGTCCGCCCAGATCTGGTCGATCATCGCGTTGATCGCATCGGCATCGCGGATATCGCAAGCAATGCCCACGACTTCGCCGCCGTGTTCGGCCATCAATTCCTGCGCGGTCTCATCAAGCTTGTTCTGCCGCCGCCCGCAAATATAGACGGTCGCGCCCAACTTCAGGAACGCCTCGGTCATCTCGCGGCCCAATCCAGTACCGCCTCCGGTCACGAGAATTCGCTCGCTCTCCATCAGTCCAGGGCGAAACATCAACTGCGATACATCCATGAATGGGTCTTTCTATTGAGAAGGGGGCTCAGAGACCGAGAACGGTCTTTGCGATGATGTTCTTCTGCACTTCGTCCGATCCGCCAAAAATCGTAGATGCACGATTGTTCAGATACTTGCCCATCGCAATCTGCGCGACTTGGCTGCCAACCGGCTCCGGCGCTTCATTGCCATAGAGCGGCCGATCAACCGGCAGTTGCAGCGCATCATAACCGAGCAGTTCCAGACGCATTGTGTCCACGGCCTGGCCGATGTTGGAGCCAAGTAATTTGACGAGCGAGGTTTGCGGCCCTGGCGCGCGGCCCTTGGCAAGGTCTGCCAGAATACGCAGCTCGGTGACTTCAAGCGCTTCGGCATCCAGCCTTGTCCGCGCGAGCTTGTCACGGAAGCGCGGATCATGCGCAACTGCGCCATTGACACCCGACGGCTGCGTCTTCGCCAATTCTTGCAAGCGATCAATGCTTTGCAGTAAGCGCGGGGCGTAGCACGATCCGCCGCGCTCGTTCTCCAGCAGGAATTTGGCAATTGTCCAGCCTGCGCCTTCTTCGCCGATGCGGTTCTCGACTGAAGTCACGGCATCGGTGAAAAAGACCTGATTGACTTCATGATCACCCGACATCGAATGGATCGGCGTCACTTCAACGCCCGGCTGATCCATCGGGATTAGCAGGAAAGTGATACCTTGCTGCTTCTTGCCGCTGTTGTCTGTCCTAACCAGCGCGAAAATCCAGTCCGCGTGATGGGCATGCGTCGTCCAGATTTTTGATCCGTTGACGACATATTGGTCACCCTCCAGCCGTGCTGCGGTTTTGAGCGAAGCCAGATCCGAGCCGGAGCCCGGTTCCGAGTACCCCTGGCACCAGTAATGCTCGCCTTTAAGCAGAGGCGGCAGGAACCGGTCCTTCTGGTCCTGTGTGCCGAATTCGCAGATCACCGGACCTACCAGGCGCAGACCCAGAATCGAGATCGCAGGTGCGCCGGCCAGCGCGCATTCCTTTTCAAAGATGAAGCGCTGCGTCGGGGTCCAACCGGTGCCGCCATCTGCCTCAGGCCAGTGATAGGCAAGCCACCCTTTCTCATTCAGGATGCGGTGCCATTCCATCCCGATGTCCGGCTCCACAAACACGCCTGGTGTGCGGCGCGCACCATCTTTGAGATGTTCGGGCAGGTTTTCCTTCAGGAACGCGCGCACTTCGTCGCGAAATGCCAGGTCTTCGGGTGAGAAATCCATGTCCATGGCTTATTCCCCTTCTCTCATGGCCCATGCGATTCCCCGTCGCAGCAGGTCATAATAAACGTCGTAGTTCCAGGCGCACATTTCCTTGTGCGGGTAAAAATCCGCCATTCCGGGTAGGTCATAATGCCCGCGGCAATGGCCCAGCGCATTGTAGACGATGCGTCCCTTGCCGATGTCGCGCGTGTACAGGATCGGAACGGTCGTCTTGTCCCAATGTTCCTTGGTGAAGCCGGTCGCTTCGCCTTCGAACGTGGTCTGCATCAGCGTGTCGATCGGCGCGGTGGTTTCTGACAGGTAAAGTTCGTCGACAATCTCGAAATCGTCGATCCCGCGGGTCAATTCATGGTCCTTGTTGACCACCTCCACGGGGAATGGGCCAATCGGCGGGTGCGCCTTGAACTGCGTGCCGAGCATTTCCATCAAGCCGGTTGTATCGTCGGGCGCATCGACCAGCCCGCTCTCGGTAAAGACCAGGATCGAATTGGTCCCATGCAGCGCCAGCCATTTGCCGCCCGCCTCCAACCAGCTACGCAATTGCTGCGCCTGTTCCTTGGTCGGGAGCAGGTCGCAAGTATAGGTGACGAGGAAACGGCATTGGTCGAGCCGCTCGAGTCCGGAATAGTCCGCCGCCACGGTAGTGCGGATATGCGGGTGCTCCATTAGCAGTTTGAGCACCTCCAGCCGCGCATAATCGATATCGTGATACTTGCCCGCGGCAATGAAATGCGCGTCGATCCGGGTTGCTGGTTGTTCTGCCATACTAGCTCCTGATGCTGCCGCCGCCATCGACCGTAATGTCGCAGCCGGTGGTGAAGCTGGCTTCGTCGCTGGCGAGCCAGACAACCGCGCGTGCGACTTCCTCGGGCTCGCCGATACGGTTCATGGGATGGGTCGCGGCGAAATCGCGTTCGATGTTTTCCGGCTCATCTGCGCCTGAATATTTGTAGCGATTGTACATCGGCGTGCGGATTGCACCGGGGTGTACCATGTTTGCACGGATCGGCACCCCGCGTTCAGCGCAATCAAGCGCGACCGAACGGGTCAGGCCAAGCAGGCCTGCTTTGGATGCACTGTAGGCGGCGACAAAGGCGGCGGCACGAATTGCGATCATCGATCCGATATTCACGATAGCGCCCGGCTCGCCGCTTGCTTCCATCGCGGGCAGTGCCGCGCGCATGCCGTAATATGGTCCGTTGAGATTGATGTCGATTGTGCGTTCCCACGTGTCGAGCGTGCCGTCGACCACGTTCCCGGGTTCGGAGATTCCGGCGATATTGCACAGCACCGTCAGCTTGCCGAAGCGTTCTTGCGTCGCCTTTACCGCTTCATGCCACTGATCGAGATTTCGTACATCGAGTTCGAAGGCCTCGGCATTCTCGCCCAGTTCCTCGGCCAGCTCGCGCGCCTTGTCGATCTGGACATCGCACAGCATCACGCTGCCGCCTTCTTCCACGATCATCCGGCCAACCGTGGCGCCGATCCCTTCCGCGCCGCCGGTGACTAGCGCAACCTTTCCGCTCATGCGTCCCAAATGCGTGTCTCCCCTCAGCTTTGCAGAATTGCCACGGCGCTAAGCCCCGGCGCGCCATAAACATGGCTGTATCCGGTCTTCGCGCCTTCAACCTGTCGCTCGCCTGCGCGCCCACGCAATTGCTGGACGTTTTCATAGACTTGACGAAGGCCAGACGCGCCGATCGGCTCGCCGCAGGCCAGGCATCCACCATCGGTGTTCACCGGCAGCTTGCCGCCAATCTCGGACCAGCCATTGGCAAGCCATTCTTCCTGCTCGCCATCCTTGCAAAATCCGTTTTCGGCCATGTGCATGATTTCCGCGCCGCTTTCGGTGTCTTGCAATTGAGCAACGTCGATGTCTTCCGGGCCGATCCCTGCGCCTTCAAACGCAGCCTGACTGGCAAGCACTGTGGGCTTGCCGCCTTCCTTGATGCTGACGCCGGCCTGGAACACTTCGAAACTGTCCGGCGGGCGGGTCTTCACCGCGACCTTGGCGATTTTCACCCCGTGTGCGCCCAGTTCCTTCATCTTCTTTTCAGATGCCAGGATCAGCGCGACACCGCCTTCTGCCGGGGCGCAGAACATGTATTTGGTCAGCGGATCATTGATCATCGGCGCGTTCATGATCGTGTCGAGATCGATCGGGCTGCGCCGCCACGCATGCGGCGTGATGGTGCCGTTCTTGAACGCCTTTTCCGCCACCCGGCCCAGTGTCGTGCGGCTGATCCCGTGCAACTGCATATAACGCTGGATCTTCAATGCGAAGAATTGCGTGGTCAGCATCATGCCCGTTTGGCCGTACCATTCGGGCAGGCCATAATCGGATGGCTTAGCATTGAACGCACCGCGCGGGTGCTTATCGAAACCGACCGCCAGCGCGAGATCGTAAAACCCGCTGGCGATTGCCATTTGCGCTGAAACCAGCGCGCTGCCGCCGGTCGCGCAACCATTCGCGACATTGGTGAAGGGCAGGCTGGTCAGGCCCAGCTCGTTGACCATGATATCGGCGCTGCCTGCGGCGGCTGATCCGCCATAGGCGCATTCGATATCGGTCCACTCAAGGCCGGCATCTGCCATTGCTTCACGTACTGCAAAGACACCCTGTTCGCGGCCTGATCGACCGTCTGTGCGCCCGAAGGGATGGATGCCTGCGCCGATGATATATACGTCTTCACTCACGAGCTTTTCTCCGGCCGATAGGCAAAGGTGCAATGCGTGTCGCTGAACGGCGCGAGGCAGAATTCCATCGGCATGCCCAGCTCCAGCTTTTCAAGCGTGGCATCGACAATGCGGCTTTCGACGATCACTTCGCCCGGCAGTTCGATATAACCCAGGAGGAACGGCTTGAAGTCCGGCGGCCCCTCATTCTCACCGCTACCCCAGCCTTCGTATGGTTCCTTGGGCAGGAAGCCCTGACTGGTCCAGCTCCACAGCTTGCCATGGCGCGATAGCTTGACCGGTTCGACATCTTTCGCAGCTTCGCCTTGCGGCATGGGAAACACAATCTCGCCAGATGGCAAGCGGCCACCCATCAGGTGGGGTTCGCCATCATTGCTCCACAGATCGGGATCAACCGGTGCGAGCGCGCCCATCACGCGGCCTCCGCGTAGTGAACAAGATTGGTGTCCACATCGCCAAACAGTTTGGACAACAGCAGCACGCGTTTCATCGCGTGGCCGATCGCCAGTTCATCGGTAATGCCCATGCCGCCGTGCATCTGCACCGCTTCGCGCGCGATGTGATCGACGTTCTCTGTGATGTAGGCTTTTGCGCCCGCAGCCTGATGTTGCCATGCTGCACTGTCGGACGTGTCCGTCAGCGCCGCCCGGTATAGCATTGATCGAGCTTGCTCGCTCCGCGCATAGCAATCCACCAGGCGGTGCTGCAGCGCCTGGAAACTGCCGATTGGTACGCCGAATTGCTCGCGCTCCTTGACGTAAACGAGCGTATCCTCAAGCAATCTCTGGCCCAGACCGACCATTTCGGCGGCGGCCAGCAACCGGACTTCGGCGATCGCCTGATCAAGCAAGCCCGGGGCCAGATCAAGCTTCTCTCCCGTCACACGTGTAAAGCGTAATTCGCCAGCCATGCTGCCATCAGCCATGCGATATGCGCGGGTTTCGAGTCCCGGCGCATTGGCAGCCACGATAAAGAACTCAGTCGCGCCACCGTCTTGCGCAGACACGATAAACTGGTCTGCCAATGCAGCGCCTAAAACAAAGGTTTTCTCACCGGTAATTGTGCCGCTATCACTCTTGGTCTGTTTCGCTTCCAGACTGTAACGCTGATTGCGTTCAGCCCATGCGAGAGCGGTGAAGTTTTCGCCGGAAAGCACGCCATCCAGGGCTGTCTCCGCACTTGCCGCTGCGAGCAGTTTTGCCGGAAGAACCCCGTTCTCCAGCCATGGGTCAGGGGAATTGGCCTTCCCGATCGCTTCACCGACCAGCGCCAGGTCAAGGATCGAACCTCCCATACCGCCCGCCTCTTCGCTTGCAGCCAGCGCTATCAGTCCCAACTCTGCCAACTCCTGCCAACGCGCAGGATCATACCCGCCATCATTCATGCGCAGCTTGCGCCGCGCCTCGACATCGATGGGGGCGGTGAAGCGCTCTACAGTTGCGCGAAACAGCTCCTGCTCTTCGGACAGATCGAAGTTCATTTGGCCACCTCATATGTAATCGGCAGCTTGGTTACCCCGCGCAGCATGATGTTGGGCAGGACTGTGATCCCGCCTTCATCTGCTAGCTGGAAATTGTCGAGCCGCTCCAGAAGCTCGTCAAAGGCGACGAACATTTCCTTGCGGCTCAGCATATTGCCCACGCACATATGTGGGCCTTTCCCAAATGCCAGATGCGCGCGCGCGTTCTTGCGATCAATCAGGAATGCGTCCGGGTCTTCGAACTTGGCAGGATCGCGGTTTGCAGCGGCGTAGCGCACTTGCAGCATCGACCCGGCTGCGATCTTCTCGCCGCCCAGTTCAACGTCTTCCTTGACCACGCGCCAGATGCCCGCGCTGGGCGATTCATATCGCAGCATTTCTTCAACCATGTTCTGGATCAGTTTGGGATCGCGCCCCCCGGCCGCAGCTTTTGCTTTGGCCATCTGGTCTGGATTGCGGATCAGCTGCAGCAATCCGCCCGCGATGGTAGATGTGGTGGTTTCGTTCCCCGCGACCATGAATTGCTGCATGATCGACATGATTTCCTCGTCGGTCAGCGGGGTCTCGCCTTCGACCCGTGCTTCAACGAGGTCGGTCAAAAGGTCATCACCGCCATTGGCACGGCGATCATCGATCAGCCCTTTCATGTAACGCTGGTAATCGACGAAGCTGCGCGCGCATTCCAGCTCGCGCTCGCGGCTGATCAGTTGGCTGAAGCGGTCGACCGCTGCATCGGACCAGTCCTTCACTTGCTTGGGATCGTTATCCAGCCCGATTTGCTGTGCGATCATGGCGACGGGCAAGGGAATCGCGAAATCCTCCACAAAGTCACCGCTGCCCTTTTCCGCCATCTTGGCGATCAGTTCGATCGACTTCTTGCGCATGTCGGCTTCGATCGCGTTCACGCGCGGGGCAGAGAATGCGAGATTCACCAGCTTGCGGTTGCGGGTATGGATCGGGTGATCGGCGGTCAGCAGCGTAGGCGGGTTGTCCCACCCTTCCGCAAGAATCGCATCAATCTCATCATCGGCGGCGCCCATCAACGACGCAAAATCATTGGAGTAGATTTCCGGTTTGGCGGTTACTTCCGACACCAGTTCATAGGAATAGACCACCCAGGCATTGGCTTCAGCCACAAACTCGAGCTTGACCCCGGCCTCGTGTGCCTCACGATAATAGTCGAACGGATCGACCAGTGTTTCCGGTGCGAACAGATTGCCGGCAGGCTTGTTCATTGATGCTGCTCCATTGGTCCCAAACTCAGCTAAGCAAACTAGCCCCGCAGGCCGTATGGGCGCACTGCGTGAAAGTGTTAGGAACGGCGCGCTTCCAGGGTCGGGACCCTATCCAAATGAGCAGCTTTTCGGGTGTTTAACCGCCGCCAAACTCGCGCTGAAATGTTGCCATGTCAAAATAGTCGCGCCACTCGGCTATCTTGCCATCGCCATTGATCTCGAACGTGCCCATCACAGGCAGCGCGGCACGGCGTCCATCGCTCAGGATAAATGCGTCGGTACGCTCGGTAAGGACCGAGTTGCCGTTTGTGGCGATCGTATGGATTTCCCACTCGCAGCGATCAACCGGCCCCATAAAGCCGCTCACGGCATCGCGCACTGCGGAAACACCAGTTACCGGTTCCATCGGCATGTTGTGCCAGGTGATGTCATCTGCGCACATGTCATACATTGCTTCCATGTCACCGCTGTTCCAATGGTCGACAAAGGTTTGAACGGTCTCGCTTGGGGTCATAGTGTATCTCCTCCAGTAAAACGCAGCGCATTCACCAAGATGCGCTGAACATGCGGATCGGCGTAAGTCTCAGGCCCGTCACCGAATTGGCAATAAACCAGCGGGGCATTGCCGATTTGCCGCCACCACGCGACAAGATCACTGCCATTGGGATGTTCCCAACCTTCATTGCTGAACATCTCGCCTTTGACCGCCAGCGCCGCGGAATAGAAGTTCTCGCGGGTGAAATCATGACGCGCGCGGATCAAGGGATGCACCGCGCTTTCGTCGATTTGGCAAAGATATAGTTCGTCGGTGAAAGGGAATGTGTCAGGCAGTGCGGCGGTCACCGCATGCTGGGCCACTACCTGGGCATCGTAAGCGACATCGTGGCGATAGCCGGAGTCGGGCACTGACTGCCCCTGCCATTGCCCCGGCTGGTACAGGAAACGCCCACCCAGCATTTCCGCCCATTCCGGCCAGTCAGCCCAGCCTGCCAGTGCATGGTGCATCGCGACTGCGCCTTTGCCGGATGCAAATCGGCGGGCGATTGCTTGCCTGAAGCCTTCGGACGGTGGGCGGCTCGTTACAACTCCGTCGCCAAATGTGTATCCGCCCATGTCGTAGAAAAGCAGCGCATCGGCCTCGTCCGCCGCGCCTTCAGCGACAGCTTGCTCCGCGTCCGGATGAACGAGGTGGGATACATCCCATTCGCCCAGTTCGCGGCCCAGTAGCTGGATCAGCGCGTCAAACGGCGCTTCCTCGTAAGGGTGCCCGCCAGACAGGACGAGCAACTTTCCCATCAGGCGATCTTCAGGATCATCTTGCCCTGGTTCGTCCCCGCGAACAGGCGCATGAAACTGTCGAATGTGTTTTCCAGCCCTTCGTCGATGTGCTCTTCAATGGCCAGCTTTCCCTCGGCCGCCCATTGACCCATTTGCGCTGCACCCTCGCCAAAGCGTTCGACATAGTCCGCCACCAGCAGGCCGCGAATTTGTGCACGCTTGACGATGAGCTGCCACAGATTGCGAATGCCACGCGGCTCGGTGTTGTATTCGCTGATGAGGCCGCACAGACCCACGCGAGCATAGAGGTTGAGGTTCATGAGCCCGGCATCAAGGATAATCCCGCCGACATTCTCGAAGATCACATCGACGCCATCGGGCGCGGCTTCGGCGATCGCTTTCGTCAGCGTAGCTTCGTCTTTGCCCTTGTAATCGATTGCAGCATCGAAGCCGTATTTTTCTGTCAGCTTGGCGCATTTCTCAGGCCCGCCCGCGATACCAATCGCTCGGCAGCCTTTGATCTTGGCAAGTTGCCCGACAAGCGAGCCGACGGCGCCAGCTGCGCCTGTTATCAGAACCGTTTCGCCTTCCTTCGGCTCGCAAACCTCCAGAAAACCGAAATAGGCGGTCATGCCCACTGCGCCGAAGATCGAGAGATAGTTCGTGACGCTAGGTACGAGTGTCGGGTCAATCGGCTGGGTAAAACCACCGACTTCGCCGACTGAATAATCTTCCAGCGCATTCAATCCCATCACCCATTGGCCGGGTGCAAACCCTTCCGCGCGGCTTTCCTCGACCACACCGATTGTGCTGGCGCGCATGGCCGCGCCCAGCGGAACCGGCGGCATGTAATTGCCGCCAGCGTCCATCCAGCCGCGCATGGCCGGATCGAGCGAGGCATAGTGATTGCGGATCAGGAACTGGCCTTCTGCCAATTCCGGGGTGGGCTCGGTGACAAGCTCGAAGTCTTCGCGCACCGGCTCGCCATCTGGCCGCCGCTGGAGGAGAAAGCGCCGGTTTTCAGGCATAGGTTTTCCTTTTCGTTTGCTCGGTCAGGCGGCTGCGATCCGCACGGGGATCGCGCTTTGCAGCGCTTGTCCGGTGATCGGATCATAGTCGACTTCATCGCTGGTCAAGCGGTTGGTTGATCCGCCCATTTCGCGCACATTGTGCTTGCCCGCTTCGCTGTCGCCAAAAGCATGCGCCATCGAAATTAGCCCGCGCCGCACCCGATCACTGCTTTTAACAATGCCATGGATCGAAGCGTGCGGTGAACTGATTTCGATGACATCGCCATCTTTCAGTCCGCGCTCTGCCAGATCATCGGGGTGTATATAGGCCGGGTTCGTGGTGATCTTGCGGCCAAGGTTCTTAAGCGGCTGCCCAATCGAATTGAATCGCGCTTTCGAACGGCGTGAAATCAAGCGGAAATCGAAGCCCGCGGCGCGCGCATCCTCTGCGCCATATTTCTCCAGTTGTTTGGGCATATCGCCCGCCGCCAATTGGAAGCGGTGATGCTGGTCAGGATCAGCTGGTTCGATAACCGGATGGAGATCATCATATATCACCGCCGCACCGCCAGCCTTGCGCGCATCTTCGCGCACCTTGCTCGGCGGAACCAGGCATCCCGCCGCCATCAAATCCAGAAATTCCTGTTTGGTCGGGCATTCATCCATCGGCACATCGCCGCCTGGAAGCTTCATTTGCACGCCGAGGTTCTTTCCGATGGTCCAGAGCATTTCATACTCGTCAATCGTGTCTCCCGGCGCGTCAGCCAGCGCTTCGGTGTAGCGCGCATAGGCATTCTCGTGCCACCATTCAGACAGATTGGTTATGTCCTCGCGCTCAAGACATTGCTTGGGTGCAAGCACGACATCCGCACGCTTGGCGCTGGCGCTCATCCATGGGTCAATCTGAACGAACAGTTCCAGATCATCCAGTGCGCGGCGCATCTTGAGCTGGTTGGGGAAACCGACTTCGGGGTTGCCACCAACCGATACAAGCGCCCGGATCTGGCCTTCGCCCGGTGTCAGGATTTCATCCGCCATCACATTGCACGGCATTTCGAACAGCAATTGGCCAAGCCCGCGGAAGCGCGATTTGGCCATCCCTTCGACGCCGAACATCGGGGCTGGCGGCGCGACTTGCGCGCGCTTCTCGCCCATCTGGATGGTAAAGACGCCGGGAACGCCGCACTTTTCGCCTTCTTGCTTGAAGCGCGCGCAAACGGTGTTGAGGCATGTCACCAGATACTCTGTCAGCGTGCCATTGCCCGCCATCTCAGGGCCGGTGCCAGTGACAGCGCAGCCTTTGGAGCCGTTTGCAAACATACGAGCTGCGGCGACCAATTGATCGGTCTCAACCCCGGCCCGCTCTGCCGCCACTTCCGGCGTGAAGGCGGCAACTGCGTCTTTTAGTTCATCCAGTCCGTCGACATGCGCGGAGACGAAGTTGCGATCGTAAAGCTCTTCAGTGAAAATCACATTCAGCATGCCTGCCAGCAGTGCCGGGTCTTCGCCCGGCTTTACCGGCAGATAGATATCTGCCAGCTGGCCGACCTCGGCCAGACGCGGGTCCGCCACGATCAGCTTCATACCTTCTTTCTGGCGATCACGAATGCGTTTGGAAGGGCTGAACGGCGGCACCCCGCCAACAGGCGAGTAATGCGACACAATCGGATTATTTCCGATGAAGAACGCAACGTCAGCTTGAGAGAAGTTGTTCGCGCCGCCCATCCATTTGCCATAGCGTTCGGTCGTGAAGACCTTGGCCGGCTGGTCCAGAGTGACCGACGTAAAGAAGTGTTTGGTGCCGATGGCCTGCGCCAGGCTCATCGTAGCCATCATCGCAGAGCTGTTCTGGTAGCCGCCCGAACCCATGAAGAGTGCGATCGAATCGGGGCCGTATTTGTCGATTATCCGGCGGAATTCATCGCTGACATGGGCCAGCGCATCCTGCATCGGGGTTTCCTGAAACTCGCCATTTTCATCGCGCACCAGCGAATGGTGCAGACGATCTTCCGAATTGTGCGAATCCGGCAGTTCGCGGCCTTTCTTGCAGGTATAGCCGCCATATTCGGGATCATCCGGATCGCCGCGCACGGCCTTAACTTTTCCATCTTCCACATCGACCAACATCGCGCAATTTGCGTGGCAAAAGCGGCAGAATGTCTTGTGCGTTTGAACGCCCATCACTCTCTCCTTTGTCACGCAAGATAACAGATGCCGTAGGGGCAGCGACTGACACTTTTGCGCGTGGTGAGTTGCGGCGTGGGCCACCATTAGGCTGAATCGACAGAAACAGCTGGAGAAACATCATGCCCACCACCGCTCGCCAATGGCTTTTGAACGGACATCCGCGTGGACGGGGGATCGAGGATGGTGATTTCAAGCTGGCCGAAACACAGCTGCCTGATCCAGCCGAAGGTGAGATGCTGCTCGCAACGCGCTATCTTGGCTTCGATCCGGCGCAAAAAGGCTGGATGGAGAATATTGCGGACTATGTCGCGCCCATGGCGATCGGCGATGTCATGCGCGGCAGCGGCATTTGCGAAGTGATCGAAAGCAATGGCGGGCGCTTCCAGAAGGGCGACTGGGTGTTCGGCACAATCGGCTGGACCGATCACCTTGTCACCGACGGCAAGGATCTGACCAAAGTAGAGACAGGGCTTTCACCAACCGCTGTTCTGTCAGTGCTCGGCACGACCGGGGTTACTGCCTATTGCGGGCTGTTAAAAGTGGGCAAGCCTGTGGCTGGCGACACGGTGCTGGTGTCGGGTGCAGCAGGCGCAACCGGATCTGTCGTTGGGCAATTAGCGAAGATTGCCGGATGCCGCGCAGTTGGAATTGCTGGCGGTCCGGAGAAATGCAAATGGCTGGTCGAAGAAGCCGGCTACGATGCGGCGATTGATTACAAGGCGGGCGATGTAAAGCGCCAGATCAGGGAACTTTGCCCTGGCGGTGTCGATGTGATCTTTGACAATGTCGGCGGCGCAATCCTTGATGACATGCTTGCCAATATCGCCACCGGAGCGCGTGTGGTGGTTTGTGGAGGTATCAGCCGGTATGAGTCTGGCGGAACACCCACTGGCCCGGGCAATTATTTCAATCTGATTTTCCGCCGCGCCAGTATGGCGGGCTTCATCGTGCTGGATTGGGCAGCGGAATTCCCCGGCATCCGCAAGCGTTTGGAAGGCTTCGTCAATGATGGCAGATTGCGCTATCAGGAAGACATCCAGGAAGGGTTTGAAAACGCGCCTGAAACGCTGAAGCGGCTGTTTGTGGGCAAGAACCGTGGCAAGCAGATGCTCAAGCTCTAGCTTTCGAGATCGCTTGGCCGGTTCACATTCATCAGCGGCGGATCGATAGCAATCTGCCGCGCGTTGACGCTCTCAGCAAAGCCATAAAGTGCGCGCCCCCCGTCGCGTATGAAGATATCAAGTCGCGGCGCTAGCGATGCAGGCCACAGCCCCACTATTGGCTGGTCTTGCACGATCGCGGGGCCTTCGCCGGCAAGCGCCTGAGCAAGATTGTCGGGCAGGTTGGGAGTGTCACAGCCGGAACTGAGAACCCGGTCAAAGCCATTGATTCGAGCAAAATGCAGAGCCGCGTTCAGCCCCCCGAGCGGACCAAGCCCGTCTTCCGGCAGGTCCGCAATGCAATCGAAGCCTTCCTCCGCCCGCCCGCATACAACCAACCCGCTGCATTGCGCGGCCAGCGCCGCCCCGACATGATCGATCAGGCGCCTTCCCTTGTGACGCGCATAGGCCTTGTCGCTGCCAAATCGCGTGGCTTTTCCACCCGCGACAATGGCGCCGAGCAATTTCAGCCGAACTTCTCTGTCGGTACGCCTTCCTCGTTGTAAACCGGGCCTTCGGCGTCGACGCGGTACTTCCGGCTCACGGCGTTCTCGATCCCGAATGAACCCAGATGGCCCAGCATTCCGGCATAGTGTTTGTTCGCGAAATGGCTCGCGAGGGCTTCTTCGCTGGTCCATTCTTCGAAGACATTGATGCGGGTCGGATTATTCAGGTCCGCGCTCCAGTCATAATGCAGGCACCCCTCTTGAGAGAGTGCGCCATCGATAAACGGCTGTGCGGTTTTCAATGCTTCTTCGCGTTTGTCTGCCGGCAGGTCGATCTGTGCCGAGATAACGATTTTCGCCATGTCTTATCCTTCTTGCGGATTGTATTCTGCAACGATGCCGAACTTGCGATGGGTAAAGACCCATGCGCCGTCGATCTTCGCCAATTCGTCTTCGTAGAGCCCGCCAACAACGCGGGTCTTGCCATCTTTCATATGCAGGATTTCTTGCGTCTGGACCCGGCTGGTGGCCGTATCTCCGGTGACATCGACCATGCAGGGGACACAGTGGAAGCTGACCGCTTCGATCCCGCTAATCGCCTGGCTCCAGAATCCGACGATGGCCTCTTTGCCTTCGAACAGATTGCCGAAGAAATCCCACGTGGCATTCTCGGCCCAAACGCTACCCCAAGTCGCGGGATCTTTGCGCACGACCCCATCGGCATAGGTGCCATTGAGTTCGGCAATCATCTGGCGATCTTCTGCGGGTCCTCGGAACACGACGCTCTCCTTATCTCTCGGTGTGGCTATCGGCGTGCGCAGCCGATCCTTCAATGAGCACTTTTGGGAAGGGCGCTCAGCCGCTGGACCGCTTAGAGACGCGGGTGAAAACACATTTGTTTGGGAGCGAGACATGGGCCTGTTGGAAGGAAAGAAAGCCGTCATTCTGGGTGCGGCGAGCAAGGACAATATGGGCCAGGTGACTGCCCGGCTGTGCGCTGCCGAAGGGGCAGAGGTTCTGGTGGCTGGCCGCAAGGAAGGCCCGTTGTCGGAGCTCGCAAGCGAAATCGGCGGGCACTATGCCTTGTGCGACATTACAGACCACGCGCAAGTGCACGGCTTGGCCGCGACCGCGGCTGAAAAGATGGGCCGGGTCGACGCGGCAATCAATTGCACAGGCTGGGGGCTGCTCGCAAATCTCCTAGAGACGACCGAGGAACAGCTCGACCAGATTTGCGCGCTGCAATTCAAGGGTGTGCATCATTTCTTGCAGGCCTTTGTTCAGCAGATGAAGGATCAGGACCCGCAAGGCGGATCGCTGATTTCTCTATCTTCTGCGACCACGAAGGCGCTGATCAACAATCACGCGGCCTACATCGGTACGAAGACTGCAGGTGAAGCGATGATCCGCTGCGTCGCCAATGACTTCGGGCAATACGGGATCAAGGCCAACACGGTCTCACCCGCGTTCACGGAAAGCCCGATGACTTCAGACAGTTTTCAAGTGCCGGGACTGGTGGATGCATTCATGCCCAAATATCCGCTGGGCCGCTTGAACACGAGCGAGGATGTGGCCGAGGCGTGCGCTTGGCTGTGCAGTGATCGTGCCTTTGTGACCGGCCAGAATATCCAGCCCAACGGCGGGCTGACCTTGCGCGGCAATCCGCAGGCGGTCGATATCGAAGCGGCTGTTGGCGCGGCGATGGCGAAGATGCAGCAGGACGGTTAGCCTGGCACCGCGCTAGTATTGCGCGGTCCCGCCATCGACGCTGATCGCTGCACCTGTAATCCCGCCGCCTTCCTTGCTGGCGAGCAGCAGGGCGACCGCTGCAATTTCCTCGACTGTGTTGGGGCGTTTGATCGCGGCTTCGCTGGCGAACATGTTGATCATCTCGTCAAATTCCATGCCCATCGCTTTCGCAGTCGCGGGGCCATTGTTCTTGATGATGTCGGTCACAACCAGGCCGGGGCAGATGCAATTCGCGGTAATGCCCAGCTCGCCCACTTCGCGCGCAAGGCTCTTGGTCATGCCGGTTACCGCGTGCTTGGCCGCTGTGTAGGCGGTAAACACCGGCTTGCCGTGCTTGCCCTCCATTGAGGACATATTGATGATGCGCCCGATCTTGTTCGGGATCATGGTCTTCAGCGCGCGGCGGCTGGCCCAAAAGGTGGAATAGACGTTCCATTTCATCGCCTCGTCAAAGGCTTCATCTGACAGAGCCACCATCGGCTGCAGATCGCCCGCGCCGCCGGCATTGTTGACCAAAATGTCGATCGTGCCGAAGTTGGCGACTGTGTGGTCGATGAAGCCTTCAACGTCGGACTGCTTCATCACATCGCCAGAGACAAAGATCGCCCTGTCACCGACGTTGAGTTCTTCCAGCACTTTCGCGCCCTTGTCCGGATTGCGCGCGAACAGCGCGACCTTGGCGCCCTCGGCCAGAAACGCCTCGGCAATTCCGCGCCCCAAACCCGCGGTTCCGCCTGTGATTGCTGCGACTTTGCCTTCCAGTTTCATGCGTCTCTCCTGAACTTTGGAACCTCGATAGCGAGCGCGGGTCTGAAGCACACCTTGCTAAAATGAGGAATTGCCGCGCGCGGCCCTAACGCGTCTTGTGAGGGCATGGAAACAACAGATGTGATCATCCTTGGATGCGGAGCGGCCGGAATGGCGGCGGCACTAGCAGCGCATGAAGCGGGCGCGAAAGTTGAGCTGATTGAACGGTTTGACCGGATAGGCGGGACAGCGGCGATTTCAGGCGGGGTAATCTGGGTGGCGGACAATCCGCGCCAACGCGCCGCAGGGATGAGCGACAGCCGCGAAGAAGCGCTCGCCTACTTCAAGGCGCTAGATCACGGCGATCTGGTTGACGATACGCTGGAGGCGTTCGTTGATCGCGGGCCGGAAGCGCTGGAGTTTTTGGAAAATCTTGGCGCGCTAAGCGTGTCCCTGCTGGATGGCTATCCGGACTATTACCTCGATCGCCCGGGCGCGAAGCCAGAAGGTGGGCGCGCACTAGATCATGATCTCTTTGCTCTGGGTGAGTTGGGCGAATGGGCCGGGCGCATCACCGCGATTGAAGAAATGAAGCCGATGATGTTGCGTGAGACGCCGCTAGGCGGCGGCACGGGCGCGGTCGAACCTGAGGAAATGCAGCGCCGCGTGGCCAACAATGAGCGCGGCTTTGGACAGGCCATGGTCGCCCGGCTGCTCAAGGCATGTCTTGATCGCGGGATCGAGCCGATGCTGGGCGTCGAAACGCGCGAGCTTATCCGCGATGCCGGCCGGATTGTTGGGATCAAAGCCAGCAAGAATGGCGAAGACTTTGAGCTGAACGCCAACCAAGGTGTCATCATTGCCACCGGCGGATTTGAGTGGGATGAAGACAAGCGTCAGGCCTTTCTGCGCGGTCCAATGGATGCGCCCGCCAGCCCTCCAACGGCACGCGGCGATGGCCTAAGTTTGGCGATGGCAAATGGTGCAAAGCTCGGCAATATGACGCAGGCGTGGTGGGCGCCAACGTTGGTCACGCCCGATATACCGTGGCCGGGCGGTGAGCAGCGCGCGCAGCCTGTGCTGATCGAACGGACTGTTCCGCATTCGATCATGGTCAATCGCAAGGGTGAACGTTTCTGCAATGAAGCGGCGAATTATTCCGCGCTGGCGGGCGCGTTCCACGCCTTCGACCCGCAGAGCTATGACTATCTCAACCTACCGGCCTGGCTGATCTTTGATGAGGATTATGTCGAGCGTTACCCGATTGGCCCGCGCTTGCCGGGGCAGCCGGTGCCCGAGTGGGTGATCCGTGCAGAATCACTGGAAGAACTGGCCCGCAAGATCGGGATTGAAGGGTCTGTGCTCGACGCCACGGTTGCTCGGTTCAACGGCTTTGCACGCGCCGGACACGATCCCGATTTTCAGCGCGGCACCTCTGCCTATGACCACTTCTATGGCGACCGCAGCCGCGAAGGAACCGCGGTGACGCTGGGCCCGATTGCCCGTGCACCCTTTTATGCGGTCGAGATTCGCATGGGCCTGCTCGGCACAAACGGTGGGCCGCGAACCGATGGCGCGGCGCGGATGTTGGGCCATGATGGTACGCCGATCGCCGGGCTGTATGGTGCTGGCAATGCCATCGCTTGCCCCACCGGCGGGATATATGCTGGCGCGGGCGGAACGCTGGGCCCGGCGCTGACTTTCGGATATATTGCAGGGCGAAGTGCGGCCCAAGCCAACACTTAAGGCCGGACGCCTAGGCTTTCTTCGGTTCGAACTCGATGTTTAGCTCTTTCAAGCTGCGCAGCAGGAAGTGCGGGTGATAGGCGAAGTCGTTCTTGCCTTCGGCGAACCACATATCTTCAAACCGGTCGACCACTGCTGTGAAACCCCACGTCAGCTCACGCCGGGCCAATGGCGCGCCAAGGCAATGATGCGTCCCTGAGCCAAAGCCCATATGGCTGCCCGCCTTGGGCCGCTCCAGGTCAAGCTTTTCAGGGCATTCGAACGCCCGCTCGTCGCGATTGGCTGCGGCAAAGCGCACGTTGATCATCGCGCCGCCGGGTATGGCCACACCTTCCAGCTCGGTATCATCGGCGACGAACCGCATCAGGCTTTGCACCGGGCTTTCCAGCCGCACCACTTCCTCGACAAAGGTGCGCATGTATTTGTCGGGTTCAGACTTCAGCTGATGCCATACATCCTTGTTTTCGATCAGCAGCTTCATGCCGGCTGCCAGCGCATTGGTGGTGGTTTCGCTGCCGCCCACAAATGTATCCGCCATCATCTCTGCATGCAGCTCATTGTCGGTCAGCGTTCGACCCCAGTCTTCGATCACAGTGTTGACGAGCACGCTGATCAAGCTGTCATCAGGGTTTTCGCGCAGCCGTTCGAAAATCGGCTGGAAATAGTGCTGCGCTTCGATTTCCTTGTCGACCATCTCCATGTGGCGATCTTCAGGCAGCATGAAGGAAATGCGATGGAAGAATGCCTCGGTCCAGCTCTTGATGCGCCAGATGTCTTCCTTCTTCGCGCCCATCTGCTCGCCGATGATGTAGAGCGGCAACGGCACACAGAACTGACTGACCCACTCGCATTTGCCCTCTTCCAGAAAGCCGTCGATCAGCTCGTAGGCCAGCGTTTCGACCTTGCCATCGATTTCCTTGATACGGCTGGGCTTGAACGCTTCGTTGAACATCGCGCGCATCTGCTTGTGATTGGGATCATCGCGCCCGTTGAGTGTTGCGGCCGGAACCCAGCCCTTTTCCTCAAACCGTTTGGCGACCATTGCGCCACGTTCCATATCGGCCGCCGATGCGCGAAAGCGGCCTTGCGGTGCAGAGCTGGGAAAACGTTGCGGGTCCATCAGCACTTCGCGAACAGTGTCGTACCGTGTCACGACCCACATATCGGTGCCTGCGATATTGTAGACGGGCGCTTCGTCACGAAGCTGCTTATAGGCAGGATAGGGACACTTCTGTGTCTCCAGATCGAACAGATTGACTTGTGGTTCGCTTCCCAATGCGGCCTCCCGAAAATGCGGATGGGATTTTCGCCACGGTGCGCGGATAGTGCGGGCGCGGCAACTCGCGGAAATGGGGAGAGTGGCAATGGATCGCGCGCTACAGGAACTGATCGACAGGCAGGCGATTTGCGATGTGATCCAGCGATATTCTCGCACCCTCGACTGGCTTGATGATGCGGGGCAAGCGAGCTGTTACTGGCCCGATGCCGAGATCGACTATGGCTTCTTCAAGGGCTGCGCCGAAGAGTTCCTGCCGATCGTTATGGATATCGAGCGTGGCTCTGACCGGCGCTGGCACATGCTGTCACAGCCGCTGATTGATTTCCACTCATCCTCCAATGCCAGCAGCGAGTGCTACGGCGTTTTCGCCGGTGCAAGCCGCCAGGATGACGGAACGCTGGCAGGCAATCTCTATGGCGGACGCTATCTTGATGAGTGGGAGAAACGAGAGGCAGGATCAGGGCAGGAATGGCGCATCTCCCAACGTCTCTACATTGTCGATTGGCAGAGCGACCTCGTGAACCAGCCAAGGTTTACGCCCAACCCTGACTTTCCGCTTCCTACGGCTCGGATCGATAAGAGCAATCACCCGCTTTATCGGGAACTGTAATCACCCCTCGGCCGGCGGGTCCATATAGTCGCGGTAATAGGTCAACTGCCCATTGGCGACTTTGTATATGCCCACGCCGCCGCGGGATCCCTCTGGTGAATGCATGGTCCAACGTGCCCAGACCGCGTGATCATCGCCGCAGATTTCATCCACTGTGAAGTTGATTTGGCGTGTCCCCATTTCCTTCACCATAGTGGTCATGAAACCAAGGATCGCGTCGCGTCCCTTGTGCGTGCCCCAAACCGGATCTTCCAGCAGAGCATCTTCCGAAAACAGCGGTGTAAGCTTGGTGTAGTCACCTTCATCCTGGATGCGCCAGAACTCCTCGATTACGCGTTGGGCTTCGCCGGGCATTGCCATTTCTCCTCAGTTCAATTTGCGGATCGGATCGCTGCCGTCCCAATCTTTGGCGGCATCGCGCACCATGTCGTAGAATCCGGTCAGCTGTTCGCTGGGCTCGTAGAGCTCAAGCATATGGCCGAGCGAAGCGGTCGCATCGACGAAGGCATAGCGCGTGCCGCTGGTTACCTCGGACAGCTGCGCGAGCGGCATGTCTTGCGCGCCGAAATCAGCAATCGCTGTGTCCAGATCGTCAACCCAGATTGCCATATGGTGCAGTCCTTGCGCGCTGCTGCCCGCAGGAAACATGTCATGAAACGCACTGGGGTTATCACCGTGCTGGGTGACGAATTCCACCATCACATCGCCCCATTGGCCATAAGCGCTGGAATGATCGTGGGTCACGCGCTGGCCGCGGTGCTCGCTCCAATTGAGCGGCACATGATGAAAGGTGAAGAAAGGGCCAGACCCAAAACTTGCACTATGCGCGCGCGCCGCGCTTTCAATGTCAGGCACGAACCAGGCGATCTGCCGAACGGGAAGGTCGCCAAAGCGCCTAGTTGACGGCACGATCCTTGCCTTCCCAATAGGGCGCGCGCAGATCCTTGCGCAGGATCTTGCCAGAAGGATTGCGTGGCAAGGCGTCGATGAAGTCGACCGACTTGGGGCATTTGTAGCCAGCGATATGTTCGCGGGCATGCGCGATGACTTCGGCTTCGGACAATTCCTCGCCATCCTTCACCACGACACAGGCTTTCACCGCTTCGCCCCATTTAGTGTCAGGCACGCCGATCACTGCCACGTCCGCAACTTTGGAGTGTGCGTAGATCGCATTTTCAACTTCCGCCGGATAGACATTCTCGCCGCCGGAAATAATCATGTCTTTCACCCGGTCCTGAATATAGAGATAGCCATCCTCATCGAGGTATCCGGCGTCACCTGTGCGCAGCCAGCCATCGGCATCAATCGTCTCTGCGGTGGCTTCGGGCCGGTTCCAGTAACCTTTCATGTTCTTCGGGCTGCGCGTTGCGATCTCGCCGATTGTACCGGCTGGCACCTCTGCTCCGTCATTGTCGATAATCTTGATTTCGACATCTTGTAGCGGTGTTCCGACGCTGCGCATGCGCGGGCTGCCTTCGGGCAAATGATCTTCGGGGTTGAGCGTCACTATAGTGCCTGACGTTTCCGTCATGCCGTACATCTGCACAAAGCCGCACCCCATCACATCCATCGCCTGTTTCATCAATTCGAGCGGAATGGGCGAAGCGCCATAGGTGATGTACTTGAGATTGGAGAAGTCCACCTCGCTGATACGCGGATGGTTCAGCAGGATCTGGATCGCGGCGGGCACCATGAACATCTTGGAGATGTTGTAATTCTCGATCAGGTCGAGCGCCTGCGTCGGGTCATATTCAGGCAGCACGATCGCTTTGGAACCGTTGAACATTGTGCCAAGCCCGGTGCCGGTTCCGCTGATGTGGAAGCATGGCATGGCGAGCAGCGTGATCTCGCCCGGGACGGTTTTCTGCCAGTCCATTTTTTCGCTCTCGTCGACATCGTTCATGCGCGAGGAAAAGATCGAGCCGTGCGTCAAAATCGCACCCTTGGGATGACCGGTTGTGCCCGAAGTGTACAGCTGGATCGCGTCATCTTCTACGGTGCATTCGGTCATTGGGTCGATTTGGGGGAATGTCCCGCGCCATTCGGGATATCCGGGGTAAGGGCCTTCTGTGCCTTCGGAGCCGTAGATGCGCGTGACGTGTTCGAGCTGGCCTTCGATGTCTCGGACGAAGTCTGCAAATCCGGGCCCGACAAACAGGACCTTGGCCTGACAATCATTGACCACATAGGTGACTTCAGGGCGGGCCAACCGCCAATTGACCGGAGTCATCACCGCGCCCAGCTTGGCCGCGCCTGCCAATATCTCGAAATAGATATGCGAATTCTTGCCAAGGTAAGCGATGCGGTCACCCTTACCGACACCCAGCGAGGCCAGCGCATTGGCACAGCGATTACTGCGCCGGTCGAGCCGGCCGAATGTCATCTGATCGCCTGCGAATTCAAAAGCGACATCCTGTTCGTGCTCGCGGCCGTGATGCCGGATGATGTCACCAATCACTTGCGGGTTGTCGATGCTCGACATGATTTTCCCTTTCGCTCTCCGTGGTCCGGTCTAGTCGGAGCGCGCGCGCGGGCCATTGGCACAATTCATAGCGGCGCTGGCGCACGCATAGGCTAGGGTCGACAGAATGAATGATGCCAACCCGCCCGACGGCTTTGAACCTGCCAATTTCTCGCCCGGATTTCTTGATCATGGCGGGCCTTACTTCCTGCGCGCCAATGCGGACGGCCCCCGCATAGTCGGCCTGCGGATCATGCCGCATCACATCAATTATCAGGACGCTGCGCATGGCGGTGTGCTGACGACCCTAGCCGATGTGGCGCTGAGCCACGCGGTCTACGACAGCGAGCGACCGCATCCAGGCGTTGCGACGGTCTCGTTGACGACAAACTTTCTTAGCGGTGCAAAGCTGGGAGATTGGCTGGAGTGCGCTGTCAACATAGATCGGATGGGCGGCCGCACAGCCTATACCAGCGGATATATCATGCGCGATGGACAGCCGATTGCATCGATGAGCGGCGTGTTCTCGGTAAAGCGCGCCCGCTAACCGCGCCAGCGCGCAACCGCCGGTGTCGACGGGTCACGGTCATCGTGAAAGCCAGCCATGCCTTCTGGCAGCTCGGAAAGGTCCACGCCTTCGACTTCGCGAAATTCGCGCCAGTCATAAAGGCCGGTGCGCTGTGCAATGCGCCATTGCTCCGAACGCTGCTCGAAACGATCGACATAGCGCCCTGCAATCACCGCTGAATACACTTTGCCCTTATCCGGAAATACATCCGGCACCGGATAGCCCGCTGGGATAGTGTGCATCGCGGTGAAGTAGGTTTCGGTGTGGCAGGTGTCGTCTTCAAAGCCGAATTGTATCTGGCCTAACTGGTGCTGAGTGGCGAGGCAGGGATCGATGATGGCTTGGGCTTGCCCGACAAATTCTTCCCAATTGCCTTGCACCGGGCCGAAACCGAATGTCGCATCTGCATGGAACAGTTGCGGCATCATGTCCCAGCGCCGTCGGTCAATCGCATGGGCATAGGCCCCGATCACATCGCGAATGGCTTCGCGGTCTTCCAGCCTGATACTCATGCATCCAACTCCACAATGACCTTGCCGATGTTGCCGCCTGTAAAGAGCTTCTGGTAGGCGGTTAGGGTATTCTCAAGTCCCTTTGTGACATCATAGGGCATTGTCAGTTCGCCCGTATCGACCCATTGTTTGAGCCGCGCCGTCAGACGTTCGCCCTGGTCCATGAAGTCAGGTGAAAAGAAGCCTTCGATTCGCAATCGCCGCATCAGGACTTGATCGAATTCCTGCGGGCTTGTGCGGGTGCCGGAAGAATAATCGGACACCAGCCCGCACACTGCGATCCGGCCATAATGGTTCATACGCGTCAGAACATGATCCAGTATAGGCCCGCCGACATTGTCAAAATAGACATCTACTCCGCCAATCGCGTCAAGCTGCGTGCCCAGGCCATCAGCCTTATAGTCTACCGCACCGTCGATCCCGATCGCGTCAGTCAGGAAGCGACATTTGTCAGCTCCCCCGGCGATACCCCAGGCTGTGCAGCCCAGCAGCTTGGCCATCTGGACAGCCAGAATGCCCGTCGCACCTGCTGCTGCTGATACCAGCACCTTCTCGCCAGCCTTCGCGGCGCCAGTCTGCTCAATCCCCCACAGTGCAGTCCACCCGTTCATGCCCAGCGGGCCGAACCATGCGCGCTTGTCTTTGACCGCTGGATCAAGCTTCACCGCGCCAGCCATGATGGGATCGACTACGCTGTAATCTGCCCATTGACCGAACGCGCGCACTAGCGTCCCTTCAGGGAACTCCGGCTGGCGCGAAGCGGTGATTTCACCGATCACCAGACCCGTCATCGGCGTGCCAGTTTCCAGCGGCGGTTGATATCCATCCGTGCGATCGGTCAGCCACATCCGCGTGCCCGCATCCATCGACAGCATGGCATTGCGGATAACGATCTCGCCTTCGCCGGGTTCAGGCTCGGGCGCCTCCATCAGCCGCAAGGATTCGCTGAAATCCGTGCCCTGAGGCCGTACGTCGATACGCCAAAAACGGTTTGTCATACCTGCCTTGTCCGCGCAGTCCAAAGCTACGGCAACGGATGCTTTTGCTAGTCAATTTAGGAGGGCTATCAAATTGGCGCGGTGCGCCGGTGCGTCGCAAATCCTAGTCTGCCTACATCAGATTGGGAGAGTGGAAATGGCATTGATCACGGTTATCGGCGCGTCAGGCCGGCAGGGAATGGCACAGGTCAAACAGGCATTGGCCGCTGGCTATGACGTCCGCGCAATTTCGCGCCAGCCAGAACCCTTTGCAGGCGCAAAGATCGAAGGGATCGAACGTATCGAGGTCCGCCCGATGGACTTGTATGATACTGCAACTTTCAAGCCTGCGCTCGAAAGCTCGGACTACATCTTTTACACCCACCCGCTTCAAGCGCGCGCAGACCGCGCTGTGTTGATCGGGGATCTAGGCAAGGTGGCGGCTGAGCTTGATGTAAAGCGGGTGGTCTGGAACACCTCCAGCTGGATACCGGACAAGCCGGGCGATCCATTTACTTATGGTGAGAACACAAAGGGTATCAATGCGTTGTGGCGCTCTGGCGCACCGGGCACTGTATTCGGCTCGGTATTGTTCATGGACAATCTGCTGACCAATTGGGCGCGGCCATTTATCGTCAATGAAGGACGCTATGTGTATCCGCACGCGCCGCATCTGGAGGCGAATTGGATCAGCTTGGACGATGTGGCGAAGTTCATGCTCGCTAGCCTTGAGCGGCCTGACATGGAAGGCGCTTGGCTCAATATCGGCGGGCCCAAGAGAATGCGCGGACCCGAAGTCGCTGAAGTGCTTACCGACACTCTAGGCAAGCCGATAACATATGATCCATGTACCCCGCAGGAATTTGGCGATTATCTCGTACGTGCCGCCGGTGACAGCATGCCGGAGGAAATGCGCACCGAATTCGCCGCCGGTATCGCGGCATTCTATGAATACAACAACACCGCGCCTACAACGCCGTTTGCTGTCGATATGGACCATGTTTACGAGCGCTTCCCGGAGCTGGACGGAAAGCTGGAAGATATGGCAGAGTGGGCGCCCAAACAGGATTGGGGCGATTCCAATTTCCGGCCTGCGTTTGGCTGATATGTCTGAAAGACGCGTTGCAAACATTGCGCTGGCCGAGACATATTATCGTGCGCTCGAAGCTGGAGATTTCGAGGCGCTGGCTGATCTTCACGCGGACGATGTGATATTCAATCTGGTCGGTTCGACTCCGGTATCGGGGCGGTGGATCGGCAAAGCAGAGTGCTTCGGCCCCCTTGTTGAAGAGGGGGTGTTAGGAAAGCTGGTTCCGGAAACAGTTCAGTTCTCACGCAAGTGGCGTATTATGTGTGCCGACGACGACCGTGTTGTTGGGCTGATGTACGGCGGAGGGGATGCGAAGAACGGCGAGCAGTATCTTCAAACCTACTGCCAGATAATGACCATTCGCGATGGCAAGATCAGCGAACTGCACGAATTCTTCGACACTGCCCTTGTGGAATTAGCGCTCAATGACAATCCGACCCGCAAGGGCCCGACTGACATCGCGCGGCCTTTCGAGTTTTAGCCTACTCTGCTGCTTCGCGTTGCTCAGCGGCAAATATCTCCAGCAGCTCCGCATCGCTCGCATTAGTGAGCTTCTCCACCCATTGGTGGAAGACTTGTCCGCCGCGCTCGTTCTTGCCGAACAGCACTTCTTTCAAGAGCCCTGATTGCAGTGCTTCGTGCTGGCGCTTGCCAGTCTTGTAGTCTTCATCGCGCACCACGACCTCAAGGAAATCGAACTGCTCATGCGCTGACTTCACGTCGGCATCCGTCTCCGGCTTTTTCTCCATCACGTAGAACTGCGTGGTGTAGCTTTCACCTACGCCATTACCGGGGAATAGCTGGCTGATCATCGCGCCGCGCTGCCCGCCGCCATAAAAGCTGGCGATCGAGATATGTGGGAAGATCGTCCACACGCCTTGGACCAGCACTTCCTGCGGGATTTCGTCATCTGAGAGATGTTCCAGATCCAGCTTCTGATCGTCGTCACCTGACACTTTGATCGCGAATTTCGAGGGGGTCGACAGCCGCTGGTGCGGGCCGAAGGCGAAGTAGTTCGCGCGGTTGTAGAAATCTGCGCCGAACGTGTCTTTGTGCAGTACAGGCAAGTGGTAGAAATCGAGATAGCCGTCATAGGCCGTCTTCCAGTTCGGCCCCGGCAAGGTGCGCTGCGCGAACAAGGTCCAGCCATCGAATTCAAACGCCTTCAGCAGATCATCATAGCCGTTCAGATAATCTGCAATATCGAGCTTCGAAGAGGGGTCGAGCGTTGCCCAGATCAAACCGGCGTTTTCGTAGACCGGGAAGCGTGTGAGGCAGAATTCCGACTTGTCGATGGCGCCGAAATCCTGCGGACTGGCCACGCCCACCAAATCACCGTCGTTCTTGTATGTCCAGCCATGATAGCCGCACACCAAGCGCGTCGCGTTCCCGGTACCTTCCGCCAGGGGATTGCCGCGGTGTTTGCACATGTTGAGGAATGCACCAACGGTGCCGTCCTTCTTGCGCGTCAGCAACAGAGGTACACCGCAAATGTCCATTGCTTTGTAATCACCCGCATTCGGGATCTCACAGCTAGGCGCGACCATTAGCGGAAGACGGCGGAAGATGTGCCGCTTCTCGCGCTCGAACAACGCTTCATCGGTATAGGCCGATGCGGGCACACGCACTACATCGTCGGCGTATTCCATAGTGTCTGCCGCGCCATGCGCGATGAGATTGCGGGTCATTTCTATCAATTGCTCGCGCGACACTGCGTAATCCCTCCAGCTATATATACATTTGATTGGCATTGTGTCGGGCGTAGCGCATTCAGGCAATTCGCGTTTTTGGATAGGGGTAGCACCTTGCGGTACTTGCAAATGGAAAGGGCGGACCAATCGGCCCGCCCCTCAATTTAAGACTATGGTACTTATTTAGAAGCGAATGCTGCCTTCGACAAAGATCTGGCGACCGCGGTTTTGCGTGACAACAAGATCGTCACCAACACCCGGCTCCAGGAATGGGCGCCCGCCGGATGTATTGACCCAGATCTCGTCGGCTAGGTTTGTGCCGATTAGCGACAGTTTCCATTTGCCATCCGCATCGCCGATCGAAATTTGCGCGTCGAAAGTGACATAGCTATCCTGACGCAAATCGGTCAGCGTGTCTTCATTGGTAAAATAGCTACCTGAATATATGGCATTACCCGACACGTTAAGCTCAAGCGAATTGCTAACCGGCGTTGACCAATCTACGGCAAAATTCCCTGACACTTCGGGCGCTCGAGCAACTTCACGGCCATCCAGATCTTGGCCTAAGCCAGCCACGAATGTGTCTGAGAATGCAGCGTCGAGATACGCAAGGTTAGAAGATATCGAAAGGCCTTCTACTGGTGTATTCCAGCGAAATTCGAGATCGAGACCTTTAGATGTCACTTCGCCGGCATTCAGAGTTTGGAACTGGATGTTAACGGCGTCGAAGTTTTGGACCTGAAGGTCATCGAAGACATAATAAAATGCGGTGGCGTTAAGTGTGACGCTACGATCGTTGAATTGCGATTTTACGCCAATTTCGCCGCCGATTGCTGTTTCTGAGTCATAGATTAAAGCGCTGAAATCTCCGCTCAGCGCTGCTTGGCTCAAACTAGCCGAAGGCAGAGCTGAGTTGTCGATTCCGCCAGACTTGAAGCCAGTCTTGAACGAGGCAAAAACATTTACATCCTCAGACGCTCTATATTTAATCGTTGCCTCGGGAGACCAGTTGCTGTCCGAAAATTCGATGGGTCCCGAACTAAAGCCAGGACTTACAAAACCCGGCCCTTGCAAAAATGTGTGCAGGTAGGGAACGGTAATTGTCTGAGTTTTGCTTTCGTCCGTGTAGCGGATACCGCCAGCAAGCTCTAAGTCATCGGTAAGATCAAAGATGGCGCTACCAAAGAATGACCAGGCTTCTGTCGTCGTTACGTGCCTTTTGTCCCAGTCGTAAGTAAACCCGGTAACTGGATCTGCTAAAGCGAATGAGATGTTGACGGCTTGTTGAGCAGTGTCGAATACGAAAGTTCGGTCTTCATAGAAGGCGCCGAACATGAAATTCGCTCCACCATCAAAATCGGTTGTGACCCGAAGCTCTTGTGTGAACTGCTCCAGCTCATTGATCGGATCTGAAGCACCTGCACCGCCTGGGACCCCTGGTCCGAGAAGACCGACGTACGAATAGCTGTCAAAGTCGACAGAGGACATATCCACATAGCCGGTTGTGGAGGTCAGGGTTAGAGTATCGGACAATCGCAAATTGGATATTAACCGCGTAAACCAGATATCAGTTTCACTAAAAGGGACGCCATTTCGACCAGCAGCTTTCGATGGTGTTGGAACACCTCCTGCTAGAGGCGGGGCCGCGTCCGGTAGAAAATATTTGCTATCGCTATCGTTGCAATCATTGCCTGCCGGAATGATTAAACCACCTGCAAGCAGGTAGACGCCGTCGGCTACGCCATTTGGACCGCAGTTTATGTCCGAATGCTGTACTGCGCCATCCCCTTCATTCTTGACATATTGAACCTTCAGATTGGCGTCAAAGGTATCGTCCGGTTCCCATGCAAGAGTAGCACGCCCAACAAAGTTTGTTTGCCCGCGAAATTGATTGACCGCGGGGGTCCCGGGCTGCAACTCTACATACTCGTCGATATCGTTGTATTGTGCAGCCAAACGAATACCAAGAGTATCACTTACAGGCCCTGATATGTAGCCGCCGATCACGTAGCCTTTTTCTTCGAATTCATACGACGCTTTGGCGCCTATTTCCCAAGTTGAAGTCGGTTGAGCTGACCTAATTGAAAATACGCCGGCTGACGCTGATTTCCCGAAGAAAAGTGATTGTGGACCCTTAAGGACGTCAATCTGAGCTGTGTCGAAGAAACCCGCCTGTACAAGACGCATCGTCGAGACCTGTACACCATCGAAGTCAAACGCCACGGCCGAATCGAATGCGGCTGAAATGTTGGATGATCCAACGCCGCGCAAACTGATTTGACCGCCTGAACCCGAGCCGCCGACCTGAACGTTCAGCGTTGGCACTCGCCCTACAACGTCCGCGATTTGATCGACCCCGTACTTTTCCAATACTTCTCCGCTAATAACCGAAACGGTAACCGGCACTTCTTGCAATGTTTCCGCCTGGCGACGTGCTCGCACGATGATAACATTGTCTTCCAAATCAGCTTCTTCGGCCGAAGTATCCGCCTCTTGAGCATGCGCAGCCGCAGGTAGTCCGGCAACTGCAAACACCGCCACTCCGCCCAGCAACGCCGTACGCATTGCTGACGGATTCCGATTCATAAGCTTGGTCATAATCGCTCTCTCCCATAATGGCCCGGCTCGATCTGCCGTTACCAATTGTCCCTGAATTCGAGGCTTTTCACCTTCGTATCCGAACAAGAATTCTATGGCGCACCCCCCAGCGAAACACTTGGCAAAAGGAATAGGCAGAAATTGCTAGTGCGTCCTTTGCGTCACACTACAATTCCGTAACGTCACACGGATGTTGGGGTGCCCTCCGCTGCGTCGGCATCCAACTGCGCGCGACGTGGATCATTGGGCCAAATCCATTCTTCACCTATGACCTGTTCGACCCGCAAATCCTGCGGCACATTGTCGATCCCTATCATCCGGTCACAGGATTGGTGGAAGCTGTAAATTCGCGCCTCTTGATAAGACAGCGGGACACTTCGGAATGCGGCGCTCTGCATCGACTTTTGGATCGCTTCGCCGAACTGCGTGTCTTCGAGGATAATCGGCGACATATCGCGGCCATTGGGTTTGGTATCGTCCGGGACTGTCCAAAGATCGGGGGCGGGCTCATCACCCCAATCGAGCGCCATTGTGACCAGCTCCAGCCGGGTGGTGTTCAGCCCGGTGGGCCAGAATACGAGCGGCGGCACGAAATAGTTCGACAGCGGCGAAACCCAGTTGGGGAACAGAGTGTAGCTCTGCGTACATGTCCGCCCCAATTCGCCCACGCTTTCGATCTGTTTCCACCCCGGTGGGCTGTCGATTGCGCGCACATGCTCGCGGTCGGTTTGCTCAGGGGCAGGGGCCAGCATGCGTGCGTGACCGTTGGGGTAAATCGTGTTGTAATTGCGCTTGCTGTCGACCAGCGGAGCTACGGTTGTGGGGTGGATAAAGGGCACATGGTAAACTTCCATGTTGGCTTCCATCGCCACCTTCCAATTGCAATTAAGCTCGAAGCTGTGCCGCGCCGCCAATCTGATGCGGTCGAAAGCGAACTCGTCCCATTCGTTCATCAGTGGGCCAAGCCATTCGGTCAGCGGCATGGCGTTTTGATCGAAATTCACGAAGATCGCATTGCCCAGCATTTCGCAGCGAACCGGGATCAATCCGCGGCAGCTCATATCGAAATCGGCCGGAAAATCCTGTCTCTCAGGCACGCCCACCAGCGTGCCATCAGTCTTGTAGGTCCAATTGTGATAGCCGCACATGAGGCGCGATGATTTGCCGCGTTCTTCGGTTACGACCGGTGCGCCCCTGTGCCGGCACGTGTTGTAGAACGCGCGGACCACGCCATCCATGCCGTGCACGATCACAATCGGATCGCCCGCATTGTGCCAACGCATGTAACAACCGGGCTCGGGAATCTCGTCAATATGCCCGGCGAACAGCCAGCTCTTGCGGAAGATATGCTCTTGCTCGAGCGCGAAATACTCTGGCGAAGTGTAGCGAGCCGCCGGCATATCAGGCAGCCTGGGAAAACCGTCTGGCGGCGCGCTGCGCTGGCCTTCCCACTCCATCAACGCTTTCAGGCGCCGTACTTCCGCGTCGCTGATCATTCACGCTCTCCCTGAGAGGTAACTTAGCGTGCGGCGTCGGCCAGGCGACTGGCACTTTGATCGAAAACTAAGCGCTTCTGACAGTGGTGTGCGCAATCGCTGCCGATAGTTTGGCGTGCAGAAAACAGTGTTGGGAGAGCAGGATGGCA
>Ga0181552_10000092_pt1 | contig 57458 bp, 64 predicted proteins | sample 011ome_18_FD_130583 | JGI IMG/M metagenome (GOLD analysis project Ga0181552, IMG submission 130583) | Coastal salt marsh microbial communities from the Groves Creek Marsh, Skidaway Island, Georgia - 011501BT metaG (megahit assembly) | ecosystem: Environmental > Aquatic > Marine > Intertidal...
TATAAAAGGAAAAAAATATAATGGGTATTCAGCTCAGTATAAATCTGGAAAGAAAACAAACTTTTTCTTTTTTTCTAATGAGCATAAAAATTTAATGGTTTTTTCGTCAATTTTTAAAAATGGTGAAGAAAAAATTAGAATAGAAATTTCAGAAATTAAAATATTAAGGTAATTATATGGATCCGTTTACACAAGGAGTGGTTGGTGCTGTAGCAGCGCAACAAAAAGCAAAAAATCAAAATACGTTAATACCGGCAATTTTTGGCTTTTTTGCAGGAATGGCTGCTGATTTAGACGTACTAATTAGGTCTTCTAGCGACCCAATACTTGCCTTAGAATTTCATAGGCAATTCACTCATTCACTTATATTTATTCCTATTGGTGGATTAATATGCGCATTATTTTTTTATTATGTTTTTGCGAAAAAATTAAATATCAGTTTTTGGCAGATTTACTTATTTTCGTCTTTAGGATACCTAACTCACGCATTTATAGATAGTTGCACATCTTATGGCACACAATTATTTTGGCCATTTAGTGATTATCGAGTTTCATTTGATATTATTTCGATTATTGACCCTTTGTTTACAATACCATTATTTATACTTGTAATTCTTGCTATTATAAAAAAAGCTAAAATTTTCTCACGCTTAGCAATTTTATGGATTTTTGTATACCTTGTGTTTGGATATATTCAGCACGAAAGAGCAATTAAGATTGGTCAGCAATTAGCGCTTGATCGGGGACATAAATTTAATGCTATAGAGGCTAAACCTAGTTTTGCAAATTTACTAGTCTGGAAAATTATATATAGTACAGACAAATTTTTTTATGTTGATGCTGTAAGAGTTGGTTTTGGTGAAAAAATATTTACAGGTTCTAAAATCGAAAAACTTAATATAGAAAAATCTTTTCCTTGGCTTGACAAGAACTCTCAACAATATAAGGATATAGAGCGTTTTAAATGGTTTTCTGATGGATATGTTGCTGTATCAAATAAATTTGCAAATCGAATTATTGATATAAGATATTCTATGGCACCAAATGAAATTAGAGGTTTATGGGGTATAGAGATTCATAAGCAAGCAAATAATAAAGAACACGTTATATATGTATTTAATAGAAGTGTTGATAACAATAGATTTGATACTCTATGGAAAATGTTAGTTAAATAATTTTAAAATATATGAAAATGGATAAACAAGTAATAGCAATCGGTGGAGGTGGTTTTGGTAGAAATCCTGGGAAGGGCATTATAGAAAAATATATCTTATCTCAAGTAAGTTCGAAGCCCCCGAATATATGTTTTATCCCAACTGCAACAGGTGATGATAAGTCCTATATAGAAAATTATTATTTAACATTTGGAAAATTTGAATGTAATCCAACTCATCTAGATTTTTTTAAAAGAACTCCAAATTTAGATAAACTTATTTTTAATCAGGATATAATTTTTGTAGGAGGAGGAAATACAAAAAGCATGTTGGCTGTATGGAAAGAGTGGCATTTAGACAGCATACTTAAAAAAGCTTATGAAAAAGGAATAATTATGAGCGGGGTAAGCGCTGGAGCTATATGTTGGTTTGAAAAAGGGATTACGGACTCATGGCAGGAAAAGTTAAATATAATTGATTGCCTTGGGCTTGTTTCTGGAAACTGTTGTCCGCACTACGATGAAGAGCTAGAGAGAAAACCTTCTTTAACAAAATTTTTAAAAGATAAAGCACTAGATAATTGTTTTGCTATTGAGGGAGGATGTGCTTTACATATAAAAAATGATGCAGTTTTTTCTGCAATATCATTTGAAGGAAAAAAAAATTCATATAATGTTGTTGTAAACAATAATAAACTTAAGGAAGATATTCTTCCAGTAAGGAATATATGACAAATGTTTGATAACTTTACTCAAAGTATAGGTTTTATAGCTGCTATATGCACAACGGTGGCTTTTGTTCCGCAGGCATTAAAAATTTATAAATCGAAAACCGCAAGAGATATATCATTACCAATGTGGCTAATATTTAGTTTTGGAGTTTTTTTGTGGCTAATATATGGAATTTTGATATTGTCTTTACCAATCATTATCGCAAATGTAGTTACATTACTTTTATCACTGTTTATATTGTTTTTTAAAGTAAAATATAGTTAAAAAAGAGGTGCGTTTATGGACTGTTTGTTTTGTAAAATTCAAAAACCAGATTTTGAAAAAGAAATTGTATATGAAAATGATTTTTTTTATGCAACTAGGGATAGTTATCCTGTTACAAAATTTCATACATTAATTATTCCTAAAAGACATATCCAGTCATACTTTGAGATGAACATAAATGAGATACAATCTATAAATCAAATTTTAAACTTTCAGCGCAATGAAATAATTGAATTGGATTCTTCAGTAACTGCATTTAATATTGGTATAAATGATGGAAAAGATGCTGGTCAGTCAATTTATCATTTACATGTTCATTTAATTCCAAGAAGATTAGGTGACATTAAAAATCCAAGAGGTGGAGTGAGAGGTGTAATTCCAAATAAACAGAAATATGAAAAAAATAAAAGTTTAGAAAAATGAATAAAGATATTTCAAATGAAATTAGAAAATTAGCAAAAAGCGGGAAAGAAAATGGTTTTATTTTAATTTCTGAATTAGATGAAATTATAAAAGATTTAAAACCTGCTGATCAGCAATATATAAGAGATGGCTTAGAAGAACTTAAAATACAAATAGTAAGAACTCCAAAAGACTATGATGAGTTTAAATATTTGACTGGTGAAGAAGCTATTCGCATTTTGCAAAGTCTCAGTGATGGCAAAACTAAAGCATTTGTTAATGAAGATACCGACGAGGAAAGTTAGATTATATAAAAAACTTATTTGCATCTAAAATTAAACTAATACAATTAATTTCTATTAAAAACAATGATTTAAGCGTCAATATAATGAATTACTGATGCATATAACTAATTATGCTATTATACAACTTTAAAGATATAACCAAAGTTTAAAACTCAATGAGCGATTTTTTAAAAAATTATGATGCGATCACTGATTCGCAATTAAGATCTTGTGTAAAGCTTCTTGGCAAATTGCTAGGGAACGCAATTAAATTGCACGCGGGCAAAGATGTCTACCTCATAGTAGAAAAATTAAGAAAAGGCTTTATTAATCTTCAAGAAAATAAAGATAAAAAAAAACATGATCAGTTAATAAACTATATTAATAAATTAGATCCCGAAGTATTAAAAAATGTTGTTAGATCTTTTTCAAAATATTTTGCATTAGTGAATGTCGCTGAGGAAGCATATCAACATATTCACAGAGAGAATATTATTACTCACGGAAAGTCTGGGTCAACACTCTGGGAAGGATCTTTTGATCACACATTAAAAGACTGTAAGCTACATGGCATAACAATTAGCGATCTACAAAAATTATATAATAGTCTTCAGTTTATTCCGGTATTTACTGCCCATCCAACTGAGGCTATGAGAAGAAGTAAAATGGAGGCAACAAGAAGAATTTTCGCAACAATCTTGGAGCTTCATATATATCGAGGCCAATCAATTAGAAAAGAGGAAATAATCAAAAAATTAGAGGCTCAAATCTTAATTTTATGGAAAACAGATGAAGTTAGAATGAAAAAACCAACGGTAGAAGATGAAGTTAGAAACGGGCTTTATTATTTTAACACTTCCTTATTTAAAGCTGTGCCTCAAATGTACAGAGATCTTGAGAACGCAACAAGGAGAATATATTGTGATTCTATGAGTGTAGGTTCTGTCAAAGTGCCCAGTTTTTTAAGATTTGGATCTTGGATAGGCGGAGACAGAGATGGAAACCCATATGTTACTCCTGATGTCACAAAAAAAGCTGTTTATATGCATGCAAAAACTGCACTTAAAGAATATATATCAAGAGCAAAAGAACTTTCCTTATTTTTAACTCACTCTGACCAATTAATGAAGCCATCTAAGGATTTTATTGATTCTTTGGAAGCTGATAATAAATTTTTAGAGCAAGCTTTTTATAAAAAAAGTTCTAATTTTCCAAAAGAACCTTATCGAAGAAAATTTAGTATTATAAATTTTCGCTTAGAAGAATCATTAAAGAAAATAATAGATCTTGAGGATAATGTAAAAGAATTTAAAAGAATAAATTCATATTCTTGCGAGAAGGAATTATTGCAAGATTTATATGTCGTAAGAGATTCTTTAATGCTGGATAAAGATGATGCACTGCTTGAATTTGGATTAAATGATTTCATAAGATTGGTCGAGACATTTGGCTTTTTCTTAGTTAATTTAGATATCCGAGAGGAATCTACAAAACATACGGCAGTAGTTAATGCACTTGTAAAACATGTAAAGAATAAAGAATATGAAAAAATGAAAGAAGATGAAAAAGTGTCTTTACTTACAAGTATGCTTATAGAGAAAGATACATTTTCAGAAACATATAATTTTTTATCGGACGATTTAAAACAAGTAGTTGATGTATTTAAAGTAATGATTTTAATTAGGGAGCAGGTAAGTTCAGAATCTTTTGGTCATTATATTATATCTATGACACATGATGCCAGCCACGTACTTGAGGTAATGCTAATTGCAAAGATGGTTGGTCTTGTCGGTGAAGATAAAAATGGTAATTTATTCTGCAATATATTAATTACACCTTTATTTGAAACAATTGATGATCTAGCAAGAATTAAAAATATATTAGAATCACTTTTCTCAAATGCAATATATAAAAAGTTTTTACAATGTCATGAAGATAATCTGCAAGAAGTAATGCTTGGTTATTCAGATTCTTGTAAAGATGGGGGTATTTTAGCTTCATCTTATGGGCTGTATGAAGCTCAACAAGAGATTATTGAAATTTCTAAAAAATATGATGTTGAGTGTAAAATATTTCACGGAAGAGGTGGTACAGTTGGACGTGGTGGAGGGCCAACACATAACTCAATATTAGCCCAGCCAGCAAAAACAGTTAATGGTAAAATTAAAATTACGGAACAAGGAGAAGTACTTTCATACAAATACGCGCAATACGAAACAGCTTGTTACGAGCTAGAAATGGCGATAGGAGGGTTAATAAAAGCGAGTCAGCATTTAGTTGTTGAGCAACAATCAGATATGACTCCTTTTGAAAAAATAATGAAAGACATGACAGTTGAAGGTGAAGCATCGTATAGAGATCTTACTGATAATACCATTGGGTTGACGGATTATTTTTATGAGGCAACTCCTGTTCAAGAGCTGGGTGAATTAAATATTGGTTCAAGACCTTCACATAGAGCAAAAGGGGAAAGATCAAGATATTCAATAAGAGCAATTCCTTGGGTCTTTGGGTGGTCTTTATCTAGGCATACTTTGCCAGCTTGGTATGGCTTAGGATCAGCATTGAATAAAACTTATAAAGAAAAGGGAATAAAAGTTCTTAGAGACATGTATATTGAGTGGCCTTTTTTTCATATGATGATTGATAATATCGGACAAGCTGTTGCCAAAGCGGATCTTGCTATTGCAAAAGACTATGCTACTTTAGCTAAGGATCAGAAGTCAGCAATGAACATTATTGAAAAGATTGAAAGCGAATATAATTTAACCGAAAAGCTAATGTTAGAAATTATTAATTCTGAAAGATTGTTGGCAGATAACAAAAAATTAGCATTATCTCTTCACCGAAGAAAGCCCTACATGGATCCATTAAATTACATTCAAGTTTTATTGCTTGGCAAACACAGAAACTCAACTTCTCATAATGAAGATGTTTTTGATTCCTTGTTAAGAACTATTCACGCAATTGCAGCTGGGTTACGAAACACTGGATAAAAATTTCTTGATTTTGTTTACATATTTTATAATAATATTTATTCCTACTGGCGCATAAAGCATGCGTAATAAGCTTACTAATTTTAGAATTTTTTATGGAGATAAACCATGGATAAAGTCTATAGTGAAGCAAATGAAAGCTTATCAAAAGCAAACAACCGTAATAAAGATCTTGTATATAGAGGTTCTAAAGATATTGCAGTAGATCAATCCGCAAACGTGGATAAAAAAGATCTTGTATACAGAGGAATATCTTGCGACACAAGTTATTATAGTTTGGCAAAGATTATGGCGGCACATCCTAATAGAAAAATAAATGGCCAATACAGAAGGCTGTATTATCGTGGGTTAATGCCACATAAGCTTTAAGCTTATCAACAAATAAGGTTTAGAATTTTCTAAGCCTTATTTGCTCTATTTAAGAAATTTAATTATAAGTTTTAAAAATTTGCATAATTTTTGTTTATATTGAATGAGAAACATTCCATTTAATTAACTAAATAAGCCTATTTCATCAAGACATCACATAATTGTATGTAAATCATAAGTAAATTCGTTAGCTATTGTCATCTTGATTACAGATATAATTATTATGTTACTAGATCAGCAAAGAAAACTAAGAAAACTAAAAGAGGAGATTTTATGAATAAACAACATTTAGCTTTGTCACTCAGTGTTGGTGTCATCGGTGGTATCTCAGTATTTTTAGCAAGCACTGCTTTAAGCTCAATTTATTTGTTATGGGTTGGATTTATCGCGTGGGGATTATTCTTTAAAAATGGTGGGGACAATAATGCATTAAAAATGACAATCACTGCTGGAATATATGGTGCAATACTTGCGGGACTTTTCTTTGTTCTCTCAGGGGCTATAAATATTGGAGGAGACTTGAATGCTCCTATATGGATAGCGATAACTGTCTTTGCTTTGATATTTGGAACTCAAATTCCAATATTTGGCTGTGCACCAACAGCTGTTTGTGGATATGCAGCTTGCGCAGGTTATTGTATTCATGCAGTTGATGGTCAATTAATTCCAATGATTACTAATATATCGTTAAATAACCCGGTTGTTACAATTGCCCTATCTATAATCATTGGTACTATTTTTGGAATGATTTCAGGAAAAGTAGCACAGGCAGCTGGAAGTTAAGATTTATATCATATCGTTATAATGATGAGGGCTGGGAATATTCTCAGCCTTTTTTTTTAAATAAAATACGCAAAATGTCCTTGTATCAGGACTACCTTCATTATTTTTTATAAATTCTTTCTTAATAAATCTCCAGCCTATTCTTCGGTGATGAGCTAAATTGATAGCACTTTCTCTTCTAAATTTTTTTTGTTTCCACCAAGAAGAGTTGTGAGTAACTAACACAAGTTTTTTATAAATATACATAGCAAAATTATAAAATAAATAAAATTTTATGATAATATTTACAAAACACTTTATTGAGGTTTTTTATGAATAAAAACGTACCGAGTAGCTTGTCAAATATATCGCTATGGCTTGTGAGGATTACATTAGGCATATCGTTCTTTTTTCATGGATATGGGAAACTTCCATTGCCAGCAGAAAAATTTTCATCCTGGCTGGAAAGTATTGGTATGATTTACCCGGAAATAGTCGCCTCTTTGGTAAGCATTGGTGAAATGGGAGCAGGCGTAGGTATAATACTAGGTGGTTTTTTATCAGGAAGTTTTGGAAATATTATAACCAGAATATCTGCTCTTGGAATTTTTATAATAATGATTGGAGCATTTTATCTAGCTCATTCTGATTGGCTTATAAATGAAAAACTTTTTAAAAGTGAGCAAATATATATTTTTATATTAAGCATATTTTTTATGATAAATGGAAACAAAAAATACACATAAAATTTCAAAAACAAAAGTATATTTTAATAATTCTTGTTCTATTTGTAGAGCAGAAATTAATGTTTATAAAAAATATTCTGATGAAAATATCGAGTGGGTTGATATTTCGTCAGATGATAATGTAGAAACTGAAACAAAAAAAGGACGTGATGAATTGTATAGAAGAATGCATGTATTAAAAAATGGGCAAATAATATCTGGCGCCGAAACTTTTTTAATAATTTGGAAAAAAATTCCTAGATATAATTTTTTATATAAATTTTTTAAAAAACCAATAATATTCCCGATTTTCAATATAATTTATGAATTTATTGCATATTTTTTATATTTAAAAAGCAAATTATTTAGATGAAAATATTATCAATTAATGTTTCACAGCCAAAAAAGATTAAATACAAAAATAAAACATTATATACAAGTATTTACAAAGCCCCAGTAAACAAAAAGTTGAAAATTAACAAACTTGGACTAGAGGGTGATAAACAAGCAGATTTATCTGCCCACGGTGGTAAAGAGAAAGCGGTTTATGCATATTCATACGAACATTATAAATACTGGGGAAATTTATTAAATTTAGATTTCACAAATGACTTTGGCTTAATTGGTGAAAATTTAACTATAGATAAATTTAATGAAAAGGAAATTTTTATAGGTGACGAGTTTGAGCTGCCAAATGCAATTTTAAAAGTTTCACAGCCAAGAATTCCTTGCTATAAGCTCTCCTTAAAAATGGATAATAAGGAATTTTTAAAGTATTTTATTAAATACAATTATTTAGGCGCGTATTTTAAAGTTATTAAAACTGGCGATATAGAAAAAGAATCAATACTGAAATTAATTAAGAGAGAAAAAAATTCTTTAAGTTTATATGATGTATCAAAGCTACTATTTAATGAAGAAAGTAACGTAGATATGATGATAAAAGCATTAGAAATGCCATATCTATCTGACGAAATAAAAACCCGTTTTCGTTCAAGACTTGCTAAACTTGGACATTACGAATACATATAGAAAATTTAATGGAAAAAATTAGAAATTTTTTTAAAGTTGATTCAAACTATCAATTATTAATAATTAATGTAGTTTTTGCTGTTACTGGAACAACGGCTTTATTTGCTACAGATTATTTGCTTGATTTTTTTTCGATAAATTATGAAAACTATGGAGCTTCTATATATTGGTTATCAAGAATTATATTTATAATTCCAGTTTATCAAGTTTTACTAATAATCTATGGCACAATTTTTGGAGAATTTTCATATTTTTGGAAAATGGAAAAAAAAACATTATGTAAAATTTTTTCAATTTTTAAGAAAAAATAAAATATAATTTTGTTACAATAAAAATAGGTTCTTTTATTTAAAAACTTGGAGCAATTATGGATAACATCGATCGCAAAAAAGTTATTTCAATTTTAAATGAGATTATGAAATATGAATTATCTGGCGTTGTCAGATATACTCACTCAGCACTAATGGTTGTTGGGCCCTACAGAGAAAGTCTCGTAAGTTATTTTAATAATCAGTCATCTGAATCTCTTACGCACGCTCAGGGAGCAGGTGAGTTATTAACAAGCCTAGGAGGACACCCTACTCAAGATATATCTATAATTGAAGAGTCAAATGAGCACTCCACCAATGCATTACTAAGAGAAAGTTTAGAGCACGAAAAAAACGCTGTGAAATTGTATAAGGACTTATTATTAGAAGTTGAAAATAAGAGCATTTATTTGGAAGAATATGCAAAAGAGATGATAAAAAACGAAGAAATTCATACTTTAACAGTTGAAAAAATGTTGAGAGATTATGAGTAATTTTACTAAAAGAGTTTTATCAGGTGTACAGCCAACAGGAGGGCTTCACTTAGGTAATTACCTCGGTGCTATTAAAAATTTCGTACCCCTTCAAGATAAATATGAATCATTATTTTGTGTTGTGGACCTTCACGCTATTACGACTTGGCAAGACCCTAAAGAACTAATATCTAAGAAGTGTGAAGTTGCTGCTGCCTTCATTGCATCTGGCATAGACCCTCAAAAAAGTATAATTTTTAATCAATCAGCTGTGCCTGAGCACACACAATTATCTTGGGTGTTAAATTGTGTTGCAAGAATGGGTTGGTTAAACAGAATGACGCAGTTTAAGGATAAGGCAGGAAAAAATAAAGAAAACGTAAGCGTTGGTTTGTTTACATATCCTGTTCTAATGGCGTCAGATATTATGATTTATAAAGCAACTCACGTTCCAGTAGGAGAAGATCAAAAGCAACATTTAGAACTTACTAGAGATATAGTATTAAAGTTTAATAATGATTTTCAAAAGGAAGTCTTTCCTTTGCCTGAGCCTGTTATAATGAAAAAAGCTGCAAGAATAATGAGTCTAAGAGATGGTTTAAAAAAAATGAGTAAATCTGACTCATCTGATTACTCAAGAATAATGCTTACCGACAGTAATGACGATATAGCAAAAAAAATAAAAAAAGCAAAAACTGATGCTAAACCAATACCAAGCAAAATAGAGGATCTTGAAGGTATGCCTGAAGCAAATAACCTCATAACAATTTATGCAGCTTGCAGCGATTCAGACTTAAGTGCTGTTTTTGAAGAATATAAAGGAAAAAATTTTTCTGAGTTAAAATTAGATTTGATCGATATAGTAATCGGTAGAATTGGTCCGGTGCGTGATGAAATGGTTAAATTGATAAATGACGAAGAATATTTAACTAAAATACTTGATTCTGGATCTAATGAGGCTAGAAAAATAGCATCAAAAGTAATTAAGGAAGTTTTCAGCGTGACTGGATTAAATAATTAAATTTGATTAATCAAAGAAAAATTTTAGAAGCCCTTATAAAAAAGGATAAAAAATTAAAAAATATTCTTGATAATAAAAAGAGCTGCCCTTTTTTTCTAAGCCCTGTAATTAAAGAAGAAGTGTTATTTTATGAGTTAGCACAATCAATAGTTGGACAACAAATATCTGCTAAAGCAGCAGACTCCATATGGAAAAGATTGATATCTTCTTCAAAAAATAAAAAAAATTTTTTAATTGATATATCTAGCTCAAGTTTGACTTGGGCAAGAAAACAAGGATTATCTAAGAGAAAACACGAATATATAAAATCAATTGCTAAGCAGATAGTTTCAAAGAAACTGTCATTAGAATATATTAATAATTTAAATGATCAAGATGCAAAAGATTTTTTAATATCATTTAATGGTATAGGGCCTTGGACTGCTGAAATGTTTCTGATGTTTGCTTTTAAAAGATTGGATGTTTTTTCTGTAGGAGATATTGCTTTAATAAGAGCCATTTCTGAAATATATGGTGTTGATAAAGATGATTTAAAAAAAATTATTGATATTTCTGATAATTGGAAGCCATACAGGTCAATAGTATGTTGGTATTTATGGGAATATTTAGGAGTCTAAATTAAAAATCGTATGTTATGCCTTTTCTTTCCCAGTCACCATATCTAGTTGGCTCTAACCCTTTTGGCCCGTTTTTTTCTTTAGCACGTAATCTTACAATTTCTTTCTTTTTTCTTTCCTTGGCTTCTTTCAAAGCATTTTTGGCATTTTCTTTATTTTTTTCAATTAAAGTTTTGTTCATATTTATATTAAGAATTTAATAAATTAATAATATATAATATACTTATGGAGCTTTTAAAACAATAAGGAAATTTAAAATGAAAAATTATTTAGGACCTAGTTTAATATCAATATTTATATTCTTTAGTCAATCAATTTTTGCTTCAGATACCCACATTGTTAAAATGCTTAACAATAGTGAATCCGGCAGCATGGTTTTTGAACCCGCATATATTAAGATTAAAAATGGTGATAGCATAAACTTTATAATGGAGGATGCGGGACATAATGCAGCTACTGTTGCTGGACCATCGGGCAGCATTCCTTTTAATACAGCATATAAGCCATCTACAATAATCAAATTTGATGTTAATGGTTTATATTTATATGAATGTTCTCCACATGCAATGATGGCAATGGCTGGAATTATTCAAGTATCTAATACAAACAATAAAAAAGAAATGACTAAGGAAATTGAAAAATTTGAAGCTAAGGTTATGATGCCAAATGTGAAAACCAGGGTATCAGATTTGTTTAAAAAAAATATCAAGTAAACAATATACAGAGATTTAATTAGATTTATGAATCTCTGTATGCCTTTTCAATTCTTTCTTGTCTATTTTTTTCTTCTGCGCAGAATAAAGCTGTTGGCCTAACAAGCAATCTTTCAATGCCAATAGCTTCGCCAGTATTTATGCAATATCCGTAGCTTCCATCATCAATTCTTTTTAATGCTTCGTCAATTTTTGGAAGTAGCTTAGATTCTCTATCTAAAATTCTTAGTCTAAGATGTATTTCTTCTTCTATTTGAGCTCTATCAAGATCATCACATTCTCTTGATTGTTGAGATAATTCAGACCTTTCATTTTCAAGGTGTTGCCTTAGTTCAACTTTCATATTAATTAATCTTTCTTTAAAAAAATCAAGCTGGTCTTGATTCATATATCTGCTTGCTGCAGCTTTTTTTATTTTTGCTTCTGTATATTTCATATGTCTATTATCTCTAATATCTTTTAAATTAATATGAATCTGCTAGGGGCGTTATTATACAATGGTTTTAATAACACTCAAGGCATATTTTTAAATTATAAACTATTAAATTAATTACTATTTATTGAAAGATAATATATTTAGACCTTTTAGTAAGTTTATTGCTTCTGATAACTGATAATCATTTTTTAGCTTATCATTTTCTTTAGATAATTCCTTTTGTTTTGAATTTTTGTCATTATTTTTTATATGACCTTGTAAATCTGATTCCTTAATCATTTTTCCTTCGTCTAAGGAATTTAATTCAAGGTTTTTGACTATAATATCAGGAGTAATTCCTTTTGCCTGAATTGATCTGCCTTCTGGTGTAAAATAAAGAGCTGTTGTTAGCTTCACCGCAGTTTTTGAGGTTATTGGAAGAATTGTCTGAACTGATCCTTTCCCAAAAGACTGTGTGCCCATTATAATTGCTCTTTTATGATCTTGTAAGGCGCCCGCAACGATTTCTGACGCTGATGCAGATCCGCCATTTATTAAAACAACAATAGGTTTGCCTTCTGCTAGATCAATATTGTTTGATATAAATTCATACATTGCATCTTCTTTTTTACCTTTTGTATAAACAATTTTTTTCTTTCCTTTAATGAAGGCATCACTAACATCGACAGCAGCCCCAAGAACACCGCCAGGATTATTTCTCATATCTAGAACATAACCTTTAATATTATTTTTTGAGTTTGATTTCAATTTAGACAAGGCTTCCTTTAGATTTTTACCTGTTTTGTTTTGAAAGCTTGAAATTCTAATGTAACCATAGTGTTTATCTATAACCTCATATTTTACACTTTGTACCTTAATTTTATCTCTAGTAATTTTAATTTCTAAAGGCGCATTTTCACCTTTTCTTGCAATTGTTAAAAAAATGTCAGTTCCAACTTTTCCTCTCATTAAATCAACTGCTTGATTAAGTGAAAGCCCTTTAACTGAATTGTTGTCAATTTCTATTATTAAGTCACCAGCTTTTATTCCAGCTCTATATGCTGGTGTGTCGTCTATAGGTGTAATAACTTTAACAAAACCTTCTTCCATTGTTACTTCTATTCCTAAACCTCCAAATTCTCCCTTTGTCCCAATCTGCAAATCTTCGAAATCTTTTTCATTTAAAAATGTAGAATGTGGATCAAGACCTTCAAGCATCCCTTTTATAGCATTATCAAATATCTCCTTATCAGATATATCATCTACATAATTTTGTTTAATTTTTAAATAAACTTCTGAAAAAGTTTGCAATTGGTTAAGAGGCAAACTAGTCTTTGCAGCTGATAAATTATTAGTATCATAGTTATAAATAATTAAGTTAATCAAAAAAGCCAATGATACTATTAATAAGAAATTTCTAATTTGTTCTTTTTTCATTTGTTATCTAGTGTTCGAAAATTTGTTTGATATATTCTAAAATCACTATATAACATGCGAAAAATGATGCAAGTTATTATAATGCTGATAATTAATTTATTAGACATTTCTAATATTGATTGGTAACATAAGATCAATGATATAAAAAATACAATAAGGATGAGATTATTATGTCTGAAGTCGCAGGCCAAGCCATTGACCATAGTAGTGTTTCTCAAGATGATATAGATAGAGCGTCTCGCTCTATAAAAGCTATGTCACATCCATTAAGATTAAAAATACTATGTATTTTGGGGGACTCTGAGTTTAGTGTTCAGGACATAGTAGATACTGTTGGAACTTCTCAAAGTAATATATCTCAGCATCTAGGCATATTAAAAGATAAGGGTGTTTTAACAACAAGAAAAGAAGCAAATAAAGTTTTTTATAGTGTTAGTGACGAAAGAACATTAAAACTTTTAGAAATGATGCGAGAAGTTTTTTGTAGCTCAGGTAGTTAAAGAAAAGTACTATGGAAGTATATTTAAATTTTATTTCAAATAATCCCATACTTTTCGTTTTATTTTTTGTTATTTTAATATTTATCATTTTCAATGAATTTAAATCTTTAACAAAAAAATATAAAGATATTTCACCTCAGGATGCAGTTTACTTAATTAATAACGATGCATTTATTCTTGACGTAAGAGAGTCTTCAGAGTTAGCACAAGGAGTAATTAAAAATTCTAAGCATATAAATTTTTCTTCTGTGGAATCCAGCCTTGATTCGATTAAAAAATATAATAAAAAACCAACAATTGTTTATTGCAAATCAGGAATAAAGTCAGCTACTGTATCTAATATGCTAACTAAAAATGAATTTAATGAAGTTTATTCGATGAAAGGTGGTTTTGAAGGTTGGGTTTCAGATAATCTACCAATTATAAAAAATTAATTATGAAAGCAGTAATATATTCAACAGCTATTTGTCCTTATTGTGTAAGAGCTAAGATGTTGCTCGAAAAAAGAAACATCAGTTACGTAGAAGTGAAAGTTGATGAGGATGTTAAAATGTTTGAGAAAATGTTACAACTATCAAATGGAAGACAGTCTGTTCCTCAAATATTTATAGATGAAAAGCATATCGGGGGATATGATGATTTGGTTGATTTAGATCTTGAGGGTGGGCTGGACGCTAATGAATAAAAATATACTTAAAATATGTCATCAGTTGATGCAATAATTATTGGTTCTGGAGCCTGGGGTAGATCTTTAGCCCATACTTTATTATTCAATAAAAAAAAGGTTCTAATTTACTCCAGAGATGAGAAGCACTTAGACCTAAACGCTACTAATAAAAATCTTACAAAGACAACAAAATTTTCTGACATTAAAAATTATAATGCCCCAGTTGTTGTTGCAACTCCTGTAAGTTCATTGAGAAATATAGGAGAATTATTTTTAAAAAATGAAGTTTCAACGAATATAATATTAGCTTGTAAGGGAATTGAGTCACGCACAGGACTCTTCCCAACAGAAGTAATGCAAGAATTCATAAAAAAAGATAATTTAGCAATATTAAGTGGTCCCTCATTCGCGCATGAAGTTATAAAAAATAAACCTACGGCTGTTACTATAGCTTCAGAAAATAATGAAACACTTGATATTTTTATCAAGTTGTTTCATAGCAAGTTCTTCAGAGTTTACGCATCAAATGATGTTATAGGATGCCAATTAGGTGGCGCAATGAAAAATATTTTAGCTGTTGCTGTTGGAATTTCAGATGGTCTTGGGTTGGGGCCTAATGCTAAAGCTGCATTAATCACTAGAGGAATAATAGAAATAAGAAATTTAGGAAAAATTTTAAAGTGCGATGATATTACTATATTTGGATTATCTGGACTTGGTGATTTAGTTCTGACATCTAATGATAATCTTTCTAGAAACAGGAGATTTGGACTTGAGATTGCAAAGGGTTTTTCTGTAAAAGATTCACAAAAAAATATTAATCAGGTTATAGAAAGCATAAGCGCAGCTGAAGGCCTACAACTTTTAATAAAAAGATATTCATTAAGTCTTCCAATATGTAGTAAAGTTTTTGATATAATAAATGAAAAATGCAAGCCAGAAGATGCTGTAAATGATTTGTTAATAAGAGAGCAAAAAAAAGAGTTTATCTAATTCATTGAAATATTTAGTTTAATTAACATATATGCTAAAAAATTTATCGAAATTTTATTTGAGCAAAATTGATCCTGAATTGGCCCATAAAATAGCCATAAAATTAATTAAAAATAATTATCTTTTCTCAAGCTTATGTTTAAATCAGACAAGGGAAAATATTCATCAGGAGCTTTTCAATTTAAATTTTAAAAGCCCAGTCGGTTTGGCAGCAGGTTTTGATAAAAATGGAGAAATATATAATCAAGTTAATAAGCTGGGTTTTGGTTTTTCTGAAATAGGCACCATTACGCCAAAACCACAATTTGGCAACCCAAAGCCTAGAGTATTTAGGCTCCCAGAAGATAACGCAATTATCAATAGATTAGGATTTCCAAATGATGGGATGAAAACTATAAAAAAAAGAATTGAAAGTAATCTACCAAAGGGTATATGTGGTATTAATATTGGGCCAAATAAAGAAAATGCTTTATTGCAAGAGGATTATTTAAGATGTTTTGATTACTTTTATGACGTTGCCTCTTACGTAGCAATTAATATTTCTTCTCCTAATACGCCAGATCTAAGATTGCAGCATAAAAAAGAAAATATTAGCGATCTAATTGAAAATATTCGAAAACATAGAGATGGAAAAAAAACGAAAGTACCAATACTAGTTAAAGTTTCACCAGATATTGATGATCAAGAAATAAAGGAGCTTTCAGATATATTTATTAAAAAAAAGGTTGACGGTATAATTTTAACAAACACAACTATAAATAATAAACAAAGATTATTAAGCAAATATAAGAATGAGGTGGGTGGTCTTTCGGGGAAACCACTGCATAATCATTCAAATGTAATAATTAAAAAATTTTATAAATATCTTAAAGGCAGTATACCTATTATTGGTGTAGGTGGTATATCAGATGGTATTTCTGCTTATGAGAAAATAAAATCTGGAGCTTCACTTTTACAGCTTTATACATCTTTGGTCTATCAAGGACCTTTTGTTGCAAATAAAATAAATAAAGAGTTGAGTAATCTAGTAGAAGCTGATGGCTTTAGTAATATTTCTCAAGCAATTGGTTCTAACTGTAAATAATTTATCTTTACTCTTTATGTGATTTCATTTTATTTGAAATAGTATTTCTACCCCATCCTAATATTTTTGCTGCCTCAGTTTTATTTCCTTTTGATAATTTTAAAGCAGAATTAATTAATACAGACTCATATATATTATCTATACTTTTCGTAATATTCTCTGAATTTTTGTCATACTCTCTTAAAATCCAAGATTCTAAAACTTCTTCCCAGTTTTTATTTTCTTTATCTAATTTTTCACCATTTGATAAATCACTTGGTAATTCATTTATAGTTATTTCTTTATCAACAGACATTATTGCTAAATACTTACAAACATTTTGTAGTTCTCTAATATTTCCAGGCCAATTATATTTTAAAAAAATCTTTTTTACATCCGGATGAAAAATTTTTAATGAAGTTTTATACTGTTTTGCATAATCCTGAAGAAAAAATTCTGCTAGATTTATTATGTCAGCTTTTCTATCTTTAAGATTTGGTAATTCTAACTTTATGGCATTTATTCTATGCAAAAGATCCTCTCTAAATAAATCTTGCGATACAAGATAGTTAAGATTTTTATGAGTTGCAGTGATTATTCTTGTTTTTACTTTTATTGATTTTGAGCCACCAACTCTAAAAAATTCTCCCTCTTGAAGAACTCTCAGTAGTCTTGTTTGCACATCCATTGGCATGTCGCCAATTTCATCTAAAAATAAGGTTCCATTTGATGCTTGTTCAAATCTACCTATTCTTTGACTATAAGCACCTGTAAATGACCCTTTTTCGTGCCCAAATAGCTCTGATTCAAGCAGTTCAGTTGGAATAGCGCCGGTGTTTATAGCAATAAAAGGCTCATTTTTCCTTGAGCTATTTTCATGAATAGCTTTTGCTATTAATTCTTTACCAGTCCCAGTTTCGCCAAGAATTAGAACTTCTACATCGGTTTGAGCAATTTTTCCGATAGATTTATATATATTCTGCATAGACTCCGATAAACCAATAATTTTAGGAATATCATCAATGTTTTTTAAAGAATCTTTTTCTTTTACATCACGTATATTTTTACGAGCATTTTTTATTAGAGTAATAACGTCATCAATATCAAAAGGTTTTGTAATATAGTCGTATGCACCTTTTTGTAAAGAACTTACTGTAGTTTCAAGATCAGAAAAGGCAGTCATTATAATAATGGGGATAAATGGGTATTCTCTTTTCATTTTATCCAACATATCGATACCACTAATTCCTGGCATTCTTATATCTGAAATTATTACATCTGGATTAATCTCCTCTATGTTTTCGAAAAAAACTTCTGCACTTTCAAAACAAGAGACTTCAAAATTTTCTTTTTTAAGTGCTTTTTCTAAGACCCATCTAATAGATTTATCATCGTCTAAAACACATATATGATTTGTTTTATTTTTCATTCTTAATATTTATTAATTGGTAATATAATTTTAAAAATTGTTTTATTGTTATCTTCATCAAATATAACTATGCCTTTATTAATTGATACTAATCTTTGTGAGATAGACAATCCTAAACCAGAACCATTTTGTTTATTTGTAATTAACGGAAGAAAGAGCTTATTTTTTATATCCTCATTTATACCAACTCCATCATCTATAATGCTTATTACTGCCACAAGATTATGTTTTATAGAGTTTATAGTAAAACTTCTGTCAATTCTTGTTTTGATTTCTACTTGTCCATTTTCAGTAATAGCTTCTTGTGCATTTTTGATAATATTAATTAAAGTCTGGGTTAACATGTCCTTGTCAATTTTAAGAAGTGGTATACTAGGGTCATAATTTTTTTTAAAGTTATTATTTTTTGTACCTAAAATTACTAAAACATTATCAATTAACTCGTGAATATTTTCTTCTTTAAAGTTAGGTTCATTCTTTGGCCCTAGCATTTTATCTATATAATTTGTTAATCTGTCAACTTCATTAATAATAATATTTGTATAATCTTTATAATCTTCACCGATTTCAGTTTTCAATAATTGCGCAGCGCCTTTTATGCCTCCAAGGGGGTTTTTTATTTCGTGAGCAATAGAACGTGTTATCATTTGCGTAGTATTATTTTGGCTAATAAAATTTGCATTTTTTAAAATATTTTTTATTCTTTTTATAGTTCTTATTTCAAGTAAAACGTGTTTTTCATTATTTATAAATATAGTTTGAACATTACAATCAATATTATGTTTATTTTTTGTTTTTAATGAAATTTCAATATCACGTGATATAGATGATTGATTTAATGCAATAGCATCATATACTTGATTAATAATAATATTTTTTTTATTTGCGAAGAGATCATTTATTTTCGTATTTTTTAAGACAGATTTGCTATTTCTTAAAAGATTTTCTGCAGCTGTATTTAAATGGACAATTCCCATAAATTTATCTGTGATAATTACTGAAGTTGAAATATTATCTAGAATTTCGTAGGCATTCATACAAATTTATACTTTTAAAAATAACGTTTATTATATACTAAGTATTATGTTTGCACAAAATAAGTGCGTATTAAACAAAAAAAAACGCCCTAAAATTGGGCGTTTTTCGTTTCTAGTGAGTGAATATGATTTATAGACTATAATACATCTCAAATTCTAGTGGATGTGTATTTGCTTGAAAAGCCTGAACTTCTTCCATTTTTAGGGCTATGTAAGCATCTATAGTTTCATCATCAAAAACACCTCCAGCTTTAAGAAAATCTCTATCTTCATCAAGAGCCTTTAGTGCTTCATCTAATGATGAGCATACGTGTGGTATTTTTGCCTCTTCTTCTGGGCTTAAATCATCAAATAAATCGATATCCATATTTTGTCCTGGATCAATTTGATTTTTAATTCCGTCTAATCCAGCCATCATAAGGGCTGTAAAGGCTAAATAAGGGTTTCCACAAGAATCAGGGAATCTAACCTCAATACGTCTTGCTTTTTCATTTGCTTCGAATGGTATTCTGATACTAGCCGATCTGTTTTTTGCAGAATAGGTTAATATTGTTGGTGCTTCAAAGCCAGGAACAAGTCTTTTATAGCTATTAGTCGATGCATTTGCAAATGCATTTATAGCCTTAGCGTGTTTAATTATTCCGCCAATATAATGAAGTGCCATCTTCGATAATCCACCGTACTCATTTCCAAGAAATAAATTTTCCCCATCTTTAAATAGCGACTGATGAACATGCATACCATTTCCATTATCATCAATAATAGGTTTTGGCATAAAAGTGGCAGTTTTTCCATAATTATGAGCAACGTTATGTACTACGTATTTTAAAATTTGGTTTTGGTCGGCTCGTTTAACCATAGTATTGTATTTTGTGCCAATTTCACATTGACCTGCAGTAGCTACTTCGTGGTGGTGAACTTCAGTTTCAACCCCCATTTCTTCTAAAACACTACACATTGCAGATCTAATGTCTTGAAGGGAATCTACTGGTGGGACTGGAAAATAACCGCCCTTGATCCCAGGTCTATGTCCTGTATTTCCATCAGCATATGGTTCACCGGAGCTAAAACAACCTTCTTCAGACTCAACTCTGTAAAACGATTCACCAATTTCATTTCCAAAAGTAACTGAATCAAAAATAAAGAATTCGGGTTCTGGGCCAAAAAAAGCTGTATCTGCAATACCAGAATCTTTAAGGTATTGTTCTGCTCTATTTGCTATAGATCTTGGATCGCGAGCATAGCCTTCACCTGTGCTAGGTTCAAGAATATTACAACGTATTGTAAGTGTTGAATCACTAAAAAAAGGATCCATAACAGCTGTACTTTCGTCTGGCATAAGAATCATATCTGACTCATTAATAGCTTTCCATCCGGCAATTGAAGAACCATCAAACATTTTCCCGTCTTTGAATAGCGACTCATCAACTGCACTTGCTGGCAAAGTAACATGTTGTTCTTTACCTTTAGTATCAGTAAATCGTAAATCAACAAATTTGACGTCATTCTCCTTTATTGTTTTCATTATATCTGACATTATTCGCTCCTATGTGTATTACATTAATTTTTTATTGTCTTAAATATGCATATTTTATGCCAAAAGTAGGTATGCATGAAAATATGACTAAATTTGTGTTAAATTATTAGTACAATTCGATAATAATATATGAGATTTATATAGTAGTATATTAATAATTCAAAATTTGCAGGTTGTTTTATAATATAACCTATGTATCTAGGCAAAAAATTATGACGTTTCAAGAAATTATATTTAAATTAAAGTCTTTTTGGGCAAATCAGGGTTGTGTTTCACTAGAACCCTATGATTTTCCTGTGGGAGCTGCAACATTTCATCCTTCAACGTTTTTACGAGCTTTAGGCCCCGAACCTTGGAAAGCAGTTTATGCACAGCCTTGCAGAAGGCCTACTGATGGAAGGTACGGGGAAAATCCAAATCGATTGCAACATTATTACCAGCTTCAAGTTATTTTAAAACCTTCTCCAAATGAGATTCAAGACTTATATTTAGAATCCCTCTCATTTCTTGGAATAGAGAGAAAATATAATGATATAAAGTTTGTTGACGACAATTGGGAGTCTCCCTCATTAGGTGCCGCAGGTGTTGGTTGGGAAGTTTGGTTAAATGGAATGGAAATTAGCCAATTTACCTATTTTCAGCAAATAGGTGGAATTGAGTGTAAACCAGTTACAGGGGAATTAACTTATGGTCTAGAGAGGATTGCTATGCATCTTCAATCTATTGATAATTTATATGAGATTAAATGGAATGATGAGATAACTTATGGAGAAATATATTTACAAAATGAAGAAGAAAATTCTAAATATAATTTTGAGTTAGTTGAGCCAAAAATATTGATCAAATTATTTAATGATATGGAAAAAGAGTGCGAAAATCTTTTAAATGAGAATTTACCAATTCCTGCATATGATATTTTGCTCCAAAATTCACATATTTTAAATCTTCTTGATTCGAGTCAAGCGGTATCTTCAACTGAAAGACAGGCATATATTTTGAGATTAAGAAAATTATCTTTTTTAATAGCTGAAAAATATCTTGAGAAAAGAAAAAAATTAAATTTTCCATTAAAAAAATAATTAACTATGATAACAAAGAATTTACTTTTTGAAATTGGGACAGAAGATCTTCCACCAAATAACTTAAAAAATTTTTCAAAGAAGATTAGCGATAATATTGAATTAAATTTAAAAAAAAATAACGTACAGTATTCCTCCGTAATTAATTTTTATACAAATATAAGATTAACTTTTATTATTAATAATATTGAAGAAGAAATTTATGTAAAAGAGAAATTAATTAAAGGCCCTCCAATATCTCAATGTTTTGATGAGTCGAATAATCCTACAAAAACTGGTCTTGGATTTTCTTCAAAATATAATGTTGATATAGATAAGTTAGACAAAAAATCAATAGATGGTAAAGATTATTTATTTTATAAACAGCCAGAAAAAATAATTAAAGTTTCAAATATTTTACCAAAGATCTTAGAAAAAGCTTTAGATTCTGTTGAGGATCAAAAAAAAATGAGGTGGGGAGATAATGATACTTTGTTTATTAGGCCTATCAAATGGATTTTATTAATTTTTGGATCTGAGAATTTAAATTGTGAAATTCTCGGAATAAAAACTTGTAATTACACTTATGGAAATAAAGTTTTAAATAATAATAAAATCATCATCAATAATATTGAAGAATATAAGTCATCACTAATAAATGAGAATATTGAAATTGATCAAGAAATAAGAAAAGACAAAATAAAGAAAGACCTTATAAAAATTTTTCAAAAAAATGATTTCGATAATTCAATAGATAAAAATACTTTAGAAGAAGTTACAAATATGGCTGAGTCTCCGCATTTATTTTTAGGAAAATTTCCCGAAAAATATTTAGACCTTCCAAAAGAGGTTTTAGCGTATGTGGTTCAAGATACACAAAAATATTTCCTAATCTTTAAGAAAAACAAAATGACAAATTTTTTTGTTGGATCATCTAATGTAAAAATAAATGAAAACATTATCAAGGGTAATGAAAGGGTAGTTATTCCAAGATTAGATGATGCAAAATTTTTTATTGATAAAGATTTAAAAAATGACATATTTTCAAAAAAAAGTATGTTAAAAAAAGTTATCTTCCATAAAAAACTGGGCAGTATGTTTGATAAAGTTGATAGAATAATAAAGCTATCAATTTACATTAATAGTATTAGTTATAATGATAAAAAACTCTTGGTTAGAGAAATAGCTGAAATTTGTAAACTAGATTTAATCTCAAGTATGGTCGTGGAAATTCCAAAATTACAGGGTGTCATAGGACAACACTATGCTGAAAAATCTAACAAGAATAAAATTATTTCCGAAGGAATAAAAGATCATTATTTGCCAAAGAACCCAGAAGATTCAGTTCCAGGTAGTAAAGATGCCCAATTAGTATCTATGGCTGATAAATTAGATACTGTAGTAGGAATTTTTTTAGTAAATGAAAAACCTACCGGCACAAGAGATCCACTTGGAATTAGGAGAGCTACAAATGGGTTTTTAAGAATAATACTACAAATTGAATATAATTTAAGTTTAACGGAGCTAATAGATAACTCTGCTAAAATAATTTATGAAAATACAAGTTACTTCAATAAACAAGTTAAACAAGATGGTGGCTTGGAAGATTGCCATCAGTTTTTTAAAGATAAATTAATATTAACTTTAAAAGATAATTTAGGTTTCCAAGAAAATATTATTTTGGCGGTAATCAATAATGAAAAAAATATAATACCATACGATCTTTTGAAGAAAATAGAAGCAGTAAAGATAATTATAAATAACCCAAGTTATAAAGATTTATTTTCTAATGCAAAGAGAATTTCAAATATATTGAAGAAATCAGACGTGCAAGTATCCAGTGAAATCAATGAAAATTTACTAAGAGAATCTAGTGAAAAGATGCTATATAATGCTATAAATAATCTTAAAAAAGAGCTTGAATTGTCATTAAATCAAAAAAAATATGAGGTATATCTTAAAACACTTAATGAGTTAAACGATTTTATAACAGCTTTTTTTGCAGAAGTTATGATTAATGCTGAGGAAGAAGAAATTAAATTAAATAGATTATCAATTCTAAGCACAATTAATAATTATTATAATAAAGTTGCAAATTTTACAGTTTTGGCTTTTTAATATAAAAATGATCAGACATATTCAACAATTTATTCTAAAAAGATTTTTCCCATTTAAAGACTGGGTAACTGATCTAAAGAATCCAAAGATATTACAAGCAGATATAATAGCTGGCCTTACTGTTGCGCTAGTTTTGGTTCCTCAGTCTATGGCATATGCTCAATTAGCTGGATTACCACCATATTATGGTTTGTATGCATCATTCTTGCCAGTTGCTATAGCATCAATTTTTGGGTCCTCTAGGCAGCTTGCAACTGGGCCCGTAGCAGTAGTAAGTTTGTTAACTGCAGCTGCATTAGAACCTATAGCTAGCAATGATCCAGCTGGATATGTTGCATATGCAATTATGTTGGCATTTTTAGTTGGTTTTTTTCAATTATCTTTAGGTTTGTTAAGGATGGGTGTTTTGGTTGATTTTTTATCACATCCAGTTGTTACAGGATTTACAAATGCAGCAGCAATAATAATAGCAACATCACAATTATCAAAGTTATTTGGTGTGAGTGTAATATCTGAAGAATATCATTATCAAACAATAATTAATGTTATTTCAGAGTCTTTAATTAACACACATACTCCGACTTTATTAATGGGGTTACTTGCGATATTTATAATAATTTTAGTAAGAAAAATTTCATACAAGTACCCTGCCGTTCTTATATCAGTTGTTATAACTACTTTAATTTCTTGGTATATTAAATTTGAACTAAATTATGGAGGCAAGGTAATAGGTGTCGTTCCTGATGGTTTGCCGTCAATTCAAATGCCGCATATAGATATATCACAATTAGTTCATCTAGGTACTGTTGCAATTGCAATTAGCTTAATAGGTTTTATGGAAGCAATATCAATAGCTAAAGCTATGGCAACTCAAACAAAACAAAGATTAGATGCAGATCAGGAATTGATAGGACAAGGCTTAAGCAATATAGCATCTAGTTTATTTCAAGGGTATCCAGTGTCAGGATCTTTTTCAAGATCTGCGGTAAATATATCTGCTGGTGCTGTAACAGGATTTTCATCAGTAGTTACTGGAATAGTAATTGGTATAACATTATTATTTTTAACTCCTTTGCTCTATCATTTGCCACAAGCTACATTAGCAGCAGTGATAATAACAGCTGTAATAAACCTAATAAAATTTAAACCAATTAAATATGCTTGGAGAGTACAAAAACAGGATGCAATAATTTCTATTATAACTTTTTTTGTAACTTTAATATTGGCGCCTGAATTAGAGTTAGGTATTATTGTTGGAATTATTCTATCACTTGGAAGTTACTGTTATAGATCAATGCGACCAAGAGTAATATGTTTATCTAAAAATGAAAAAGGAATTTTTAGAAATTCTGATGCAAACAATATACCAAAATGTTGTTGTATTTCTGTAATGAGATTTGATGGGCCTTTAATTTTTACAAATGCTGGGCACTTTGAAAACGAAGTTATTGAAAGAGTTGCAACTAAACCAGAACTACGTTATTTCATAATTGATGCAATAGCAATTAATGAAATTGATGCAACGGGCCAAGATATGTTAAATAGTCTTGCTTCAAGGCTATACGAGCAAAATATTAATTTATTTTTTGCGAGAGTCCATAGGCCAATACAAAAAATTTTTTATGATACTGGTTTTTCAAGGGGTAAGTGGGAGAATCATTTTCATAGAACTATAGATGGTGCAATAGCGTATGCTTGGGCAAAACTTGGTTGCTCTAATGTTTTGCCACCGTTTTGCACTAGTGAGATGTGTCCAATGAACAGAGATACAGCTGGATTGTCTTCAATATATGAAGCAAGTATAAAGAAATAACATACTTATATAGTTTTGAATGATAACTCAGTAATTTTATGTCCAAGAATAATTCCTCGCTTTTCAAATTTAGTCAATTCTCTTTCCTTGTAATAAAGTATTTCATTAACTCTTACAAAATTTTTGTGATTATCAAATAAATTTATTATTTCATTAGCATAGTCTGACCAATCAGTCGCAATTTTTATGAATCCATTTATTTGTATTTTTGTCGAAACTAAGTCTATGAAGTAATTATTAATAATTCTTCTTTTAAAATGTTTTTTTTTAGGCCAAGGATCAGGAAAAAAAAGAGATATACCTTGTAAACTTTTGTCTTTTATATTATTTTTTAGCAGCTCTATTGCATCTATGTTTGCTATTTTTATATTTTTTAAATTTAAATCTGATATATCTTTAAGAATACTTCCTATACCTGATTCATAAACTTCTACGCCTATGAAATTTATATCAGGAAATCTTTTTGCAATATTTATTAGAAGTTTTCCATCTCCAAAGCCTATATCTAAAATACACTTATTTTTATTATTGAATAATTCTTCATAGTTAATAATTTTTTTTTCATTAAAATAATTTACATCATTTTCTTTATTGTAAAAAAACAATTTTTGTGAATTTGTTAGTCTTCCACTTCTTTTTACAAAGCTACGGAGATGCTTATTTACGCTCATGATAAGGCGCTTTCTTTATTGCTTGAGGGTATAGCAATATTGCTCATTTTCATTCTCTTAGCTTCAAAAGCTTTTCTTCCTGCTTCTACTGCGAGTCTCATTGCTTCAGCCATTTTTATTGGATCTTGAGCCATTGCAATAGCTGAGTTAAGAAGAACGCCGTCACAACCAAGTTCCATAGCAATAGCGGCGTCGCTTGCGGTACCAATTCCAGCATCAACTATAATTGGCACATTTGCGTTTTCTATTATTTTTCTTAGATTAGAAGAATTTTTTATTCCTTGGCCGGTTCCTATTGGCGAGGCAAGTGGCATCACAGCTATACACCCAGCTTCTTCAAGTTTCTTGGCTAAATCTATATTGTCAGTTGTATAAACCATTATTGCAAAATCTTGTTTTGCTAATTCTTTAGCAGCAGCTAGTGTTTCTTTTTCATTAGGTAACAGAGTATCTTTATCAGCTAAAACTTCTAACTTAATTAAATTATCATTTAAGAGTTCCTTTGCTAATAAAGCAACTCTTATAGCATCTTCTGCAGAGTAGCAGCCAGCAGTATTCGGAAGAATTTTATACTTAGAACTATCAATATAGTTTAAAAGATTATCATCATTTTTATTTTGCCCAATATTAGTTCTTTTTAATGCAACTGTGATCATCTCTGCCCCACTAGCTTCAAGTGCTTTTTTTGTCATTGAAAAATTTGTATATTTTCCACTGCCAATAATTAATCTTGAGTTATAAGATACATTATTTAATATTAATTTTTTCATAATTATCCACCGCCTACAGCGGTAATGATTTCAACTTCATCATTTTCATTCAATTTGTTTTTTGACCATAAATCTTTTGTAATAATTACTTTATTTATTTCAATAACTATATTCTTTTTATTAATTTGTTTTAATTTTAAAAGATTTTCTATATTAATATTATCTTTAATTAAAACTTCTTTTCCGTTTAACTTAATTTTCATTATTCTTGTTGTAATCTTTCATAATTTTTACATAGTGCTTTGATGAGAATGATATATATTCAAGCTCTTCTTTAGTTAATTCTCTTATTGGTTTAGCAGGAGACCCCTTATATAACATTTTTGATTCAATTATTTTATTTGGCCCAACAAGACTTCCAGCAGCAACCATTGAATTACTTTTAATGATAGCGCCATCAAGAATGATGCTTCCAATACCAATTAAGCAATTATTTTCGATTTGGCAAGCGTGTAGAATAGCACCGTGTCCTACAGTAACATCGTCTCCGATTATTAATGGATAACCACCGGGGATATAGACTGTATCACTTGTTACGTGCAAAATAGCTCCGTCTTGAATATTGGTTCTCCTTCCAATTTTTATGGTTTGAACATCACCTCTTATTACTACATTTGGCCATATTGAGGTATCTTCACCAATAGAAACATCACCTATTATCGTGGAGGTCTCATCTACATAGGCAGTTTTGTCTATTTTTGGCAAATTATTTTTAAATTTTCTTATTGTCATTTAATTATTGTATTATTATCTTACTAACTATACTAAATTATTTCTTGCATGTTTAAAAATAAAGTTTTTTTGTACGCGAAATTAATGCGACTCGATAAACCAGTAGGCATTCTACTATTACTGTGGCCGCCTTTTTGGGTAATTACTTTAATTAGTGAAGGCCTACTTCTACATTTTATAAGTATAATATTTTTGATTGGCGTAATTACAACTAGAAGTATTGGTTGTGTAATAAATGATTTTTTTGATAAAGATTATGACTTTAAAGTTTCGAGAACAAAAGAAAGGCCATTTGCAGCCAATTTAATTAGTAAGCAAGAAGTGATTTTTATATTTTTAGTATTATCAGCTCTTAATTTAAGTTTATTATATTTCTTAAATACAAAAACTATTTTACTTGCAGTGATTGCGATCTTCTTAATTATTACTTATCCGCTTACGAAAAGATTTTTTATTGCTCCTCAATTTTTTTTAGGTCTTACTTTTGCAATATCAACTCTTATGGCACATACCGCATTAACAAATAAATACCCTGATATAGCAACCTGGTTATTTTTTTCTGCAACATTAGTTTGGGTACTCATGTTTGATACTATATACGCGTTAGCAGATATTAAAGATGATTTAAAAATAGGTATAAATTCAACAGCAATTTTGTTTGGGGAAAAGGTTTTTAGAGCTATTGCTTTTTTGCAGTTTATTTTTTATTTAATTTTTATCTATATTGGAGTTTATTTAGAATTTACTTATATTTTTTACTTTTTTCTTATTCTCGCAGCAGCAGTAGGTGTGTATAATCAGATATTGATAAGTGAAAGAAAGCCAGAACTTTTTATAAAGGCATTTAAAAATAACCAATATGTTGGCTTTTTAATTTTTTTAGGTATATATGGAGAGTACTTTTATGAGTATTATGCGTAATAATTGGAAACTAGATGAAATTAATAGTCTTTATGAAAAGCCTTTTAATAGTTTATTATCTTTAGCTCACGACATTCACATAAAAAACCACGAAGAAAATACTGTACAGGTGTGTACTTTATTATCAGTAAAAACAGGTGGATGCCCGGAGGATTGTGGTTACTGCTCACAAAGCGTACACAGCGATAACCCAATTGAGTCAACTCCACTATTAAGTCTTGAGGAAGTAAGAGAAAAAGCAAAAATAGCTAAAGAACAAGGTTCTACAAGATTTTGCATGGGAGCGGCTTGGAGAAGACCAAGTAACAAAAATATTGATCGAGTTATCGAGATGATAAAAGTCGTACACGAATTAGATATGGAAAGCTGTGTGACTTTAGGAATGCTATCCGAAGACCAAGCATTGAGATTAGCTAATTCAGGATTAAATTATTATAACCATAATCTTGATACGTCACGCGAACATTACTCGAAAGTGATTAGCACTAGAAACTATCAAGACAGATTAAATACATTAAAATATGTTAGAAAATCAGGAATAAATGTATGCTCCGGAGGTATATTGGGCTTAGGCGAGACAAGAGAAGACCGAATAAAATTACTAATAGAGCTTGCAAATTTAGAAAAACATCCAGAATCAGTTCCTATAAATATGCTGGTAAAAATGGAAGGCACAAGATTAAGTAATAACAAAGAAATTGATGAGCTTGAATTTATTAGAACTATAGCTATTGCAAGAATAATGATGCCAAAAACTTATGTTAGATTGTCAGCTGGAAGAGAATCAATGTCTGACTCAATGCAAGCGTTATGTTTTTATGCTGGAGCAAATTCAGTATTTTATGGCGAAGAATTATTGACGGCTCCAAATGTTGATATACAAAAAGACAAAGATTTATTTATAAATTTAGGAATGAAGATTGAAGGGAATGAAAATTTCCTAAAAACCAAAAATAATTTTAAGAAAAAAATAAAAACCAATAAGAAAGATACTACTTATAATCTAAAATTAATCAATTAATTATTTCTAAAAAAATTTGAAAAATAATATTAAAAGTAAATTAAAATCTATAAAGTTATCATCAGGATATAGAACAAGAAAAGCAAAAGAATTTGGAAATTCACGTATTTTTAAATATATGAATAAAGAATATCTTTCCTTTGCTAGCAATGATTATTTATCATTATCAAATGATAAAAGAATTATTAATGCCGCCAAAAAAGCTTTAGATAATCACGGTTATAGTGTTGCTTCATCAGCTCTGATATCCGGTTATACAAAATATCATCATAAATTAGAAGAAGAATTATCTGAATTTTTAGGAAATGAAAAAACATTATTATTTTCTACGGGTTATCAGGCAAATTTAGGTGTAATAAAGTCGCTAGCGCAGCGAGGAGACTTTATATATTCAGATAGACTAAATCACGCATCTTTAATAGATGGCGCAATTATTTCTAGAGGAAAATTCAAAAGATATAAACACAATAATATAAAAGATTTAGAAAAGAATTTGACTTTATCTAATATGAATAATAACAATATGATAATAACAGATTCTTTGTTTAGTATGGATGGTGACATAGCTAATCTAAAGCAACTTAATAAAAAAGCTAAACAACATAATATGAATTTATTAGTAGATGAAGCTCACGCCCTTGGAGTTTATGGCCGTAATGGTAATGGAATAGTTAATAGTTTATCTCTTAACAACAAAAATAATATTTTTATTACTGGAACTTTTGGAAAAGCAGTAGGGACATTTGGTGCTTTTTTTTCTGGCAAAGAGGATATTGTAGAATATGTTTTGCAGAAATCTCGAAGTTACATATATTCAACTTCTCTACCAGTAAGTGCTGTAGAAGCGACTAGGAAATCTTTAAAAATTATTCAAAAAGAGGACTGGAGAAGAGACAAGTTGTTCTCGCTGATAAATTACTTTAAAAAAAATGTAAAAAGTATTGGATATAACACCTTAAAAAGTAATTCTCAAATACAAGGAATAATTATTGGTGATGCAAAAAAAACAATTGAAATAAGTAATGAATTATTTAAAAAAAACATTTATATTCCATCAATAAGGCCACCAACTGTTGAAGAGGGAAAATCAAGACTTCGAATTTCACTTACTGTGGATCATTCAGAATCAGATATAGATTACTTACTAAATATTTTAGATACGATATCAAGAAATCTTGTACAATCATAAGATGAATAAGAACATTAATATTTTACTTGGTATAACTGGTGGAATTGCTGCATATAAATCAGCAGAAATTGCTCGTCTTCTTGTAAAGAGTAATTTTCACGTAAAAGTTGTGATGACGAAAACTGCAGAAGAATTTATTACACCGCTAACATTTGAAGCTTTAACTGGAGAAAAAGTTTATAGATATAACTCGATAGATAAAGATCATCCTATGCTTCATATAGATTTAGCAAAATGGGCAGATATTATACTAGTTGCCCCTGCAACTGCAGAATTTTTATCTAAAATTCTACACGGAAGGGCAGATGATATGTTATCAACATCTTTATTAGCATTTAGTAAAAAAGTAGTTATAGCTCCAAGCATGAATAAAAATATGTGGGGAAATAAAGCGACTCAAGAAAATGTAAGTAAACTTAAAAAAAGAGGAATAATTTTTTCAGGTCCTGAATATGGGAGCCAAGCTTGTGGGGATATTGGCTCAGGAAGAATGAAAGAGCCTACTGATATAATTGAAGACATAAATTTAATATTTAATAAAGAGAAAAAATTATTTAAAAATAAGAAGATTGTGATTACAGCAGGGCCTACAATTGAATATATTGATCCTATTAGATATATATCAAATAGAAGTTCTGGCATGATGGGTTGCGAGATTGCAAATGCTTTCTATGATAGTGGGGCGAGAGTAACTTTAGTAAAAGGCCCCTGTAAATATTTACAAAAAGAAGAAATTCAAACAATTGAAGTTAAAACAGCAAAGGAAATGCTATCAGAGGTTGAAAAAAATATTAAGAATTGTGACATATTTGTATCAGTTGCAGCAGTCTCTGATTTTGTAATAAAAGATCAAAAAAATAAAAAAATAAAAAGCGATAAAGAATTAACTTTAGAATTAGTAAAAAATATTGATATATTAAGGTTAATTTCTGAAAATTATGATTTGTTTACAATTGGATTTGCTGCAGAAACTAATGATTTGAAAGAAAACGCAATAAAAAAATTAAAAGAAAAAAAGATTTCAGTGATTGCCGCTAATAAAGTTAGCTATGAAGAAGGAATAGATAATACTAAAAATTCTATTACGCTTTACTGGGGTAATGATCTTGAAAAAACTTTAAGTTTAAAAAATAAGAAAGAACTTGCAGTTGAATTTGTTGAAGAAATTTCAAATATATACAAGTAGGTAAAAAATGCTAAAAAAAATTCAAGTAAAAATTTTAAACCCAAAGATTGGAAAAGATCTAAAAATGCCATCCTATGCGACAGAAGGGTCTGCAGCAATTGATCTTAGGGCATGTATAGATGATGAAATATGTATTTTACCAAAGCAGACTATTTTAATTCCAACCGGATTAGCTTTTTATATTGAAGACAAAAATTATGCAGGAATTATTTTACCTAGGTCTGGTTTAGGTCATAAACACGGAATAATATTAGGTAACTCTGTTGGATTAATAGATTCAGATTATCAAGGCGAGTTAATGGTTTCATTATTTAATAATAGTATTAGTAAATTTATAATTCAACCTGGAGATAGAATTGCACAATTTCTTTTAATACCAATTACTCAAATTGAATATAGTATTGTTGATAATTTTGAAACTACAGAGAGGTCTTCAGGTGGGTTTGGTCATAGCGGAACATCGTAATAATGAAAATTTCAAAAAGTATATTTAAAGCATACGATATTAGAGGAATTTTTGAAAAAGAATTATTTGTTTCTACAGCTAAAGAAGTAGCGAAATCAATTAGTAATATTTATAAACAAAATAATAATACCATTGTTATAGGAAGAGATGGTAGGATATCAAGTAAAAAATTATCCGATTCTTTAATTGAAGGATTTCTTGAGTCAGGAAAAGATATAATTGATATAGGTGAAGTTCCAACGCCAGTACTATACTTTGCTGTAAATTTTTTAAAACTAAATTCTGGGGTAATGGTTACCGGCAGTCATAACCCAAAGCAATATAATGGGTTTAAAATTATAATGAATAGCCACGCACTAGCAGGTGAGGAGATTCAGGAAATTTATAATAAAATTTTAAGTAATAACATTGAGTCCAATTATAAAAATAATACACATCTAAAAAAAATCAATATTATTCATGAATATGAAAAAAGTTTTTTGGAAAATATTAAAATTGGCAGAAAATTAAGAATTGCGGTAGATGCAGGCAATGGTGCTGCAGGACCAACAGCATTAGGTATTTATAAAAAATTAGGCTTAGAATTAATAGAACTTTATTGCACTATTGATGGAAATTTTCCAAACCATCAGCCAAACCCGAGTGACCCAAATAATTTAGTGGATCTAATTTGTGCAGTAAATAAACATAGCTGTGATCTAGGAATTGCATTTGATGGGGATGGTGATAGATGTTTAATCATTGATAATAAAGGCAATATTTTATGGCCGGATAGACAAATGATGCTATATTCAAAAGATATATTGTCAAAGGATACTAATGCAAAAATAGTGTATGACGTAAAATCATCAAAAGATTTACCACAGTATATAAAAAAATATGGTGGTGAACCTGTTATGTGTAGAACTGGGCACTCATTTATTAAGTCTAAAATGAAGGAAATAAATGCTACACTTGGTGGAGAAATGTCAGGACATATTTTTTTTAAAGATAAATGGTATGGATTTGATGATGGTATTTATTGTGGAGCAAGAATGCTCGAAATAGTATCTAACCAAAAATTAACTAGTAATGAGTTATTTAGTTCTTTACCTTTTTCATATTCAACACCTGAAATAAATATTTCTGTTGATAAAGATGGAATTCAACACGAATTTATGAAAAAATTTATAAAAAATGCAAAATTCTCAAATGCAGAGATTTCTAAAATTGATGGATTAAGAGCTGATTTCAAAAATGGCTGGGGTTTGATAAGAGCTTCTAATACAACTCCATGTCTTGTTATGCGTTTTGAAGCAAATACAGAAAATGAATTAAAAGTTATACAAAATAATTTTATAAACGAAATAAAAAAAATAGATTCAACTTTAGAGATTTAAGATGGATAAAAATAAAGCAGAGCAAGTAGTAAAAATTCTAACAGAAGCTTTACCTTATATACAAAAATTTTCTAAGAAGATTTGCGTTGTAAAGTATGGTGGTGCAGCAATGATTGAAAAAGATTTAAAAAATAATTTTGCCAGAGATATTGCTTTAATGAAACAAGTTGGAATTAATGTAATCGTTGTTCATGGTGGTGGGCCACAGATTAATAATGAGCTAGAAAAAGTTGGAATACAAAAAAACTTTATAGATGGTATAAGAGTTACTGATTCTGATGCTATAAAAGTTGTATCTAATACATTAGACAAAATTGTTAATAAAGAAATAGTTACTTTAATAAATAAAAACGGTGGTAATGCTATTGGTATAGCAAAAGATGATAAGAGATCAATTAAAGTACAGAAATTTATTTCAAATAAAACTGATTATGGTTATGTTGGTGAAATAGTTGATGTTAATACAAACTATCTTTTTGATTTGATGAATTCAAACTATATCCCTGTTATTGCTCCTCTGGGATATGACGATGAAGATAATATATTTAATATTAATGCTGATTCAGCAGCTAGTGATATCGCTTCACAATTAGCTGCTGAAAAATTAATATTTTTAACAGATCAAACTGGGGTTCTTGATAAACAAAATAACCTTATTTCCGCCCTATCTTTTTCTGAGATAAAAAAACTTGTAAATTCTGGTGTAATTACAGGAGGAATGCTTCCAAAAATAAATGCTTGTATTAATGCAATAAAAAATAATGTAAAAATGGCTCATATTGTTGATGGAAGAATTCAACATTCAGTATTATTAGAAATTTTTACAAAAGAAGGTATAGGTACATTAGTTAAAAAATGACTAAATGTTTAATAATTGGATCTGGTATAGTTGGGCTATCAACAGCAAATCAACTTATAAAAAATAATTTTCAAATTACTATCGTTGATGCTGAGAAAAAAGGTCAGGCTTCAAGATCTGCTGCAGGTTTGCTCTTTCCATTAAACCCGTGGACTAATACAGAATACTTACAGAATTTATGCATGAGCGGCCATGCTGATTATATGGATTTTTTTGATAATTTAATATTAGAAGAAAAGAAAAAACTAAATTTTTATCAAAAAGATTTAATAATTTTTGGAAAGAATCTTCAAAAAGCAAAAAAATGGTATGAAAATAAAACATTCGTTGAGTCAAATTTTTTTAATGGCTTGGTTAATGAACTTGAAAAAAATATAAAAGATGAATATAAAAATTATTTAGTTATAAAGAATATTAATATAATAGATCCTAGATCTCTAATTGATTTTTATAAGATAAAATTAAAAAAATGTAATGTAATTTTTAAAAAGGAAAATATAGAAAATTTATCTAATCTTTTGAAGGAGCCAAAATATAAAATTTATGATTACATAATAATAACCACTGGCGCATGGAGCAATGATTTAATAAAAAATGAAAAGATTAAAGTAAAACCTATAAAAGGCCAATTGTTAAATTTTAAATCCAGTAAAAAAATATTAAATAATATATTATTATTTGATGATTATTATATTATTCCAAGAGATAAAAATAATATTACTATAGGTTCTACAATTGAGGATGTTGGTTTTGACAGCGAATTGACACTATCAGCTTATACATATTTAAAAAATTCATTATCAAAATTATTTTCAAATGAAATTCAATTGCAAAATATTCAACAGACATTTGGATTTAGACCATTTTCATATGATAATAAACCGTATATAAATTTTGATAAAAAAGATAAGAGAATAATTTATAATTTTGGCCACTATCGGTATGGTATTTTAACTGCTATATCATCTGCTAAAATTGTGAATGATTTAATTACTTAAATAGTTTAGCCTGTGTAGCTCAGTTGGTAGAGCATTTCATTCGTAACGAAAAGGTCGTCAGTTCAATCCTGACCACAGGCTCAAAATTTCATTTCAAAAAAACGTTTTTTGTGTCAAAATAATTAAAAAAAAAAGGAGAACTTATGGATATTTTTAGATTAACGGCTTTAATTTTAGGAATTGTGATTGTTGTAGGTACTATTTTATATGCGCTATATGAAGTTGGAATTATTTAATATTTAACTCTTTAGGTATTTTAAAAGTTACATTTTCTTCAGTTCCCTCAGAATTAATAATATTTAAAGCGCCAAACCCTTTCAACTTACTTATAATTGATTGAACTAGCACTTCAGGAGCAGATGCTCCAGCTGTAAGACCAATATTTTTCTTATTTGTTAGCCACTTTATATCTAAGTCATTAGCACTATCTAACAAATATGCAGGTACCCCTGAGCGAGTAGATATTTCTTTTAATCTATTAGAATTAGAACTATTCTCTGAACCAACAACAAATATAATGTCACATTTTTTGGTGAGTTCTTTTACAGCATTTTGCCTATTGGTTGTTGCATAACATATATCACCTTTATTTGGCTCGATTACATTTTTAAATTTCTTTTTAATTACTTTAATAATATTTTGAGTATCATCAATTGATAAAGTTGTTTGTGTAACATATGCAATTTCTGAATTAACATCAAAATTTAGTTTTTCTACGTCATCCTCATTTTCAACTAAAATAATTGTTGAATCTGAGCTTGATGTATACCTTCCGATTGTGCCTTCTACTTCAGGATGGCCTTTATGACCAATTAAGATAGTATTAATATTTTTTTGAGATAATCTTGAAACCTCCATATGAACTTTTGTAACTAATGGGCATGTAGCATTAAAAACTTTTAAATTTCTTTTTTCTGACTGATCAATTATTTTATTAGATACACCGTGCGCACTATAAATCAATATAGAATGTTCTGGGATAGTTTCAACATCTTCAATAAAAATTACTCCTTTCTCTTTAAGGTCATCCACAACATATTTATTATGAACAATTTCGTGTTTGACATATATTGGAGGGCCAAATAAATCTAATGCATTATTTGTAATTTCTATAGCTCGGTCTACACCTGCACAAAATCCTCTGGGATTAGCTAAGATTATGTTCATATAGTTTTATTTTTTTTAATTAATAAGGAATATAATAATAATATAATTCCAATAGAAATAGAAATATCAGCAATATTAAATATAGGCCAATAAAAATTATTATAGTGTATTTCAATAAAATCTATTACATAGCCTAATAGAAGTCTATCATATAGGTTTCCAAGGGCACCACCAAGGACAAAGCTAAAAGCAATGTATTCTGTTTCTTTATCAAAGATAATAAAAAAAGTTATGATAGTTATAACAATTAAACTAAAAATAATAAAAAACCACCTTTGCCACCCACCAGCATCGCTTAAAAAACTAAATGCTGCACCGTAATTAAAAGCAAGAGTAAAATTTAAATAATTATTAATTGATACTGAATGATTAATTATTAAGTTATTTATGGCATAATTTTTGGTAATTAAATCTAATAAAAAAGATATAAAAATTATAGAAAAAATTATGAATTTCTTTTTATGCATTTTTTCTTTTCTCACCATCACCGTAAACATTTGAAATACACCTTGAACAAATATTTATGTATTTTTTATCCTTACCTACAGTTTCACACTTATGCCAACATCTATCGCATTTTAAACTTACTGAATTAATTACTTTTATTATTATTTTATGATTATTTATTTGAATAGATTCTGTTTTTTTATTTAGCTCTATATTTTCTATTGTAACTTTCGAAGTTATAAAAATAAATTTTAGTTCTGAGTCAAATAGCTTAAGAATATTATACAATTCGTCTGAGCAATATAATATTATCTCTGCATCTAGAGGAGAGCCAATAAGATTTTCTACTCTTTTATCTTCGAGAGACTTTGAAACATGTTTTTTTACCTCTAAAATAAGATCCCACAATTCATCTTTAATTTCTGGGATAATAGACAATTCTTTATTAGTGTCTACCCATTTATTGTAAAAAATTGATTTACTGTCATTATCGGGTATGAATCTCCAAGCCTCTTCAGCAGTATGCGGGCAAACTGGAGCTATCCAAGTCAGTAGCATTTTTAGTACGTAATACATTGAATGTTGAGCAGAAAGTCTTTCTTGAGAATCTTTTTTACAGGTATATTGCCTATCTTTTATGATATCAAGATAAAAAGATCCCAGTTCATTAACGCAAAAACTATGAATTATTTGTGTTACTAAATGAAAATTATATAACTCGTATTGCTCTTTAATCTGGTTTTGAGTGTAAATAGCTTTTCTTATAATCCATTTATCTAGCTCAATAGTTATTAACTCATGTGAAAATTTTTTTGTATTGTAATCTGCAATATTAGATAATAAAAATCTTATAGTATTTCTAATTTTTCTATATTTATCTGACGTACGGTTTAATATTTCGTCACTAACATTCATTTCTGATGATGAGTCAGTTGATGCAACCCATAACCTTAAAATATCTGATCCTAATCTATCTATAATTTTTTGTGGGGCGATGACATTGCCTTTAGATTTAGACATTTTGTTTCCGCGAGCGTCTACTGTAAAACCATGGGTCATAGCTGCTCTATATGGCGCTATATTATTTATAGCAACAGATGTTAACAGTGATGATTGAAACCAGCCTCTATGTTGGTCAGATCCTTCAAGATACAAATCAGCAGGAAACGATAAATCAGATATATTTTCTAATACGGCAGAATGCGAAGAACCTGAATCAAACCAAACGTCAAGTGTATCTTGGACCTTTTCATATTCGTCAGGATTATCTATTAGCTCAGCAATATCGATATCAAACCATTTTTCAATACCGTATTCTTCTACTAATTTACAGATCCTTGAAAATATTATTGAGGTATTTGAATGTGGTTCACCTGTTTTTTTATTTATTAATAATGTTATGGGAACGCCCCATTTCCTTTGTCTTGAGATACACCAATCTGGTCTATTTTCAAGCATGGCTTTAATTCTTTCTTTACCCCAACCAGGAATCCACTCAACACTGTCTACTTTTTCAAGTGTTTGTAATAGTAAGTTACTTTTTTTCATTGATATAAACCATTGAGGTGTGGCTCTATAGATTAATGGGGTTTTGTGCCTCCAACAATGAGGATATGAGTGCCTAAATTTATTTTTTGTTACTAATGTATTATTTTTAATTAATAATTCAATAACAGGCTCATCAAGTTTATACACATGAATATTATTTAACTCACTTGGTATTCCTGAAAATATTCCATTACTAAGAATTGGATTTATGATTTCTAAGTCATTTTTTTTGCCAAGCACAAAATCATCTGACCCGTGTGCAGGTGCTATGTGAACACAGCCAGTACCAGTTTCTGTCGTGACGTGATTACTTTCAATTATATCGATTTCATTATCTAAAAAAGGATGTTTAATTTTTATCCCAATAAGGTCAAGACCAATACAAGATGATAATATTTTTAGATCTTTTTGAGTTCTTTCACAAAATTTTTCATATAAGTCTTTCGCAATAATATAATTTTCTTGGTCATCTTCAACTAATAAATATTCTAACTTTTTATTTATAGCCACAGATTTATTAGATGGTAATGTCCAAGGTGTTGTGGTCCATATAACCACAGATGATGGCTTACTTATTGTTCTTTGTTTAAAAATATTTAATAAATCACTGTTATCCAAAATAAAAAACTTTACATCAATAGCCACCGACTCTTTTTCTTCATAATCAACTTCTGCTTCAGCAAGAGCAGATTGACACTTTACGCACCAGTGAACAGGTTTAAAGCCTTTTTGTAAGTGACCATTGTTGTATATTTTCTCAAGCGCTTTAAGTGTTGATGCTTCAAATTCTTTATTCGATGTTAAATATGGGTTTTCCCAATCTCCTAAAATACCTAATCTTTTAAAATCTTTTTTCTGTTTCTCAACTTGTTCTAAAGCATATTCTCTACATTTTTTTCTAAAATCCTTATCATTTATATTTTGTTCTTTTTTTAATTTTTTTTCGACTTCTAGCTCAATTGGTAAACCATGACAGTCCCATCCTGGTATAAAAGGAGTTTTGTACCCAGAAAAAATTTTAGATCTAATTATTATATCTTTTAATATTTTATTTACAGCATGCCCAATATGAATATTTCCATTTGCATATGGAGGACCATCATGTAAAATAAATTTTTTAGCATCTTTATTAACCTCTAAAAGATTTTTATATAAATTTTCTTCTTCCCAATTTTTTTGTATAAGAGGTTCTTTGGTAGGTAAGTTTCCCTTCATTGGGAAATCTGTTTTTGGTAAATTTAAAGTATTTTTATAATCCTTCATTATATATCCAATAATTTTTTAGCAGTATTCATGTCTTGTGTTATATTATTTTTTAAATCTTCGATACTTTTGAATTTTTTTGTATCTCGTATCTTGGAGATAATTTTAAACTCAAGTCTTTTTCCGTATAAATCACCCTCGAAATTAAAAATATGGGCTTCAAATAGGTATTTATTTCCATTAAATGTTGGTTTATAGCCTATATTTGCAATTGCATAGTATACTTTTTTATCATAGTAAGTTGAAACTGCATATACTCCATTTAATAAAACATTTTCTTCTAATTTAATATTTGCAGTAGGGAAACCAATTTTAGAACCCCTTTTATCACCATGTATTATCTTACCAGAAATGGTGTATGACCTACCAAGCATTTTTGCGGCTAAAGAAAAATTATTTTCTTTAATGGCATCTCTAATAAAAGTACTTGAAATACGTTTATTTTCAATACAGTGTTTTTGCTCAACAATTAAATTAAAAAATCCTCTGGAAGAATAATCTTTGAGTTCTTCAACATTGCCTGATTGATTTTTGCCGAATTTAAAGTCATCACCAACAGTTAAAGATTTTATATTTAATTTTTTTATTAATATTTTTTCTATAAAATCTTTACTTTTCATAGAAATTAAATTTTCATTAAATCTTAAAATTATTAAATAATCTAAGTCAAATTTTTTTAAAAATTTTATTTTTTCATGAATTGATATAAGTTCAAAATTTTTTTTTGAAAAATAAATTTTAGGAAGTGGTTTGAAAGTAATTAAGGCACTTTTATTTCTTTGAACTTTAGACTCATTCACAATATTATGAATAATTTTTTGATGACCTAAGTGAATGCCATCAAAACCACCTATGCTAGCTGTAATTGGATCTTTTAATTTTAAATTTTCAATGTCTCTAAAAATCTTCATCTTATGTTTTTTGGGGAAATTTTAAATAAATATAAAATTATAAAATATATTAATGCGGAGGATAATATTATTAAAAATAATGTTTTTATTCTATTATATATGTCGAGTTCAACCCATAAATTTACGTTAAGATCATAATTTAAGATATAAATTGTCATAATAAGAGTTGCCAATAATGACTTAGCAAAAATTTTTATAACGTTTTTATCTATTATGAGAATTTTTGTTTTATAAGCATTTTTAAATAAGAAATAAAAGTTTATATAGGCAGATATTGATGTAGCGACTGCAAGCCCAATGTGGACTCCTTTAAAATTTATACTAATAAGATATAGGACAAGAATTATATTTAAAATGAAATTAAATATAACAGCAATTAATGCAGCTTTAACTGGATATTTTGTATCTTTTCTAGAATAGTAGTTTGTTATTAAAATTTTTGCTCCTATCATGCCAGGAAGTCCTATTGCAAAAGCTATTAAGCTTATCGCAGTCATATAAACGTCGTTTATAGAAAATTCTCTGTATTGCAAAAGTGTTATTAATATTGGCTCTGCAAGTAATATTAATCCAATAGAAGTAGGTAAAGAAATTAATATACCAAGTTTTAGGCCCCAATTTAAGGTAGCGTTATATGATTTATTATCAGATTTACTATAATACTCTGATAATTTTGGTAATAGTACAGTTGCAATAGATATTCCAAATAAAGCCAATGGAAGTTCGATAAATCTATCAGACATATATAGCCAACTTATGCTTCCAGTAATTAAAAAGGAAGCAATGATCGTATCAAAAATTAAGTTTATTTGTGTAACCGAGGATCCAAATATAGCTGGAAGCATTAGCACTTTAATTTTTTTTATACCTGGATGATTCTTATTAAGTTTGTATTTTGGAAATAGACCCATTTTGATCAGGGGATATAATTGAAAAGAAAGCTGAACTATTCCTGCAAATAGAACGCCCCAGGCTAAAGCATAAACTGGCTCTTCGAATAAAGGAGCAAGATATATAACACTTAATATTAATATTATATTTAAAATTACAGGTGTTATAGCTGGAACTGAAAAATTCTCATATGTATTTAAAATACTCGCTATAACAGCTGTAAGACATATAAATAACATATATGGGAAAGTTATTCTAAGTAAGTTTCCAGCAAGCTCGCTTTGGCCGTATTCTGAATTTACAAAACCAGGAGCAATGATATATATCAAGATTGGCGCAATAAGGATTCCTATAAATGAAATTATTAAAAGTATTATTGATAGGGTTGTAATTGATGAGTTGATAAATTCTTTAACTTCTTCATTACTTTTATTATTTTTATAATCACTTAAAATTGGAATATAAGCTGTTGATAGGGCCCCTTCACCAAAAATTCTTCTAAAGAAATTTGGAACTCTAAAAGCTACAAGAAATGCGTCTAGTGCGCCAGTTGAATTACTAATAAAAATAAAAATTGCTGCATCTCGAATGTAACCAAAAATTCTTGAGAACATAATAAACACTGATACTACTGCAGTATTTTTAAAAAACTTTGTTTTAATGGAAAGTGACATCGTATAATTATATATAATTTTTAGCTAATTATTACTTTCTTATTGACAAATTAGTAATAAAACCGCATATTGTCGTCTTTTAATAGAAAAAGGTTTTCAAGATATGGCAAATTCTGCTCAAGCACGAAAAAGAGCTAGGCAATCATTGACTAGAAGACAAAGAAATATATCTTTAAAGTCAAAACTTAGAACGCATGTAAAAAATGTAGTTAAGGCTATTGTTTCTGGTGATAAATCGACGGCAAGCGAAAATTATAAAAAAGCCGTACCAGTTATCGATTCTGGCGTATCTAAAGGCATTATTCATAAAAACAAGGCCGCAAGGTATAAATCAAGACTAAATAAACAGATAGTTGAATTAGGATAAAATCATATTATCTCTGTGAATTACAACTTCATTATCAATAATTCCAAATTCTTTCTTTATTCTTACTGTTGACATACCAATAATTTTAGCAAGTTCTTTTGAACCGTAGTTTGTGAGACCCTTAGCAATCTCTATGTTATTTGAGCTACAAATAGCTAACAAGTCTCCTTTTTTGAATTCCCCAGAGATAGATTTAATGCCAACAGGAAGAAGACTTTTACCTGACTGTTTAATAACTTTTTTTGCCCCAGCATCAACAATAATTTTTCCTTTAATTTTTAAAGAATTAGCAATCCATTGTTTTTTGGAATTTATTGCTGAATTTTTATTATAAATTGTAGTCCCGATATAATCTTGATTATTTAATATATTAATTAAAATATTCTTTTTAATTCCATTCGCAATAATTGTTTGTGTGTTCGATTTTGCAGCTTTTTTCGCAGCTGAAATTTTTGTGATCATCCCACCTCTGCCCAAGATATTATTACTTGGCCCAGCGTATTTATTTAATTTTTTATCTAATACAGATATAGATTTTATAAGCTTCGAATTTTTAACTTTTCTTGGGTCATTTGTATATAAACCATCTTGGTCAGTTAAAATAATTAATTTTTCTGCTCCACTTAGATTCGCTACTAATGAAGCTAAAGTATCATTATCACCAAATTTTATTTCATCAGTAGAAACAGTATCATTTTCATTAATTATTGGGATAATATTATATTGCATTAAATTATTTAACGTATTTTTGGCATTAAGATATCGTGCTCTATTACTCAAGTCTTCATGTGTTAGTAACATTTGAGCTGTCAAAATATTATATTTTTTAAAAGCAACTTCATATGCTTGTATTAATCCCATTTGTCCAGTTGCCGCTAGAGCTTGTAAACGACTTGATGATGAAGGTCTTTTTACAAGGTTAAGTCGGTTCATACCTTCAGCAATTGCGCCAGAAGATACAATTATTACGTTTATATTTTGATCAATAAGCTCATTGATTTGACCAGCCCAGTCTTTTATATTTTTAATATTAAGCCCAGTTGAACTTTTTGTAACCAAAGAACTCCCAATTTTAATTACCCATATTTTCTTCATAATTTTATAGTTAAAAATATATATGAAATAAATAGTAAAATTATTATAGTAAAAAGTAAATTTAGATTTTTTTGCTTTCTTTTAAGGCTTGCAATTTCTAATTGAAGCTCATTTAAATTAATTTTTTTTTCATTAATTTTCTTTTCTAAATTAATACTATTTTTTAGCGATGAATTATGATCTTTCTTTTTTAATTTATCGTTAATTACTGTTACTTTTTTTTCTAAAGAAGTAACAGAATTTCTTAGCTGCTGAATATTTGTCATTTTATAACTCATAATTTTTCGAAATATTTTTTACATTAATATAAATTAACTAAAAATTCCCTGTCTTAATTTCAATTTCTTTTAATAATTCAAGTATCCTCTTCTTTAATATATCTATACCAATATTATTTATTGTTGAAGTAAAAAAAACAGTTTTTTTATCATAAATTTTATATATTTCTTCTTTTATTCTCTCTAGTGCAAGCTTATCTAAAAGATCAATTTTATTGAAAACAATATATTGCTCTTTATTTCTTAAATCTTTATCATATTCTTCAAGCTCTAGATTTATTTCGTTTAATTCTTTATCAATATTCGCGTTTTGTATATCTACTACATGTAATAATATATTAGTTCTAGATAAATGTTTTAAAAACTGTGTACCTAAACCAATACCACTCGCAGCACCTTTAATAAGACCTGGTATATCTGCTATTACATAGCTTTCTCCAAATCCAATATCAACTACGCCTAATGAAGGATTTAAAGTTGTAAATGGATAATTTGCAACTTTTGGCTTTGCTTTAGTCATAGCTCTTAATAATGACGATTTGCCAGCATTTGGTTTGCCCAATAAGCCTGCATCTGCTAACAATTTTAATTCTAATTTTAAGTTTAGTTCTTCTCCAGGAGAACCCTTTGTAAATTTTCTTGGAGCTCTATTTGTAGATGATTTAAATCTCAAATTACCATAGCCATGTTTACCACCTTTAGCCACAAGAAGTCTCTCCTGGTCTTTGATTAATTCAGTTATAAAAACATCATTTTCTGCATTGCATACTATAGTTCCTAATGGAACAAGTATGTCTAAGTCAACACCATTTCTGCCAGTTTTATTTTTACTCATTCCATTTTCACCGTTTTGAGCGTTAAATTTTTTTTGAGTTCTAAAGTCTGCCAATGTGTTTAATGTTTTTGTGCCTTTTAAGTATATGTTGCCACCATCACCACCATCACCACCGTCTGGCCCTCCAAATTCAATATATTTTTCTCTTCTAAAACTTGCAATCCCATTACCGCCTTTGCCAGCTTTAACTTCTATTTCTACTTCATCTACAAATTTCATATTTATTCTCGAATTTAAATATTAAGGAATATTATACTTTAAAAGTATAAAATTAAATTAAATGAAAAAGTTTGTTATATAAGATATTTAGGGGGAAACTATACTTACATATTTCTTATTTTTTGGCCCTTTAATAGAAAATTTGACGTGGCCAGCAGATTTTGCAAACAGAGTATGATCTTTTCCACAGCCAACATTTTCTCCAGGATGAATTTTAGTACCACGCTGCCTTACGATGATGTTTCCAGCTTTTACTAGTTCGCCACCATATCTTTTGACTCCTAGTCTTTTAGACTCTGAGTCTCTTCCGTTTCTAGTACTACCACCTGCTTTTTTATGAGCCATTTTATCCCTCTGCGATATTTGTTATTTCTACTTGCGTAAAACTTTGTCTATGCCCTGCTTGTTTTTTGTAATGCTTTCTTCTATTAAATTTGATTATATTGATTTTTTTATCCCTTCCCTGAGATTTCACAATACCTTCAATTTTACTCTTTTCTAGAAAAGGTTTACCGATGGTTACTTTGCCATTATTAGAAATCAGAAGAATTTTATCAAACTGAACTTTATCTCCTTCATTTTTATCCAATTTTTCAATTTGGATTGTGTCACCTTTAGAAACCCTATATTGTTTTCCACCAGTACTTATAACAGCATACATAACAATCTCTTTGTAAATATTATCAGGATTTGTATTCTACATTTATCAAAAATAGAGGTCAATGTATTGTTAAGAATATAATGATATTTTGTTATAATTAATGGCATTTCATAACATATATACAAAAAACAGGCTCTCTCTATGGATTATAATACTATTAGTAATGCAATGCAGGATGAAATTTTAGATATTAAATCTGAAATCTTGAAATATTTAGAGTCAGATATACCATTAATAGAAAAGGTTTCTAGATATATTATTGATGCTCCTTCAAAAAAAATAAGACCATTATTGGTAGCGATCATTGGTAAAGCTTTAAATTTAGATAAACATAAATCATATAAATTAGCCGTAATAATAGAATTTATTCATACGGCTACATTATTGCACGATGATGTAGTTGATCTCTCAGGCAAAAGAAGAGGTAAAGATACCGTAAATAAAGTGTGGGGTAATGAAGCAAGTGTTTTGGTGGGAGATTTTTTGTACTCTAGATCTTTTGAAGTTATGGTCGAACTAAAAGACATGGAAATTATGAAAATTCTAGCTAGCGCAACAAACACAATTGCAAAAGGTGAAGTCTTGCAGTTAATGTATGTTGACCAAGTCGAAACAAGTGTAGATCAATATTTAAAAGTTATACAATACAAAACAGCTACTCTTTTTGAAGCCTTATGTGAATGCACAGCAGTATTAGCAAAGGGAAATGATAATCTTAGAAAAAATCTTAAGATGTATGGAAGAAATATTGGGCTAGCTTTTCAAATATCAGATGATGTTTTGGATTATACAGCTGATTCAGAAGAACAAATCGGCAAAAATATTGGAGATGACTTGAGTGGTGGAAAGATTACCATGCCTTTTATATATGCTTATGAGAATTCATCAGATAAGCAAAAAAAAGTTTTAAGAGATATAATACAAAATCGTAAAATTGAAGATTTTATGGTTCTAAGAGATATAATTTTTGAAACAAATTCAATTGAATTTACTCAAAATAAAGCATATGAATTTGTAGTTAAGGCTAAAAATAACTTGAAGGTTTTAGAAGATAAAGAAGTATCAAATTTACTAAATTTTTTAGCGGATTTTTCTATAAATCGTAAAAAATAATTTTATTTATTTTTCAGCAGGCTTCTCTTCAGCAGGCTTCTCTTCAGCAGGCTTCTCTTCAGCAGCAGCTTCAGCAGGCTTCTCTTCAGCAGCAGCTTCAGCAGGCTTCTCTTCAGCAGCAGCTTCAGCAGGCTTCTCTTCAATTGGTTCCGAAGGTTTCTTTTGCTTAGATAATTTAATTAATTTTTCTTTTAATAAAATTTCAATTTTTTCTTTTTCAGACAAATATTTTTTGTCTTTGTTTTTTACAGCATACCTGCCAGATCTTTTTTTATAGATTGTATAATCATCAGTTTTTTTTACTAATTCCATCTAACTTTCCTTAAAGTAATGTTTAGTTCTATTCGCATAATTTACAAGCATTAACATCAAAGGCACCTCTACTAAAACACCTACAACTGTTGCTAAGGCTGCTCCTGAATTTAGGCCAAACAGACTTATAGCTACTGCTACAGCTAGTTCAAAAAAATTTGAAGTACCTATTAATGCTGCCGGAGCTGCTACATTATAAGGAATAGCAAGTTTAAATGCTAGAAAATAAGTAATAGCAAAAATTCCAATAGTCTGTATTAGTAAAGGAATAGAAATTAATATCATTATAAATGGTTTTTCATTAATTTTATCGGCTTGTAGACCAAATAATATTAACACTGTAAGCAATAAGCCTAAAATAGAAAATGGTTTTAGTAGATTAATAAGATTATTAATTTTACTCAAATCATTTTTTAAGATGATATATCTTGTTAATATCGCTGCAGTTAAAGGAATAATAATGTATAGGACTATAGAAGCTATTAATGTATTCCAGGGAATCATAAATCCAGTTAGACCTAAAAGAAGTTTTGTTATTACTGGAAACGCTAATATTAAAATTATATCGTTTATTGAGACTTGAAGTAACGTGTAGTTAGCATCTCCATTAACTAGTTTTGACCAAATAAATACCATCGCGGTACAAGGAGCAATTCCGAGTAATATCATGCCTGCTATATAACTATTTGCATCTTCAATTGTTACATAATCATCAAAGATATAATGAAAAAATAAGATACTTATTCCTGCCATACTAAATGGTTTAATCATCCAATTTACAAATATAGTTAAAAAGAGACCATTTGGATTTTCCCACACTTTCTTTATACATTTAAAATCAATACTAAGCATCATTGGATAAATCATGATCCAAATTAATATTGCAATTAATAAATTTATATTTGCAATACTATAGCTAGCAATATCAATGAAAATTGAATTAAAATTATTGCCAAGTAGTAATCCTAAGAAAATTGATAAACCTACCCATAATGTTAGGTATTTTTCAAAAGTTTGCATAATAATATTCCCAATACAATGATTATACATAAAAAAACGGGGTAATTATTACCCCGTTCCTACGTATCTAATTATGTTACTTTTTAGAAACTTTAGAAGGAGATTTATCTCCAACAATTAATGTTAAGTCTAAAACTTTTGGCATAAGCTCTGCGCGCTCTGCAGCAGGCATAGGGATTAAGCCTCTTTCGCTCAAGTAGCCATCATCACCTGACGCGGCATCACCCACAAACATTTCAACATATTCGATCATTCCAGGTATTACTCCAACATGAGCATTTTTAATATAAAAGAACAATGGTCTTGAAACAGGATATGCACCTGATGAAATACTGTCTATATCTGGTGTAACTCCATTCATTATAGCACCTTGAATTTTATCTCTGTTTTGCTCTAAGAAACTAAAACCAAATATGCCTAATGCATTTGGGTTGCTAACTAATTTTTGAACAATTAAGTTATCGTTTTCACCGGCTTCTATAAATGCTCCATCTTCTCTAACCGTATGACATTTTGATTTATATTCACTTTTATTTTTTTTCTTTAATGCTTTAATCCATTTAATTTTTTTACAACCGCCTTTTTCTAAAGCTAATTCGGAAAAAGCATCTCTAGTACCAGATGTTGGAGGTGGGCCTAAAACTTCAATTTTTACAGCAGGAAGTTCTGGATTAACATCTTTCCAAGTCTTATGAGGATTTGGAATAAATGACTCAGATCCGTCAGGATTAGGAATGTCTTTAGCTAAGCCCAAATATAAATCCATGCGAGTCATTTTGTAAGGTGCCGCTGACTTAGAATTTGCTATAACGATTCCGTCATATCCAACTTTAACTTCGGTAATATCACCAACGCCATTTTCACGACATCTTTTAATTTCTTTTGTTTTAATTGCTCTTGATGCATTTGTAAAATCAGGGTGTTGTGTTCCAACACCAGCACAGAAAAGTTTTAATCCACCACCAGAACCTGTAGATTCGATTTTAGGTGTTTTAAAATTTGTTGTTTTCCCAAATTTTTCAGCTACAACGATAGCAAATGGATAAACTGTTGATGACCCAACAATACTTATTTGATCTCTAGCATGAACCTTTGAAGCAATTGTTCCTGCTATAAGAGCAATACTTAATAAATACTTTAACATTGTATAATCTCCTTGTTTGTTTAATTTCTGCATATAAATATTACATAGATTTATTACAGATTTATTAAGAAATGTTGATGTCATAAAAATTTAATAAAAAATTGTCATCAAAGTTTAATAAAATAGTAAAACTACCGTAACAAATTTCTCTTAACATCACTCCCGTATATTACGAATGAATAACTTGCAAATAAACTAAATTTGTAAAGGAGGAAAAAAAATGAGAATAAAATTTTTAATGTTTACTATTGTTGCTTTATTAATAGCTAAACCTGCTTATTCAGTAACTGAAGCTGAGTTTTATAAAATGCAAGAACAGCTCCAAAATGCCTTAATGAAAATTAATGCAATGGAGCAGTCAATGAAACAAAGCAAAGGTGAGAAAAGTGGAGTTGTTAAAACAAAAGCAAAAAAGGGATTAACAATTAATACATCTGGCGGTGGTATCAAAATTAAATCAGGTAACCAAAAATTTGCAATTGGCGGACGTTTAATGATGGACTACGATTCTTTGGATTCTGGGCATCAAACTGAAAATAAATCTTTTTCAGATATGGAATGGCGAAGAACCAGAATCAATATTAAAGGTTCTGTAAATAAGCACTGGTCTTATAAAGCAACATATGACTTTAATTCTGAAAAAGACTCAGCTAATTTAGATGAAGGTTATATCAAGTACGATTCTAAAAAAGGATTTTATATTACTGCTGGTAAAACAAAGGCAGACATGATGCTGGAACAAAGAACTTCATCAAAATGGATCTCAACAATTGAAAGAGGTCTTTTAAATGCAATGAATGAAAAAGTTAACTACTTAGTTGGTAAGCCAGGAGATGGCGCTGGTATCAAATTAGGTTTTTATAATAAAGAAAATCGTATATCCGGAGCTTTGTCAGTATTTGATGCTTATAAAAATGACACAGACGACGACAATGATATGATTTGGCACACCACAGCTAGACTACATTATTCTCCAAAATTAGGTAAAAATAATTTTGCTCATTTCGGTGTATCATACGGCATAGCCGATTACAAAGGTGAAAGTGCAAATGCTTCGCTTCAGTTAGGTGTTCACCAAGGCGATAAAACTACATTAGCTGATGCTGCTGCTGGTGACATCACTAACATAGGTGTTGAAGCTGCATACGTAAAGGGTCCATTCTCTGTACAAGCTGAATATTTTGATAACGAAACTGAGTTAGAAAATGGTTCAAAGGGTTATGAGTGGGATGGATATTACGGTCAACTTTCATATATTTTAACAGGTGAAACAAGAGGTTATAAATGGAAAGGTGCAAAATTTGACAAAGTTAAGCCTAAAGGGAATATGGGTGCAGTTGAATTTGTACTACGTTATGAGGATATATCAATTGATGATGCAGATGAAGGAACAGTTGCTGCAAGTGAAGTTGATGTAGATAGAACAGTTATCGGTGTGAACTGGTATGTTAATAAAACTGTTAAATTTATGGCAAATTACTCAAGTGTAAGTATGGATAATGAAGTAAATCCAGGAAGCACTTCAGAAGATCTAGACAGTTTCCAGCTTAGAGCGCAATACGCTTTTTAAATCATTATCTCCTAATGATCTAGCAACCACTATTCAGGGATGAATGGTGGTTTTTTTTGTAAGCAAATAAACAAGATAACGGATATAATAAAAAAATACCACCGTGGCTAGCAGTGGTATTTAAATAAGAAGTAAAAATTAAATTATTAAGAAATGATGAACTTTAATGACGAAATCTTTAAAAATCTTTGCGTAGTTTCAGCGCCCTCGGGTGCAGGCAAAACTAGCCTAATTAAAAAAATTTCTAAAAAAAATAACATTATTGTCTCTATTTCACAAACAACCAGAAAACCTAGAGTTGGTGAAAAAGATGGAGAAGATTATTTTTTTGTTGATAATGAAGTTTTTCAAGAAAATATAAAAAAAGAAGCTTACTTAGAGTACGCTTTTGTTCATGAAAATTATTACGGAACACTTATTGATTCAGTTGTAAATTTAATAGAAAAAAATTTTTTGGTTATTCTTGAAATTGATTTTCAAGGCGCTGAAATAATTAAACAAAAACTTCCTTCTTCTAGAAATATCTTTATATTACCACCGTCGCTATCTGAGCTAGAAAAAAGACTTAGAGATAGAGGCACAGATGAAGAAGATGTGATTTTACGTAGACTTGAAAATGCAAAGCTTGAAATTAGTATGGCAAAAAATTATGACTATATTATTGTGAATGATGATTTTTCAAGAGCAGAAGAGAAGTTATTAAAATTTATATCGGATAAAGATATGGTTATCCAAGAGGAAATACGCAAAGAACCTTTGATAGATAATGATTTTTAAAGTACTATTTGTATATAAATAATTGAACATATAAGGAATATTAAAATGGCTAGAGTTACTGTAGAAGATTGTCTTGAGCAAGTAGAAAATCGTTTTCACCTTGTAAGAGTAGCAAGCAAAAGAGCAAGACAATTAATGAATGGAAAGGAACCTACATTGGATTGGGATAATGATAAAGCAACAGTTGTGGCTTTACGTGAGGTAGCTGCAGGGAATATTACCGAAGAGATGCTTATTGAAAAAGCAGTTGTAAATGAGGATGAAGGGATTTTTGATCAATCTGAAATTGATGCAGAAACTGGTGTTTTGCTTAATGCTGATAATGCTGATAATGCTGAGAGCAATGTAAATCAAGGTGAAATAGATAGTGGTTCTCAAACTGATACAAATGAAGTTTCTATGAGCTCAGATAATATAATAATCGAGGAGAATATTTTAACAGGGCCAGCAGAAGCAGCAGAAGCAGCAGAAGCAGCAGAAGCAGCTGAAGTAACTGAAACAGCTGAAACAGCTGAAACAACAGAAGCAGCTGAAGCAGCTGAAGTAACTGAAACAGCTGAAACAACAGAAACAACCTAGAAGACTAATTTTGGATAATTATATGATATGGCTGAAACTTCAAATTTAAAAAAATCTAATTTGAGCCAGCAAAGTTCGTCTAACCCCGCGCTAAATAATCTTTTAAAAAAATCTAATGCTTATCTTAATAAGAAACAAATAAACCTTATTAAAGATGCTTACATTTTTAGTAATGAAAGCCACAAAGGTCAATTAAGAAAAAGCGGAGAACCATATATTAATCATCCATTGTCTGTTGCTTCGATACTTGCTGAAATGAAAATGGATGCGGTAAGTATTGCTGCCGCAATTCTTCACGATGTCGTTGAGGATACTCACGTTAGCACTAAAGATATTCAAGATTCATTTGGTGATGAAATAGCTAAATTAGTTGATGGTGTAAGTAAAATTGATAATATTGAATTCCTATCAAGAGATGAAGCACAAGCAGAAAATTTCAGTAAAATGATGTTAGCAATGTCAGATGATCTTAGAGTTATATTGGTAAAACTCGCAGACAGATTGCACAATATGAGAACTTTAGATTGTTTATCAAAAGATAAAAAACTTAGAATAGCAAAAGAAACTCTTGAGATTTATGTTCCGATAGCGCTTCGATTGGGTATGAATAAATTAAGACTTGAGCTTGAAGAAATCTCATTTAAAACAATAAATCCTTTAAGATATAAGATTATTAATAAATCTGTTGAAAATCACAAAGGAAACAAAATAAAATTTTTAGCAGATATTAATGAAAAGATCTCTGCAAGACTTAAAGATTTAAATATTGAAGCACAAATATACTCAAGACAAAAAAATGCTTATAGTATTTATAAAAAAATGAAAAAAAAGAAAGTAAGTTTCAATGCTGTTTTTGATATATATGGATTAAGGGTTGTTACAAATAAAATAGACAATTGTTATAGAATTTTTGGGGCAACTCATAACTTATTTAAACCAGTACCAGGAAAATTTAAAGATTATATTGCGATACCGAAATCAAACGGTTATCAGGCGCTACATACTGTATTATTCGGCCCAAATGCAATACCTATTGAAGTACAGATAAGAACAAAAGAGATGGATCATTTTGCGGAGTCTGGAATAGCTTCTCATTGGCAATATAAAACCGGCGGTCATTCTTCAGCACAAGCATATGCAAGAGATTGGCTTCAAAAAATCATTGAAATGAAGCAAAATTCTTCTAACTCCATCGATCTTCTTGAAAATATTAAAGTTGACCTTTTTCCTGATGAGATATATATATTTACACCGAAAGGCGAAATTAAAGAATTGCCATATCGAAGTAGTATTATTGACTATGCATATTCAGTTCATTCAGATGTTGGAAATAGATGTACAGCAGCAAAAATAAATAATATAGATGTTCCTTTAAGCACGATGCTTTCCTCAGGTCAGACTGTTGAAATTATTACCACCCCAATTGGCAAGCCAGATCCATCTTGGTTAGAGTTTGTTGTTACTGCAAAAGCACGCACGAATATAAAAAGTTATTTAAAAAAGATGCAAACGGAGCAAGCTTCAGATTTAGGATTAAGGATTTTAGACAAGTCTCTTCATGACTATGGTACATCATTTACGGAGATTCCATATACTCAAATTAGAAGGCTATTGAATGAATATAATTTAAAAAGTGAGAAAGATTTATTTATAGAAATTGGTTTAGGAAATATAGTACCGCATTTTGCTGCTAAAAATCTTGCAATTAAAAAGAATTTCGTGAAACAAAAGTATCATGATTGGGTTTCAAAAGTTTTGGGATCGAAAAAAATAGAGAATATCTCTATTAAGGGAACGGAAGGATTGGTTTTGAATTATGCTAAATGTTGTAGACCTATACCAGGTGATAATATAGTAGGTTTAACTTCATTAGGAAATGGATTTGTTGTTCATAGATCTGTTTGTAATAATATAAAAAAAACTAAAGTAAAAAAAATATTTATAGAATGGGCTGACGAGGTAAGCGGAGAATATCAAGCACAAATAAGAGTATATTCTGAAAAGCAAAGAGGCGTTCTCGCAAATGTTGCAGGTGTTATATCTCGTCTTTCATGTAATATAGAAAATGTTAAGTTTGATGAAGTTCAAAATCCTTATGCATCTTTTGTATTTACAATTGATGTAAAAAATAGAAAGCATTTAGCTGATGTAATAAAAGAATTAAAAAAATTAAAAAATATTAATAAAGTAATGAGGACAATAGGATAATGACAAAGGAATATATACACACAGATAAAGCACCGGCAGCTATTGGCGCATACTCACAAGCAGTTAAATTTGAAAATATTGTATATTTATCGGGACAAATACCATTAGATCCAATTAAAATGACCCTTATATCTGAAAATATTGATGACCAAATAAAGCAGGTTTTTATAAATTTAAGTTCTGTACTTGAGGCATCGGGATCATCCCTTAAAAATATTCTTAAGCTAAACGTTTATTTAACAAATTTAGAAAATTTTTCTAAAGTAAATGAGCATATGGATAAAATTTTTGATAAGCCTTACCCAGCTAGAGCGGCAATTGGTATCAATGAGCTACCTAAGGGTGCTTTAATTGAAATTGATGCAATAGCAGTGGTTAAATAAATTTTTTTATGTCTAAAAGTCTTTTAGATCTTAAAGGTATTGGTGAAAAAGCATTAATTAAATTAAGTAAAATTGGTATCAATTCTATTGAGGAATTATTATTTCATTTACCAATAAGGTATCAAGATAAAACAAAATTAACAAACATATCAGATTTAGAACACGGAAAAAAATATCTTATTGAGGGTGTAATAGAAAAAGCAAATATTATTTTTTATAAAAAAAGAATGTTCGTAGTTAGAATCTCAGACTTCACTGGCAGTATTCAGCTTAGGTTTTTTTATTTTAATAAAAGTCAAATGAGCAATTTTTCAATAGGAAAATCAGTAAGATGTTATGGGGAAGCAAGAATAACAAAAACAACAAAAGAATTTATTCATCCTGAATGTCAATTTTTTAGTCAAAGCAATAGACCTATTTTAGATGAATATTTAACTCCTGTTTATCCAATTACAGAAGGTTTGCATCAGCACAGCTTAAGGAATTTTATAAAACAATCCTTAGCTTTATTAAGATCTAAGGAAATCCAGTTTCCAGAAATTCTTCCAAATAAAATTTTAAAAAAATATAATTTAGAAAATATAAACATAGCATTGATAAATATTCATAATCCTCCAAAAAATATAATTTATGATGATTTAGTTAATACAGCAAATAGAGATAAAAAAAGATTAGTATTTGAAGAATTATTAGCACATCAGTTGGTTTTTAAAAGAATAAGAGCATTTAACAAAACGTTAAAATCTTTTCAATTAAATAATAATGATAAACCAATTAAGAAGTTAATAGAAAAACTTCCTTTTCAGCCAACAAAGTCTCAGTTATGTGTGATGGAAGAAATAGTTGGCAATATGCAAAAAAAGACGCCAATGATGAGACTGGTGCAAGGCGATGTTGGATCTGGGAAAACACTTGTGGCCTTGTTTGGTGCTCTACATGCAATTACTAATGGTTACCAGGTTGCATTTATGGCTCCAACAGAAATTCTTTCAGAGCAACATTATCAAAGTATTAAAATAATGCTAAAAGATTTTAATATCAAAATTGCTTTATTGTATGGAGGCATGAAAAAAAAAGAAAAAGACATGATTATTGAAGATATAAAATTAGGAAATATCGATTTAGTTATTGGTACTCATGCTTTAATTCAAAACCAAATAAAATTTTTTAATTTAGCTCTTGTTATAATTGACGAACAACATAAATTTGGTGTACATCAAAGAATGATACTTACCTCTAAAGGAAAAAATTCTGATACATTTCCTCATCAGCTAATTTTAACTGCAACACCAATTCCAAGAACACTAGCAATGACCTTATATGGAAACTTAGACTATTCAATTATTGATGAGATGCCTATGGGGAGAAAAAGAATTAATACAATTGCTTTATCTGAAAACAGAAGGCAAGAAGTATTCAAAAAAATTAAGAAACAATGTCAGGAGGGTAACCAAATTTTTTGGGTTTGCCCATTAATAGATGAGTCTGAAGTTTTGGAATGTAAGGCAGCAACCAAAACTTACGATGAGCTAAAAAAGAAAATTACAAATGTAAATATTGGATTGATACACGGTAGAATGAAAATGAAAGAGAAAGAAGTTGTAATGAATGATTTTAGGAATAAAAAAATAGATCTTCTGGTGTCTACAACAATTATTGAAGTTGGCTTAGATATCCCAAATGCAACAGTAATTGTAATTGAAAATTCAGAAAGAATGGGATTATCTCAATTGCATCAATTAAGAGGAAGGGTTGGAAGGGGGGAAAAAGAAAGTACTTGTATTTTAATATATAAAGGAGGGTTAAGTGAAACTGCTAAAAGTCGAATCAATATACTAAGAAAGCATAATAACGGTTTTGATATTGCTAAAGAAGATTTAGAAATA
>Ga0181552_10000093_pt1 | contig 57343 bp, 61 predicted proteins | sample 011ome_18_FD_130583 | JGI IMG/M metagenome (GOLD analysis project Ga0181552, IMG submission 130583) | Coastal salt marsh microbial communities from the Groves Creek Marsh, Skidaway Island, Georgia - 011501BT metaG (megahit assembly) | ecosystem: Environmental > Aquatic > Marine > Intertidal...
GCACGTCAGTGGAACATCGTATCTGACTGGATTGAAGGTGATGTAGCATTATCACAGTCAATCATCGACGCAGGTGCTGAGAAGTACGCAGCAGACAATGGCATCGAGCCACGTCCTTGCAGCACTGACAGCAACGACGACGACTTCGATATTTAAGATCAGAGTTAGTTAGCTACACAAAAACCGGGCTCATTGAGCCCGGTTTTTTTTCGTCCAGGCTTTTATCTACTATTTAAACGAAAGAATGAACATACTTCGCATCCGCTCGGACAACTTTTATGCGCTAGAATGCGCTATCGTTGTCAGACCCATTACGCGCAATCACCATGAACGTCTCTAAATCTGCACAATTACCTATACTTATTACCGGCTGTTCTTCTGGTATTGGTTACCAAGTAGCTAAAGATTTACATCAAAATAATCGTTACCAAGTAATTGCAAGCGTACGAAAAACTCATGATATGAAACGACTTCAAGACGAAGGATTGAACTGTATTCTGCTCGATTTGCAGAACTCTGAGAGTATTAGACAAGCTTTTAGACAAACCTTGGAGCTGACTGATGGCAAGCTGTATGGCTTGTTTAATAATGGCGCCTACGGCCAACCGGGTGCAGTTGAGGATTTAAGCCGAGAAATAATTACCTCACAATTTGAAACCAATGTATTTGGAACGATCGAGCTAACCAATCTAGCAATTAAGCAGATGCGCCTTCAGAATCAAGGACGTATTATTTTCAACAGCTCCATACTCGGCTTTATATCACTCACCTTAAGAGGAGCTTATAACGCTAGCAAATATGCTCTTGAAGGGTTCGCAGATACGCTCCGACTGGAATTAAAAAATTCTGGCATTCATGTTTCATTGATAGAGCCAGGTCCGGTGACCAGTCAATTTCGACAAAATAGTCATCGCATGTATATCGACACTCTGAAAAACAAGCCCAGTATTTTCACTCGCAGTTATGAAAAAAATGAAGCCCGATTGGCTAATCCTGAACCCACGGCACCATTCACCTTACCAGCATCATCCATCACACCCAAGGTGATCCACGCACTCACTCATTCACAACCCAAAGCACGTTATTATGTCACCTTTCCAACTTACCTATTGGCGTACCTAAAGCGCATATTACCCCATAAGGTGCTTGATAAAATTTGCTTCAAAATTTCACCCATCGAATAACTCATGCGATGGTGAGTAATATTTATATGATTACTTTATCCAAGCCAAAGTCGCTTGACGCCCAGTAACACCATCACGTCGATAAGAAAAAAACTTTTGCGCATCTGAGACTGTGCATAAATCACCACCATATGTCTGTTTGATGCCATATTGAGATAGAATAAAACGAGCGGCTGCATAGATGTCAAAATTCCAAGCATGTTGAGAGTAAGCTTCGAAACATGAGGCAAAACTCTTATCTCTTGCCAGATAAGCCTGATAAACATCCGCTTTTACTTGAAAAGCCCGTGCACCCATTGCTGGACCCAACCATGCTATATCTGGAGTATGATGAACCCTCATTGCAGCAATGGTATTTTCTATTATTCCCCCCACCAAACCACGCCACCCAGCATGCACCACAGCAAGGCATTGGCCATCCTGATCTGATAATACTATCGGCAAACAATCTGCAGTCATAATTGCGCAAACCACCCTCGGTTGTAACGTAAACAAAGCATCGGCCTCCTCAGCCGTATTTGTACTAATTGACGCTTCAATTACCTTGGTACTATGTGTTTGTTTCAACCAAACGGGGGCATTAGGAAGATTTAGATGTTGATTTAATCGACTTCGATTGGCCATTACAGCTTGAGGATCATCGCCGACATGCTCAGCTAGGTTAAAACTATCAAAAGGTGGCTGACTGATACCACCGACACGGGTCGTTGCGACTACAGTGACTTTATTCACTAGTGGCCACTGTGCTGAAATTATTTCGGGATGTGTCATTGTAAAGCAGAATGTGTTCGCAGCGCTTTAAGAAGCTGTTGCATGTCTGCAGGTAGGTCTGATGTCCATTGCAACGCTTCACCACTGACGGGATGTTCAAATGCTAGATGATATGAATGCAACGCTTGACGAGAAAAGGCACATATCGCTTCATTCAGCTCATTGGGGACATTAGCCACGCGCTGGATCCGCGGTGCATATACACTATCTCCTACTAAAGGCATGTTTTTGTGGGCAAAGTGAACTCTAATTTGATGCGTCCGTCCTGTCTCTAACTTTGCTTCAACCCATGTATGACGCTGAAACTTTTCAACGATTTTATAATGTGTACGTGCTTCCTTACCCTTAATATTTACAGCCATTTTGATTCGATCTGTTGGATGACGCCCTATTGGCTCATCAATCATTCCACCAGAAATGAGTTGACCTCTTACAATGGCATAATAGCGACGATCAATGCTGTGCGCTTGGAAAGATTCCACTAAGCTCGAGTGTGCCTCCAAAGATTTTGCAACCACCATTAAGCCGCTAGTATCTTTATCTAAACGATGCACTATCCCAGCACGTGGCAGAGCCGCCTGTTGTTTGCTGTGAAACAATAAGGCATTCAATATGGTTCCAGAATGGTTGCCTGCTCCTGGGTGTACCACCATGTCAGCAATCTTATCAATCACCAATAAATGATCATCTTCGTAGACAATATTCAGCTGAATATCCTCAGGCTGAGATTGAATATTGATCACCTCAGGTTGAATTCTCAACTCAATATGTTCTCCACCTTTGACCGTATAACGACGGGACTTAAACTGACCATCTACACGCACTTGCTGCTGGCTAATCCATATTTGCAACTTCGCCCTTGAGTAATCAGGAAATAATTGCGCCAAACTTCGATCTAGGCGAGACCCAGCATGCTCTTGTGGTATTTCTGTTATGTGTAATTGTTCTTCTGTCATGGTACTGATTCAGCTAAATATTAATGTATAATAAATTAAATTATCCGACGATTGTTTGCCATGAAACTCATAAGACACCTCCTCATTATACTGCTTTCTTGCTCATATCTTACTGCATGTTCTACTGTTTCTGGCTTATTTGGTGACGACGAGGATGAGGAGACTGTTTCCGATGACGTCCCTGCTCGAATGCTTTATCAAAAAGCTAATGGTGAAATGCTATCTAACCGATTAGCCGATGCCATCGAAAGTTATAGTCTCTTGGAATCACGTTACCCATTCGGCATCTATGCGCAACAGGCCCAGCTAGAACTCATCTATTTATACTATCGTCAAAGTGACATGGACAGTGCAATCATGAGCGCAGAGCGCTTTATTAAGAACAACCCTCAACACCCTAGACTTGCCTATGCTTACTATATGAGTGCATTAGCAAACTTTGACAAAAGTAAAACGCTTCTTAATTTTATACTACCACGCAATCCATCAGAAAAAGATCCTGCCCCTCTAATGGAATCCTTTGAAACTTTCGGTTCGCTGATACGAATGTTTCCAGATACCGAATACGCGGATGATGCAAAACAGCGTATGATCTACCTACGCAACGAATTAGCTGAGTATGAGCTGACAGTTGCTGATTTTTACATGCGTCGTGGGGCATATCTAGCAGCTGCCAATCGCGCGCAATATGTCATCGAGCGATACCAAGGTGCTCCAGCCATGCCACAAGCTGTTTACATGCTAGAAATCGCCTACAGGCAACTTGAAATTAATGATCTTGCCTATGACACACGAAAAATATATGCCGCTAATTACTTGGGAGAAGACGGTCGATTATTAGCTCCAGATTACGCCACTGAAAAAATTAGCTGCGCAACAAACGCCTGGCAGAAAATTTTAGAGAAGATGAATTTTAAAACCTATTATTGTGATTAATTAGTCCTAGATTAACTAACGCTACCATTCAATCATTCAACAATTCTTAGAATACTTGAGGACGCCAGAGGTCATGGGATATCGGCGATCCTTGCCGAAGGCTCGCTGAGTAATCTTCACGCCTGGAGGTGCTTGACGACGTTTGTACTCATTATGGAATACCATTTTAATTACCTTGGCCACTGTCTCCTCATCAAACCCTTCAGCAATGATTTGTTCCATTGTTGCATCTTGTTCAACAAACATTTGTAAGATTTTATCTAGAACTGGATAGGGTGGGAGACTATCTTCATCGACCTGATCAGGTGCTAATTCTGCAGATGGAGAACGCTCAATAATACGCCTTGGGATATCCTCTGAGAGCGTATTTCTATATTCACACAGCTCATATACCATCATTTTTGCGACGTCTTTAAGCGGAGCATAACCGCCAGCCATATCACCGTACAAAGTAGCATAACCCACAGCCATTTCACTTTTATTTCCTGTAGCAATCACCATAGAGCCAAATTTATTAGACAGCGCCATTAACAACGTACCGCGAATACGAGACTGTATATTTTCTTCTGTAGCATCTTTATTTGTATCCACAAACAATTCCGACAAGGATGTCTCAAAGGCACTCATTAGCGGCTCAATTTCGATGACTGAGTATTTCACACCCAAATTACTTGCTAACGCTTCGGCATCTTGCAAACTCATATCAGAAGTATATTTAGATGGCATCATTACGGCATGCACTTTATCAGCACCTAAAGCGTCGACCGCTAACGCTAAAACTAAAGCCGAATCTATACCACCAGACAAACCTACTAAGCCACCTTGAAAATGATTCTTTTTGACATAGTCTTGTAATGCCAATGTAAGCACCTGATAGTTGAGCGCAATACCCTCTGCTTGATTATGGAATCGATCACTCTTAAGTAAATCTTGTTGTTGTTGGTCATATTCAAGGATTAATGTATCCTCAGCGCAACTCAGTGCGCGACAAACTTCTTGTTGGTTTTTATTAATAGCAAATGAGCAGCCATCAAAAACTAATTCATCCTGCCCACCCACCTGATTCAAATAAATGATAGGCAATTGGCTCTCAACTCCACGCATGCAAAGTGTTGTCAAACGTTCTTTATGTTTATCAATGTGATATGGACTAGCATTAATATTAATAATTAATTCAGCATGTTGTTGTTTGGCTTGAGCAATTGGCTGTGGACTCCAAATATCCTCACAAATAGTTATGCCAACTGAGCAATTATTGATGGAAAAAACACAAGCCTCGTTACCAGGTGTAAAGTATCTTTTTTCATCGAACACATTATAGTTAGGCAAGCAATGCTTAAAATATTTCGCATGCAAACGCTGATCTTGCATCACTAGTGCTGAATTGTAGATCGCCCCATCTTGAAACCAAGGCGTACCCACTACCACTGTCAAACCTTTACTGGCAGCTTGTATGTTAGCAATACTCCGTTCAATACGCTGTTGAAAACCTAAGCGAAATAATAAGTCTTCCGGTGGATATGCTGATAACGCAAGTTCTGAAAAAACAATGCAATCAACCGGTGATTGAGACTGAATCTCGGTGATCTGATCAATGATTTTGTCACAATTCCCCTCAATATCGCCCACCAAGAAATCAAGTTGAGCTAATGCAATTTTAATCATATATGTTTTGTACCAATACTAAGTTGAGCTCTATTAATTTGTATTTAAACAGTGTATTGCAGTTAACCCTGTCTATTCCAGTTAATTATTAATACAGTAAACTGTATGAAAAGCACTGCTTAGGTCTACTACCATAATCATACTTCAAGCAACTTTTTTACCTATCAATCAAACTAACGGGTCTTAAAATTACCAATTAAACAAGTATTTTTACCGCTTATCTCTTTTCACCTCTGTAATGAGTAAAAAACTGTATTGTATTAATGAAGTTTTTAACTTTGCACGACAACGTTATGAACGACTGTGCATGCAAACATGAATAACCAAACAATGGTTGCTATCACAAAATAACTAACTAAGCATAATGCGAATACATCCCATACACACCCTATAATAGGAGCAGAACTAGATGAAAACTATACAACAAGGTTTTACATTGATCGAATTAATGATCGTAGTCGCGATCATTGGTATTCTTGCCTCAGTTGCATTGCCCGCCTACCAAGACTATACCGTCAGAGCGCGTATATCTGAGGTATTAGGGTTCACAGCACAAATAAAAACTTCCATGACTGAGTGCTTACTTAGCGAGTCATCAGCTGATAACTGTGACAGCGCCGATGAAATTGGTGTATCTCTTACTGACATCGCTTCAGCTTCAGATTACATCACCTCAGTTGCTGTCACCAGCAAGACTATCACTATGTCACCTAACTGGACAGGTGCTGATGGACTTGGAGCTGCAGCAGATACCACGGGCACAATCATCTTCACTGCTGACGATTCATCCAGTGGTGGGATTAAATGGAGCTGCTCAACCAGTGGTAGCATCACACAATATGTGCCCTCTAGTTGCCGTTGAGCAATATCGATCTGCATCAGCACCAAATATCACCCAAAACCAATGTCTTATTAATTTTTGTCTAATGCCTGTAATGTGCGCACAGCTGTTGATCAAACAAGCTAATAGCATCTACTGGCTCCTACAAATAATCACTGCTCTAATATTAGTTTGGAGCTTAATAACGCTCGCAGTCATTGATTTCAATACTTCACTATTACCGGACAGTTTAACTTTGCCTTTACTTTGGTTAGGTCTGATAGCCAACAGCTTCGAATTATTTTGTAGTCTGCAGGATAGCTTGTATGGTGCAATTTTTGGTTATGTATCTCTATGGTCAGTATTTCAAGCTTTCAAATTCATGACTAACAAAGACGGTATGGGTTATGGAGATTTCAAGCTTTTGGCTGCATTGGGAGCTTGGTTAGGCTGGAGCTTTATCATACCAATTATATTTATATCCTCTATTGTCGGCAGTATTGTCGGTATTAGCTTGATTACTTCAAGACGATTAGCCTCAAATGCTGCCATACCATTTGGACCCTACTTAGTATTAGGCGGTCTTATCTGTTTACTTTTGCGTAATCATGTAAAATCTTTGTTCAATATATTATAAAAAGAGTGAACTGTGCTTCTGATTGGCCTCACAGGCGGAATAGGTTCTGGCAAAACCACAGTGTGTCAGAAATTTCAAAGCCTCTTTGATTGTCCCATTATAGATGCTGACGAAATCAATCGTCAGTTGTTGGATAATGATGAGCAGATTCATCAGCAAATAGTTGATCAATTTGGGCCGCAAGTACTATCAGGTGATGGTAATATCAATCGAAACTATTTACGCCAAAGTATTTTTTCTGATGAACAGAAACGCTCACAATTAGAAGCCATACTCCATCCTAGAATATTACATACCATCCAACAGCAAACTACTCACATACAAGCCACTTACGTTCTAATTGTCATCCCGTTGCTATTTGAGCTAAATTTACAGAACCAATTTAACAGAATATTAGTCATCGATAGTGATGAGGCTTCACAAATGACACGTGTCTGTGCGAGAGATAACTGTGATGCACAAGCGGTTCGTCAGATTATGCAGAATCAAATTAATCGGCAAACCCGCCTTTCATATGCTGATGACATCATCTGTAACTATGGATCTGTTGATGCCTTAGATGAGCAGATTCGCCAATTACACAAAAAATATATGGAATTAAGTGCAAGCTCATCTCATAATAACTGAATGTCAGACACAGTCACTTTTGAACAACCATTAAATGAACGTATACGCACATTTATGCGCGTAGAGGAACTCTATGCGCGCTGTATTTATTATATCGATCAAGATCATCAATGGGATACACATATCGCCTTATCAACATTAATTGAGTTGTATGCATTAGTGACACGAGGTGACCTCAAGAGGGAATTACTCAAAGAAATTAATCGTCAGCAAACCACCCTCACACACCTAGCAAAGCTACCTGACATAGACCAAAGTAAATTAGCCAATATTATCAATCAGCAAGCCAGCCTAGTAATTGAACTTGATAATATTGAAGGCCCCATATTCGCTAACTTAAAAGAACATGACTTTGTTAATGCCATCAAGCAACGTATGGCAATTCCAGGAGGTACTTGTGACTTTGACCTGCCCGCTTACCACTTTTGGTTATCCCATGAGCCCATCACCAGAAAACGCAAGTTGAATGCTTGGTTAGCCCCTTTTGAGGTGATTCAGAAAGCTGTTCATAATTGCTTGCAACTCATAAGAGAAAGCACAAATTATAATGACTGCTTAGCAGAAGCAGGCTTTTACCAACTCAGCCTTGATCCTCAACAACCCAATCAACTTATTCGTGTTAGCATCGAAAAGAAATATGACTGTTTCCCAGTGATCAGTGCAGGTAAACATCGCATCTCAATTCGTTTCCTCACGCATAAAAATCCTGATGAAGCCGCCAGACAACTCAAAGAAAATATTAAATTTCAACTCAGCTGCTGTAATTTCTAGTCTAACAATCAATTTAAAAAACCACGAATTGAAGCAATACCCTGTCCACCATAAACCTGTGAGGTGCGCACATCTGTTCGGTTACAACCACCAATGGCATATACAGGTTTATTGATTTTTTGACACAAGCGACTGAACCCAATCCATCCTATTGCTCTTGCCTCTGGGTGTGTTTGAGTCGGGTGCACAGAACCAACAACTGCACTATGAATCGCACATTGATTGATCATTTCTACATCATGTTCAGTATGACAAGCGGCAGACAAAGCCTGAAAAGGTATTTCATCTTGTAAATCTCTATATTTGGAAAGATCACAACTTTTAATATGCACGCCATGGGGTTTAATTGATTGCCATAACTGCCAATTAGAGTTAAGCACCAGTGTGGCAGAATATTTATCGCATAATTTTTTAAGTATGTATCCAATTTCGATTGTTTGCTTTGGAATATATTCACCAGTTATTCGATATTGAACCATACGCACACCGCAAAGTAGTTGCTTTTCCACCAGTGAAATTATCTTATCACCGAGTACTTTATAATCTGCAATCATATATAAATCTGGCATCAACAATGCGTTACAAATAATTTCGTTCGCAGAAGGCAAATCTAGTGTCTTTAATTTTGACTTTTCTATCCAGCGTATATTTTGCTTTTCAGCATGATGAATTACGAGATCTTTTACAGGCACAATAAATACCTGAAAGTGCAACTCACGATCAGGATAACAATAATTAAAATCGATTAACTTTTTACATTCACCTAGGTTAATATTCAGTTCTTCCTTAATCTCACGCCTTAATGCTTGCTTGAAAGACTCTCCAGAGTTAAGTTTTCCACCAGGGAATTCCCATAAGCTTTCAAGATGAATACCTTTTTTACGTTGTGAGAGTAGAATTTTACCCTGTGAATTAATGATAACCGCTAAACTAATTTTTTGTTTTAGCATCGTGAATTTAATGAAGAAATAATACTATAAATGCCTTTCATTAATGGTAATGATTAGCTTCGATAATCTGCATTGATACGAATATATTCATGAGTAAGGTCTGTAGTCCATACACTATGTTTATAGTCTCCTGCACATAAGTCCAATGTTATACAAATCTCATCATCAGCCATCGCAGCCATCCCAGCCGCGTTGGTGTAAGAATCGACTAATTGCGCATCCTGCAGTATCAAGACATCATTAATCTTCAGACTAACCGCACTTAAATCTAATTGATCATCATCAACTTTCCCAGCTGCTGCCATAATACGACCCCAATTAGCATCACTAGCAGCACATGCTGTTTTGACTAAAGGTGAATTTGCAATAGAAAAAGCTATTGTTCGAGCTTGATGATAACTATTAGCACCTTGAATCTGAACCGTAATGAACTTACTTGCACCTTCTCCATCACGAACTATAGACTGTGCCAATAGACACATGATTTCATTCAAGGCTAATAAAAATTGATCACGCTCATCTGCGTTACATTGTTCTAATTGTATTTTTGACTCACCTGTTGCTATCAATACACAGGCATCATTAGTTGAGGTGTCGCTATCTACAGTAATAGCATTAAAACTGGTCGCTACTGTCTGCTTCAGTAATGTTTGCAAAGTATCTACCTGCACGCCACAGTCAGTAGCAATGTAGGATAACATTGTGGCCATGTTTGGCTGAATCATGCCTGAGCCTTTTGCTATACCAGTAATACACACTGGCTTGCCCTGTAATTGTATTTTTTTGCTATAAATTTTTTCTTGTGTATCTGTCGTCATAATAGCTAAGGCAGCTTGTCGCCAGTTATCAACACTTAGCTTGGCTAATAATTCAGGAATTTTTACAATTATCTTATCAGCATTCAATCGCTCACCAATAACACCGGTAGAAAAAGGACAGATTTGATGAGACTCGACATGCGTTGCAGCTGCAATTGCCTGTGTCGTTTGCAATGCGCTTAACATTCCCGCATCACCGACGCCAGCATTAGCATTACCAGCATTAATGATGAGATAGCGCGGGCAACCTTGTGAAATATTCTTGGCAGCCAACTCAACGGGAGCAGCGCGAAATGCATTCTTCGTGAAAACTGCAGCCACAGAGCTATGTTCAGCAATTTCTATTAGCACACAGTCATCACGATTCTGATATCGAATACCTGCAGCCACAGAGGCTAAGCGCACTCCTGCAATGCTATGTATAGTTTCATGTTGTATAAATCCAACTGGCATTAAGAGAGTTTACCGCAGCATTGTTTGTATTTCTTGCCAGAACCGCAAGGACAGGGATCATTTCTACCAACTTTTTTACCATTGCGAGTGATAGGGGCCAGTCCAGGTTTGGCTTGTGGTGATTGGCCACGAGATTGTTCTGGTGGCATCGCTGTTTGTTCAGGAGATTGAAGTAAACTATCAGCTTGAGCATGCTGCATTTGAATGGTATCAGATTCAACATTTGGGTCTATTAAGTTCGCTTCCACCGCATCAGGATTTTTCAGCTGTACTCTGCATAGAAATATAATCGTATCGCGCTTGATATCTTCAAGCATCTGTTGAAACATCTCAAAGGCTTCACGCTTGTATTCTTGCTTAGGATTTTTTTGTGCAAAACCGCGCAAATTAACACTCTGACGAAGATAGTCCATAGCGGCTAGATGTTCTTTCCATTTAGTATCTAGCATCTGCAACATAATATCTTTTTCTAGCGTACGCATCATACTCTCAGTAATGACCTGCAGCTTGCTGTCCATGATATTCTGAATGTTATTTTGTATACGCTCACGCAGTGGTTCTTCATGAAGGTCATGCTCTTCATCCAACCATTGTTGAATAGGCATATCCGCTTCAAACTCTTTTTTCAATTCACTCGTTAATCCTTCAATATCCCATTGCTCTTCCATGCTGTTAGGTGAGATATATAGACTAATTAGTGCATCGATAACATCATGACGTATGGCTTGAATATTCTCTGAAATATCATCAGTACTCATTAACTCTGTACGTTGCTCATAAATGACTTTACGTTGATCATTTGCCACATCATCATATTCAAGCAAGTGTTTACGAATATCAAAATTGTGTGCCTCAACTTTACGCTGAGCATTCTCAATCGCCTTAGTTACCCAAGGATGTTCAATAGACTCACCCTCTTCCATACCAAGCTTCTGCATCATGACACGCATACGCTCGGAGGCAAAAATACGCATTAAGTTATCTTCTAAAGATAGATAAAAACGACTTGAACCCGGGTCGCCCTGTCGCCCAGAACGGCCACGTAATTGATTATCAATTCGTCGTGACTCATGGCGTTCTGTACCAATGATATGCAAACCACCAGACTGAATCACTGCATCATGTCGTTGTTGCCATTGTTGTTTGAGTTCAGCAATCTTGTCTACATCATTAGTTTCATCCAGTCCTTCTAACTGCGCTTCAATATTGCCACCGAGGACAATATCCGTTCCACGACCCGCCATGTTTGTCGCAATAGTCACTTTCCCAGGCATGCCTGCCTGAATAATAATCTCAGACTCCGAAGCATGATGTTTGGCATTTAAAACCTGATGTTCAATATTTGATTTTGTCAACGCTGTGGACAGATGTTCTGAAGATTCAATCGACGCAGTACCAACTAAAATTGGTTGCCCTGTCTGAGCACAACTCTTAATATCTTCAATAATAGCGTCATACTTTTCTTGCATCGTCATGTAGATCGCATCACCACGGTCTTCACGTAACATAGGTTTATGAGTTGGAATCACAACCACTTCTAAACCATATATTTGTTGAAATTCAAATGCCTCAGTATCTGCTGTTCCAGTCATTCCACTGAGTTTATGATAGAGCCTAAAATAATTTTGAAAGGTGATTGAGGCAAGCGTTTGATTCTCATTTTGAATCTTGACACCCTCTTTAGCCTCAACTGCTTGATGCAAACCCTCAGACCAACGTCTACCAGGCATAGTGCGACCGGTGAACTCATCTACAATAATCACTTCATCGTTTCTAACAATGTAATCTACGTTCTTTTTAAATAAAGCATGAGCCTTAAGAGAAGCGTTTACATGATGTAATAAACTGATATTAGCCGTGTCATATAGAGACTCATATTCATTTAACAAACCAGATTCTGTGAGTAAGTTTTCTATGTGTTGATGACCTTGCTCACTCAAGAAAACCTGCTTAGACTTTTCATCCAGCAGATAATCGCCCTCTGCTTCTTCCCCAGCTTGTTGCACCAGATGAGGAACAATCTTATCTACCTTTTGATACAACTCAGAACTATTATTCGTGGGACCAGAAATAATCAATGGAGTACGTGCCTCATCAATAAGAATTGAATCAACCTCGTCTACAATAGCAAAATTGAGTTCTCTTTGTACTCTTTGATCAAGTGTAAATTTCATATTATCGCGCAAATAATCGAACCCAAATTCGTTATTCGTCCCGTAAGTAATATCTGACGAATATGCTTCACGTCGCTCCTCATCGGCCATACCAGATAGCAGCACTCCAACTGACAAACCAAGAAAGTTATATAACTTATTCATCCATTCAGCATCACGCTTAGCCAAATAATCATTAACCGTGATGACATGTACACCTTTACCAGTAATAGCATTGAGATAAGCAGGCAGAGTAGCAACTAATGTTTTACCTTCACCTGTTCTCATTTCTGCAATATTACAGTCGTTAAGTACCATTCCACCGATCATTTGCACATCAAAATGACGCATTTCAAGCACACGGACACTCGCTTCTCTCACCACCGCAAAAGCTTCTGGAAGAATATCTTGCAGCGCGACACCTTTGGCATACCTATCACGAAACTCTTTAGTTTTTTTAGCTAATGCTTGATCACTTAGCTGCTGAAGTGCTGGTTCATAGGCATTAATCGTAGCGAGCTGTTTTTTATAACGTGATAAAACTCGTTGATTCCTACTTCCAAATATTTTTCTTGCCAGCTTTCCGATCATGGTGTGATGATTATGTTGTGTTATGTTTTAGTTTGAGTAATAAATATACCTATGCAGCTTGATTACATACTTTCTAGGTTCTGCTTTAAAGTGTATTTCTACCGTACTCGAATGGGTATGTGAATGATCTATATTTCTAGTGTTACTCTTGTTCGCTCTCTTATTTACTCTCGAGCACTTTGTATAAATTTTGTCGGATTAATTTTGACATTATCTCTCAATACCTCAAAGTGCACATGAGGGCCAGTAGAACGGCCGGTACTACCCATCTTTGCGATGGTCTGACCTTTCTTAATCGCTTGTCCAATTTCGACCTCTATAGTGTGATTATGTCCGTAGCGCGTGACATAACCATTACCATGATCAACTTCTACCAGATTGCCATATCCAGATGCACTCTCAGCACGAGTAACAATACCTGCCGCAACAGCAATCACATTTGAGTTTTGTTTACCAGCAAAATCAACACCCTTGTGAAATTCTTGCTTACCGGTGAATGGATCTATGCGCTTACCATAATCAGAGGATAACCAGCCTTTCTCTACTGGCCGACCCTCAGGAAAAGCCTCTTTATGAAATTTTCTATCGGCTAATAATGCATCGAGTAGAAATAATTTACGCTCTTGGATTTCTAACTCTTTCGTCAGCTCACCAAGCACCATTTCCATACCATCGAGTATCTGTTTATTTTCTACATCTTCAATGAAACTTGGCGCACCACCTAAGCCAGGTGAATGTGTGAAGTCAATTTCACTATCGTCAAAATCTACCATGGTCGATAGTTTGTAACTGAAAGCATTGAGACGATTGATATGTGCCTGAAAGTAAGCCACTTTTTGAGTTAAAGCTTCAATATTTGCCTGACTGTGTTCGGTTAGAGCATTCATGCGCTCTTGCTGATCATGAATATCTTCTTGCCAACGCAATACAATGTCATGATGACCGTATTTCACACCTAACGCGTAACCAATTAGAATCATTAAGGTGAAAACACCCAAAGCAGCAACACCCCATGAGAGCTGCTGTTCAATACCGACGTGACGAACGCTGTAAAGACGCTTACCAGATCGTTGGCGGATAGAAAATTTCATGCTGTTATTTTAAAACATTATTGGTCTGAATGGGTCACAATTGTACTATTATACCCTGCATCTGAATCAGGAACATTATTACTACAATAGAATTTTATGCGCACAATCAATTCTTTCATTGAGCCCAGCATATTGAAAAAAACACAAGAAATTCAATTGCTTAGCCGAAGCATTCATAGCCGTCTACCAAGCAAATTCCATGCTCACTGCTGGCTGATAGATATCAAGGACCATCTTGCCCTGATTGTCGCCGATAGCGCAGATATCGCGACTGCACTGCGCTATCAACAGCATGAATTACTTAAACAAATTAACGAAGAGTTTGCAGCGCAACTGATCACCCCAATTAAACGGGTAAAAATTAAGGTGATTACGCCACAACATACTTCATCACGTGCTCAAAAACCTCTCCATACCCCTAATCATGAGCTATCCAAACGCTACTGCCGACATATACTCGACACACTGAATAACTCTGATAATTGACCACGGCTAACCCATCTCGATATAACGCATAAACAATATGAGGTTCATTAATTTTTCCTCAGTTTTACCATTTACGCGCTAATCTGCTTGACGACGCAAAAATGCTGGGACATCCAGCAATGCCTCATCATAGCGTCCATTATCAATCTCACCTGCACTGTCATTCGTGCCAGTAGCTGCCAACGGAACGGCCTCAGATGGAGCTCGATTAATGCTAATATCAGTCACTGCAGGTGAGGGTTCTGGATTCGTCTGTGATCTCATCACATTTTCTTCTCCTATCCCTGTCGCTACTAACGTCACTCGCAAATCATCACCCATGGACTCATCAATGACAGTTCCTACCACAACCGTAGCATCCTCAGCGGCCAACTCTTCTATGTGGTCACCGATTTCGGCAATCTCCCCGATACCAAGACTTGGACCAGCTGTCACATTAACAAGAATACCGCGCGCACCAGTGATATTGATATCTTCAAGTAATGGACTTGAAATCGCCGATTCAGCAGCTTCGCGTGCGCGTTCAATGCCACGGCTACACCCGGAACCCATCATGGCTAAGCCCATTTCTGACATCACCGTCTTAACATCGGCAAAATCCACATTGATCAATCCAGGGCAGGTAATAATTTCAGCAATGCCTTGAACCGCGCCCAATAAAATATCGTTAGCAGAGGTGAAGGCGTCTTCCATAGTGATATCTTTGCCTAATACTGTGAGCAGCTTTTCATTAGGAATTGTGATTAAAGAGTCCACATGATGAGATAATTCCTCAATGCCACGATCTGCAATCGCCCTACGCTTCTTACCCTCAAAGTTGAACGGTTTAGTCACCACTGCTACTGTCAGTATGCCCAATTCTTTCGCTACTTCAGCTACGATCGGTGCGGCACCTGTGCCAGTGCCTCCACCCATTCCAGCTGTAATGAATAACATGTCCGTGCCAGAGATGACTTCATAGATTCTATCGCGATCCTCAAGCGCTGATTGACGCCCAACTTCAGGATTCGCACCTGCACCTAAACCTTTGGTCATTTCCACACCCAATTGAAGCGTACTTTTTGCTGATGTGCCCTGAAGTGCCTGCGAGTCCGTATTGGCACAGATAAAATCTACACCTTCAAGATTCGCATTGACCATGTGCTGGACAGCGTTACCACCACCACCACCGACACCTATGACTTTAATTACTGCACTTTGACTATATGCGTCTACTAGTTCAAACATAACTCTTCTCCCGTTTTGTCTCAGAGTTTTTAAAATTATTAAAAATTACTTTTTATCCAATCTTTTACTCGACCAAACATTGTTGGTCCTTCATTTCTTGAAAAATTATTTAATTGATTTGACTGTCCGCTCAGATGACCATAGATTAACAAGCCGACTCCAGTTGCATGAATAGGATTTCTCACTACATCAATGAGGCCTGTCACATGTTGTGGCTCACCTAGACGAACAGGCATGTGAAATACTTCTTCTGCAAGCTCCACAACACCTTCCATTTTCGAACTTCCACCTGTCAGCACCACACCGGATGCAATTAAATTTTCATAACCACTTCTGCGTAATTCTGCCAAGATTAATGTCATCAATTCCTCATACCGAGGCTCCACAACTTCAGCTAATGTTTGACGTGCTAAACGTCTTGGTGGACGATCACCTACACTGGGCACTTCAATAACTTCATCAGGATTAGTCAATTGACGTAATGCACAGGCATACTTAATTTTTATTTCCTCTGCATACTGAGTGGGTGTACGCATTGCAATGGCAATATCATTAGTCACTTGATCACCCGCGATCGGTATTACTGCTGTATGTTTGATTGCGCCATCGTTAAACACCGCAATATCAGTTGTACCACCACCAATATCAACCAAACAAACACCTAGCTCTTTTTCATCCTCAGTCAACACTGAGTAACTTGAAGCTAATTGCTCGAGCACCACATCATCTGTCTCCAGACCACATCGCTCAATACATTTAATAATATTTTGTGCGGCAGACACTGCACCTGTCACCAAATGAACTTTTGCCTCCATACGCACACCGGACATACCGATTGGCTCACGAATTCCTTCTTGCTCATCAATGATGAATTCTTGTGGAAGCACATGAAGTATTTTTTGATCAGCAGGTATTGCCATAGCACGCGCGGCATCAATAACACGCTCTATATCCCCCTCAACAACCTCACCATCTTTGATGGCAACAATGCCATGTGAATTCATGCTTTTAACATGACTGCCGGCAATACCGGCATATACAGAATGTATTTGGCATCCTGCCATCAGCTCAGCCTCTTCTACAGCACGCTGTATGGATTGCACAGTGGATTCAATATTGACGACCACACCCTTTTTAAGACCGCGCGATGGATGTGAACCAAAGCCAACAATTTCTAACTCATTGTCCTGGCTAACTTCTGCAACTATTGCAACAATTTTAGATGTTCCAATATCCAACCCAACAATCATTTCAGGCTCTAGTTTCTTACTCATAACTTCATTACACCATTAATAATGTGATTCAATTCAACCTTTATCATCGCCAGTTACACACTCCAACTGATTGCAAGACCATGACTATGTCTTAGATCTATAGTTGCAATAGCCGCACGCTCCTCATCACTCAATAGAGCAAACATTTTTAAGCAGCGTTGCATTTGCAACTCCACATTGTCTCTACCCATGTTGATTATGACGCCGTTACTTAAATGCATGACCTTGTCATAGCGTGCATCTTCTTCTAATGATTTGATGGTAATACCAAGGGCACCAAATTCATGGTTATATTCCTTATATAGTTGCGCCAGCACTTGCTCACGACCATACTCACCTTTAAGCAGCGGTCTATCTTCAAAGCTTTCATTGCCATGTATAGAGAATGGCTGTGCATATTTATTCAATAAATAATCTTGATTCCATCTAAATATTGGCATTTGCTCTTCTATTTCAATCACTAGCTTATATGGCCATTGGCGTTTTATATTGGCTTTGTATACCCACCCTATTTCATTCAAATCATTTTCAAATTCTTTTAGCCTTAATGTGAAAAATCCATCTAACTCATAATCTTTAACTACTTGTGCTATATCCTGTTTACTCACTCTGTTGAGACTCGATGCAACATAAATACTGTCAATAGATATATCATCAATTATTCTCGCGGAGAAAATACCTAATACAACTACACCCGCACTGACTAATAATTTGCCAATTTCTGACCAAGCAATACGCGTCTCTTCTCTTTGCGTAATTTTGTGATGTTTTCGATTTTTTCTAACCATCAGTATCGCTCTAAAAATGATGTTTCTAAGATTTGTAACACTAATGCGTTAAAATCTATTCCCACATGTGCAGCTGCCATCGGCACTAAACTATGATCTGTCATGCCAGGCACTGTATTGACCTCAAGAAACCAAGGTTGGCCTTGTTCATCTATCATGACATCAACCCGTCCCCATCCTTGCGCACCTGTGGCAACAAAGGCATGCTGTGCTTGCTCTTTCAAACTTACTTCTGAATCAACATCTAAACCACATGGCAATAAATATTGAGTATCATTTGATTGGTACTTGGCTTCATAATCATAGAATTCATTTTTTGTTTTAAGCCGAATCACTGGCAGTGCTTGATCATTTACAACTGCTACCGTGTATTCCTTACCTACTATCCATTGCTCTGCTATTAACTGCCCTTGGTGCTGTTGTGCTGCCTGAACTGCAGCAATAAATTCTTCTGTGTTGTGTACCAAATGAATGCCAAGACTAGAACCTTCACGTGAAGGTTTAACAATGAAAACATCGCCCAACTGTTGAGCAACTTGTTTGTAGTTCATGGTTGCATCCAGTACTACGAAGTCTGGAGTAGGGATATCTGTAGCCGCCCATAATTGCTTAGTTACAATCTTATTCATGCAAATACTGGAAGCCATTACTCCACTGCCGGTGTAAGGCATATTAATCGTCTGCAAAGCTCCCTGCATGGTGCCATCTTCACCGCCACATCCATGCAAAATAATAAATGCCCGTGAAAAATCACCCGCTATTAATTGCTTGATGATATCTGTTCCCACATCAATAGCATGTGCATCAACATTGTTAGCTTGCAGAGCATTTAGAACAGCCGATCCACTCTTCAATGAAATAAATCGCTCCCCAGAAAGCCCCCCCATGAGAACAGCTACCTTGCCATATTTATTAACAGCGCTTGCCGTCATAAATCCTCCTTTCGGCCAATAATTCTCACTTCAGGCTCCAATTGGACAGCAAAATTTTCAAACACTTTTTGCTGGGCTAAATTAATCAATTGCTCTATATCATCAGCACTTGCATGATCATCGTTATTGATGAAATTTGCATGTTTGTCTGAAATACTTGCGCCACCAATGCGATAACCTTTGAGTCCACATCGTTCGATCAATTCTGCGGCATAACCATTATCTGGATTCTTAAATACAGAACCACAATTTTTCTTACCTATAGGCTGACTTTGTGAACGACGCTTTAATAACTCTTTAATTGATATCGCTGATGCTTGAGCTTTTTTTTCAGCTAATTGAAAAGTGGCTGCTACAAAATATTCATCCTCAGGAATAGATACAGATCGATAACCAATCTGATAGTCTTGATTGGAACGCGAGCGAATCTCGCCACTACGGTTTATGACTTTCACCGAACTCACATAATCCCAAGTCTGACCACCAAAGGCACCCGCGTTCATAGCCAAAGCACCACCAATAGTGCCTGGTATACCCGCCATAAATTCAACACCTGTCAGATTTTTAGAAACACTAAACTTAGCCAACTTCGCACAAGCAACACCCGCCTCTACATAACATTTATCATGCTTAAGTTCCTGCATCTTATTCAGACAACCATGCGTTACAATGACAACACCAGCCACGCCACCATCCCTAATCAACACATTGGATCCTAAACCTAGATAGGTTATGGGGACTGATGACTCGGTTTCCTGAAGGAAGTGACTCAAGTCATCCAAATCATATGGCTGGAATAAACACTCGGCCTGCCCACTCAAACCCCAAGTGTTAAAACGTGTCAAAGACGCATTCATTTGCATTGTCCCGCGGACATCTGGATGGCTTAGGTTAAGCATATTCATTCACCCTCCCATGCATTCAACTGGGAAAATGTCTGCTGAGAAATTTTACCAATACTACCTGCACCGAGTGTAAGAACCATGTCACCTGCTTGCATAATCGATTGCAGTGACTGCGCAAGAGACTTGTCATCATCAATCAACACAGTATCAAGTTTCCCACGCAATCTAAGTGCCTGTGCGAGCGCACGGCTATCTGCATTATTAATAGCCTCCTCACCAGCAGAGTAAACCTGCATAAGTAACAATACATCTGCCTCAAGAAGCACATTGACAAAATCATCCAATAGATCATGCGTACGACTGTAGCGATGTGGCTGAAACACCAATAAAATTCGTCTTTCAGGCCAACCCTGTCGAAGGGCATCAATACTGGCGGCGATTTCACGTGGATGATGTGCATAATCGTCGATAAATTGTATGTGATCACCTGCGAATGAGATCTGACCTAAACTCTGCATACGACGACCAATACCGGCAAATTCTTGCAAAGCACTTTGCATGTCTTTGTGTTCGATCTTAAATTCAAGGCCAACGGCTATACTGGCTAAAGCATTCAGTACATTATGCTTGCCAGGCAAATTAAGCTGATACGTTTGTTGTTCTGTTTCACCTTTAATGCGCACATCAAAGCGGGTGATCGCTTGCTGGTGTTGGATATTCAGTGCATGTATGTCAGCATCTTCAGATAACCCATAAGTGACATAAGGTCGACTCACCTCGGCTAATATGTCTCGAATGATCTCATCATCTATACATAAGACAGCCAGACCATAAAACGGGAGGTTATGAAGAAACTCAATAAATGCGGCACGTAATTTACCAAAATCATTTTCATAAGCGCCCAGATGATCTGCATCAATATTTGTAATCACCGCAACCAGAGGTTGTAAATGTAAGAAAGAGGCATCACTTTCATCTGCCTCAGCAACCAAATATTCACTGCTACCCAACTTTGAATGGCTATCTATGCTGTTGACTCGTCCTCCCACGATAAAAGTTGGATCTAAACCGCCCTGAGCCATAACTGCTGCCACCAAACTAGTCGTGGTTGTTTTCCCATGCGTGCCTGCTACAGCAATACCTTGCTTGAATCTCATCAGCTCAGCTAACATCTCTGCACGTCTGACTATGGGTATTCTCAATTTAAGCGCAGCTTGCAATTCCACATTACTATCATCGATAGCTGATGATACGATCACCACATCGATGTTTTTGATATGGCATTGATTATGTTCAGAATAAATCTTTGCACCCAAAGCCTGCAGTCTTTGTGTGGCGATGTTAGATGACTGATCACTACCAAAAATATTAAATCCAAGGTTGAGCATGACTTCAGCAATGCCACTCATGCCCACACCACCAATGCCAATGAAAAATACATTGTTTACCCGATGCATAGGCAAGGTAGCTGGATGACGCATCACTTCCATCAGCTCACCTCCTGAGATTGATGAATTCTGCCTAGCAGCATGCATTCATCCGCTACTCTTTGTGCAGCATCGATTGAAGCCAAAGCTCTAGCCTTATCAGCCATAATCAAGAAATTATCATCAGTAATAATCTGTTCACATATCTTTGCTAATGAAGACTGATTTAATTGCTGCTCAGGCAGATGATAAGCGGCTCCATGCTCTACAAATTGACGTGCGTTTACAGTTTGATGATCGTCCACTGCATAGGGATATGGCACCAATACTGCACCCAGTCCTATACTCGCAATCTCAGCTAATGTCATCGCACCACTTCTACATATAATTAGATCAGCCCATGCATAAGCGGCTTGCATATCCTCAATAAATTCTTCTACTCTGACACTCGCCTTAACACTTTCATATCCTTGCTTAACAACATCATAATCTTGCTTACCTGTTTGATGAAAAACCTCTATTTCGTATTTTTCACCAAGTAATTGCATAGCTTGTGGAACAATAGTGTTTAAAGTTTTCGCTCCTTGACTACCCCCAATAATTAAAAAGTGCTTTGATGAATCACTTTTTTTAGCAAAGCGCTGTTTAGGTTCTTCAACATTAAGTAGCTCACTGCGAACTGGATTACCACAGTGCTCTATCTTTTTCGAAGAATAAGAAAAACCTGCAAATATTTTGTTACTAAAAGGTGCCAAAATGCGATTGGTCAGTCCCATAATTGCATTTTGCTCATGCAAAATAAGAGGTTTTCTCATGAGCACCGCCATCAATCCACACGGGCCAGTGACAAATCCTCCCATACCCAGTAGTACGCTCGGCTGATATTGTCGCAATATCATATATGCTTCGTGCAAAGCGGCTAATATAATCAATGGCGCTTTCAACAGATGAATCAGTCCTTTCCCACGCAAGCCTTGAATATTCATTGTTACCAACTCAAAACCTGATTGAGGAACCACTCTATACTCTATGCCTGCCTGAGTTCCTACCCATATTACAGGCACTCCGTTTGCTCGCAGCTTATTAGCTACTGCCAGTGCTGGGAATACATGCCCACCAGTACCACCTGCTAGTATCATGACCGGTTGCGTCATCTCATGATCCTCTTGCGAGCTTTATTCACACCTTGAGTACTCACCTCCATGTACACTCGCATCAGTAATCCAATGGCGATACAACTTGCCAGCAAGTTACTCCCCCCCACACTGATGAATGGCAAACTAAGACCTTTAGTTGGCAGCATGCCCATATTCACACATAAACTAATCACAGTTTGTAGACCAAACCAAATACCGCAACCGTAAGCAATATTCTGCGCGAATTTCATTTGTTGTATCTGAGCTTTATTACCCAAATCAAAACAACGCCAGATAAAAATGAAATAGCTAAGTAATAATATCGCCACACCTATCAAACCCATTTCTTCAGCTAATACAGCGAAGATGAAATCATTATGAGCTTCCGGCAGATGAAATAATTTTTGAACGCTTTCACCAATGCCAACACCAGAAATACCGCCGTTACCGACCGCAATTAATGCTTGTGTCAATTGATAACCACTATCTTGAGCATCTGCCCATGGATCTATAAAGGCAATAATTCTTTGCATGCGATATGGTGAAGTAATAGCTAAAGAAACCATTAAAGCGATACAAACACCAATCAAACTCATCAATGGCAAGATGCGAGCACCTGACAAAAACATCATGCCAAACATCATCACTATAAAGACCATAGCAGAACCGAAATCAGGCTCTAACATAAGTAGTAGGATGACCAAACCCAACACCGTCATAGGACTGAGAAAAGCTGTTAATTTAGTCTCCACGTTATCTGCGTGCCTGACCAAATAACCTGACAAGTAAATTATCATGGCGACCTTGGCGAATTCTGACACCTGTAAACCCAAAGGACCTACCATCAACCAGCGAGTACTACCATTAACTGTTCTACCCATACCCGGCACTAACACTAAAAATAGTAGTACTATGACCAAACACAGGAGCAGCGGACCCAATCGCTCCCATATACCAAGACGAACTCTAGCCACAACAATAATCGAAGCTAACCCCAACGACATAAATACCAATTGTTTCTTCACATAAAAGAAGTCATCGGCATGGAGTCGATAAGCAATATCAATGGTGGTTGAGGTCAACATAATCAGACCGATGCCTGCGATCATAAGAATTGCCAAAAACATTTGCACATCCATAAATCGTGCAATCGAACCATGCAAATCTGATGGCATAGAGTCAACGTACATCAAGACCTCCACTTAAACATTGATGTACTGTCTCACGAAATACATCACCTCTGTGTCGATAATCATCAAAAGCATCAAAGCTTGCACATGCCGGAGACAACAACACAGTATCTTGATCAACCGCATAACCATAAGCTGCAACAACGGCCTGTTGTAGGCTATCAACTTGTTGAGTTTCAACATGCTCATTTAATGCTTGAAAAAATATATGCGCATCACGGCCATAAACGATGACCTGTTTCACTTTATTCTTAATGACAGATATCAAACCATCCACAGCCCCACCTTTATGCACACCACCCAAAAGTAAAATCAATGGATACTCTAATCCCTCAATAGCTGCTAATGTCGCTCCTATGTTGGTCGCCTTACTATCATTTATCCATGTAATACCATCGTGTTGAGCTATTTGCTCACAACGATGCGCTAGGCCTTTAAACGTTTGAATAGTATTAATCGCTGCAGGCATATCTTTGAGATAAGGATCAACAATGGCCAGTGCAGCCAATACATTCAATTTGCCTACTTCGCCCAGCAAAGAAATTTGATCAGATGGCATAATTTTATAATCACCACAAACTAACCATTGTTGTCCTTGACTATCATCACAAATTCCATAATGTCCCTTTTGTGGTTGATCAAGCCCAAAACTGCACGCTGACGTCATAGATAGATGATCTTGCATTCTAGAAAAAACTTTGCGCTCTGCATTCTGATAAATAGAATGTTTGATAGCCTTGTAGGCATTAAAATCGGCATGTCGATCAAGGTGATCATCACTCACATTTAATACAATTGCTGTGCTAGCTTGCAACGACTGACAAGTCTCAAGTTGAAAACTAGACAACTCTAGTACATAAATTTCAGTATCTTTATCAGCCAATAAATCCAATGCAGGCTTGCCGATATTGGCACCCGCTTTGGCATTGATCCCCTGACTTTGGAGCAGTTTGTTAACTAATGTTGTGACTGTACTTTTCCCATTAGATCCAGTTATTGCAATATATGGCTTGGTCGCTGCTTGCGCGAACAATTCGATATCACCAATAACCTGTATACCCCGCTGACTAGCAGATTGTATGGGTTGTTGATGGCTATCGATTCCGGGACTAACAACTAACACATCAGTGTTATCTAGCCATTCCCATTTGAATTCACCAAAACACACATCATTAGGTGGCAATAATGATCGTATTTTTTTTGCGTTAGGTGGAAGTTCTCGACTATCCATCACCCGAACACCATGTCCATGCGCACGCAAATAAGACACCACAGACAGGCCTGTCATGCCTGCGCCTACCACAAGGTAGTTGATATTATTGCTTTGCATTGAACACTGATTCATTGTAATTACCTAATCTTTAATGTAGATAAACCAATCAATACTAAAATAATGGTGATAATCCAGAAACGCACAATGACTTTTGGCTCAGCCCAACCGCGTAATTCAAAATGATGATGTAATGGCGCCATCTTGAATATACGCTTACCAGTTAATTTATAAGATGCCACCTGCATCATCACAGAGACTGTCTCTACAACAAATACGCCTCCCATAATCACTAATACAATTTCTTGTCTAACCAAAATGGCAACTGTACCCAATGCCGCCCCAAGCGATAGCGCACCAACATCACCCATGAAGACTTGAGCAGGATAAGTGTTAAACCATAAAAATCCCAAACCAGCACCCACGATCGCTGCGCAAAATATAATTAGCTCTCCCGCTAGTGGTAAGTATGGAATGGCAAGGTACTCTGAAAACGCCGAATGGCCACTCAGATAAGCAAATACTCCTAATGCCCCAGCCACCATAACTGTCGGCATGATTGCAAGACCATCTAGGCCATCAGTTAGGTTGACAGCATTACTCGAACCTACAATTACAAAGTAAGACAACAACATAAACCATGGCCCCATCTGTATGATGAAGTCTTTGAAAAATGGCACATATAAACTCGTTTCAGCTGCCGTTTGGGCGCTACTGAATAACCAATAAACTGTGATAATGCCTACAATCGATTGTAGAGAAAACTTCAACCTTGCCGAGATTCCTTCTCCATTACCTTTGACTAACTTTTTGATGTCATCAAATGCACCGATAGCGCCATAAGAGAACGTCACAAAACATACAATCCAGATATAACGATTAGATAAATCACCCCAAAGCAAAGTGCTAATCAACACGCCTAGTAATAAAAAGACACCTCCCATGGTGGGCGTGCCCGCTTTAAGATGATGAGTCGCAGGTCCATCATCTCTAATATTCTGACGAATACTGCGATCTGTGAAACGTTTAATCATCATCGGCCCGGTGATAAAGCAAATAATAAGTGCAGTTAAAACACTTAATATAGAACGCAGTGTGAGGTAGCCAAATACATTGAATGAGCTATTAAACTGTTCTAAATATTCAAATAAATATAAAAGCATATATCTCTCTACCTAATGCAACGATTGAAGATGTGTTACTGCTTCAACTATTTTTTCCATTTGCATGGACCTTGATCCTTTCACTAAAACGCTGCAGTCTTGTTCAAGCTGTTGAGTAAGTGCATCACTAAGCTGCTGATGAGTTTCAAAATGAATAGCCCCCTCACCGAAACCTTGCACGGCATAACGACTTAATTCACCCAGAGCAAATAGTTTTTTAATGCCCGCTGACTTCGCAAACTTTCCCATTTGTTCGTGAATAGATAGTTCCTCAGCGCCAAGCTCACCCATATCACCTAACACCAACCATGCTTGTCTTGATTGTGCACATAACACTTCAATTGCAGCCTTTAAAGATGCTGGGTTAGCGTTATAACTATCATCAATAATTTGTGCGCCTTGTGAGGTGCGCTTAAATTCTAAACGCGCACTCTCTTGATGCATTTGCTCCAAGCCCTGACGTATTTGTTGTGCTGAAAGACCGGCAACACTGGCGGCTGCAACAACAGCCAAGGCATTACATGCATTATGACGTCCAGGCAAAGGTAAATTGATCAAGAGTGCTTGTTCGTCTATGTACACTGATAATTGTTGCCCATTCAATTGCCCGCGAATATCAGCCTGCTGTGAAAAACCAAAAGTCACCGCATGCACATGCTCAGCTTTCTGCAACCAAAACTCACAATACTTATCATCAGCATTGAGAATGATATGACCTGCATCCATCAAGCCATTGATAATTTCGCCTTTTCCATGAGCTACACCATTTAGCGAACCAAAGCCCTCCAAATGAGCAGGACCTGCATTAGTAATGATGGCAATGTTGGGCTGCGTCAATCGGCTCAGATGATCAATTTCACCAATGTGATTTGCCCCCATTTCAATGACTGCATATTCCGCATCTTTTTTACATTGCAGCAGCGTCAGAGGCACACCGATATGATTATTTAAATTACCTCGGGTGCAATAAGTCTTGCCAGCTTGCGCGAACACACTAGCAAGCATTTGCTTAACCGTGGTTTTACCATTGCTACCAGTGACAGCAATCACATAGGGATCGACGTGGTGACGCCATGCTGTCGCCCAACAGGACAGGCCTTTTAGTGTATCTTTCACCACTACTTTCGGCAGTGTGGAGTCAACCTCGCGATGGACGAATAGCGCTTTAACCTGAGATGATAGCTGAGCATGAATAAAGTCATGCCCATCATATTTCTCACCTGCCAAGGCAATGAATAAATCGCCTGATTCCAGCTGTCGAGTATCAGTAGTGAAGCCATCAACTTTGATGTCGGCACCGATCAATTGGCCATCAGCCATCTCAGCGATTTCACTGAGTAAAAGTTGGCTATCCATAGGCCACCTCTTGCAAAGCTTTTTGCGCGACATGCACATCATCAAAAGCAATTTCTTCATCACCTATGGACTGGAATTTTTCATGGCCTTTACCTGCAATGAGAATTGCATCATGAGCTTGTGAGGATTCTAATGCATATGAAATAGCTTGATCACGAGCAACAATCTTGCTTATATGAGATGAACTCATACAACCATCAGCAATAGCCTCAATAATATCTTGTGGCTTTTCATAACGCGGATTATCTGAAGTAATGACTATCTCATCAGCATAGCGACTAGCCACCTCTCCCATCTGAGGACGCTTACCCTGATCGCGATTTCCACCGCAACCAAACACGCAAATTAAACGTCCGTCACAGTGTTCTCGCACAGCATTAATTGCAGCTTGTAATGCTGCAGGTGTATGTGCGTAATCGACGAATACAGAACGCATTTTTTCATTATCAATATATTGCATGCGACCAGGCACTGCTTTAACCAGTTCTAGCGCTTGGATAATTTGCACATCAGTCTTACCCAGACTTTTTAATATCGCTATCACTGCCAAGATATTCAACACATTAAATGATCCATACAAAGAAATACTCAAATGATAATCATGACCCTGTATGTTGACATCTATATCCATACCACGCGCATGATATATAGCTTTTTTAAGACTAATATCAGCGTTTGAGTCAGATGCAGAATAAGTGAAAATTTTAATTTTTGATGAAAGCTCTTGTGCCCATTGTTTACCAATATCATCATCAATATTCAGTACGCCATTTTCTGGTTGATAAGCAAAAAATAATTGAGCCTTAGCCTGAATATAATCTTCTAATGTCTTATGGTAATCGAGATGATCACGAGTGATATTAGTCAGAACCGCAGTATGGATTAATGTGTTTCTCAAACGACCTTGCTGAATGCCATGTGAAGATGCCTCAATGGCCACTATCTGACATGCATCTTCCTGCAACTGTTGACATTCGCGGGCAATTCTCGCTGTACTAGGTGTCGTGTGGTCACTAGCTACCAATGCATCTATATAGCCACAACCTAATGTTCCAATTAAAGCATTCCGGCCACCGATCGCATCTAAAGCCTGCACCAGTATATGTGCTACTGATGTTTTGCCATCAGTGCCAGTTATCGCCACCGTTTGCAGCGGATTTTGTTGCTGTTGATAAAAACGTTCAATAATTTGATAGCTATGATCAGCTAGATTATCTATCGCAAATACAGGGATGCTCAAACCTAATCCATCTATCGATGACTTAATTTGATCATCACATAACACTGCCACTGCACCCCGTTGCATGGCATCTTCCACATATTGATTATCTTTATGCGCTAAAAATAAATCCCCTTTTTGAGTATCCCGACTATATTCAGAAATCCCATCCACAAAAATATCATCACATGACTCAATTAATGCCCACTCTGATAACAACTCAGAAAGTTGCCAACTAGATCTAGTGTGATGAACTATCATTTGACGCCACCCACTGCTAGTGCCATCTGGCCTTCATTAGAGTTAATCTGATCTGGCACTACATTCATTAATCTAAGTGTGCCTTCTGCAATATTGGCAAACACAGGGGCAGCTACTTGGCCACCCGCATAACCGTTTTGTGTGGGTGTATCAATCATGACAACAACGACTATCTTAGGCTGCTTGAAAGGCGCTAAACCTGCAAACAATGCAACATAGTCAGTATCAGAATAACCACCTTGAATGGATTTCTTAGAGGTTCCCGTCTTGCCTGCAGAAGAATAAGCCTTCATCCGTGCACGGTGACCAGTGCCACCCGCTGATATAACTGCTTGCATCATATGTAATACGGCTTGTGCAGTTTCAGCCGACATCACTCGAATACCCAGCGGCTTCTCTTGCTGAACAATAAACGAAACTGGATACAAAACACCGCGATTAGCAAACACAGAATAAGCGCGTGCGAGTTGTAAAGTTGTGGTACTTAAACCATAACCATAGGCAATCGTTGCATGTTGCAGTTTATTCCACTCAGAGTAGTTCTTTAATTCGCCCTCACTCTCTCCCGTGATGCCCGAACCACTTAGCTGACCAAATCCCACCGCCTGATAAATCGACCAGATTTGTGAGGGATCCATACTTAATGCAACTTTAACTGCCCCCACATTACTCGATTTAGCTATCAAGGTTGCAAGATCAACACGACCATAATCTCTAGCGTCCTTTACCTCTAACTCACCGTACTGGTAATAACCTGGTGCAGTATCAATCTGCCTCTGAATTTGAGTAAAATCAGACTCTAATTGCGCTGCTATTAAAAACGGCTTAATAGTTGAGCCGGGTTCGAAGCGATCAGTAATAGCACGGTTACGCATTTCATTATATTTTGCGTAACGACGATCGTTAGGATTAAACACCGGCAAATTTGTCATCGCCAATACTTCACCTGTATCAACAGATAACACAACTACAGAGCCTGATTGTGCTGCATGTAATTGAATTGCATGACGTAACTCACGATAAGCCAAATACTGAATACGCTTATCTATTGACAATTGCAGTTCTCTGCCTTCCTTAGCCGCCTCTATTAACTCCACGTCAGCAATCACCTGTCGGCGTCCATCTTTTATGACGCGCTTGCTGCCAGGCTCACCATGCAACCAGTCATCATAAGCATGCTCTACACCCTCAATTCCCTTGCCATCAATATTTGTCAAACCCACCACATGAGCTAACATTTCACCTGCAGGATAATAACGACGATATTCCTCACTCACAGAGATTCCCGTTATCTTTTTTTCTAGAATAGCTTCTGCAACATCTGGTGGTACATGTCTCTTTAAATAAACAAAGTACTTATCTGCTTTTTGTTGGATTTTTTTAATTAATTGGACCTCATCAAGTTGTAAAATACTGGAGGCCAATTTGACAGAGTCTAGATTATTTAAAATCACTCTCGGATTAGCTGATATTGAGTACACTGGGGTACTGATAGCTAAAGCTTCACCGTGACGATCATTAATCACCCCTCTATGTGCAGGCATCTCAACCACACCTATCTGTGTTTTTATCCCCTTTTGTTCATAAAATTCTGCTTCTAACCATTGCAGTTGTATCGCTCGCATGAACAGCAATACAAATATCAACAAGATCACAGCTAAAACAAAATATCTGCGTCCTTGAAACATATTAGTAGTTGCTTTTTTCATTTAGTCTAATTCCAACATAACAAGATCGGAATAATCTAAAGCCTGCATACCTAGCTTTTGCGTGGCTATTTTCTCTATACGTATTTCATTCGACCATGCACTTTCCTCAAGTAAAAGCTGCTCCCATTCTGTTTGCAATCTATTATGATTAAGTTGTAGTGCCTGCAACTCTATAAAATACCGACGTTGCAAATGTTTGCTATATGCTAACCCTGAGGCTGCTATCACCACACACAGATAAACACTTATGAATAAACGCAAACTCATTCAAACACCTTTTCTGCAACTCTCAGGCGTGCACTTCTCGAACGAGGATTTATATTGATCTCCTCCTGTGCTGGACGCAGCAACTTTCCAATTGGCTTAAGATGCAATGCTGACTGATGAGGAATTGGCAATTTAGCGAGCGGTTTTGGCAATGTGTTACGTATGAAACGCTTGACTATTCTATCTTCAAGCGAGTGAAAACTAATCACCGCCAGTCTTCCAGAAGTCTTCAATAGTTGATAAGCCGCATCCAAGGCACTCGATAAAGCATCCAATTCTCGATTTACAGCGATTCTTATAGCTTGGAAACTCCGTGTCGCTGGATGTATTCCTTGATGAGACTTTGGATAACAACTTTTAATAATATCCGCTAACTGCAAAGTACTACTCAGTGGCTGAATCTGTTGCGCCTGCATGATTTGAGTTGCAATCTTTTTCGCATAACGCTCCTCTCCATAATTGCGCAACACTTCTATTAGCTCTGGCACAGAGCATTGCGCTAACCACTGTTGAGCTGTCAGCCCTGTAGTATTGTTCATACGCATATCTAGTGGCCCATCTTGAGTGAAACTGAAACCTCTTTCAGCCTCATCTAATTGAGGAGAAGACACTCCTAAATCAAAAAATATGCCATCAGTATTGTTTAGCAAATTATACTGCTCCCCTATCTGACCAAGATCTTCAAAGCTGTTATGCAAAATCGTTACTCGCTCATCTTCTGCATATTTCTGTCTAGCCGTTTGGATAGCAGCTTCATCTTGGTCGATCACATACAAGCAACCCCGAGCCGATAAACTCTGCAAAAAAGCCTCACTGTGTCCACCACGACCAAAAGTACAATCTAAATATTTCCCCTCTGGTCTAATATCCAAAGCCTGCTTCGATTCTTTCAACATGACAGGTACATGCGCTTGCACAGACATATTTATAAAATAATCCGATCAAGAACTGACTCACCATCATCAGAAGCAGCTTCATCATCTAGCCATTCCTGAGTGTTTTCATTCCAGGTTTGCTCATCCCAAAGCTCAAATTTATTCCCCTGACCGAGCAGAAATACGTTCTTCTTCAGACCAGCAAACTCTCTTAATTCATTGGGTAATAACACACGTGATTGAGTATCAACATCACAAGACTTGGCATAGCCAAGGTATAATCGATGCCAACGTCTGACTTGTTTTCTAGCATTAGGTAGACTCAGTAACTCCGCTTCAACACGCTCCCATTCAGGCAATGGATAGAGAAGTAAACAACGATCAATATCAACTGTAACGACCAGATGACCGCCACAGGCAGCGTTAATTTCCTCACGATGCTTGGTGGGGATGCTGATGCGCCCTTTTGCGTCAATTGTTGTTGATGTAATCCCTCTAAACATGCTCTTTTGCCTTCATTTTTCACTAAAAACCACTTTTTCCCACTTTCTCACACTATAGGAACGAGCGCAGTAAAAAGCAAGCAAAAACAGCTGATTAAGAGAGTGTTTTCCCCTTTTAAGACAGTAACTTAGGAGACATAATAGAGACTTTAAAGGTGAATATTTAGGTGGATTAACAGGTTGAATAGCCTTGTTAAGAGATTACTTTAAGTTATTATAATTGAGAGTCAATCAATAAGCCGGGTTCTGTCGTGGACAGTCATTCATCTGAGATATTTGTCACCAAATACCTTATGCGACCTACCCGAGAGCCATGTGGACCACATGCGGCACTCAGCCTGCTCTCCTATTTGGTCTTGCTCCAAGCGGGGTTTACCATGCCAATTTTGTTACCAAAATTGCGGTGCGCTCTTACCGCACCATTTCACCCTTACCTGAATCATCAGGCGGTATCTTTTCTGTTGCACTTTCCATGGACTTACGCCCTCCAGGCGTTACCTGGCGCTTTGCCCTGTGGAGCCCGGACTTTCCTCTATTATTCTCATAATAGCGACTGCCTCGATTAACTCTCGACATAATTTTATCACTAAATCAGTCGACATCGGAAAATTACTCTGGGTAATACTCAACGGCCAGGCTGTAGAGCAGGTTTTTGGGCAAAGTCGTCATAGAACGCGCCAATTCTACTGCTGCTTTGTGTGTAATCACAGGACACACAACAGAAAATAAATCACGTGCGCGCTCAATTTCACATCGCTGCAGATATTCGCCATCATCCCCCATCATTAAAATCACATATTCGCCTAGATTAGGTATATCCTGTCGTTCAAACTGTGCGAGTATGTGCTGCACGGTGCCACTCACGATTTGTTCATGCAGTTTGGTTAATTCACGCGCCACCATGATCAATCGATTTGGTCCGACGATATCACGCATATCCTTGAGCACATCAATAATGCGATGCTTAGTCTCGTATAATATGATGGGCTGCTGTAAAACCGAGAGTTCAGACAGAGTATGTCGTCGAGCAGACTGTTTGGCTGGCAGATAGCCCTCAAAACTGAATTTCGTTACATTGAAATTATTGACTGAGAGAGCCGTTGTCAATGCGCTAACACCAGGAATGGGCACCACTTGAATGTGATGTTGTCGACATAATGCCACCAAAGAATGACCAGGATCACTCAACAGTGGCGTCCCCGCATCCGTTACTAACGCAATATCTATTCCCGCTTTAAGCTTATCAAGTATCTGTGGATCGCGTTGCGACGAATTATGTTGATGGTAAGATAGCAACTGTTGATCAATACCATGAGCTAGCAATAACTTTTTTGTCACACGCGTATCTTCAGCAATAATCAGTTGTACCGTGCGCAGTGTCTCTAATGCGCGCAAAGTGATGTCTTTAAGATTTCCAATTGGTGTTGCAACAATATAGAGTATAGACAAAATACTAATCCGGCTGACGTGATAGGTCCCACGTTATTGCAAGGCTAACAATCACATGATAATGAATAAAAATAAGACGCTCACCTTATCATATAGCATCGCGGCATTGACATGCCTATTGATGTTGAATAGCTGCACCTCCAACATCACTCGCGATAACAACAAACAAATTGCCATTAAAACCAGCCAAGCACAACAGTGGATATATGCCAGTCAATATGAACAAGCCGCACAGCTGTATTTACAAATTGTCGAGTTGTCGGAAGCGCAAGACAAGGCCACTTATTTATTAAAAGCCGCAGAGCTCTATCAAAAAATCGAGCAATATGATTCAGCCATGAAGGCGCTTAGACGCGTTAATATCAAGGCCTTACAAGCTCAACAATATAATCGTTACCAATTAGCCATGCTGACGAACTATGCTCACTTTGAGCAGTGGAGTAGCACGCTACCATTTATCGACAGCCTAAACACAGCGCGGCTTGATAATTCACAACAACAGCAATTGTTGGAGATTAGTGCAATTAGTTACACAGCACTAGGGAAACAACAACTAGCGGTAGATGCTCATTTACAGCTCAATGAAATGCTTCAAGACAAATCCGCCTTTGAAAAAAATCAACTCGCATTGTGGCAACTATTAACGAATATAACAGATCCAGAACTCAACGCTTGGCTACAAACCGAAAATAGCACATTAGTCGCATGGACAGCACTTGCCAAAACACAGCGCATCAGTTACGAAAACCAACAACAGCTTAAAGCCTCCTTGGATCAATGGCGTAACCATTACCCCAACCAACTAATAAGCAACGCACTCATACAAAAAATTATCAGTGAGTATACAAATTATTTTGTCATACCAGAAAAAATAGCTGTGCTGCTGCCTATGAGTGGGCCATACAGCAAAATCGCCAATGTTATCTATGCAGCAATTCTTTCAGCTAAAGAATTGAATGATGACTCGCGATATAATCCAGACATTGTGTTGTATGACACAGGTGCTCAAGCAGAAGATATTCTCAAGCACTATCAGCTAGCCGTCTCAGAAGGCGCTCAATATGTCATTGGTCCATTGGACAAACAAGCTGTGGAGATTTTGGCCACTCAAGGTGAAATCAGCTTGCCAACACTGACATTAAATTATCTTCCGCAACACATCCTCACACCTAACAACATATATCAGTTCGGACTTTTGCCTGAAGATGAAGCTAATCAGGTAGCAGATCGCATGATACAAAGTGGACATAAACAAGCACTCATATTATCAGCACATGGAGCATGGGAAGAACGTCTCAGTCAAACCTTCTTTGAACGCTATGAGGAACTGGGTGGACAAGTCTTAGATACACAATTGTATACAGCTGCAGACGTAGACTTCTCTGAGACTCTGAAGACTGTTTTGCTCATCTCAGAAAGTGAGCAACGTTATCAACGATTGCGTAGCGCGCTTGCAGTTAAGATCAAGCATCAACCCCGTCGACGCCAAGATGTACAGGCCATTTTTCTTATCGCCCCCCCTCAAATTGCTCGTCTTATCCGACCTCAGATTAATTATCATTTCGGCACTGATTTAAGCGTCTTCAGCACCTCACATATTTTTTCTGGGACTGAGAACATCACTAAAGACCGTGATATCAATGGTGTTATGTATTGTGATATCCCATGGATACTGACACCCAAATTAGATGATGCAATGTTACGAGAACTATTAGAAATTGAAACTGGCAGAGATTATAAAGATCATCCACGTTTCGCTGCTCTGGGCATAGACGCTTATAATCTACCAATGCAAATCACCACCCTACTATCGATACAAAACTCTTCATATTCAGGTCTTGCCGGACAACTCAGTATGCGTGATAACAACCGATTATATCGAGAATTGTTATGGGGAAAATTCATTAATGGTCGTCCTAGGCACCTTAAAAACCTAACACGATGATCTATTGTATAAACTTTGATGAATACTAAACTAACCGGCAAAAAGGCAGAAGATATTGCTTGCAGTTTTCTCATCCAAAATGGACTAGTATTAATCATTCGTAACTACCACTGTCGGCATGGTGAAATTGATTTGATTATGCAGGATTCAGATACACTCGTATTTGTCGAAGTTCGTTATCGCAAGAATAACACCTATGGCAGTGCGGCTGAGTCCGTTAATCGAGCTAAACAACGTAAAATCATTTTTAGCGCCAATCATTACTTAACTGCGCATCCTACTGATTGTCCCTTACGTTTTGATATTGTGGCACTATCTCCTAATCAACCCCCACAATGGATAAATAACGCATTTAATGTTTAAAATTATTCTATGGCTCTCTCTCAAACAATCATTTCACAACTAGGCACTATTTTTCATCATGATCAGCTGTTCACCGAGACCGCTAATTGTTGGCCCTATGGCTATGACAATAGTAAATTACACTCACCACCAGATGCGGTTGTATTGCCGACCCATCATCAACAGGTTGTAGACTGTGTGCAATTATGTAACCAGCACAATATTCCATTAACAGCTCGTGGACGGGGTACGGGTACCACGGGGGCTTCAGTACCCACACACAATGGGATTGTCATTTCACTTGAACGCATGAATAAGATCATCAGTTTTAATCAAGGCAATCTTAGTATTAGAGTTCAAACTGGTATTACCAATCAAGTATTACAAGATTATTTGCATGAGCGCGGATTCTTCTGGGCGCCTGACCCAAGCAGTGCTTCATATTGCTCGGTCGGTGGTAATCTAGCATGCAATGCAGCAGGACCAAGAGCAGTTAAATATGGCACTACTAGAGACAATACATTACAACTAAAAGCTGTAACGGGTAATGGCGAATCCATTAACACCGGCAGTATCACCAGCAAAGGCGTCGTTGGCTACGATCTCACACGATTACTTATCGGGTCAGAAGGAACACTCGCAATAATTACCGAAGCGGAATTAAAGATTTTGCCACTTGCCCAACATACTAAAACTCTACGTGTTCTGTACTCTGACACACATGGTGCCTGTGTTGCTATAGAGAAACTCACAGCATTGCGCGAACGACCTGCTGCTATTGAATTTATGGATCATCATGCGATACAGCTGATTAACCAACACACCGATGTGCTATTAGCAAAAACCGCCCAAGCCTGTTTAATGATCAATATTGAAGGATCTACGTCCTCACTCATAAATTCATTCAATGAAATTGAACAGGCGTTACAACATGAAAGCTTGATTGAAATCCAACAAGCTGAAACTCAAGCAGAAAAGACCAAACTATGGACGGCACGCAAAGCCTTATCACCTATTCTTCGCACCATAGCACCTAATAAAATCAATGAAGATATCGTGATCCCCATTCCAAATCTGGCGGAATTTATTCGCCAGGTAGACACATTATCTGACCAGTATCAATTGCCTATTGTCAATTTTGGTCATGCTGGAAACGGGAACCTTCATGTGAATATCATGTACGATGCAAACAATGAGATAGAGAATAAGCATGCACAGTCTTGTCTTAAAGCCATATTTGCTTTAACTATTGAACTCAATGGCACACTCTCAGGTGAACACGGGATTGGAATAACCAAAAGGGATTTTATGGCAATGGAATTAGGACAAGATGAGATCAACTTAATGCATGCCATTAAAGCACAATTTGACCGTAATAATATTTTAAACCCGGATAAATCACTACCTATGGCAACTATTAAGTAACGCTAGTAAAGGTATCACAAGCGGCCAATGATTATCTGACCAGATAGATAACTTTATTTACTTTGAGTAACGTTATCTGCCAATGAATCTGGAAGAAAATGTAAAATCGCAACGCCGACAGTTACGATTAATAATGATAAAGCGACACCTGCAACACCAAGCAATGTTTCCCAAATACTAGGAACATATTCACCAACTACTCCATCGAAAAATGTGCTACTGACTTCCATTCCAGGGAACATTTCTAGTGGGAAGGCTTGACCACCGACTAGAATTACATACACCTGAGCCATACCGCCAATCAAAACCAATGCGCACGCAGCAATGAGGCTGTTTTGGCAGTTCTTAAATTGTGGCGCATAGATCAAGGCCAGAGGCACTAGCCCCCCCAGCCCAACTTGTACAATCCAAAATAACTGAGTGTAGATCCCCCCTTCAAGAAGTAAAAACTTCTCAACTGCATGATGCTCTGTCGCATAGAGATTAGTCACATGATAAACAGCAACAAAATACAACACGCTAGCAACGAACACGCCGAGCAGATTTCTTAGTTTATTAAGAATATATTCACCAAGCGGTCTATCAGTCCAGCTATATGCCGCCATCAAAACTAATAAATAGAAGGCTAATCCAAATGCGAACGACATAATAATGAACATGGGCGCGAGCATAGCAGTATCGTACGCACTACGAGCAACCAGAAAACCAAAAATTGATCCAGTACCTGTAGTCAGTATCAAACGCCAAATAAAAGCAGCTAAACCAGCTTTCTTACTGTGCTTCATCATCGGGTAATCCATCATCCACCACATGTATATCCCCACAATCACAAAAAACCCCGTGTATAGGAAAATATTCCAAGCAAAGATAGATTTGAAATTATACGTGGTCATTGCTACCAGCAAACGATCTGGGCGACCAAGATCCAGCACCAACACAGCCAACCCACCTGCTAACAACGCTAGCGCCAATAAGGCTGATAATCTTGCCAGAGGTTTATATTCGACTTTACCAAATACAGAAGCCACTGAGGCGACATTCAGTGCACCTGAAGCAGCAACGATTAAGAAAATTGCAAAAACATGCGGCAGTCCCCATACAATTTGGTTATTCATACCGGTGATAACATGCCCATGAGTTTCCATATGATGAGCTGACAAACCCCCAATAGCTATGATGGCTGCAAGCCCTGCTAGTAAAGCCCAAAATTTACTGGAACGAGCCGCAATAGCACTGTATCTAATAGTATCCATAATCTTAAATGCCCTGGTATCTAACGCCAGTATTCAAACCCAAATCAGCACGTATCTGTGTGCCGCCATGAGATTTAAGACGTTGTGAAATTTCACTTTGTGGATCATTAAGATCACCAAATACGATAGCTTGATGACCATCTTTTTGACATGCTTGTGCACAGGCTGTGGTGTCATCACCCGCATCAAGCTTATGTACACACATATTGCAGCTCTCCACACAGCCTTTGCCACGTGGTGTATTAGGTAGCTGGTCATGCAAGTCTTCATGTACAAAGGATCTTGCTTTATAGGGGCAAGCCATCATGCAGTAACGACAGCCGATACATGTGTGCATATTGACCAATACAATACCGTCAGCTCGTTTGAAGGATGCCCCCGTAGGACATACATCAACACAAGGAGGATTCTCACAATGCTGACACATTACTGGGAATGATTGACTGTGCTCAGTTTGCGGGTCTCTGACTGTGAGTTTTCTGATCCACTGAGAATCCGTCATAGAAGTTTTATCTGGCCACAAACCGTGCTCATCATTACATGCGTCAACACAAGCATTGCAGTCATCTGAACATGAATTAACGTCAATTAGCATACCCCATCGCACTTGATCAGTGACTGCTTCGTCTAGGGGTTTAGCTTGAGCAGTTTCATATAACATTACCCCTGGCGCCACAGCTAAACCTGCTGCACCGGCAACCCCCCCCATGAATGATCTTTTACTCTGATCAGGTGTGGTGTCTTTAGTTCTCAATAGTTTATAGGCTTTACTGACTAGTTTTTTCATTATTATTGGGCCGACAGTAACTTACTCTTAAGGATTAAATCATTGGCACTGGAATGATCGCCATGATGGGGATTTATACCATCTTTCTTGTACTTTTCGATAGATTCTCGCACGGCCGATTCAGGTCGATCAGAATGACAATGGAAACAATCGATGCTAACTGCGGCGAACTCGTGACAAGTAGCGCAGAAATGTTCTTCTTTGTTGGAATAGCGTGCATACTCACCCTCTTCATTAGCGGTGATATGACAATCAATACAATTTTTAAGGCTATGCTTGGTGGTGCGAATACCTTTTAAAACGGTCTCATCTCGTTGATGAAGAATCGTTTCAAAATGATGAATACGCATCCATTCTGTTTCTTCAACACATTGCTCACCTTTGGGTGGAGGCACTTTGCTGCTATCTGCCACCACCGGTGAAACTATCATCATTAATATTAGAACTAATGCACAAATCTGAGTAATAGATTTCATTTTAACTAATTGACTCGTTTAGTAGAACTTGTGTTTATTTTATTAATGATCACCTAACGCCATGTCGATATAGCCTGTAGGGCATACATCGGCACAGATATGACAACCCACACACTTACTGTAATCAGTATCAACATATCGACCTGTAGTTGACTTATCTTTCTTAACACGGAAAACCGCATCTTGTGGACAATAAATCACACAGTTATCACACTCGAAACACATACCACAACTCATGCATCGACCGGCTTCTTCAATGGCTTGCTCTTCACTGAGCGCGATTAAACGCTCTTCAAAGTGACCTAGTACTTCTTCTGCACTTGGTACAACAGAGTTACGCTGTGCACGTGGTGTGAATTCAAAATGTCCCAAGAACAATCTATCTGCAGAAATAATTTCTTGGGCTGAACGATCTTCATAGTTGTGTACTAATGCTTCACTTTCATCAGAACCACGGATTTCTCCATCTTGATAGGCCACTGGCTCTAACCCAGTTTCTTTCAACTTAGAGAGTAGATCAAAGTGATGCACATCAACTTTAGGACGCTTGTTATATTCTTTATTGCTAAGGTAGAAATCCACACTATCAGCACAAATAGATGCTTGACCAATTGCTGTGGTAAGCAGGTGTGGTCGAATGATATCACCACATACAAAATGACCTTCTTTGCCAGGAACTTGATAATGATTATCGGCATCAATCAGTCCTCGACCATTATCATAATCTTCTAGACCTTCTAGATCGCCACCCTGACCAATCGCAGCCACGACTAAATCACATTCAATTTCATACTCAGTGCCTTCGACAGGTGTCGGACGACCACCATCGAGTTCACATTTGGCCATACGTAGAGCTTTTGCACGCCCATCATCATCTAAAATGACTTCAATCGGCATAACACCATTGTCAATGCGCACACCCTCATGGATTGCATCGTGTACTTCGTATTCTGCAGCCGTCATTTCCTCGCGCTGGAACAATGAAGTCAATGTCACATTCGCGCCTTCACGCGCAGCGGCATAAGCGGCGTCATGAGCGACATATCCACCGATTACATGCTCAGGTGCCTCTTTTTTATCAAGTGATGAGATTTGACCCAAACGACGTGCGACAGATACAACGTCAATTGAAGTATCACCACCGCCCACACATACAACTTTATCAGCTGTAACTTTTAAGATACCTTTGTTAAATGCTTCTAAGAATTTCACACCAGATACACAGTTTGGAGCGTCGCCGCCTGGTACCGGTAAGCTACGACCAGATTGACAACCTAATGCCCAAATTACTGCATCAAATTCTTTCTCTACATCTTCGATAGCGACATCACGACCTACACGAGTATTCATGCGTGTCTCGATATCACCCAAGTCTAAAATACGCTGTATCTCTGCGTCTAGGTAATCTCGTGGAGTACGATAACCAGGAATACCGTAACGGAACATTCCACCCAATTCGTCATGATCATCAAAAATCACGCTGGCATGGCCTTTGCGACGCAACTGATAAGCTGCAGCAAGGCCTGCTGGGCCTCCACCAATAATCGCAACGCGTTTACCTGATAGCGCCTCAGGTGCAGTGTACTTGAAGCCTTCGTTAGTTGCAGTATCGCCAATATATTGTTCAATAGAGTTAATGCCTACAAAATCCTCTACGTGATTACGGTTACAACCCTCCTGGCATGGCGCAGGGCATACACGCCCCATCATTGATGGGAATGGATTTGCATCCGTGGAGCGACGGAATGCATATTCTTGCATAGTGATACCCTCTGGTGGCTTCTCGATACCGCGCACAATATCTAACCAACCACGAATATCTTCACCTGACGGACAACTTCCTTGACATGGTGGTGTGCGATGCACATATGTCGGACATTTATGTGACTTGTCACCCTCGAAAATTTGATCGCCAAAATTACCCCATGTATGGTCGCCATCCTCAAACTTTCTAAAGGTTAACTTATAAGACATGTCATCTTTTGAAGTAGCCATAACTTTGCTCCTAGTTAAACTAACTATTAATTTAAAACAGTAAGACTATGCCGCTTCGACATCGTCTGATTCTTTGCTTTCATCAGTGTCACCAGAATCTTCTTGGGTGAGCACGATGGCATTACTAACTAATTGATGGACACTAACCACTTGGTCCAAAGAAAAGTCGTAGTATGGGAAAATCTTTGAAAACTGGCTTTTGCAAATGGCACAAATCGCTGCCATATGTGTGACGCCATTGTTCTCAGTCACATGTTTGAGTGCTTCCATGCGTGGTAATGCACCTTTGACACGCAACTCAATTAAGTCATCTGTCAGCAGACCCCCACCGCCACCGCAACAGTAAGTGCCTTCTTTGATGGCATGCTCTGGCATGTCATAGAAATTATTACAAGTGGCTTTGATGATGTCGCGAGGAATTGTGAATTGACCACCTGGCTCATCACCCATACGAGAAGCACGCGCCACGTTACATGAATCATGATAGGTGAGGGTCATGTGATCGTTTTCTGATTTATCAAATTTGATCACATTTTTTTGTATCAGATCATGAGTATATTCGCAGATATGTTGTGGTACGGGATAATTCGGATCTAAGAAATCGAAGGGCCCAGCAAGCGTGTTTAAAAAGCTATAGGCCACACGCCATGCATGACCGCACTCACCAAAAACAATACGCTTAACACCTAAATCTAATGCCGCCTGTCGTATGCGTAACGCGAGTGTACGCATATTTTCATAACTGCCAATAAACATACCAAAGTTGGCCGCTTCACTTGCGTACGAGCTCAACGTCCATGAAGCACCCGCTTCGTGAAAGACTTTTGCATATCCAATCAAACCATCGATATGAGGTTCAGCAAAGAAATCCGCCGATGGCGTGATTAATAAAATATCAGCCCCTTTCACATCCAGTGGGAACTTAACTGCCACCCCTGTTTCATCTTCAACATCTTCCTCTAAGCCTTCAAGCGTATCAGCCAAGGCAGGCTCAGGAAGACCAAGATTGTTGCCTAGTGTCTGCGCCTTTCCGATAATTTCATTACAGTATTTTTGACCTTTGCCTATGGAATCCATAACCTCTCTGGCCGCCATAGAAATTTCAGCGGTATCAATGCCGTAAGGACAATAAACTGAACAACGTCTGCACTGAGAACATTGATGAAAGTAGGTATACCAATCATCTAGCACCTCTTCGGTAAGATCTTCAGCACCGACTAACTTAGGAACCAACTTGCCTGCCAAAGTGTAGTAACGACGATAGACTTTACGAAATAAATCCTGTCGGGCCACTGGCATGTTTTTAGGATCTGTAGTGCCAAGGTAGTAATGACATTTATCTGTGCACGCTCCACATTTAACACATGAATCCAAAAACACTTGCAGAGAACGATATTTCTCTGTCAATTCACCCATTCTTTTTATGGCGACTTCTTTCCAGTTTTCCACTAACTCACCAGGGTAACCGAGTGGTGTTTGAAACTGTTCCTTAGCCACGAAAGGACTACTATGAGCCATCGCATCTTTTTGCAGCTTAGGAATAATCGGATATTCCTTGAGTTCTGGAGTTGCAAATTCTACCTTAGCCATTACCGTTCTCTTATTCTGATGATTCTAGCTTGATTGCCCAAGCCGCCACGTGTCTACGCTCTCTCGGGTTATCAACTTGGTTACGCGTTGGGCTAAAGAACACACCCGGCGCATGTAATAATTTTGATATCGGGAAGATTGCCATTAAAACAATCACCATGAAAAGGTGTACAAGCAGTATCGGATCCGTCGGCAATGTACGTATATCAAACACCATCAGACCTAATAAATAGTCTTTCAGCGTAATGATGTCTGCATTGGTCACGAAAGTCATGAGAACACCTGTGGCACCTATGCCAATGATAAGTAATAGCATCAAATAATCTGATGGTGCTGAGATATAACGCACACGATCGACCACGATGCGGCGTGCCAGCAGACCCGCAAGGCCAACTAACATAAGTATTGAGGCATATTTTCCGAATGGCTGTATCAGCTGTACCCACCACCACACTGGGTCTGTGAAATAACGAAGATGTCTAAGCAACACCAGCAACATGCCCATATGAAATAACCAACCAAATAACCAGATCCACTTGTTGGATTTAAATAAACTCTCAAAGATAGTGAGCTCTTTTACCATTCTGAAAGCCACTCCACCTCTAGTAGTAGGCGCAGGGGTTGTTGGTATTTTTAATGGTGCAGGCGTAATGATGTACTTGCGTATGCGAAATGCCAAGCCAAACACAAGAATAGCTGTTGCCAGATAAAATAATATTGCGAACGTTAGTGACATCGATTTTGAATATTTTTAACGGTAGGAATCATAAGCGGCGTGTTAAAAAAGCATCGTACACTCATACAGGTACGATGCTTTTAAATCATGACTGAGATGTTCCAGTTTTGATTACACGCAACCCGTTGGTTTTGGAAGACCCGCATACTTACATGCTTGCTTCGCTGGACCATAAGGAAATAGCTCATATAAATATTTACTATTACCTTTCTCTTTACCTAATTTTTTACCAATGGCTTTTGTAAGCACACGAACAGCCGGTGCAATTTGGTACTCTTCATAATATTCACGTAGGAAATTAATTACTTCCCAGTGATCTTCATCAAGAGGTGCGCCATCAGCCAAGGCCATTGCTTCGCCAAGCTCTGGACGCCATTGGTTTAGATCAGCAAGGTAACCCTCTTCATCAGTTTCGTAACTTTGGCCGTCAACTTCTATTGCCATGATATTCTCCTATTTAAGTTTGCTAAGCGCGTGTTGATAGTAATTTATAGCCAAGATTGGACCGACTCATGGTCGACTGTGAGGTCCACAAAACCATCGTAATCCACTACCTTGACGCCCTCCACAATATTACTTTCACTTAGCCCGCGCGCTTTTAAATCGGGACCAAGCACATAGAATGTAATATTCGCCATCGCGTCTATCACTGTGCTCGAATACTTAGTACCCTGCATAGCCGCGATAACTCCATCTTCAGTTAACAAAATAGAGCTGCCTGCTTTTGCTAATCGAATACATGATTCAAGCGCATTTCTCTCAAATGGGCTTTTATTCACTGTGTGTAGCATTGCCATATCGAATCCTTTAAAAACTAAATACTACGTCTTGTTGATCTATCACTTCAGCCAACTCTTCACGTGAAACTAGATGTATTGAGTCTTTTTCTGCCCAATCATCATCTTCGTCTTCATAAGTTAGAGCCTGTAAATCCTCTAATGTTAGACCACGCTCTTCAAGTGATTCTTTTTCAATATAGATCTTGTTGATATCGTAATCACCTAACGCAGAGTATGTTGGTGAGAAATTCTTCATGCCAATCCCATCAGTACTTTGATTGTTAGTTAACTGATAAACCCCATCATCAGCAAACACTAAACTTACATCCTGATCGAATGCCGCAGCAATTAACACAACTTCAAGTGATTCTAATGCATAAATCGTCCCATAGGGTGCCTTACGATTCATGTACATGAACTTCTTAACTACTTGATCGCCTTCGTTTTCCATCACATTGCTCCTATTAATCGCCAAACACGACCATACGGTCAGCTTGAATACCGGCCTCAATCAGCTGGCCAAGACCAGAGATACGAAAACCTTCAATCATGTTGTGTGACGTTTTACCGTTACGCTTAGCTTCATCTTCGTCAAGAATGCCTCGACGTTGGGCTGCAGCCACACATAGCACAAGATCCACTCCATGATCTTTAGCAAGCTCAGACCACTGGTTAGGAATGTGACGATCATCTTGTGGCGGTACTGCTAATGCTGTGCCGTTATTCACACCGTCATGATAAAAAAACACGCGGAACACTTCATGCCCTTTATCAATTGCTGCCTTAGCAAATTTGTAAGCAGAATCGGAGGCTTGATGGGTATACGGTCCTTCGTTAACTAATATTCCATATTTCACAATCAACTACCTCATTATTAGAAACGAATATGAGTAGAAGAGTTAAGACTACGACGTGCACCTCTCCAGTTATCAATATGGAACTTAGTGAACGGTAACTCTGTTAATTCAAAGAATCGTGGCCAACCTACACGCTCGACCCAATCATTAATTCTTTCCCAATCACGAGCATCTTCTTTATAGGCCCGCAAGATACGCTTAACAATAGCTGTAGCCTCCGGCCATCTTGGAGGATTATTTGGGATACCCGCCGCAACCAGTTTTTGGAATGTTGGTTTACCACGTGCATTTGAGTGATTACCACCCACCCAGATGGCAAGCTTGGAGTGCTCAGCATCATTAATCTGCATGGGAGGACATGGAGGAAAGCATGCACCACAACAGATACATTTCTTTTCGTCGACTTCTAGTGAAGGCTTGCCATTCACCTGTGCTGGACGAATCGCAGCAACTGGACAACGCGCCACAACTGACGGTCGCTCACACACGTTAGAAACTAAATCATGATTAATTTTAGGTGGCTTAGTATGCTGAACGTTAATAGCAATATCACCCTGCCCACCACAGTTAATTTGACAACAAGAAGTCGTGATATGAACTCGGTTAGGCATGTTGTTCTCACGGAACTCATCAACCAACTCGTCCATCATGGCCTTAACAACACCGGATGCGTCAGTGCCTGGAATATCACAGTGTAACCAGCCTTGAGTATGCGAGATCATAGCAACAGAGTTCTTAGTGCCGCCGACGATGAAACCTTCTGCTTCTAACGCATCGATCAAAGGCTGGACTTTAGACTCGTCAGAGACCATATATTCGATGTTAGAGCGAATGGTGAAACGAACATAACCATCGGCATATTTATCACCAATGTCACAGAGTGTTCTTAACGTGAACACATCAAGTATACGTTGTGTACCTGCACGCACGGTCCAGATCTGCTCTCCGTTCTTTGCAACGTGAAGCAATACACCTGGACGCGGGTGCTCATGATAATCCCACGCACCATAGTTCTTACGCATAACTGGGTGCATGTATTGAAATCCGTCTGGACATCCAGATTCAATAGGGGGTCTATTTTCTTGCGACATCAAATTCTCCTGATCTTACAGGTTTGCTGTTCCGAACATGTTAACCATCGAAACAGCGTTCAAGTTAAAAAATATAAACTGTATTTGGTAACTTAGCTGGCAGCTTTTTCTTCCGCTTTACGGTTGAACCACTTTTCAGCCTCTTCGTCCCATCCGTCCATACGAACATAAGAACTCTGACGTGGATCGTTGACCATGTTTGGATCAACATCAATGCCCACGCCTTCTAGGAAGTTAACTAAGCCGATTCGCTCTACCATTTCACCACAACGCTCGTGTTCTAAGCCATTTTCTGCCCAGAAGTCGATAGTTTCTTCTGCCATCTCAGTGAGCTTTTCGTAATCTTCCTCTGTGTCCAGCTTCATAAATGGAACCACAACTGTTCCCATCAAATCACCAATCTTAAGTGTGCGCTTACCACCGATTAAGATAGTTGCACCTTTGTCATCGCCTGGTGACAACGCTTTTACCATGACGTTCATGCAGTGCATGCATCTGACACAGTTACGATTATCCACATCCATGGTGTCATCGTCTCTCAATGAAAGCGCTTTAGTTGGGCAACGTGTTATAACGTTATCGATTACATATTCACGACCCTTGCGAGCAACGAATTTTTTCACTTCCTCCTGATCGACTTTCATGTCATCACGCCATGTTCCGATGATGGCAAAATCAGAGCGTTCGATAGAGTTCATGCAATCGTTGCCACAGCCAGACACCTTGAACTTAAATTTGTAAGGAAGTGCTGGACGATGTACGTCATCAGTAAAGTTGTTAAGTAAAGTACGATGTATTTTCATCTCGTCGATATTAGACATTTCACAACGAGCAGCACCGACACATGACATGCCTGTTCGAACACATGGCCCAGCGCCACCCAAGTCCCAACCGTATTCATTGATCTCATCGAAGAAATGCTGAGTATTTTTAGTTGATGTACCAATAAACATGATGTTGCCTGTCTGCCCATGGAAAGTAACCAGACCCGAACCCCACTTCTCCCAGCTATCGCCAAGCTGACGCAGCATATCGGTAGTATAGTAATTCCCCGCTGGTGGCTGGACTCGTAATGTATGGAATTCTTTTGATTCTGGGAATGAACTACCAACTTCTGAGAAACGTGGGATTATGCCTGAGCCATATCCGAATACACTGACGGTACCGCCTTTCCAATAGCCCTTACGCGTCTCGTAAGAATGCTCTAACTGACCCAACAAGTCGTTGGCCATGCCTGAGATACGTTGATCCTCATGCTTATCACGTAAACGTTTGATTCCTGAAATAAAACTTGGCCATGGTCCGTTTTCTAACTCATCAAGCATTGGCGTATCATGATGTTGGTCAGCCATTACAATTCTCCTAAGTTACCTTATTATTCTCTAAAGTTTTGAAATCGATCACGTTCAGTCATACCGACCGTAATAACTAAAGAGGGTTAGTTTGTCCACATTACAGCCAGATGCATGACTGTCATTTATGTTCCGAAGTCTAGAGTTGAGCGAGTGTGAGCAAAATCCTACCTATGGGGGGCGAGGCCAAATGGCCTTTATCTCAACAGGGATATGGCGCTTAGTACCCGACTCACAGTCAATCCGGCATATCTAATTAAAGTTCTTTTAAAATAGACAGTTACCACCAACCAGCCAAGACCGTAATACCTGAGCAAATTGGTCTGATTAATCTTGCTATAATATACATTCCTGCAGGCCACTTACCCTGTTCACCCTGAATACTCATCTATGCTCAACTTTAAAACCGCTTACACACAATGGCGTGAATCCCGACTTCAAAACTGGCCAGATTATACTACGCTCTCAACAATTAAGCTAAAAAATCCCCTGTGTCCCTCTGAAGAAGAATTGCATGCCTTATCCCAGCAATGTGAGCTAAATAATTTTGCCCTTTACCGCGTCGATCCTGAACATAACCACAAAGAATGTGTCAGGCACTTGGCAAAAACGTTTGGACTGTCCAATTTAGACAGTAACTTATGTGCGGATAATGACAATGTTTCCTCATTAAAAGTGATGTCTCTAGGCCGCGCCAGTGGTTACATACCGTATACCAATCGCCGCCTCAATTGGCATACTGATGGCTACTACAATCCACTTGATCAGCAAATACGCGCCTTCATTTTGCATTGTCAGCAACCAGCCTTGAGCGGTGGTGAAAATATGTTACTCAATCATGAACTCGTTTTTATCCATCTCTATGATGAAGATCCTGCTTTGATTGAGGCTTTAATGCAGCCTGATGCACTTACCATTCCTGCCAACATAGAAAATGGTGTGGAATTAAGGGCACGTCAATCTGGCCCTGTTTTCTATCAGGATCCGCGCACGCAACATTTACAGATGCGTTACACCGCACGCTCGCGCAGTATCGAATGGAAACAAGATCCATGCCTTGAACACGCGCTGATGCGCATAGAGCAGCTGATTAATGACGATATCTCCCTACGTTATACTCTCAGTGCCGGCGAAGGTTTAATATGCAATAACATACTGCACGCACGCAGCGCCTTTACTGATGGGAATATACCCGATCAGCAACGAGTCATGTATCGTGTGCGATCTTATGATAGAGCGTTCAGTCATACCGCCGTCTGAACATACACTTAAAGACAACCATAATTAACTGCCAATCGACAATAATAGATATGCTCACACTTAGCGAAATTCTCATTCAAGAACACACAATGCAAAGTTTTGAGGAATTGAAATCAGCCATTAAACAACGTGCAGCTCAAGGTGAGATATTCTTCCAAATGGATGTGCGACCTCCTTTCAAAGACACACCTGAGGAATGGGAAGAAATCTTAGAGGCGGTATTCACTTCATCTAAGTCGTTATAGCCTGTTTGTGGAGTAATCATTGTGTTTTGGAATGACGATAATCAGCAAAAACATACTTTTGAAGTCCCTGACACCGTCGTTGATATCAATTTTAAGATCAAGTGTTCGCATCTACCCCTAGACCATGCACACGCGCTATCAGAAGTCATTACTGACATATTCCCTTGGGTTAGAGATCATGATCTTGCTGGAATGCACCTGATACACGGCGCCGAGTCTGGCAACGGTTGGATACGTCCAAGCGATCCAACTGAACTGATCTATCCCTCCAGACGCACATTATTCACCCTGCGTGTGCCCAAAGAACACATTGAAGAGGCAAAAACTCTGGCCGGCCAACGCCTGAATCTCCTCGACACGAATATAGAATTTAATCAAGCTAGCATACGGCCGCTATATAAATTAACTACTATATTTTCACGTTATATCGTTGGCGCTGCCAATGAAGATGAAAATATTTTCTTAGAAAATGTACTCAAAGCTCTTAAATCTAAAGATATACGCCCACAAAGAATGATGTGTGGACGCACGGTCACTCTTAGTTTTCCTGATCAAAATATTGAAACACGCAGTCTGATGATAGACGGCATTGAATCTCATGAATCAGTTCGTCTACAGCAAGAGGGCTTGGGAATAGGCAGACACTTTGGCTGTGGCTTATTTCTACCTCATAAGGGTATTGACGCCGTCGGGGATACACAGGAAAAATAACGCCAACTAAGCAACATGAAAAAACATATTTATTGATAACCTATACGTAGCCTATTTATTACTAATTGCGCTCAAAATTACATACTATAAAGACAACAACACAAAGGACATAGGAGACTAAAAAATGGCCATTGAAGTGAACGGAAAGTCTATCGAAACCACTGCGAGTGGATTTCTTGAGAATATTGAGGATTGGTCAGAAGATCTGGCACAAGTGATCGCGAAAGAAGAAGCTATAGAATTAACCGATAAACACTGGGATGTGATCAACTATTTACGTGATGAATTTATCAATAATGCCGGCAACCAGCCCAACACACGCAATATGGTCAAGGCAATGTCAAAACTTTGGGGCGACAAAAGTGTTAACGCAAAAACACTTTATGATCTTTTCCCAGGCGATCCAAGTAAACAAGGTGGGCGCATCGGTGGGCTCCCAGAGAGTCGACGCAAAGGGGGTTATTAACAGTTACGATTAACTCAATCGTAGTTGATAGTCTTAACATTAATCGACCAATATTTATTGGCAAACGTAAGCGCATCTCAATAGAGATACAGAAAAAATCCGACTGATGACCTAAACTAGGGTATATATATTTTAATGCTCACGGAGGAATCGAAATGAGCTCAAAACAAGACAAAATCAAAAAAATGCTGGAAATGCAAAAGAAATTCATCGAACTAGATCGTTCACGTGGTGTTTCCGCTGAAGAATACTTCACACCAGAAGACGGTGCTGATCTTGACGGATACCGTCAAGAATATATGAAATTAGCGATGGAAGTTGTTAACGACGCCCATGAAGAAAAAGGCAGTCACGCCTAATTTTTAGCACTTAATATGACACTGCTAGAACCTAAAAGCCCGTTATCATACGGGCTTTTTTTGTTTCCAGATGGTCATTAACCGTCACATTAGCAATCACTCCACTCACGCACTAAATTCACATACGCCCAATCAATCTGCTGGGTGTAACCCTCTTGGGGCTGCTCACGTAACAACCTCTCACGCGCTTGTGATAGCTCAAATAATATCTGCCTGTGAGTCAGATCTCTCACCAAACTTTGCACCCAAGTCACAGCCACATATCGCTTACCTCGGGTAACGGTTTTAACTGCATGCCTTGTAGTGGCAGGATATAAAACCGCGTCTCCTGCTGGATACTTAATAGATTGAGGTCCATAGGCTGTATGAATCTCTAACTCTCCTCCATCATATTCCTCAGGCGCATTTAAAAAAATTGTCACAGCCAAATCTGAACGATAACGTGCTTGTCCACCCATAATTGGATCATCAATATGTTCACCATAGGACATACCAGTTTCATAGCAAGCATAAAATGGACTGGCCACCTTGAGTGGCAAGGCAGCGCGTTGATATGTTTTGTGACGAACCAAATTCCCCATCACTTTTTGATTCAATTGTTCAATCACTGTGGACTGTGTCGCGCTCAGTTCGAGATTATTCTTGACCGTTGCCGCTGACTTACCTGCACTTAATTTACCATCGACATACTCTGCATTACTTAGCAACTCATGTACGTGTTTAATATCTCTACTGCCAAGTACGTTTTTTAAATGAATCAACATATAATTATTAGTTTATAAGGTAAGGATCAGTACATGATACTCAAAGTTATCATTGATGAAAAAACAATTCCTGTTGAAGTGCCAGATAGCATGCTTGAAGATGCCTCAGATTTCTTCGCCAAGATGGACACTGATATGGATGCAGGATGGCAGATGAGCCGCACTTGGGTAGATCAACCCAACAATGTGCAACGTTGTCAGATAGTTGCCGACCGCATTTTAAGCTCTGTGCATACGGAGAATGAGAAATTAGCCACTTTGATGGCTGCTTATATACTTAACAAGCTACCCAATATTAGCTGTGTCGACATCGATACTGAGGGGGATATTACTCAAACCAGCTTCAAAGAGTAGTCCACCATCAAGCATCACCTACATAAAACATAATAATTACGGTTACTGAGCAATCACATCCCGCTGTCGATAGCCTTAAACCTCAGCGCTGGCTAGCAAAGTTATATTGCATACGCAGATGTGGAATAGCCAAATCTGTCTCTACTTGCGCCACAACCTTGAAACCGCAATGCAGGTAAAAACCCATAGCTGACTCACGTGCATTGCACCATATGCTAAGCGCCCCTGCTCGCTGTGCATGTGAAATCAGATAATTTAATATAGATCTTCCGATCCCAGTATTCTGCTGGTCTGGAGTGACTGCCATAAAGCGTATCTGCGCATATTTTTCAGCATCTAAGTGCACACGACCGACACCTACACAGCTATCATCCAGTATCGCCATACAATGTATAGCTTGCTCCTCATATTGATCTTGCTCCGAACCTCTAGGCAAAGAAAGTGGTTGACGTAATAACTCCCAACGCATGAAGTAATAAGCTAAGTACTCCTCATGATTTCGTGGGCTGCGCAACTCCACTTGTATGCTCAAGCAAACACCACCCAAGTTGTAGCAATATATTTAATACCCTCTTGTAAAGTCGCACCGCGATGCTCATGCGTCCAGAAAGGCGGGAACAAAACCAACTTACCTGCTTCCGGTTTTATTTTGATTTGTTGATACAGAAATTCTGTTTCTCCACCAGGACCTTCCACATCATTCAAATACCAAATAGCTACCAATTGACGTTGACTAAATTCATGACTACCGCCATCGATATGCCAATGATAAAACTCACCGGGCCCAGTCCGCTGCAAGCCATAACCCATATCTTTGAATGACCCGTTAAAGTATGGAAATTGTTGGCGGAATTCTCGTATAGCCAGCCCAAGAGATTTAAACAACGCGCGATCCACATCCTGCCAGTGAGACTTACCACTGACGACCAAGTCTGTTGAACGCTTGATATCAATATTTTGATTAGCTTGTTGGCCGATACGGCCTTGGTAGTGATCTTGAGTATTTTGTTCAAAACGCTCAATCACTGACTTACAAAATTGTACGTCCAGTGCTTGACGTTTTTCGAATACAAAACTGTTTGGCTCGAGTTCTTTAATATTAATTAATTTGTTCATCATTGATTAAATATTGTCTGCACTTATGCTCATCACATTAGAAATCCATCACACTTCAGGTCAAGATGACTCGTCATAGAGCACTGAGTCTCTAAAAGCGCTGTGATTCAATAATAGTTGTTAATTCTTGCACGTCAGCATTCTGCATGCCCATAATTCTTTCGATCAAGCTTTTCCAATGCTGTTGACTAAGCTGCACCCATTCTTGAAAACCAGATAAATCCTGAGAATCTCGCCACGCTTCATAACATTGTGAAAATGAAGGACACAAATCCTTGCGCAGTGCCGTCATATTCCCAGCAAAAAAATACAATGAAGCGACATTGTTCGATTGTATTAACTGCGGCAATGTGACACATGCATCTGCATACAAATCTTTAATCGAACGCAACATTAATTCCAGACGACTGTTGTCAATGGAGCCTAAGAACTGTTTCCACTCATCACCCAGTGATCGAGTGGTCTCTATCTCACCTTGTTCATGCAACAATATGCTCTGTAGTTCCGTTTCTGTCATCTGATCCAGTGCCAATTCAGGATCATCAGCAAACGGATAGTAAGAGAGAGCCCTGCTCATCGCATTTTCAATTTTGTGCCAACGCCATTCCTGTACTTTTTCCCACAACATACGTCGCACGGATTGTTTACGAATGAAAATAGTATTACCTAAAGTCATCGCAGGCGGCGCACTCAAGTCTCTAGCATATTCTTCAGTCGTGACGATTACTTGGTAATCATCGGCGTTATGCTGAGACTCTAATTGTGCCAGAAAGAAATGAGGGACATTGTGTTTGCCGATACCTCCACTGTAAACTAATCCCTGCGGCAATAACTTGGCATTGATTTGCGTTGTATCAAAAGGGTCATAGCGCTGACCATCAATAGTAAGCGCCTGATAGTCTTGCTGTTCTATGTCCTCCCACAGCGCTTCACGTTGAGACACCCATTCACCCACCGCCTCCTTGGGTAATTTATCACTGAGGGAATAACCCAAATCCCAGCGACAAAATTCACGCATCTTCATCAGATAAGTACACAACGTATAATTGGCCGCGTGCTTAGCATCAGCCAGATTACAATTGTGTTGAACAGACTGATTCAATGTCTCAGTAAGCATAATTAATTCTGTATAATATCGGTTTGTATTGTGGCAAATTATAACAGGACATCAGCATGGCGAGACTAAAAGCCAAGTGGAATCAAAAAAATCAAACCCGTACACCTGAACAGATTGCATCTGCAGTTGGTTTTAATATCTGGTTGTTGGCAGCTGATGCCTGCCTAAATCTTGAAAATGAAGGCTTTGAAACCAACACTCAATCTCAACGATTAGACGTTATATCAGAGTTTTTGGCGTTTTCATTACATCTTGTTGACCGACTGACCTATGGTGAGTTGGATGAACCAGAGCGAGTACGTTTCATCAATTCATTGGGGGTGAATCTGGCCACCACTGTACAAAGTAATCGCGTCGATGCTAATGGTGCAGGAGAATATCGTACAAGCTTTGTTGAATTACTCAACCAACGCATGGATGAATATTCTGAGTGTTCATTCGACAAAAAAACAGGCCCTGGTTTCAGTCTCAAGCGCATACTAGGCAATCACGTCATGCATGCCATGGGGGAAAAAGATAACAAATGGATTCCTGATTATGTCATTGATGCTGAATCACCGAAAATTATCAAAGGAATCAATCGAGTCATGAGTGGTATGGGTGATTCTATTGAAGACGCCGATTTTGAAATGCCAATTATTCCTCAAGGAGGCACTTGGGGTGACGGATGATTACCGGCGCTGTAATTTGACAAAGTTTATGTGCATGTTTCTCTGCATGCTAACGACAATGCCTGCCATTTCTGACAACCAACCAGCATCTTTACTAAGACACTCTTGTACTCAGGGCTCATTGACACAGATACAAAATCATTTCTTAGATAACAACAACCTAATCTTTGCACGAGGTCAGTCCTTATCTGAACATGGTGAGCAACGTGTATTATTTCTTGTTTCATACCCTATTAACACCTTTCAAATAGTCTCACTCATTGCATTAGGCCATAGTCATTATGAAGCATGTATTGAAAGTACAAGCATTGAGGTCGACTATCGTGATGAAAACGCACCCGTGCGTAAGCTATTCAAGCGCACTTATCGCGCTCATGAAATTTTCAATGACGCTATTCCCAATCAAGAATGTGGAGCAGAACCGAATCTATGCCAATTTTGGCCCTCTCAAATCAATCACACACACACAACCATTTTGAGTGCCTATCAACTTAACAATAATGACTCAACAGATTCTTATGATGAAATCATTAAACTCAAAATTGGGCGTCACGTTATTTCTCCCAGTCGTGGCCGATTGACACAACTAGCACGGACTAAGTACGCATTAAGAATGAATAATCAACTTGACGAATCAGCGAGTGACATCGAAGCAGGTAAGGAAATATATCGAAAAATCCATCAAAGCTTTGATCATAAGCTTGCACTCATCGTGTTTAGCTATACTCAAGAATATGATTGGAACGTAAAAAGAATAGATAGAGATACAGGCCAGATCTCTACTTTAATCGAAGGAAAATCGCTAGAAATGTATCCTTTAAGTAGGAATACTTATTTATCTTTTATGCCAAACTAAACAGCAATCTGAATCATATTTTCACTCTTACGGCCTATTTAGGGTGAATTTTTCATAATATCAGCACTTTTTAGTGTCATTTCGTGAAACTTCAGCCAGACTGCCCCACTAACTGTAGCAATATGAGGGCGCTTGTCTTATGATTCCGATTGCTACAGATTTTTGTGATAGGCAATGGTGTTGTTCCCTAAGTGTTACCTCCTTGATAAACCTGATTCATTTACTGTATGCAACAATTTTCATTAACTATATTAAGGTAAATATATTATGGCTACAGGAAGTGTTAAGTGGTTCAACGAATCAAAGGGATTTGGTTTTATCTCTCAAGACAATGGTGGTGCTGACGTATTTGTGCATTACAGCGCAATCCAAGGAGATGGTTTCAAAACACTTAAAGAAGGACAACCAGTGACTTTCGAAGTTGAAGACGGCCCTAAAGGCCCTCAAGCAACTAGCGTTGCTGCATCCTAAAGATATATCTTAAGCGCTCAATTTTTGAGTGTGATCTATCTTACGAGCCCCGCTTTCACGCGGGGTTCTTTATTTTAGTGTTTCAGCCTTTAGCTACTGGAGCAGATAATGAAAAAACTATTTATTGGCAATCTGCCAACCACCACTGACCTTAAAGAACTGGAGACCTTGTTCTCTCAATTTGGTCGAGTCAGATCTTCACAACTGATCACAGATGTATTTTCAGGTAAATGCAAGGGATTTGGGTTTATCGAAATGGAGGGGCATGAGGCTCGTGCTGCCATTGCAGGACTCAATGGTAGAGATTTCAATGGACAACCATTGAAAGTCAACTTCGAAGCTCCCAAATCAGGACGCCGAAGATAAAGAAACAACTGACAGGAGTAAGCACAGCTATTGCGCTTACTCCTGAAAATTTACTTAATCCAATTTGACATATTATCAGTAGTTTTCTCTGAGCCATCTTCATACCCAGCTGAGTAGGCATCAGTCACACGCTGCTCTTCACGCTCAGGGTGTCCTAAA
>Ga0181552_10000102_pt1 | contig 54731 bp, 57 predicted proteins | sample 011ome_18_FD_130583 | JGI IMG/M metagenome (GOLD analysis project Ga0181552, IMG submission 130583) | Coastal salt marsh microbial communities from the Groves Creek Marsh, Skidaway Island, Georgia - 011501BT metaG (megahit assembly) | ecosystem: Environmental > Aquatic > Marine > Intertidal...
AGAATTTGATTTAAAACATTCATCAAATTTTTTAAAGCTTTGATAAATTCTTGCAAATTCTCCAAAATGAAAAATTGAATGAATTTGTTTTTTAAAATCTTTTAAATGTTTAGAAATATCAATAGTTTCTGTTTTAATGTATTTAACTCTGGTATTTTTGACGTGATTTTTTTTATTGCCTGATGAATAATTATCTAAGCTAATAATTTTTTTATTTGTTTTTTTTAAAAGAGATTTAATTAAATTACAACCGACAAATCCAGCACCACCAGTAACAATAATGAGATTTTTCATTTTAGATATACCTAGCAATATCCTACTCTTCCATGTCTTAAGACAAAGTACCATTGGTTTTGAAAGGCTTGACTACCGAGTTCGGAATGGGATCGAGTATTACACTTTCACAATAATTACAAAGTAAATTACTTATAATAAAATTATTTTTTTGTAAATACTTTTATTAGTATTTTTTTTTAATAAAAAAATAGGCATAAACATAAATGAAGCCAAAAAAAAAGATACATTCCATTTCAAAAATACACTTTCAGATGGTAGAGGAAGAAGTTTGAAAATTAGGTAAAATAAACTGCCTATTGCGAAATAAAAATATTTTTCTTTTATCATATTTTTATGGAATAATCTTTTTTAATAAAAAAAAATTAAGCTAAAATAAAAAGACAGAAAAACAAAAAAAACCAATTAATTTCGTTTCTGAAATTAACTCCAAATGTAAATTATTAGGATGTGTGGGTGAGCATAATGGTTATTTACTATTTGGTTTAGTATCAATAATTTTTTTACACTCTGTCCTATAATTTTTTAAAGTATTTAGATATTATTGAATTGAAAGAAATGTCTATTGCAATTTTAATATAATTAATGTTTAAATCTATAATCAGTTATTAAGAATTAATAAATTTAAAATTCAGTAAATTTTATATAAAAAAATTATACTATGATACTTATTTCAGGATTGTCATCACAAATAGGTATACAGATTTTTAAAAATATTAATAAATCAAAAATAATTAATCTTGGAAGAAATAGATTTAAAAATACTCAATACATTTTTATGGATATTGATAATTGCAAATTTAATAAAAAAAAATTAATTAAATTCTCAAACCAAATAAAAATTTTTATTAATATTGGATATTCTAGAAATGCTAAAAACAAAAAATTTAATTACAAGATAATAAAAAAAATTTTACCTATTTTAAATAAGAAAACAGTTATGATTAACATAAGCACGTTAAGCGCCTTGACAAGTAGTTTATACGGTATTGAAAAGCTTAAAATAGAAAAAGAATTTGAAAAATATGATGGCATTAATATTAGGTGTGGACTAATTTACAATAAAATATTAGATGGATTTTTTAAAAAGATAATTGATATTGGTGAGATATTTAGGATATTACTGCTACCAAATTTTTTCAAAAAAGAAATTTTTTATCTAACAAAATTAGATAATCTTATAAAAACTATTTTAAGAATAATTAGAAAAAAAAAATATAAAAAAAATTATATAATTTTAAATAAAAAAAAATATAATTTTCCAAATTTAATAAATAAATTTTCTACAAAAAAAATTTATTATATTTTTATTGCCAATTTTTTGTTTGAGTTTATTTTAAAAATATTTAGTAATCTTAAAGTATTAGATATTGATGAAGATTCTTTTGTCTCAATTAAGCAAATTAATAGTGATAAAATAATCTCTCCTAATTTTAAATTAATTTTAGATTAAAAAGTTAATTTAACTTTTAATTTTTAAATTTTTTAGTACGATCTCTAGTATGTCGTTGCTTATTGGCCCAGGTTTTGTTTGCACAGCAGCGGGCATTGAAATTACCTGAATTTTGTTTCTTGTGATTTTTTTTAAAAATTCATTAATCTTAATATTGTTGATCTTTAAATTATGATAATGCGCAGAATCTCCAAACTTTTTAACTGATGACAAATAAAATGAATTTTTTTTGAATGTAAATTCAATTTTTTTTTTTTTATTTGTAAATATTTGATCAATATACATTGGTATAAAAGAAAAAATTTTAAAAAAATTATTTATTTTTTTTTGGTATCCTAAATAATGTTTTATACTTCCAATCAAATTGTATTTAACAATAGTCTTGTTGGATTTAATTTTATTAGAAAATGAAATTTTAAAAAAATGTTCATATTCATCTAATGATAGTTTTGATCTATTTCTAATATAACCAGAATTAGCTAAGATTTCTATTAACTGAACAACACCTGTTGCTAAAAAAAGTTTTTTACATTTTATTTTTAAAATTTTTTTTTTTGAAAAGGAAAAATATTCACAATTAATATGATTTTTCAGAAGTTTAAAATTTATAACAAATCCATTTATATAATCATTACCTGGATGACAAAAATTATATATTTGGTCTTTTTTATCTCTCATTTGATAAATATTTTTTTTATTTGAAATTGAAAAAGTTTTATCAAATGAGAGTTTTATTAGATTAATTTTTAATAATTCAAATATTTTTTTATTTTTTAATTTTTCCAAATTAATTGCTCCACCCCAAATGTTACTACTTCCTCCATTTAACAAGTGGTCATATAAATATATATTTTTTGGTAGATAATACTTTCTTCTTGTTACTGAAATTGTTTTTTTAGATAATAATTTATTGTGTGTAAAATTATGATTTTTTTTATTTTTGTAAAATTCTTTATCAATTAATTTTGGTGCAATTATCTTATATTTTTTTTTTAATAGGGACTTAAAAACATTTGAAGAAAACCCAGAACCAACTATTAAGTATTCATGAATCATACTTAATTACCTAAACTAATAATGTTAAATTTTTTTGTCTTTAGTAAAAAGTATTCAATTAGATTCAGTCCTGCGAACCCCAAACCACATGAAATTATTATGATATTTGTCATTAGGATTAGCCTGGCAATGTCCTACTCTTCCATGTCTTAAGACAAAGTACCATTGGCGCTGAAAGGCTTGACTGCCGAGTTCGGAATGGGATCGGGTATTACACTTTCGCAATAATCACCAGGCATCGCTTAATACAAAAATTAGTACCCAATGTAAAGTTTATTCTATTATTTTATAGTATTTAAATTTGAAACTTTTACTTAAAAGGTAAGTTATTGACCTTTTTTGCTTTTTTCAAAGTTAATAGATTGGAGATAAAAACCTATTGGCAAACCATAAACTACCATTAACCAATTATTAAAGAAATTGCCATTAGGTGAAAAAGGCCAAACTGTTATTAAAATTCCAGCTAATAGGCATACTTGATAATCTGTTAAATATCTTTTTTGTTTAAAAATTATTGATTTAAATTGTTTTAAAGCTAAATAAATAACATAAGTTAGAACGCTAAATAGAAATAAGAATCCAATAATTCCTGTTTCAGCCAACAATTGAATATAAAAGTTATGTGGATGTGTCATACATGGACTAACTCCTGTTGCATATTTTTCATCTTTACATTTTACTCTAAACATCTTTGGACCATGGCCAAAAATAGGTTGATCTTTAAACATATTAAAAGCTGTTCGAATTAAACTATCATGTGCTTTTGTAAAAATTACAGTTTCGTTTGAACTTTTAATTAAACCCATATTTTGAGCTGGGCCTTTGAACATTCTATCATTTAATTCTGGTGATTTTAAACTTAAAATAAAAACACAAATAATTGCTATGATAAATGTTATTAATCTAAATTTTTGATACTCTTTTATTAAAATAATAATAAATACCGTTGACAAATTTAAAAAGAAAAAAGAAGATCTTTCTCCTGATATAAAAATAAGTACATCTATTAAGATAAACAAAAACCCTATAAAATAAATTTCATATTTTTGTTTTTTTTTAATTAAAAACAGTGCAAATAATAATGGGAACAATCTTGATAAATATGAACCCATGATAAGTTCATCTCCAAAAAAAGATGAAATACGAACACCTGATATTGTAAATTTTACTAAATTAGTGCCTGTGAAAAATTGAGTAAAACCATCAATTGTTAAAACTGAAAAACATAAAAGTAATGCATAGTAAAAAAAAGTTAAAATACTTTTATCTTTATCAATTAAATACCAAACAAAACAACTAAACACTCCTATCCTAAAATAAAATAATGAGCTTTCAAAACTTAGTATTATATCTTCAGCAACAAATATACTTAGTAAAGTACAATAAATACAAAAAATAAAAAAAATGATTAAAGGTTTACTATTAAAGAAATGAAATTCTTTATTTTTAAAAACATAGAATAAAAAAAATAAAGCTGAAATACTTACAATTAAATCTGGAAAAAAAGATCCCCAAATTAAAAAGGGAATTATAGATGAAATTATTAAATTAATTAAAACTGAGTTTGGGTATTTAATAATATTCATCAAAGTTCTTAAAATATAAAATTATTTTTTTTTAATTCTTACAACTTTATTTATTTCACTATCAGCTATTTTGGATGATTTTGAAAAAATTTCTGAATTTGATTGTTGTTCATAAAAATGGTCTACAATTATTGAATTTGACTGATAAGATGGAACTAAATTAGAAAGTATTTCTTTAACATTCATTACTTTATTTTCTTCTATAAAATTTAATAGATTATCTAATTCAATTTTAAGTTTGTCGAATGCAATGAAAGGATCTTGTGCTTTTTGAATTTTCTCATGGTCAGTTGGTTGAGGGTTATCCCCTAATAATAATTCCTCATATAATTTTTCACCTGGTCTTAACCCTGTTATTTTAATTTCAATATCTCCATCTAAATTTTTATTATCTTTAATTGAAAGACCTGAAAGTTTTATCATTTTATCAATTAAATCTTTAATTTTTACACTCTCCCCCATATCTAAAACAAATACCTCGCATTTTTCTGCCATTGCACCTGCTTGAATAACTAATTGAGATGCCTCTGTTATAGTCATAAAATAACGAGTTACATCAGGGTGAGTTAGGGTTATAGGTCCACCTTCTTTAATTTGTTTTTTAAATTTAGGAATAACAGAGCCTGAAGATTGTAATACATTTCCAAATCTTACAATTGCAAAATTAGATTTTAGATTTTGATTGTCATAAAGAGATTGAACACAAATTTCAGCTAGTCTTTTGGTTGCTCCCATAACGTTTGTTGATCTAACAGCTTTATCACTAGATATTAAAACAAAATTATTAACATTATACTTAAGTGCTGTTTGTGCCAAAATAAATGTACCGAAGACATTATTTTTAACACTTTCACAAATATTTTCTTCAACTAAAGGGACATGTTTGTATGCTGCTGCATGATAAATAGTATCTATACTAAATATTTTAATCACTTCCTCAATTTTAGATTGATTTTGAATATTTAAAAGTAAAGGAATAATTTTTATACTTTGGTCTATTTTTTTTAAATCTTCACTTATTTTATAAAGAGCAAACTCATTTAATTCGATAAGAACTAATTTTTTTGGTTTTAATTTTATAATTTGACGAGATATTTCTGAACCAATAGAACCACCTGCACCTGTAACCATTACAACTTTTGTGGTAATATTTTTAGATAATAGCTTCAGATTTGGTATAACTTGATCTCTACTTAAAAGATCTTCAATACTTAAATCTTTAATATCTGATACTGACACCTTGTCATCAACAATATCTTGAATACTTGGTAAAGTTTTAACAGTTACTTTATATTTATTTAGTCCTTCAATGATTTGATTTCTTTTTTGACGAGTAATTGAGGGAAGGGCTAGCAAAACAAAGTCTATTTTTTTTGTATTAATTAATTTTCCTATTATTAAAGGATCATAAACTGTTTGACCTAATATTTTTTGACTATGAAATTGAAGGTTATCATCTAAAAAACCAACTACTTTCATTTCTAAGTTATTTTCTAGGCTAGTTAGCAATTGTCTTCCGGCACTGCCTGCACCATAAATTAATACATGAGTTTTATTTTTTGATTTTTTAAAATTTGTTAAAAATAATAATTTAATAAATATTCTTGAGGCTAAAATTGATAAAAATAATAAAATAGGCTGGATTATACCAATTGATCTTGGAATACCTTGGACACCATAAATTCCTATTATAGCAAAATACAATAACATATAAGCAAAAGTGGCTATAAAAACAGTAAATATTATTGATGAACCAGCAAAACGGAAAATTGTTTTATATAAACCCATTAACCAAAATATTGGAATTGCAAGTAATACAGAAATTATAACTGCTAACGTTGTTATATCGTTTATTTTAATAAATTGCTCTAATCTTAAATAAAATGCGAGCCAAGTACAAATAATACATAAACCTAAATCTATAATAATAGCTATTATCCTCTTAACGAAACGAGGAAGATTAATTAGATCTTCTGATAATTCTCTTAAAATTGTCATTGTTAATTTAATAATAAAGAACAATTTTAAAAAGACAATAACATTGAAATTTCATAATAATTATTAATTATATTAGTTATACTTTTTCTATTTTTTAAAATTCTAACTTTAAGATATAAGCTTTTTTATTAATCCTAATTTGATCAAAAAAAATTGATTAAAAAGGCATCCCCTTATCTATCCTAATTATTTGACCAGAAATATGTTTGGATTTATCTGAAGATAAAAAAAATAACAACTCAGCTATATCCTGTGGCAAGATATTACCTTTTAAACTCCCTCGCTCATTTAGCAAATCAATTGATTTTTTATCCATTAACATTCCCATTTCTGTTTGAACAAAGGCTGGAGCAACAGCATTAACTCTTATTTCAAATTTTCCAAGTTCTTTTGCCATAACCTTAGTAGCTTGAGACAAGGCTGCTTTACTTGAACCATAGGCTAAAGTTCCATCGTCAGCAATAATACTTGCTATTGATGATAAATTAATTATTGCTCCAGATCTTTTTTGAATCATTTTTTTTGAAATTAATTGAGAAAAAAGTATTTGTGAAAAAAAATTTATTTCAAAGATCTCTCTTAAATTTTGAATTTTTGTCATAGCAAATAAATTTCCATATGCAGTCCCAGCACAATTTATTAAAGAGTCTACTTTTTCAATTTTACTCAAAATAGTCTTTGCACATGATTTTACTGAGTCTTCTGAATTTAATTCAATATTGAAAATTTCACCATTATTCTTAATTAATGATTTCAATTTAGAAGAAACATTCCTGACACAAGCACAAACATACCAATTTTCATCTATAAATTTTTTTACAGTTGCAAAACCAATGCCTTTATTTGCTCCAGTAATAACTAATATTTTTTTTTTCATTTATCTTTTAATTTAAGATAATTATATCTTACATTATTATTTTATATTATTGAATTTTTAAAATAAGGAATATCTCTTCCAGTTAACGGTTTAACCACCAAAGATCTACTAAAATAAAATTTTAAAGAAAGCCCTAGTATAGAGTCAATATCTATGTTTTTTTTTTTTAAATTTTTTTTAACTTTTTTAAAGTCAGTATTTTTAAAAAAATTGTCATCAATTTTACTCAAATTTAAGTTGGGTAGTGTAGTGATAAATTTTTCTATGATTTTAGTCTTATCACTTTTTGAAAAACACGGGATTTTCAAATCTTCATCACCAGGTAAAAAATAATCAAGTAAAAATTCTATCCTCATTTTAGTTTTTCTATAATTTTATTAGTTAAATATAAGCTCACAGCTTGAATTGTATTTGCAGGATTTACACAAGATGATGAAGCAAATATACTTGAGTCAACAACGTATAACCCCTCTAGATTGTGTACCTTGCCAAGGCTATTAACAACTGATTTTTCTGGGTCATTACCCATACAAATTGTTCCATATAAATGCCATCCAGTATTTTTAATTGGTCCAAACCCTGTTGTTTTTTGAGCACCAGACATCTTCAAGACTTCTCTTGCTTTTGTTATTCCATAAGACATCATTTTTTTTGTATTGTCTGATAATTTGTAAAATATTTTTACTCCAGGAATACCAAATTTATCAGGATTATTAAAATCAAGGACTAATTTATTATTTAAGTTTGGCAAATCCTCACAAATGATTGTAATTCCAATATAATGTCCATAGTTTTTTAAAAATTGTTTATAAATCTCTTTTCCATATATAATTTTTTTTGATTTAAACAATCTATTTATAGTATTAATAGGGCCATCACCTCTTATAGCATGCATCATAAATCCTAATTTAAAATCAACATTTTCTGATTGTCTATAAAACTCCAAACTATAAAGCATATTTCCTTGTGGACCATTTTCTGAATGAATATTTTCAGCAAAATATCCTTCAGCATATCCATATGGATGCATCATTAAATTTTTTCCAATTAGATCAGATTTAAATATTAAATTTTTTTTTTGAATATCCAAAAATGAATTCAAAAGGATTCTAGGAGAACCAATAGCTCCAGCTGCAAGAATAACATTGTTGCAAAAAATTTTTTCTATTTTAAGTTTATGATTTACAATTTCTACACCTATAACTTTTTTATTATTAAGTAATATTTTTTTTACTGTAGTTTTTTTTAACAATTTAACTTTTTTTTTTAAACCATAACTAATATATGTATTTTTTGTTGTTGCTTTGGCGCCTGTTGGACAACCACTATTACAAGGACCAAGTGAATGGCATTTTAATCTTCCTTCTAAATCCATATTGGTATTAATAGCAGAATAGCTAGGCCACCAGTGCCAATTCATTTTTTTAAAACCTTCTGATAAAATTTTACCAGCAACTCCAAGTTTTACCTCTGGATTATAAATTTTATTTAATTCAGGATAAAATTTATCTCCTATTTTTCCTGCTAAACTTATCATCTTCTCGTTCATTTCATAAAAAGGCAGTAGTTCATCGTATTTAATAAGCCAATCATTACCTACTCCTTCTTTGCTAAAAATTTCTAAATCAGATCTTAAAAATCTTGGGAAATGTGCTGAATATAAAATTGATGATCCTCCAACAGCATTAAAATTACAAACTGCAATTGGACTTTTACTATCGTCAACAGGATAATCTCCTATATTATTTCTTTCTGCAGCAACATAATTGAACTGGCCTTCACTTTTTAGTTCCCAATCTATAGATGAAGTTGGGAGCTCAGATGATTCAAAATCTTCTCCTGCTTCAATTAATAAAACATTGAAACCTTTTTCTGATAATAACCATGCCGCAGGTGCGCCTGCTGCACCACTTCCTATAACTATAATGTCTGGTTTCATCTATTATTTTTTAGGAAGATAGCTTTCAAGAATATTTGGAATGGTAATAATCATTTCAGCTTCACAAGCAATTTCATTATCAACTTTACCAAATGCATGACCTTTACAAATTCCTCTATTCCAACTATCAACATAAGCCTCGATAATCAAACACTTGCCAGGTTTAATCTCTTTTTTAAACTTAACAGTATGTTGTAATGCATGAGTTATAGATCCTTCTAAGTCTTTTTGAGTTGTAATTGCAACTGTCAACATTTGTGCCATGGCTTCTAACTGTAATGCACCAGGCATATTTGGCCCTTCGGGAAAATGAATTGGAAAATACCACTCATTATTAGTAAGGTTTTTAAAACCTTTTGCATATTTTCCTGGTTCAACATCTGTTACATAATCAATCATCAAAAATGGATAACGATTTGGTTGAAATCTTTGTAATTCTTTAGAATCTAATTGAAAACCCACTATAGCAACTTATTTTTCATTAAATTTTTTATCTTCTCCAACTCTTTTAAAACCTTTGCTAAAAAAAACAACACTTATAGTCTTTATTAGTATTTTTACATCATTTACAAAGGATAATTGTTGGACATATCTTATATCATACTCAAATTTTTCTTCCCATGTTAAATTATTTCTTCCTTGAACCTGGGCTAAGCCTGTAATTCCTGGTTTTACTTTAAACCTTAAATTTTGTTTATAGGAGTAATGATTATCATACTCTATAAGCAGAGGTCTTGGTCCAATTAGACTCATATCACCTTTTATAACATTAATTAATTGTGGCAATTCATCCAAACTAAATTTTCTTAAGAAAATACCAAAATTTGTCAATCTATCTTCTTCTTTAAAACTTTCAGAGTCTGTATTCATAGTTCTAAATTTAAAAATTTTAAAATATTCTTTATTTTTACCAGATCTGGTTTGAATGAAAAAAATTGGCAGACCCATTTCAAAAAAGATTATCAGAGATATAAGTAGAATTATTGGAAATAGTGTAATCAATAATAATATTGAAAAAAATAAATCAAAAAATCTTTTAAAATATTTATACAATTTTTACCTTATATCTATTACTCTTGAAAGTCTGTTCAAAATATCAACTCCATCCCATAGAAAATCTATTTCAAGAGCCCTTCCCATAGGTACAACTCGGTCAACTTTTATTTTACTTGAAAACAATATTTTTTTTATTTCTAAAGGACTAAATCCTAAATATGTAAGTGTTTGTTCATCATCATTTATATTTTTAATTGCAGTTTCTAGATTATTAAAATTATTTTCAACAAATCTTCCATATCTACCAACAACTATATCATCTTTTTTCGTCGTGGTCCAAATATGCTCTGATGATTTTTCAACTTTTATATTAGATTTTTTTAGTTCAACTGTTTTCAATACATCTAAATATTTATCAATTTTAGCTACAATATTTAAATTATATTTCTTTATTTTTAAAACTTCATTAATAATTTTCCAAAATTTTTTTTTTGTTTTTAAAATTTCATTAAAACTACCTACCCAATATATTTGTCTGGGTGAAGAACAAGCATTATTGTCAACTAGGTACGTATCATTAAAAAACTTTAAAGATATTTTTTGAAGCTCACTTTTAGAAATATTTTTAAAAATTTTTGAGTTTATTATTAAACTTGAATTTCTATTGGGAAAATATAATTCACAGCATCTTGGTTTTTTTTCGAAATTCCGAAAATTTTTAATAGTACTATCCCCACCCCAAACTACTAATCCATCAGAATTACTAATAAACTCCTTTAAAAATAAATCATCTCTATCTGTTTGAATGAAAAAATTTGTTTTTCTTAAATCTTTAAATTTATTTTTCTTTGAAACCTTTTCAAAAATTGAAACTAAATATTGAATTTGTGGCCAATTTTCACTTGGCAGTCTAACTATATTGTGATTTCCTGATAACAAGCCAAATACGAAACTAAAAGCAAAGTTTATAGGTATATTAGATGGTGTCACATGAACAATAAGCCCCCATCCAAAACGATTATGAAAGCTTTTTCTGTCTCTTAAAGATTTTTCTATAGCTCCTTTCCTACAAAAAAAACCAAAAGTAATTATATCAGGGTGCAGTCTATTTAATCTATTCTTTAAAATTTCTTTGGATATTTCATTTAAAAAGTCTACAATTTTTTTATCACCGAATGGTCTTCTCTTTGATTCAAAAAAAGTGTTTTTAAGTTTGTTTATATTTTTTTTATCAATATTAATTAATTGCATCACTACATCCTCTAACCTCTGCTTTTTTGACACGTCCTAAAATTTTTAATACCTTTTTTTTAGAACCACATTTACAATGAGATAAGGGCAAAAACTTACCTATATCTTCACTAAGTATCGAATGTCCTGGATAACTTGTTTGAATATTAGAAAATAATTGAATTAATCCTTCTTGATTAGCTTTTAATGGGGCAAAATTTTCTAATGATCTAATTATAAAATCAGAGCCATCTGGAGCATGCAAATTTCCATTTTCACATTCTAAATATATTGAACCAGTTTGCTCTATCATACCGTAATAGTTGTGTATTTTTTTACATCCAAGAACTTCCTTTATTTTTTTTTTAAACTCACCTTTAGAGACTTTTTCATTTTCTAATTTTTTCCACCCTCCACCATGAATTAAAAAAGATTTTGAAAAATCAAAATTTAATTTTTTTAATTTAGAATTTTTTAAAAAAAACTTCCATATTACTGAAGTAAAACCAAAAATAAAAAAAGTTGTTCCTGAAACTTTTTTTAAAAAATCTATTAACTTTTCTTCATCAATTTTCATTTTGTCATCAAGGGCAAATGTTTTAAATTTTGAAAATATACCAAAACCATTAATTGCAGCTGTTCTTGCAGAAAAATTTGCACTATCTTTAATTGTTTTTTCTGAATCAATCACTAGCATTGGGAAACGAGATTTACCAAATCTTTTTGTAAAAACTTCAATTAATTTAATTTGTTGTGCTCTTGCATTTTCTTTATCTAAAAATATTTTTGATTTAATTCCACTGGTACCTGAAGACTGCATAACTTTAAAGACTTCATGGTTCTCAACACTTTTCAATTCGTGATTTTTGAAAGCTCTGACTGGTATCCAAGGAATCTCCTCTAAACTCTTAAATTTTTTTTTACCTGTAAAAATTGTATCTATATACCACTTGTATAGCTTACAATTTTTTTTATGATGATTAGTTAATTGACTTAATTCGTTTAATAACTTCATAAAAATTTTTTATTCATTCTTGCATAGTCTAATTTATTAGACGAATTTTTATAAATTGTACTGACATTTTTTATTTTTATTGCTCTAAATGGAAAATTTATATTATTTTTTAATTCTTTTTTTAGTTCATTTTGATTTTTAAATGAATTACCTAATAAAATTAATATTAAATCATCTTTTCCTATTACTGCTAAATCCTCAGTAATTTTTTTTAATTCAGACTCTATTTTATCTAAATTTACGGAAATTCCATAAATTTTAACAAATCTTTTTTTCCTTCCAGTTATAGTTATATACCCATCTTTGTCGATATATCCAACATCACCAGTCTTTAAGATACCTTTGTTTACATCGTTTAAAGTTAATTCATGTCTTGTGAATGCATATCCCATACAAACATTCTTACCTTCGTAAATTATTTCACCTAAACTTTTTTTATCATTATTATCAGTATAAACTTTTCCAATATCAATCGGGATTCCCACAGAACCAATTTTTTCTTTTGCTTTCTCTGGTGGAACAAATGATATTCTTGGTGAAGCTTCTGTGGCGCCATACATAGTGTAAAAATTTATATTTTTTGACTGAAAAAAATCAACAAAAAACTCTGTTAAATTTGGTTCGAGTCGACCACCAGCTTGATTAACACATTTTAAGTTTGATAAAATTTTTTTAGAAATATTTAATCTTTTTAGGGTTTGAAACATAAAGGGGACTCCAGATAAATCCGTTACCTTGTGAAATTCAACATCATTCCAAAAATTTCTTTCAATCCATGATGAATTACTGACTACAAACTTAGAGCGGCTTTCTAACGAGCAATTGAAAACTGACAAACCATATATATAATTGAATGGAAGTGATGATATTGATACTCTATAATTATCCATCATTAAATATTTCACAATTGATTTTGTTACATAAGTTATATTATCTTTGCTTATCCTTACACATTTTGTATCACCCATTGAACCAGATGTAGGCATTATTATGCATAATTTGTCATTTAGTTTGATTAAATTTTTTTTTTTTATTTTAAAAAAATTTTTTTTTCCAATTTTTTTGTAAAAATCATAGTTTTTAAATTTTTGATTATTTTTATGTATAAGATAATCAGGCTTATATTTTTCTAATAAGATGGATAATGATTTTATCGAAAGATTACTGTCTACTAAAAATGGGACAGAGTCTTTCCTAAGAGAACCAATATAACTTAATATTGTATCAATATCTCTATCTGCTTGAATTAGTATTAAGCTTCTACTTTCTACCTCTTTGAAATATCTATCAGACAGATCAAAAATTTGTTTGAATGAATATTTTTTTTTTTTGTCTATTACGAATGTCTCAGCATCCAATTTTGATGCACGACTTTTCCAAAACATCAAATATCTATACTATATTTTTTTAATGTTTCAATTCCTGTATAATAAGTTCCAAAGTCAATTATATCATCCATTTCTAATTGTATATCAAATTCTTCTTCAAGTGCAGCCATTAATGTCATATGACCTACACTATCCCATGCTTCAATACTTTGATATTTTAAATCTTTATTTAATTGATTATGAGCTATCTCAAAAACTTCCATAAAAATTTTATCATATTTATCTTTATTTGACATAAACATTAATTCTATTTAAAAACTCTTTTATCATTATTTCTTCTAGACACTCTAGATGGATTTCCTAAAGCTATCACTTCATCTGGTATATCTTTATAAACTACAGATCCCATTCCAACAATAGAGGAATTTCCAACTAATACTTTTTCTCTAATAATTGCTGCCATACCTATGTAACTTTTGCTCCCAACTATAGAAGCTCCACCCAAATTAACTTGTGAAGAAATTACAGCATGATCTAAAATAGAACAATTATGTCCGATTATTGCTTGTGTATTAATAGCTACATTCGAAGACACAGTTGCATCAGCTTGAATTGAGGCAAAAGGAGCAACAATTACACCATCACCTAAAGTTACTGATTTAGATATAAATGAATAACTTGAAACTATTGTCGCCAGTTTGAGACCTTTTTCTTTACATTTTGTAGCTAATTTTTCTCTGACCTCGGGTTCACCAGTAGCTATTGTTACTTTAGAGTTTTCAACACAATTATCTAAACTAATTACTTTATTATTAAATATTTCCTCTTTATCTAAATTATCATCTATAAAAATACATTGATGATTATTTATTTTTTTTAATTCAATTTCAGTTTTAAGTATATCCATTGTTTCATTGCCTAAACCTCCTGCACCATAAATATACCAGATTAAACTCATAAAAATTTTTTAATTGAAGCTTTAATACCTTCTGCATCAAGTTCAAGGTTTTTAATGATATAATTATAATTTCCAGTCTTTGGAAAATTATCTTTAAGTCCATATCTATAAATTTTACATTTTGTTATAATTTTTTGATCATTTATTAATTCTAAAATTGCTGAACCCAATCCACCTATAAGTGTATGCTCTTCAAAAATTAATAAATTTTCAGAATTATCTAATAATGATACAATAACATCTTTATCAATTGGTTTTATTGTATGCATATTTACTAAACCAATTTTTATACCAGATTTTTCTAGATCCTTTATTGCATTAAAAGCATGTCCTACGGTTATTCCATGTGATAAAACATTTATTTTAGTTATAGGTCTAATAATGTTAGCTTTTCCAATTTGATAATCATAATCTTTATCATAAACCACAGGCATGCCAGGTCCACCTGTTAATCTTAAATATATTGGCTTAGATAAATGTTCTACTGCAATCAAGCATTTATAAAGCTCAGCACAATCTGCTGGTGATATTATAGTTATTCCTGGTATTGCTCTCATTATAGCTATATCCTCAATACCAAAATGCGAATTGCCTAAGAAACCTAAGGCAAAACCACTTGCCAAAGCTACTAGTTTAACAGGCTCTTGCATGTAACCCATATTCATTCTAACTTGCTCACTCGCCCTTAAAGAAGCAAAAGGTGCAAAGGTTGAGGAAAAAACACAAAAATTCTGTCTGGCTAAACCAGAAGAAATACCAATTAAATTTTGTTCTGCAATACCAACATTAAAAAATTGATTTGGCAATTCTTTGGAGAATGTTCTCAGACCAGATGATCTTCCTAAATCAGATGATAGTGCAATTAATTTTTTATTTTTTTTGGCCATATCAAATAAGATCTGACCATAAATAGCTCTCGGTCCCAACTTAGACCATAATTTTACAATTTTATTATCTATTTTGATCAAAATTTTCCCATTCATTTATTATTTCTTCATAAATTTTTTGAGTAATTCGATTATGATGCCATTCATTATTATTTTCCATAAAGCTTACACCTTTACCTTTGACTGTTCGTAATAAAATTACAGATGGTTTTATATTTTTTTTTTTAGATTTAATTAGTGCGTTCAAAATTTCATCATGGTTATGACCGTCAACTATAGTTGTATTCCATCCAAACGAATTCCAAATTTTTTCAAAATTTTCTATAGTTTCAAAAAAGGAATTTTCTCCATCATTTCTAAAAAAATTAACATCAACTATTGCAGTTAAGTTGGTTACTTTAAACTCTGCAGCAGAAGCTGCAGACTCCCAAACTGCACCTTCGTTGCATTCACCATCACCCATTAACACATAAACATGTCGATGGTTTTCTTTTTCATATCGCATACCCAAAGCTTGACCTAAAGCAAATGATAAACCTTGCCCCAAACTACCATTAGAACTCTCCATACCTAATTCAATATTTTTAACTGGATGTGCAATTAGATCACTTCCATTCTTTTGAAATGTATTGAAAATTTTGTCTGAAATTAATCCAAAATGATTTAAAGTTGCAAAATATCCTAATACACAATGTCCTTTACTTAAAATAAAAATATCTCTCTTTGGATCAGAGAGATTCTGTGAATTTACATTAATTACTGATCCGTAGAGTACACTCATAAAGTCAACCATACTTAATGCACCTCCAATATGGCAACTTTCACCACAATTAAACGCTGCATGAATAATTTTTTTTTTAATTTCTAATGAATAATATTTAAAGTCTTGATTGTGCATTTATATTTTTATAACTATCCTATTACTAATATCTCAATTTATAATTTAATATGTAAAAATAATAATCATTAGAAATTTTTTATTATTTTTTTAATTAATAAAATCTCTTTTTTAATAGATACTAAAGATTTATTTGGGTTAATATAAAAAATAATACTTGTTTCACCTAATTTTTTTGCATTAATCAATCGATTTTTTTCATTAAATTTTAATTTTTTAAAAATTTTTTCTCTATAAATTTCTGGACAAGGACCGACACCACATTTTATACCATTGTTAATTAATCTTTTAAGTATTTTAGATCTTTTTATTAAATTTGTTTTTTTAAAAAATAAATTTAGTCTATAAAATGCATGAACGCAGTAATTACATTTTATTTTAAATTTTTTTATTTCACATGAATCACATTGGAAATTAGGAGTTTTAAAAATTTTTTTATCAAAAAAATCTTTGAGACCTAAAAGGTATAAATCTACAATTTTATTTCTTTTTGTTATTTGTTTGTCTAATTTTTCTAATTGTATTCTTCCTAGTGCGGCTTGCATTTCTGTCATACGATAATTGGATCCTAAATTGTCATGAATCCAATTAAATTGGCCAAAATTTTTTTTTTTATTCTTTTTAAAAATTTTTTTAAAATTTTTTCCATGATCTTTTTGTTCCCAACATTTTCTCCATATTTTTTTATTATTAGTTGAGATCATTCCACCCTCTCCACCAGTCGAAATAATTTTATCTTGACAAAATGACCAGGTTGAAATGTCGCCGAAGGATCCTACTGGTTTATTTTTATATTTTGCTCCATGAGCTTGAGAGCAATCTTCTATTAAAAAAATTTTATTTAATTTTGCAAATTTTATAATTGGATCTAAATCACATGATAATCCATTTAAATGAACCAAAATTATTGCTTTAACTTTATTGTTATATACTGAAATTATATTATTAATATTCACGTTTCCATTCTCATCAACATCTGAGAAAACGGGCTTCAAACCTAAATTAAGAGTACAACTTGCAGAAATTATAAATGATCTAGAAGTTACTATAATTTTGTCATCTTTTTTTAAATTAAGGGATTTCAATGCAATTTCCAGTGCTACACTCCCATTTGAAACAGCTATTGAGTATTTAGTATTATTGTATTTAGAAAATTCTTTTTCAAATTTTATACAGTGATCACCAGTCCAATAGTTAGTTTTATTATTTTTTAAAACTTTAGAAACTAAATTAATTTGTTTTGAACAATACATAAAATTAAATTTTAATAATAAATACCTGGCGCAATTTTCTCTATCATATCTTCTTTTTTATTTTTTGTTAAATTTATCACTTCTGCAAATTGTTTTGATAATTTATTTTGATCAAAAAATTTTGTCGCTAATTTTAAAGAATTATTTCCAGTTATTTTTAACCATTTTTTGTTTAGCATAAAATAATTTAATTTTTCTGCAGCTATATGAGGGGGCATACCATATACACATATTCCACATTTGTGGTGAGATATTAAATCTTTCATCCATCCACCATGATTTAATAATATTGGTTTTCCTGCTGCCAGGGTATCAAAGAATTTATTTGCTGAATTAGCCCATGTTTCTCTAACATTTATGACAAAATTTGCACACATTGTTGCTGACATAAAGTATTCCTTAATTATTTTTCTGGAGAAAGATTTTTCAAAAAATAAGTTTTTTTCAAATAAATTGTGTTTTTTAGCGCTTATAATTAAACTTTCTTTTTCTTTGCCCTCTCCAATTAATAAAATTTTAATTTTAGAGTTAATTTTTTTTAAGGATTTAGCTAAATTGATTACATACTCTAAATTATTTACTTTTCCAAAACTACCAGCATAGAGCAATAAAGGATCCTGCATTAGCCATTGATGATTTTTACGAAAATTCAACTCAATTTTTTTATTATATTTAAAATCATTTAAATTACTTAAATTTGGAATAACTGCTATAATTTTAGGATTAATTTTTTTTGAAACTATGCCTTTTTTCATATCAGGGGACAAGGTGATTATTGATGAGGCATTATCATAGGCCCAATTTTCTAATTTATTTGCAACGTAACGTAATAAAGGATTTTTTAAGATTTTCAGAGCAATTGGAATTTGAGGCCAAAGGTCTCTTACTTCAAAAATCATTGGAACTTTATGTTTCCTAGATGCATAAACAGCGGGTATAGCAATAGTCAAGGGAGTACTTGTTGCAAATATTATATCTGTCTTTATATTTGATGCTTTTTGAGCACTAAAATAAGCAAATCTCACAAATGATTTTAATCTTTGAAAAAAAGTCATATGATTTGAATAATAATTATGAAGCCAATGAACTTTGATTCCATCCTCATAAGTTAAATGCCACTTGATTTTTTTATGATTTATATTTTTATACTTCTTAATATTTTTTTCTCTATATGATGTAATTACATTAACTTTGTGTCCAATTTTAACTAAATATTTTGCAAACTCATAAGTTCTGAGTCCGCCTGACATACTTGGATTATTATAATACTGATGAAGAAAAGTAATATTCATAAAAAAATTAGAATTTTTACCATATATTAAATATATTTCTATTGTAATAGAAAATATTCAAATCATGTTAACTAATAATTTTTTTTTAAATTATCAATTTGAATGAGACAGGCTAATGCAATAAACCAAACTCCTTGCAACAATAGACCTTGTGCACTGTTAATCATCGCATAAATCACAAAAGGAAATAAATAAGAATACAAGGTGTTTCTAAATTTTAAAATTATCATAAAACTAAAAAATAAAATAGAAAAAATTCCCGGTATGCCAAAAGATAAAAAGAAATGATGTAATAAACTAAATGAGTTAACGCCTTCATCGCTAAAAACAAACTGGTTCAATCCATAACCGGTTAATAAAATATCTTCATTTTTAAGAATTAAAAATATTTCATAAAGATCCCTAGTTCTTGCATTTATTGATGTTAATGAATCTTTTATAGATACTTCGCCACCATATATAGGTAATGATTTAAATAGACCAACTAAACGATTTAGTAAAATTTCATTTTCTCCAATAAATAACAAGTATGCAATAAATAGAAAAGCAATGATTGATATATATAATATGTTTTTTTTATTAATAGAATATAATGTAGAGCATAAAACCACTATAAAATTAATTACACTATAAGATAATACTACAACAATAAGTGCCACCAAAAAAACAAACAAATTATTATTTCTAAGAGCGTAGATAGTTAAAATTCCACAAAATGGTGCTAATGCACTAGGCTCACTAAAAAAAAATTTCAGTCTATAAACATTGTTATAATCAATTAAACTTATAAATTTTGGAAAAACTAAAAAAATAATCAAACCAAAAATAAATGTAATCAATGTAGTGATTAATAAACATTCAAAAAAAAAAATTAAATTATCTTTTGATAAGAAACCAATAGAAAAAAATAATATACAAAAAAAATAATATCTAAAAAATTTAACTATGTTAATTTCATTAATATTTGAAAAAAATAGAAGATGTATAATAATTAATATAAAAGAAATAATTAAATAAAAAAAAAATCGATTATCAATTTTAAAAAAAAATATCCTAATTAAATTAAAAAAAGTAAATAAAAAAATTGTATAATTTTGCACATGAATATATCCATATCTATGATGAAATACATAAAAAAACATCATTAATATTAATGATACTATCGATAAAAAATTAATTAAAATTTCCGCTTTTTTATAATTATAATTGAATATATTCATTAGAAAATTTTAAATGAATATTTTTCCTTGATTAGGATTATCATTTTTATCTCCGAATATAAACATATATTGACTTTAAAACTCCAACAATAAAAAAAGTTAACTTAGAATACGCAGGAGCTATTTTTAGACTTAAATAAAATTTATTAATAACATTTGAACTAGATCTAATACCAAATAATGTAGGTAAAAAACTTTTTTTTTTTAAATTTTTTTCATTTTGAAGATAAACAACACTGTTAAGAGATAGAAGTGATTTATAATTTTTTTTTTTTATTCTCATGGAAAACTCATCATCGGAACCATAATGGGGAAAATTTTTTAAATCATAATTTCCAACTATAGAAAAAATCTCAATAGGATGCAAAAGACATCGTCCTGTTAGAAAGTCAACATCAACGTAATCTCCATCTTGCTTTGATAATTTAAAATGATCTTGACCTTGAAAAACATGATCTGTAACGTTAAAAAACCAACTTTTTACAATAGTTCCTGATTTAATTATTGTCTTTTTATCCTCTTTATTCAGTGCTAATGCCCCAACTATAGCTCTTCGATCAAATTTTTCTGATATAGAAATTAACTTTTTTATTGTATTTTTTTCAACGACCACATCATTATTTACAAGCAACAACCAATCATTTGGTTTTGATTTTTCTAAAACGTGTTTTACCCCATGGTATATTGCCCCTGTCCAAAAATATGAACCGCTACCAGACAAAATTGTTACATCCGGAAAATGTTTTTTTAGATAATTTTGTGTACCATCTTGAGACAAATCATCAATTACAATAATATTTAATAATTCTGAAATTGATTGTTTTTTAAGTGAGTCAATACATTCTATTGTAAATTTAAGTCTATTATAAGTAGGAATTAAAATATGTATCATGAATTAGAAACTATCAAATATTAATTACTTCCAACATTTTAACTTATAATTAAAATCGTCGATAATATTTTGTAATATTTTTTTTCTATTAATCATATTGTTATTGTTAACAAAATTTTTTTTACCATCTTCAATTATTTTAGACCTAAAATTTTGATCTTCTAATAAATTTTTTAAATGTAAAGCCATAGTGCTACAGTCTTGCAAATCTATTAGCAATGCACCAGAACCAACTTGATCTCGTAAACCAATTTTGTCAGGATAAAGAACAGGTGTGCCAAAGTAAAAAGCTTCTAGCGGCGGGATATTTGTGGGCCCAAAGTAGGTTGGCATTACAAGTGCAAGTGATTGACGGTACAATTCTGGCATCTCATCATTTGGAACAAACCCTGGGAATCTTACTCTATCACCTAGTTTATAAGTTTCTACTTTTTTTCTAATAAAATTTAAGTTTCCCTTATCTTCTCCAACTAATATTGCACTAATAATTAATCCAAATTTTTCCTCTAAATATTTTAAACCCTCAAGTAAATATATGTGATTTTTATGAGACCAGAATTGAGCTGGGTAAAAAATGTAATCTGAATTCAGATTATATTTTTTTTTAATATCTATACTTAAATTTTTTCTATAATTATTTTCTAATTTAATAAAATTTGCGGCCTCAAAAGGGAAAACATAAACTCTATCTGCATCAACACAATATCTCTTTATCAAATTACTTTTAGTCAATTCTGAGTCTACTAGTACTGCAACTGCTTTTGGTAAAATTGATCTATAGTTTCTTTCTCTTCTCTCGAATTCTCGGTTATATCTTACTTCTGGAAATTCCAATTCGTCCTGGTGACACAAGTCCCAAACAGTTGTTATATAATTTAGTTTTTCACAATCAATAGGCCAACTTGTAGGTGATAGAAAAAAAATCAAATCAATTTCTTTATCTATAAAAAATTTTTCTCTGGGATTATTTTTTTCTAAGTATCTTAAAAATTTAAGAAAATATCCATTTTTTATTTTTCTATACAAATAAACTTTAAGCTTGGATAAAAAAGAAAATTTAATCAAATTAGAAAAAATTCCTAATTCTTTAAATATTTCAATGTTTTCTTTGTGTGTTGTAAAAAAAATTACCTCAATATGATTTGAAGATAATTTTTTTGCTATTAAAGCAGCATTTATTGACTGTTGATATCCACCTCCAGAAAAAAGTATCTGGTCTAAAACCACAGCTAGTTTAATTTTTTTCATTAATTTAATTTTTTTATTACTTTTTTTAAACTATAAACTACTTTATCAATTTGAGAGTCAGTTAATGCTAAACCACTTGGTAAATAAAATCCTAATTTAGAAATTTTTTCAGCAACTGGAAAACTATCTTTTTTAATTATCTTCAATTTTTTAATTACAGGTTGCTGATGAAGTGGAAAAAAAAATGGTCTACATCCAATTCCTAATTTATTTAATTTATTAATTATAAAATTAGCACTAAAACCACAATGTTCTGATAAAACTACTCCATAAACCCAATAAATATTTTCTGAATAATTAGTTGATGAAAGTGGTAATTGCAAATCCTCTTTTGAGGTTAGTAATAAATTATTATAATAATTTCCTATCCAACGTTTTTTTTGTATAAATTTATTAAGCTGCTCTAGTTGCGCCAACCCTAATGCTGCTTGAATATTTGACATTCTTAGATTCCATCCAAAATGCTCGTGTTTAAATCTTCTTTTTTTTTGAAAATACAAGTTTCTTAAATACCTACATTTATTTGCTAGCTCTTTATTGTCTGTAAGTATCATACCTCCCTCACCTGTAGTGATATGTTTATTTGGGTAAAAACTTACTGTAGAAATGTCCCCAAATGAGCCACACTTACGTTTTTTATAAGTTTGTCCAATTACTTCGGCTGCATCCTCAATTAATTTTATTTTATATTTTTTACAAATTTTAATTACCGGGTCTAAATCGACAGGTAAACCATATATATGAACAATCATTATTGCTTTAGTTCGAGAAGTAATTTTTTCCTCTATTTGAGTTATGTCTATATTCCAGGTTAATGGATCCGCATCAACAAAAACTGGAATGGCCCCCATCCTTATAATTTGCAAAACACAAGAAATTATTGTGAAAGTTGGCAATATAACTTCATCCCCTTTTTTAATCCCAATAGACGCTACTGCCGCATCAATTGCAGCAGTTCCATTACAAACTGCAATGCCATACTTTCTATTGTGTTTTAAAGCAAATTTTTTTTCAAAAAGTTCTACAAATGGTCCGTCAGATGAGACCCAGCCACTATCTATACATTCTAAAAGGTACTTTTTTTCATTTCCTAGAAATAATGGTTCATTTACAGGTATAAAATTTTTCATTTTAAATTTTTTTAAAGATTGAATAAATACTCCAGGTTTTTTCACTTGGCTTTTGATTGGTCAAAAACTCTCCAGCTTTAATAAATTTAAATCCACTCATTTCAGCTATAAATTTAATTTCAGGTAAAGAAAAGTGTCTCATTGAATGTACTTCTTCAAAAGTTTCTAAAGATTTAGAAAATAAATTTCGAATAAAAAACTTAAATTTTACATTAACAATATTTTTATTATAGAAAGAATTTGGTTCTGCAATTCTATCAATTTTAATTTTATTATTTTCAAATGATTTAACTTTGATAGATGGTTTTTGATTAATAACAGCTGGACTATACCAAAAGTCACAAATAAACACTCCACCATTTTTCAAATGTTCACCTGCATTTTTAAATAAGGCATTAATTGAGCTATTACTAGTTTGATAACTAACAACATGAAATAGTGAAATTACTGAGTCAAATTTACGTTTAATTTTTATCTTAGTTATATCACCTTTTTCTAGATAAAAATTTTTATGCTTATGGGAATTTAGTATCATTTCTTCACTTATTTCTACCCCATGAACCGTGTAGCCTTTTTTCGCAAGTAGACAACCATGTTTTCCAGTACCAGAACCAAATTCTAAAATTTTTGGATTTTTTTTATAATTTTTTTTTAGTAACTTAATTAAGAATTCAACTTCTTTATGATAATTTTTTTTGTGATTTATTAAATCATAATACTTACCATAACTAAGGAATGAATTTTTTGTCATATTAATTTATATAAACTATCTTAAATAATATAAATTTATAACATTTTTTTATCTAATTCACCTGAATAAGGACCCTGTTTTACCTCAATCATTTCAGAGGCCTCTAACATCTCAAAACCATGTCCACCATGAGCTAAAAGAATTACATCACCAGTAACAATAATTTTACTCTCTAAAAAAATTTTTTCTTGATTAAAAAAATTTACTTTTACTTTTCCGGATTTAACCAGAAGCACCTCCTGAGTATAACTGACTTCCCTTTTAACTTGGTTGTGAATATGTGGCTGAATACAGTAACCTTTTGGATGATTCATATAACCAAGTTGTTGTGAAAAATCATTAGGTGTAAAAAACTTTATTCCAGAGGATGAATAATTTCTTCTAATTATAATTGACAATAATTTTCCTTCATGTTCGATTTTTTCTATATAATTCATATAAATAATACTAGCACTATTAAAATATATTTGAAGTATTTAATATCTTGATAGCTTGTAATAAAAGAAAATTTACTTAATATTAAATTAAAATTTAATTACTTATTTTCAAAAATTTTTTTTTACTAATTTTTTTAAAACGATCAGTTAACGAAAACTTATCTAAATTAAAAATATTTTTGTTTGGAAAATACTCTAAATGATAAAAAGACGTAAATAAATCAAAAAGAAACTTTGACACATTCAAGTTAGGATATTTTTGTAAAACAATATTTCCCTTAATCTTATTGTTATGTAATAAAAATAATTTATTATTTTCATCACTAAAGAATTCTTTAATATAAGTATTATCCATTCCAATAACTCCCGTGGAATTATAACCTAAGTATAAAGCCCATGCTAAAGCTTTATATAAAGTCATTGAAACATAACCTCTTGGAAATAATGGATTGATATTTTTAAAAAATGAAATTTCAGTGTCTGAAAAACAATATAATTGGTTTTTTAATCCTAAGTTTTCTAAAAATCTTACTTTTTTATAAGGTAAAACAATTTTTATAGATGGATTCATTTTAAAATATTTTATTAAATGTTTTAAATAAGAATTATTAAAATGACCTGGGTCACTCAAAAAATACCATGTAGGGACATGTTTTGATAAGATCTTGTCCTTATAGAAGTTATTTAAACAAAAAGTATGTCCTCCATTTTTAATAAAGTCATTAAGCTCTTTAGGCTTCAAAAAGCCTTGGGAAGGACCATTTCCTATAATTAGGGCTTTTTTATTGTTGTAAAAATTTTTTAATTCAAAAGTTTTTTTAATATACTTAAAGCCGACAAATAATTCAATTAAATATCTCATAATATTAACTGAAAAATCTTTAATATACTGTTTCATCAAATTAAATACATTGCAATTGAGATTTTTCATTTGGCGATGAATTACAGTAGGCTTTAATTGATTTTTTAACTTAAATACTTTTTTATTTTTTATTAAATATTTTTTACTAATTTTATTCATTAATGATTTTATTTTTTTTAATAGTTCTGTATCCTCTATATTCCCTTAAGTAAAAATTGGTTATATCTTTATCAGGTGGAGTAATAAGTTTGACATCTTTATTTTTAAAACTCAATAACATTGTAGTATAATAACCCAAAAACTCACAATTTAAATTCGCAATTATTAACTCACCTGGAATTGTTATATATTTTTCAGGTATGTAAAAATAATCAAATTGTTCAAAAATAATCTCACAATTATTATAAAATGTTGGATGTTCTTTAATTAGAAGCTTTTTACCTTTAATTTCTTTTTTAAAACTTAAAAACCAATTTTTATATATTGTTTTATCAAGATTTTCGATCACTGGATGAAATACAATTTTTTGATAATCATTTAAACCATTTAAATCCGGATATTTCTTCATAAAATATGAAGCACACTTAGAAATATTCAAATAAAATAATTTATTTGAAAGAATAGTATAATTTTTAGATTTTAATTTTTTTATATATAATTCTATATCTTTATCTTTGTCTGGAATAAGAAACTTTTTTATTACTTTATATCTTCCTATAAACAAAGTTTTAAAAATATTTGAAAAAAAAGAATATATTAAACTAAAAATTGATTTTTTAGCAAATGGCGTAAGACAAGATGTGCCCTCAGGGAATATATAAAGCTTTTGACCTCTTAAGCTTGGAAGAAGATATCTTATTAAGTTTCCTGTTACCATATCACCATCCTTTAATTTAATATTCTCTTTATTTTGAAAGACTATTTCCTTATTAAAAAAATTTGCAATTTCGATAATATATTTTTTTTCTAGAATAAGTTGCTCCTCTAGACTTATCTTTCTTTGTGAATTTTTTTTATTTTCGGTTGCTTTTATTTTTTTTAATCTACTTTCTAAATTTACATAATTTATTTTAGAAAATTTAGAGCTTAAATCAGAAGCACAAAAATACAAAACTGTCGTTATACCAGTACAATAAAAAGATTGCATAATATTTAGGCTTTAAATTCTTTACCTATAAATAAAAGACTATCACCATATTGATCAAAACAACTTTTAAATTCTAGTGGTTCAGTATTATCAGCTTTAACTTTATTGTAACATTCTAAGAATAATATTTGTTTATAGGATTGCTCAAAATATTTAATTGTAAAATAATAAGTATGAGGAATATCTATCCTATTCTCATTTGGTCCACAGTTTGGGTGTAATGCATTTGGTACTTCCCATAAAAAAATGGTTTCTTGTTTTGACAATTTTTTAATTCTTTTATTGAATAAATCTAAATCATGAACATGTTCCATCGAGTGACTTCCGTATATTAAGTCAAATTCTTCATCTGGTACGTCATTAATTGATGAAAATGATTTCCAATTTTTATTAAATATTTTAGTCATTTGAGATGGCTCAACATTAACAACATTATGACCCAATAAATTGAATATTATTGATATTCCACCATGACCTGATCCAAAATTTAAAATTTTTTTTTTTTTTTCGTTAAATTTCGCCTCTACGTCAAGCAAAGTTTGAAAATGTCTTATGTCTCTTGTCTCAACACCGTATTTTTTTGATTGTATGCTATCCCAATAACTAAATTTATAATATTCATTTAACTCTCTCTCCAATGGCATGGGGTGAATGTAATAATAACCAGATTGACTATATTTAATTTTCCTTCCTGAAAATATTTTTCTTGCTTTTAAGATATTAGAAATTTTTTTTTTGGAATGAAAAGTTACACTCATTCCAATTCTAGATAATGCACTTTTAAAAATTTGTTTAATAGTCGATTTTAAACCTCTATTTTTAAAGAAATAATATATTTTTATAATCACGGTGAATTTTATTTAATATATTTTTTAATACTTGATCAATATATATTAACTATTACATTAATTAAATTATTTAATAAATGAATATTCCTGAAATTGTTACCAATATCAAAAAATCAAATTTATTAAAATTATTTATCACTAGTTTTGTTTTTTTTTTCGTTTTTTATATAGTTATTTTAATTAGAGGTGAAGGGTGGGATGGTGACTCAGTAGTTAATATTGCTCAATTTTATAAATTAATTTTTATTGATTTATATGGTACGTTAGATGGTGGTACCCACCCAAAATTTCTAACAATTTTACTTTTTGGAACATTTCATTATTTATTTGAAAGCTATTCTATTCATTGGGTGGTTATTTTAATATCAAGTTTTGCTTTTGCAAAAGTAGTTTTATTGAATAAAAATTATGGTGGTAGTTTTTTATGGTTTTGGCTCCCGTTTATATCTCCAACTTTAGTTTTATCTATCATTTCTGCTGACAATCCAAGTATGGCTATTGCGTTTTATATTTTGGCTATGGTTTATACATTTGAAAAAAAAATAGTCATTAGTTTTATTTGCTTATTATTGGCAGAACTTAGTCGACCAGGCTACTCGGTATTAATGGTTTTATCATTATTATTTTTAATGTTTAATAATACACTATGTATTAAAAAAGATTTAAGAAAAATTTTTTTGTTATTTGTGTTAATAATTTTTGGATTTGTTCACACTTTATACTCATATAAATTAGCTTACCCGTCTTTAGAATATTCATTAAACATGGTTGATACAGATAATTCTATTTTTTTAGAAAACAAATTTTTTACATTAACTACTTTTTTGAATGGAATTATAGTTGCCTTTTTCTCTCACAACATAATGCCATTCCCTATCTCCATATTTGCTATTATCTGTTTGATTTTATGTTTTAGAAACCTAAGACATATTTCTACAATATTTTTTTTGCTACCTTCTATTTATGTTCCAACTTTTTTTGCTGCTATTACTAAGGGATTAATGGGTGCAAAATATTATGAAATTTTTTTTTTTAATGAGATATATGCATCGAGTCCACATTATTACTTAACTTTGCTTCCAATACTTTTATTTTCAATTTCAATTCTTTTTAATAAAATTGCTGAAACAGACATTCTTCCCAAAATTTTTAGTAATTTTTTAAATAGTTTTAGTTCTGTTAGATTTTCAATTATCTTGGCATTTTGTTTAGCTTTAGGAAATGGAATACTTTTACAAAAAACTTATGAGGTCAATCCACCTCAAACAAACATAAATCCATCAAAATATTCTCATAAAATGCTTTCTGACAGAGATGCCATTAAAAATTTTAAAAATCTATATGAGTTAAAAAAGGATAAGTTAAATATTTTAACAACAGCTGATACTATACCTATTTTGATTGATAATGCGCAATATATTAAAAAATTAACTCAAGCTTCATTTGGAACTGATGATGGTATCTTTCGTGCAGATATTTTATTAAGTATTAAAAATCAATATAAAGTTCCAAATAGTTTTGATGTTTTGTATACTACAGTAGAATATTTGAACTATTTTCAATTACCTGAAAACTCAAAAATAATTTATTTGAAATTAAATAGAGTTTTCATAATTTTGTAATAAATATTAAAGTTAAATTAGACTATTTTAAATTAGCAATTTTAGAAAAGTTTTTATTGTTTAAAAGATCTTCATATTTTCCTTGTGCAATTAATTTGCCTTGATCTAATAAAAAAATAATATCACAGTTTTTTACAGTATTTAATCGATGAGCAACTATTATTATTGTTTTTTTATTTTGTAAATTCAATATCCCATCCATAACTATTTTTTCAGTTAAATTATCTAGAGAACTTGTGGCTTCATCTAAAATTAATAACTTTGGATCATAATAAAGTGCTCTTGCAATTCCAATTCTTTGAATTTGCCCCCCCGAAAGTCTCACACCTCTCTCACCAACTACTGTATTATACCCATCTGACAAGTCATTAATTATAAAATCATGCAAATTTACAGCTTTTGCAACTTTTTCAACTAATTTATGATCAATATTTATCTCATGTTGACCATACGCTATATTGTTTAAAATACTATCATCAACTAAATAAATTTGTTGTGGTACGTAACCAATATTTTTTTGCCATGAAATTTTATTTTCACTATCAATTATAGTTTTATCTATACTCAGTGATCCCTTATTTGGAACTAACAATCCTAAAATAATATCAATCAATGTTGTCTTTCCACATCCAGTAGAACCAACAATTCCAACTTTAAATTGAGAAGGAATTACCATATTCAATCCCTTTAATGTTTCTTGATTAGAATTAGGATAACTAAACATAATGTTTATAAGTTTTATTGAATCATTAAATGTTATGATTGACTCATTCTTTTTTTGTTTTTTTAATTTAAAATTACTAATGTCTTTATGTAATAAATCTAAACTATCTTTTGAAAAACGAATGTTACTAATTGAGTGATATATTTGTTGAAGAGCAGGCATAAGTCGATAACCAGCTAAAGCATAGAGCCCAATTATAGGAACAATATTAGTAAAACTTTTTCCACTTTTTAATAATATGAGCAATAAAATTATTATGCCCGTAAAAGCTACAGCTTCTATCAAGAATCTTGGGAAATCTGCAGTTGTTTTTGATAGTACTTGAGTTTCTGAATACCTTTTTGCAGATTTAGAAAAACGATTAATGTAAAAGTCTTCTAAACTTCTAAATTTAATTTCTTTAATCGCATTAAACATCTCATTAATTAAAAAAAATCTTTCTTTGTTAGATTGCAAACGATCAGTGCCAATTTTATAGCTTAAATTTTTCATTAAAAATAATATCATTGTGTATGTTAATATTAAAATAGAGCCAATTGTTATCGCCAAAAAAAAATCAAGAACAAGCAAAAAGACCAGTAAAGTAATTGCTAAACTAGATTGTGCAAAAAAAATTAAAATCATTACAATACTTTGATTAACTACCACGCTAACTTCTGATAATATTTTTTTTCCTAATTCTGAGCTATTTTGATTTAAAAACCATGAATATGGTTGATACAGATATGCTGTGATTAGACGTTTGCTAAGACTATACTCTCGTATTTGTGCAAATCGAATTTGAACATATATAGATAATAATCTTAAAGAAAGAGATAAGATGATAAAAAAAAAAAATAATAACCCAAAAAGAAAAATAAATTGATTTTGGTTTTCAATTCCAAGAATTGCAGAGAATTGATAAATTGAATTAATATATTTATTGGTCTCGATTATTTCAGGATTTGATAAAAGTGCTAAAAAAGGAAAAATTGATGCAATTCCAATTGTATCTATAAAAGCAACAATTAAAATTAACAATAATACCAAGAAGCATTGTTTTCGCTCAGATGGTGTTAATAATTCAAATATTTTTTTAACAATATCCATTTTTTTTTTTATAATCTTGAAAAATTTTTTTTAAGCCTTGGTCTAAACTGATTTTTGGTTTCCAACCAAGTTTTCTTATACGAGAACTGTCTAACAATTTTTTTTTTACTCCATCAGGCCTAGTTTTATCAAATTCAATAATCCCTTTATAACCAACAATTTCTTTTATATTTTCTGCTAATTTTTTAATTGTTAAATCATACCCTGAACCAACATTAATGTGGCTACACATAGAGCTTGCAACCTCATAATATTTTTCTCTCTTTATATTCATTAAAAGATAACAAGCTCTCGCCAAATCATCTACATGTAAAAATTCTCTTTTTGGTTTACCTGATCCCCAAACAGCTATTGTTGGACTTTTATTAATTTTTGCCTCATAAAACTTTCGAATTAGAGCTGGTATTACATGACTATTCTGCAAATTATAGTTATCATTTATTCCATATAAATTTGATGGCATAACTGATCTATAATCAATACCAAATTTTTTGCTGTATTGACGGTTGTAACTCTCACATAGTTTAATTCCAGCAATTTTAGCTATTGAGTATGGTTCATTTGTAGATTCTAGTGATCCAGTCAAAAGTTTTTCTTCATTAATCGGTTTAGATTGAAATTTTGGATAAATACAACTCGATCCTAAAAATAATATTTTTTTTATGCCGATTAAAAAAGATTGATGAATAATATTTGCTTCAATCATTATATTTTTATAAATAAAATCAGCAGGATAAATACTATTTGCATAAATACCCCCAGCCTTTGCGGCAGCAATATATATTTCATCTGGCTTTTCTTTTTTCAAAAACTTCTTTACTTTATTTTGATTAGTTAAATTAAGTTTTTTACTTTCAGCAGTAATTATTTTAACATTTTTTTTTTTTAGAAGTCTTACTATTGCAGAACCAACTAGTCCATTATGTCCAGCTACATAAATTTTTTTTTTCATTTGTTTAAATTTTTAAAAAATAAATTATTTTATTTCATGGTACTTTGCTTTACATTAAACAAATCTCTTTGGACCATCTCTTTTACTAATTCTGGGAATGAAATTTTAGGCTTCCATCCTAATTTTATTTTTGCTTTTTGAGAGTCTCCTAATAGATTATCAACTTCTGTGGGCCTAAAATATCTTGAGTCTATTTTGATTATAATTTTTCCATCTAAATATCCACATTCATTTATACCTTCTCCCTTCCACTCTATATCCATGCCCAATTCCTTTGCAGCTAAATTAACAAACTCTCTGACTGAATGCTGTTTCCCTGTGGCTATTACAAAATCTTCTGGTGTTTTTTGCTGTAACATAAGCCATTGTGCTTCAACATAATCTTTTGCATGCCCCCAATCACGTAAAGCATTTAAATTTCCAAGATATAATACTTTTTGCAATCCTAATTTGATTCTTGATAACCCAATAGTTATTTTTCTTGTTACAAAAGTTTCACCTCTAACTGGGGACTCATGATTAAATAAAATTCCATTACACGCATAAATACCATAAGCCTCTCTATAATTAATTGTAATCCAATGTGCATATAGTTTCGCAACTGCATAAGGACTTCTCGGATAAAAGGGTGTAGTTTCTCTCTGCGGAGTCTCTTGAATTAAACCGTAAAGCTCAGAAGTTGATGCTTGATAATACTTTGTTTTTTTTTCAAGTTTTAAAATACGAATTGCCTCTAATATTCTTAATGCTCCTAATGCATCAGAATTTGCAGTATACTCTGGCTCCTCAAAAGAAACAGCTACATGACTTTGAGCACCTAAATTATAAATTTCATCTGGCTGAACTTCCTGAATTGTTTTTATTAATGAACTTGTGTCAGTCAAATCTCCATGATGTAAAACAAATCTAAGATTTTTTTCATGTAGATCTTGATACAAGTGATCTATTCTTGACGTATTTATAGTTGATGTTCTTCTTTTAATACCATGAACTATATAATCTTTATTTAACAATAACTCAGCAAGGTATGAGCCATCTTGGCCAGTTATTCCTATTACAAGCGCTTTTTTTTTAGAATTTAAATCCAATATCTTAATTTTTTTGCAATTTTTTTTTCATCTTCAATAAAGATTTTCTCGGGTTTTCCAATTACATGAGGAATTTTACGTATAACTTGCACAAGATTTATTAAGCCAGGCTCTTCCAAAGATGCAGATTGATCAGTCCCAAACATTGATCTGCTTAAAGTAATATGTCTTTCAATTGAAGATGCTCCTAAAGTTGCTGCAACTATTGAAGGCGAAACAGAATCTTCATGACCAGAGTAGCCAACTGAACATTCATACCTCATTTTATAAAAATTTATTAAGGATAAATTTAGATCAGAATCTTTACAGGGGTAAGTACTTACACAATGCATTATTTCATACTTGCAATTTGCACTTTCAAAAATATTAACAACATTATCAATATCTTTTAATTCACACATGCCTGTTGAAATATAAGTGTATTTTTTCCTAGCAGCAACAGCTTTTATAAATTCGTCATTTGTTACTAAAGCTGAAGCAATTTTATTAACTGGCAAATCATAATTATCTAAAAATTCTAAACTTTTTAAATCCCATGCAGAGGCTAACCATTTAATGTCTAAACTTTTACAATAATCATCTATTTCATTATATTCATTTTGTGAAAATTCAATTTTTTTTTTATAATCCATATAAGAAATCTTGCCCCATGGAGTGTCTCTCATTTCATTTCTTTTATCTTTTGGAATACAAATATCTAAATCCCTCTTCTGAAACTTAACATAATCACAACCTGCTTTTTTAGCTAAATCGATAAGCTGTTTAGCTATTTTTAGATCACCATTATGATTTATCCCAATTTCAGCTATTATTTTTACCATGATGTGTTTATAGATGATATTGTAAAAAAAGAAAGAAACATTTAAAAATATTTTTCAAAAATACATAAAAATGAACTTGGGTATATTTATAACATGTCGAACTAAATCAAAAAGACTTCCAAATAAATGTAATTTACAATTTATTGATCAAATTTCATACATTGAATACATTTTCAGAAGAACATTTAAAATCAAAACAAAGTGTAAAAAAATATTATGTACTACAAAAAATAAAATTGATTTAAATTTATGTAAATTAGCAAAAAAATTTAAAATTCAAACCTACAGAGGAAGCACAAAAGATAAACTAAATAGATGGTATAATGCAGCTAAAAAATTTAATATCGATTTTTTTGTAACAATTGATGGTGATGACCCTCTATTTGATCCTCAACTGATAGATAAGGCATTTAAGCAATTTTTAAAAACAAAAGCAGACTTTATAGAGTCTAAAGGAATAATTTGTGGTTTATTTACTTATGGGATTAAAACTCAAGCTCTTAAAATTGTCTGTGAAATAAAAAATTCTAATGATACTGAAATGATGGACATTTATTTTAAAAATACAGGACTATTTACTTGCGAGCAGTTACATAATGTTAATAAGAAATTTTATAGGGATGATTTAAGAATTACTTTAGATTACCCTGAAGATGATAAATTTTTAAGAAAGTTAATAAATCACCATAAAAATAAAAAAAAGAGTTTAGGAACAAATCAAATTTTAAAAATAATAAATAAAAACCCAAAACTATTATTAATAAATAAAAATCAAATCAAAGAATGGAAAAAAAATCAAAAACTAAAAACTAAACTTGTGTTAAAAAAATGAAAAACTTTTCAAAATATTCAGGTAATGAATTAAAATATTTAAAGTTAGTTTTAAAAAAAAAATTGCTGAAAAATTCTAATTCATGGACACAAATTTTTGAGGAAAAATTTTCATATAAATATAAAAAAAAATTTGGAATTAGTTTTAACTCAGGCACATCTACTTTACATGCTGCACTACTAGCATGTGGAGTAAAACCTGGTGACGAAGTAATATCTCCAGCACTAACAGTTATTATGGATACTTCAGCTACAATTCATTGCCATGCAATACCTGTATATGCTGATATTAACGAAGATGACTTTACTATTTCTCCACAGGATATAGAAAAAAAAATAACACCAAAAACAAAGGCAATAATTACAGTTTCTATTTATGGTCAATCACCAAAGATGGACTTAATAAAAAAAATTGCCTCAAAATATAAATTAAAAATTGTTGAAGATAATGCAGAAAGTATGCTTTCTACTTATAAAGACAAATTAATCGGTTACTATGGTGATATATCTAGTTTTAGCTTTGAAAACTCTAAACATTTATCTTGCGGTGAGGGCGGTATCACGATCACAAATAATCAACTTTTAGCAAAAAAAATGAGGAAATTAAGCAATCATGGTTTTATTAAACTCAATTCAAATTCTAATTCTGAAAAGTTTAAAAAAAAAGACTTACTAAATGCCAATTTAAAAAGGCATGACGAAATTGGCTGGAACTATAGAATGTCAGAGTTTAATGCAGCTATTGCACTTGCTCAACTTGAAAATATTGAAAAATTGAAAAAAATTAGAATTGACTCAGCAAATATTTTTTTAAAGATTATAGAAAAATATCCAAATTATTTCATCCCACAAAAGACTCAAAGTAAATCTATTAATAGCTATTGGGCACTAGCTGTAAGATATATTGGAGATCGAAATAAAGGAGTAAGTCAAAAAAAATTTAAAGAAAAGTTTATTGAATTGGGTGGTGATGTTATCAGGGGAGCATGGTCAGTCCCTTACTTGGAACCAGTAATGCACAAAGGTAGTTTTAAAAAATTAAACCCTAAATTATATAAAAATATTTTTTATGAGAGAAATATTTGCCCAGTTGCTGAGAAAATTCAAAAAGAATTGATGATTTTTAAGACAAATTATCGTAACTTAAAAATTGCTAAGTTACAGTCAAATATACTATTAAAAACTATAAAATATTTCTTATGAAAATAGTTATAACAGGTTCTGAAGGGTTAATTGGTAAACAGCTTGTTAAAGATTTGTCTGCAAAGTACGAAATAATAAAATTAGATTTGAAATTAGGGCATAATTTAGAAGATGAAAAATTTATTGCTAATTTTTTTAAAAAAAACAAGAGTTTGCATGGTATGATAATTTGCCATGGATACAATCCTCAAAAATTAAATCTAAAAGACGATCCCATGAAATTAAAAATTAACTCTTTAAATAGATATTTCAGTGTAAATGTAAATTCATGTTTTAATATGTGTCGATATTTTATTCAAAATAATAAAAAAGGAAATATAATAACAATTTCATCTCTATATGGAATTAATTCGCCAAAACATTATATTTATGAAACAGGTCATAAAAATCTTGGATATTGTCTCTCAAAAGCTTCCGTAATTATGCTTACTAAATATCTTGCCACTTTGTATGGAAAAAGAATTAATATAAACACTGTTATTTTGGGAGGAGTTTACAATAATAAAATAAATAAAAAACTTATAAAAAATTATAGTAAACATAATCCAAAAAAAAGAATGATGACCACAAACGAAACTACGGGTATTTTTGAATTTCTTTTAGATGCAAAATCCTCATATGCTAATGGTGGAGTTTTTACAATTGATGGTGGCTGGACATCTTGGTAAAAATTTACAAAAATTCTTATAATTGAAAAAATTTATATTGGTTTTTTTCAAAATCAGAAGCTAAATAATTATTTTTAATATCTATAAAAATTTTATTTTTTTTATTTTTATAAAAATTGTTATAAAAATTTATTTTTTTTAAAAATTCTTTGTGAGAAACTGCTAAAATAATTACATCATATTTAAAATTTTTTAATTCCTTAAAATTATAAATTTTTACATCATGATCTCTAAAAACATCTTGTTTATTTACAATAGAGTCAAATATTTTAATATTTATGTTAAATTTTTGAAACTCTTTTACCAATTGTAAGACTTTTGTATTTCGATAATCAGGAATATTTTCTTTAAATGAAAAACCTAGAATAGCTATGTTTTTTTTGAAATATCTTAGATTATTAAATTTTAATAATTCTAAAACTTTTTTTGAAATATATTTACCCATATTTTCATTAATTTTCCTGCCAGCCAAAATTAATTTAGGGGAAAAACCTATTTTTTTTGCTTTATAAGTTAAATAATACGGATCAACACTTATACAATGCCCACCAACCATTCCAGGTTTATAATAATGAAAATTCCATTTGGTTGCTGCAGCTTTTAACACTTCATTTGTTGGGATATTTAATTTATTCAAAAATTTACTTAACTGATTTACAAGTCCAATATTAATATCTCTTTGAATATTCTCAATTACTTTAGCACTTTCTGCTATTTTAATACTATTAGCTACAAAAATTGATTTGCAAATACTACTATAAAGCTTTTTGACTTTTAATTGTGTTGCAACATCATTTGCTCCAACAATTTTAGTAATTGTTTTTAAAATATTAATCTTATCACCCGGGTTTATTCTTTCTGGTGAATAAGCTACAGAAAAATTTTTTTCAAATTTTAATTTTGAGTTTTTTTCAAGTAATGGAATACAAACTTCTTCTGTACAGCCAGGGTAAGTTGTAGACTCGTAAACTACCAGTGAACCTTTAGATATTACTCTTCCAACAAGTTTGCTTGCTGTTTTTAACATTCTTAAATCAGGTTGATGATTTATCTTGATAGGTGTAGGGACTGTTATTATGAAATAATTATTATTTTTTAAATCATTTGGGTCATTTGTAAACAACAAGTTATCTTTAAAAATTTCTTTTCTAGTATGTTGTTGATTGCGGTCATAGCCCTTTTTTAATTCATTAACTCTATTTATATTTATATCGTAGCATTTTACATGATATTTTTTTGCAAAAGCGATAGCAAGTGGTAAACCCACATATCCAGCTCCAATGATAACAATATTCATTCTATTATAGATTTTTACTAATATTTAGATTAACTAATTTTCACTTAAATATAAATTAATTTTTTATTATAATTTTTAAATTTTTAAATTTCCCTTAAATAAGAAATTAAATAAAATTAATAACAAAATTGAAATAAATAAACTGATTAAACTAATAATTGATACGAACTCAAATAAATTATAATACGTTTTCTTATTAATATTAGTAAATAAATCGATTACTTTAAAATTTTCTTTTAAATTATTATAATCAGCTAATATTTGATCTGATTTTTTTTTATTTAATAAAATTACAGAAGGTAAATCTAAAGTAACAGTTTGTCCAAATAGATTTATGGAAAGTAAATTGTAATTATTTTCTAGTTTTTGACTGTTAAATAAAGAACTTAATGACTCAGTTAACTCTACATTATTTTTATTATAATTTATAATAAGATTAATTTCTTTATATAAATAGTCCATAACTTTATTTTTGACTATTATCATATATTCTTGTGAAAAGGACATTCCATCTAATAATAAAGGATGTTTTAAATATACAGTATCTTTACTATATGTCAGATTAACCAAATTTTCAGATATATTTTTTTTTTTGAGGAATTCATTAAAATTTTTTTTAGATAAAATCTCTCTTCGAATTTTTCTTTGTAGAGTCTTAGCAAAAATTAAACTAAACTCTTCTATATCTTTATAATCTTTATCAAATAAATTTTTTTCTAATACATATAAACTTGCAAAACTTGGATAATTTAAAGAAAATGATGTTGTTAATTTCTTATTATAATAAAAATTCCAATAAATTGAAGAAAAGAAAATTGAAATTATAAGTATTAATAACAAATAATATTTCACTGAAAATAAAAATTTTAAAAAGTGAAAAATTGATAGTTTTTTGTTGTTTAATTTATATTTCATAACAATATTTAAATTTTTTATATCATTTTATATTTAACAATTTAAGTTAAAATATTTTAAGTTTGTTATTAGACTTAAAAATAATAAAGGGCAATAGAATAAAATTAAAAAGTTAATCTTTACATTTTACGATATGATAACCGAATAACGATTAAATTTTTTTTAACTTTTTTTCAATATATTTTGTCCAATTATCTCTATAGAAGATATTGCTATTATCTACAAAAAGTGAGTAAGATGGTTTGCCAAAAATAACCTTGTGATAACTTAATCCCCACTTATTTAGCTGAAAAATTGTTAATTTTTTTGCTTTTTTTGTGGCGATTTTAATTCTATTATTTGATCTTCCCATATATCTTGCGGTAAAAATTTTTATAAAATAACCTTTTTTATAAAGTTCATTTATTTTTTTTATATTTTTTTTTATTGGAGTACTTTCTTTATAATTTTTAGATTTCGTATTACAAATTACCCCATCAATATCAAAACAAATAATTTTTTTTAATGCTCTCATTTAAAAAAGTAAAAATAAAATAGCTTAACAAAATTGATCGAAACATCTTTTAAAGCCTTGAAAGTGACTATCTGAGAAGATCCATGTTTTCTTTTTTTTATTTTGAGATCAAAATTAATAAATTTTTTATTTTTTTTAATATATTTAAATAATATTTCAGTTGGCACAAACCTATCAACTGAAAAACATTTAATTTTTTTTAACTCGCTAGTTTTATATAAAGCTGGACCAGTAGTATAATTTAATTTTATAAAAAATACACGTGTTACTATAAAATTATATATTTTAGATATTAAGTATTTTTCATAAGGTCGCGATAATTTCATGTTTGAATGATATGAAACAATGCAAGTGTTCAGATTTTTTTTTCCCAATAAAATCATACTTTTAAATGATGATTGAATAATCTGATCGTCACCTGTAAAATATATAACATATTTTTTGGTTGCTAAGTTATAACCTTTTAGTAAAGTTTTTCCCAATCCATAATTTTTTTTATTTCTAAATATCTTGCAATGATGATTGTTAATTTTAATTTTCTTTAGAATTCTAAAAGTATTATCAACGCTGCAGTCATCTATAATGATTATTTCATAATTTTTATAAACTTGACTTACCACTTTTTGTGCTACTCTAAATGATTTTAAAATATTAGCTTCCTCATTGAATGCTGGAATTACAATTGATATTGAACCCATAAATTTAAATATTATAAGATGATTTTTTTTATTCTTTTTTCAATATCTAAAACATTCATTTTTAAATAGTCTAGAATTCCCTCTTGGTCACCATGTTTTAAAATGAATTTATCTGGTACTCCGACTCGATGAATAGGTTTTGCTAGATAATTTTTTCCTTGATCCACCAAATACTCTATACATGCACTACCAAGTCCTCCGATCAAAGAATGTTCCTCACATATTAATATTTTTTTTGATTTTTTTACATTTTTAATTAAAGCATTGCCATCTAAAGGCTTTACAGTTGTCATGTTTAAAACTGAAATTTTCACTTTTTGTGATAAATTTTCTGATACTTGTATTGCAATAGGTGTTAATGTGCCGTTTGATATTATCAATATATCATTTGATTGATATTTATGATTTTTGTGCACTATTGAAGCTTTTCCAACTTTAGAGTTGGCATTATTTTTTTTGGATGGTATCTTTCCGTATTTTGGAATACCAAATTTTGTCAATCTAATGTAGAAGCTATTTTTAGATTTAATAACTTGGGGTATTAATTCTGAAACTTCTTCTGCATTAGATGGAACTAAAATATTCATATTGGGTATCTGCCTCATTAATGCCACATCATCTACAGAGGTATGTGTTGGCCCTAAATGAGAAGTAGCAAAACCAGCACCCATTGAAATAAGTTTAATCGGAAAATTTTGCAAACTTGAGTCTAGCAGAATTTGTTCATAACATCTTCTTGAGTTAAAAGTTGCGTGATTAAAAACAAAAGGAATATATCCCTCTGAAGCCAATCCAGAAGCCATACCTATTACATTTGCTTCAGAAATTGGTTCTATAATAAATCTGTCATTCAAAACTTTTCTTAATTCATTATCAAAACCTGTAGATTGATCAACACTCAAAAAAACTATTTTTTTATTAGATCTTGAAATTTCAATAATCTTTTTTATGGTAGCATTTTTCATTTATAATCTTCCAATGATTTTTCTAAAGAAAACAATTCTTGATCACTAAAACCACCCTTCCAATGGTAATCGGGAGAGTTTTCATATTTTTTTATACCCTTGCACATAACAGTATGACAAATAATTACTGATGCATAATTTTTTTTTATAGGGATATTCTTTAATGTTTTTTTTAATTCGCTAATATCGTGCCCATTAATTTCTATAGCATTTAGTCCAAATGAATTCCATTTAGCACTAAAATTTTCTATTGAAGAAATTTCCTTAATAGATCCAGAGCATTGAATTTTATTATTATCAACTAAAATAATTAAGTTATCTAATTTGTTTTTCGCAATTGAAATTGCAGCCTCCCAAATTGTACCCTCACCATGCTCACCATCTCCTAAGATTACAAAGACCTTTTGATTAGATTTACTTAATTTAAGTGCTTTTGCAATACCTACAGCAATTGGAAGACCATGGCCACATGAGCCTGTTGTAGCTTCTACACCTTTTACACCTCTTTCAATGCAGCCTCCCAATTTTGAATTTAGATCCATAAAATAATCTAACTCACTTTTTTTTATAAACCCCTTATCAGCTAAAATTGCATAAAGTGGCAAACTTGCCCAGCCGGGGCTAACCACCAATCTATCTCTATTTTTACTTAACGGATTTTTTATATTATAATGCATTATATTGTCATAAAGAACTCTTAAAATTTCAATCATTGAAAATGAAGAACCCAAATGCCCTCTTTTTGAATTCCTTAACCCTCTTAATACTAGACGTCTTAAATATTTAGATCTATCGTCTAAGCCAATTTTAAAAGAATTATTGATTTTTTTTAAATTTTGCATTTTATTTAATATCTTGATGCATCAATTTTAAAGAAAGTACCACTAGCCAATGTAGAGTGCTTGGAGGCTGCAAATAATATGAATGGAATAATTTCATCTGATAAAGTTAATCTGCCCTGAGTTGTAAAGTTATCTGTATAATTTTTAAATAATTTCTTATTATTTTTTTTCATATTTTCCCAATATTTTCCATCAGATAAAAAAGGGCCTGGCATTATTGATGTTAGAACTATATTATTTTTAACGTATTCTCTACTGATAGATTTAACATAAGTATTTAAATATGATTTTGCAGAGTTATAAGCATGTGAATAACCATATTTTTTATTTATTTCTCCTCCTGAAAGTGAATTTATTGAGGAAATATGAATAATCCTACCCCACTTTTTATTAATCATTAATGGTATTAAATTATTATTAATTTGTATTGCAATCCCTATATTAAAATTCCAAACTGAAAACCAATCATTAATCTTGGCCAAAGGATCTCTAACACCTAGAGCTCCACCTAAACCATGGATTATAATATCAATTGCTTTTTCTTTAAAATTCTTCTTAATTTTTTTACACAAAATATCAACAGAGTTTTTCTTATTTAAATCGATAGCTAAAAAATGATGTCCTTTACTCTTTCCACCTATTTGATTGTATAATTTAACCAAATTATTTTTATTTCTAGCTACTAGAAAAATTTTACAATTTAATTTTGCAAAATTAATACTTAATTTTTTTCCTATTTCACCTGTTGCTCCTGTGATTAGAATAATTTTATTTTGAATACCTAGATCAAACATTATTAAATAAACTTTATTAAAACTCTTCCAAATGACTTTTGTTTTCTAACTCTTTCAATGGCTAAATTTATTTGCTTAAATTTATAAATTTTACTGATTAATCGACTCACATTAATTTTCTTTTTTTTTTCTAAATCTAATACATATGGTATGTCTTTATCTGGAAATGTTTTGCCTCCAAGGCTACCAGTTATATTTGAACAATGCATAACTTTCCAAAAATCAACTTTTACAAATGTATTTTTTTTTGGAACACCTACCTGAATATATTTTCCAGGAGTTGATAAATATTTTAGAGACTCTGATATTGCTTTATTGTTTCCAACAGTTGATATTATGTAATCAAAACCTTTATTGTTTGTAATATTTTGAATTTTTTTATCAAAATTTTTTGATGATGAATTAATCAACTGACTAGCACCTAGTTTTTTAGCCATCAAAAGAGCTTTTTTATTTATATCAATAGCAACTAAATTTTTTGGGTTAAAAATTTTTGCAGCTTGAAGAGCAAAAAGACCAACACCACCACAACCAAAAATAGCTATATTAGTTTTTTTATTTATGCTAGTTTGATTAAATACTACACCACAACCAGTTGTAACTGCACAACCATATAATGTTAAGTTTCTATGATTACTTTTTTTAGAAATTTTGGTCAATCTATTTTCTGATATAACTGCCAATTCATTAAAAGTCGTTACCCAACCTGCATTAATAATTTTTTTTTTTTCATAATATTTTGGAGTTTCAGATTGAATACCACTACCTTTCATCCAGTGTAATACTACATGATCATTTTTTTTTACCTTTTTTACTCCTGGTCCAATATCCAATATAACTCCAGTTCCCTCATGTCCTAATAAATGTGGAATAAAATCGTCTTTCCCACCAACACCCGTTATTTCATCAATTTGCTTTCCACATATTCCGCTATAAAATAGCCTTACTAAAATTTGTCCTCTTCTTAAAGGTCCTTTAAATTCTAGTTCTTTTATTTGAAGAGGTTTATTGATTTTTGTTAGTACTGCAGCTGAAAATTTTATTGGATAATTAATCATTATAAGAATTTAAAATTAAATATTTTTTCAAATTTTTTTGTACTCATATTTTGAATTTTAGGATATTCATAACCAACAATAGGCAGCATATATTTTGAATACATTATTCGATTCATTTTGCAAATATAAATAACTCTTTCATAGTAGGACATTATCTTGGATCCAATATTATAAATTCCATATTTATTAGTTTTAATAAATAAAAGATTGTAAAAAAAATTATTTAATAGCTTTATATCAACAAAACATCTTTTTATATTCTTATAAATTTTGATTTTTTTTTTATTTTTAATTTTTATTAAAGCCTCATCTATAAAAGAACTAGATTTTTTACTACCATCAGAATGAATAATAGGGGCTCTGAAAATAAAATATTTTATAATATTTTTCCTAATATAATCTTCACATATTAATTTATCTTTTGCGTAAAAATCAATTTTATTTTTTTTAATACTATAAATTTTATCTGTTGATAAAAAAACTAAGGTACAATTTTGAAAATTTTTTATACTTTTAACTATATTTTTGGTAACAATAAAATTATTAGTATAACTAGAATTCTTGTCTTCATTAACTTTATTTTTTATTAATGCTGCAAAATGAAAAACAAAATTTGGCTTGTAAATCTCAATTAATTTTTTACATTTTTTATAATCAGATAAGTTACATCTGACAAATTTTATATTTTTATATTTTTTTTTATTTTTGTTAAAAATACAAATAGGTTTGTATTTAGATATTTTTTTTATGAAATTAAAACCAACAAATCCTGAGGATCCAGTAACTAATATTTTTAAAGAATTTAAATCACTCAAGATCTATACTCTGCATTTTCTTAATATTGTAAAAATCAATATTATTTAATGGATTTATAAATTTTTTAGTTTCAAAAGCTTCTTTAAGATCTGAAACTGCATCTTTAATAGTAAATTGATTTTTAAAATCTAAAATTTCCATAATTTTTCTAGAAGAAATATGGTAAGATCTTTCATCATTTGTTTTAACAATTTTTGTTTTAACATCCGACCCAATTTGCTCTTTAACTATATCTGCTAAATCAATTAAACTTTTATTTTCATAACCAGCATTAAAAATTTGAGATTGAACTTGATCTTTTGATGACTCTAGGATTCTAATATACACATTACACATATCATTAATATGAATATTAGGCCTTAATTGTTTTCCACCAAAAATATTTATTTCTCTTTTATGGAATGCTAAATTCGTAAATATATTTACAACCAAATCTAAGCGTTGTCTTTTTGAATAACCACAAACAGTTGCAGGTCTTACAATAGTAGTAATAAAATTATCTGTGCTATATTTAAGTAGAATATCCTCACAATCTGCTTTGAATTTTGAATAATCAGTTATTGGTTTCAAAGGTAAATTTTCGGTCACATCCTTATAATCCTGAATACCATAAACACTTGAGGAAGATGCATAAATAAAATGTTTTACACCAGCATCTCTTGATATTTTAACCATTGGTTCGAAGCAATCAAAATTTATTGATTTTCCCAACGTAGGATTTAATTCAAAACTTGGATCATTAGAGATACAAGCTAAATGTATTACGGCTTCATGATTTTTAACATTTTCTTTAAATAAATTTTGATTTCTAATGTCACCTTGTATTATTTTTAAATTTTTATTTTTATTTAAAGTTTTATTTCCATACAACATTAGATCATAGGCTGTTATCTCATGATTTAAACTTAAAAGTTTTGGTATTAATTCAGAACCTACATAACCTGCCCCACCTGTGACTAAAATTTTCATGTTACAATTTATTTGGTTAAATGTTTAATAAATTTTAAATTCATACTATATCTTATTTAGTTAAATGATAAATTGTTTTTAAAATTATATTCTTATCAATTGTTTTGCTATTTCCATAATTTTTTATATTTTCAGCTGCTGCGAGTGAAGCAACTAACATTGATAACTTTTTATCAATTTTAGAGTAGAGACAAAGTGATAGTACTGCAAGCATAGTATCGCCAGCTCCAATTTTATCTACATTGCTAAAACCAAATGCTGGGCACCTAAAAATGTTATTATTATCCATAAATAAAGCACCCGCTCTTCCTTCAGTTGTAGTAATACTTTTTGATTTTAGATGTTTCATTAGTTTTTTTCCCAAAGACTTCAAATCCCCCTCCCTATCTCTCATTTCATGTCGAAGTTCAGTTGCATTAATTACAATATTATCAATATTTTTATACCTTCTTATATTATGAAATCCCATGTTTGTAGAATTAATTTGTGCGTTAAGGCTTTTATATTTATTGATTTTAGAAATATATTTTACAACTTTATCAGTAAAAATTCCGTGACCATAATCAGAAATAATTATTAAGTCATAATTATTTTTTACTTTATGAATTTTCTGTATAAATTTATTTTCTTCAGTTAGAGAAATATTTCTATCGTCGACAGTATAAATCCCAATTAACTTTCTATTATCGACACTATCCACATATCTAGTTTTGATGATTGTTTTGGAGCTTTTCTTTTTCAAATGATAAAATTTAATATTTTTTTCAATATTTTGTTTTATAAATTCTAATTCTTCATTCTGATCTCCTAAAAATGTTAAAACTGAAGCTTTTTTACAAAAACTACTTAAATTCCTTGCAATAGCTAATGCGCCTCCAAGATATTTTTTTTTTTTCAATTTTTTGAAAGAGAGGACTGCTTCTTTGCCGCTTTTTCCTAAAGGTTCACAAAAAATATATTCATCTAAAATAGTTTCTCCAATGACTAGAACTTTTAAATTACTAAAATCATTAATTTTTTTCTTTATTTCTTCGAATTTAAATCTTGATTTTAAATTTAATATATATCTTTTTTGTTCCTCAGAAATATGGCTTAAAAAATTATTAATTATTTTACTTGAACTATATAATTGATTTTCTGTGATTAAAAATTTCCCACCAAGTTTTTTTACCAACCTAGACTCTTCATTAATTTTTCCTGTTAAATCATCATTAGTATTTTTATAATCTTTTCCTTTAGAATAATAGTCGGGCTTAATATATTTTATTGCGGAAATTGCATTGGCGGAATTATTTAATACAACATAATCTACAATTTCTAAAGATGCCAAAGCTTTTAATCTTAAATTTTCTGAAAAAGCAGGTCTGTTTGGGCCTTTATTTACATATCTATCAGGTGTAACAGATATTACTAAAATTTCACCTTTTTTTTTACTACTTTCAAAATGATTAATATGCCCTATGTGTAAAAGATCAAACACTCCATGACATAAAATAACTTTTTTTCCAATTCTTTTTTTTAATAAAATTTTAGCTAAATTTTTTATGTCATATATTTTATTATCCATATTTTTTTATTTTAATAGTTTGAACCAATCCTTAGTAGCATGAGATATTTTTTTTGGGCTCCATATAGGCGCTTTTTTCCAGTAATCAATGTTTTTAATGATTATTTCAATTCCTTTTTCTAAATTAATTTTGGGTTTCCATAAAAGAAGTTTTTTTGCTTTTGTAATATCTGCCCACGTACAATCAGGCTCACCTGGCCTTTTTGGTATATGTACTTTTTCGCATTTTAAGAGTTTAACTATTTTATTGATACTTTGAGTTTTGTCTGATCCAATATTAATAATCTCATTACTAATTTTTGAATTAAAACTTTTTATTAAGGCATTAACAACGTCGGTAACAAAAGTAAAATCTCTAGTTTGATTTCCATCTCCCACAACTGTTAAGGGTTTTTTAGCTATTTTCTGTGCTAAAAATACTCCAAAAACAGCTCCGTAAGTTCCTGAAGTTCTGGATCTTAAACCATAAACATTAAATAATCTTAAAGAAATTGCCTTTATTTTATAAACTTTCCCCCAATGTAAAACAATCTGTTCTCCCAAATATTTTGTTAATGCGTATGGATAAACTAAAGAAATTTTTTCATTTTCTTTAGTAGGAAATTTTTTTGGAATTCCATAACATGAAGAGGACGCCGTATAAACTACTTTTTTTAAATTATACTTTCTTGCAGCTTCCATAATATTTTTTGTTCCTTGAACATTTGCTTCAAAATAAATATTCGGATTTTTAATAGAAGGAACAATATCTGCTCTAGCTGCTAAATGATAAATTCCATATGCATTTTTGAAGTTTTTTTCCCATTTTCCTTTCTTTGATATGTCAGCTTTTACAATTTTAATTTTTTTTTTAAAATTTAATAAATTTTCCATACGTCCAGTTGAAAAATTATCTATAACAACAATCTCATTATTGCCTTTAGCTAACTTTTCAACTAAATTACTCCCGATAAAACCTGCTCCTCCTGAAACGATTATTTTCATAATTACAAATAAAATGTCTTTATATTTATATAAATAAAATAATAAGATCTTAATGTAATAGTTTTATTCAAAAAGTATATAGAAATCATTTATTTTTAATTTTTTTATGATTGTATCTAGAATCATAAATAACTGGAAAATAAAATTATTGTAAAATTAAAATATAAGTTATGAAAATTTATATTTTATCATTTCGCTAAAAATAATTAAGGTAAATAGTTTTTTATGAGATCAATCTTTTCATTATAGCATGACAGATATTGAGATGGACATCTTCACAGATTTGAGTATCCAAAGTTGGAACTTTTATTATATTTTTTTTAAAATTTTTAAAAAAGCCACCACTTTTGTTTGTTAATATAAAAAAATCACCTTTGTTTTTTTTTACAAATTTATAAGCATTAATAATATTTTTTGAATTCCCACTTGTAGAAATTGCAACTACTAAGTCACCTTGGTTCATTAGCGACTCTAGTTGTTTTGAGAAAATTTTATCATAGTGCAAATCATTTGAGTAAGCAGTTATTAATCCAATATTTTCATTTAAGCAAAATCCTCTAAGTTTTTTATTTTTATGAACCAGGTACATTTTATTCCAATCAGTTATATAATGCTGTGCTGTGGTCGCACTTCCACCATTCCCAAATATAAATATATTTTTATTGCTATTTATTTTTAATTTTAAAATTCTATAAAAATCATCTATGTCTTTGTGATTGATTTTTTTTAAAGTTGATATCAAATCTTGAAAATATTGCATATTATGATAATAAAAATTTAAAGCATTTATAATGATTTATAAGACTCAATTAAATTATTTCTTTTTTCTTTAGCAAAATTAATTAATTTATACTCTGGAATTTTAATACTTACAAGTAATGATGCTATTTCATCCAAATTATACTGCAAATCATCTTGTTCATAAAAACTACCTTGAATGTTTAGATCCTCATGCAAAGCTCTGGTCTTAAAACTATCTGTAGAAAATAATACTGATGGTGTGCCACAAATTGTAGCAAGTATAGATGCATGCCATCTACCTGAAAATAAAACTTTTGAACTTTTCAACAATTTTGCTAATTCTATATAACTTGTATTATCAAAATGTATCCATTTTATATTTAATTCTAAACACATTTCCTGAAACAATTCAGTAGCTTTCCACATGTTTCCATCCAAAAAAATAATTTCATGACCTAAATTTTGTAATTTAGTTATAAGGCTTTTATAAAATTTGACGTAATCCCATTTGGCATATCCAATTGTAGCGTTATCACTGATACAAATATATTTTTTCTTTTCATTTAGGTTATCTAAATGTTGATAATTATATAGACAGTCTGGAACAAATTTTGCAGAATTAATATTAAGCTTTTCAAGTTTTTTTATTGATAAATGATCACGCACCCAACATCTATCAAGTAATGGATAAATTTTTTTAATCATTTCCTCAGCTTTTGAATTATTTGGATCTATGCAATGGTTAATAATAGAAACTTCTTTTCCACAAAATTTTTTTGCATAATATGCAAGGAAAAGAAGATATCTTGTTCTTGCGCGGTATTCACCGTTACACTGCATTGCATTTGTATGATTGGTTAAAGAACCTTCAGCATTAATTATAACTTTATCACAACTGTCAATAGATCTTTTCTCCATTTTTAAAACTGAACCGTTATTGACTAATAATGCATATTCATCAAATTCATCGAAATTTAATGGCATGTATGCGTAATCTTGATCCATTCTTGTAACTGGAATTATAGATAAACGCCTAGGCCTTAATAATTCAACTAGTTGATCGCAGGTAGCAAATGACCCATAATTTTCACATAGTCTATGATCTCCAATTAATAAATATTTTGTATTCATCTATATAAAATTTATTTTAAATTATTCTTTTTTCTATATTGTGTTTTTAATAGAGATTTTGATTTTTCAAAATCATCAATTGTATCAATATCTACTGTTTTATTATCAACTATAAAAGGATAAACTTTTTTTCCATGTAAATAATTTTTTTCGATATTTGATGATTTTATAATATCAACATACGAGTTGGGTCGATAAACCTTTGGGTACATGTGTCTTGCTAAATTAGATGATTCAATATTAAATTTTTTTGTTAACACATTCATTAGTTTGTTATTTTTTATAGCGAAGCTTTTATAAATAATATTTGTAGTTTCTGATACAGATCTTAAGGAACTGTACGAGCTATTTTTTTTTATTATATTTATAGCTTTAGAAATAATCTGAGGATCTCTAATTGGACAAGTGGGTCTCAAATGTACAAAATATTTTGGAATTTTATATTTTTTCTTTTTTAACAATTTTATAATTGATTTAAAAAATGTTATATCAAGCGAATTTTTTCCAGATATTTTTTTAGATCTCAATTGATATATATCGCAAGGATGTTTTTTTTTAGAAATTTTAATATATTTCGTTGAGTCAGAGGTAAAAATAACTTTGTCAATTTCTTTAGTTTTTTTTGCAACTTCCTGTGAATAATGTATCAATGGCTTACCAGCAAGTTTTAAAATATTTTTATTTTTTAACTTTATAGATCCAGATCTTGCAGGAATGACCGCCCAAAATTCAATGTTATTCATTTATTTTTTTCCTCAACAATTTCTAAAAAAACATTTTCTGGTGTTTTGCAGAAAAAAAGTTTTGCCTTTTTATCTTTACTAAGCATTGGTTCACTTAAACATTTAATTTTATTTTTTATAAATTTTTTATGAATTTTTTCAATATTTTTCACACTAACTGCAAAATGTGTTATTCCAGCATCATAAATTATTTTTTTTTTAATTGTTTCTTTTGGTTTAATAAATTTTAATAATTCAATTTTATTTCCATCTTTACCAATCATTTTGACGGTATGAACTTTTAAATTTTTAATATTTAATAATTTGCTTATAATTTCTCCATCTTCTAACTGGCTATTCATAACTTTAAATCCAAAATATTTTTGAAAAAATTTGATATTTTTATCTAAATTTTTAACAACTATCCCAATATGTCTTAGATTTAAGTACATTTATTTAAAAATTATATTTTAGTAATTTATTTAATTTAAATGATTGTCCTACCACCATCAATTATAATATTTTGACCTGTTATATATGGATTTTTATCATCCATCAAAAAAATTAAACCTTTAAATAGATCTTCTCTTGAAGCCATTCTTTTCATTGGGATAAAGTTTAATAACTTTTGTATAAAAGATAATTTCTGATGGTTAAAAATTGGGCCTGGTGATAACATATTAACTTGCACATTATTTGTAGCATATAAAGATGCAAAATATTTAGTCATACCCAATATACCATGCTTAATAACAGAATAAGTTACAGGTTTTATAAAATTTTTATAAGATGAATATAAATCTTGATTAGGGGCAATTACAGATAGATCAGATCCAATATTAATTATTTTTCCAAATTTTTTCTTCATCATTTGCTCACCAAAAAATTTAATCATCAAGTAAGAACCAGTTAAAGAAACAGCTAACTCATTATTCCAATCATCTAATGATGGTAATTGATATTTTTTTTCCATAACTTTAGGCACAGAATCAATCGTGGCATTATTAATTAAGTAATTTGGATAAATTTTTTTTTTCAATAATTTGTTATAGAAGTTAATAACTTTTTTCTCATTCACAATATCTAAATTCTCATAAATAAAACATTTTTTTATTAGTTTTTTTTCACTTGAAGATACAATTTTTTTATTGTCTAAAATTATAACTTTAAATTTTTTTTTAATTAGCTGGTAAGAAAAATATGAGCCCAAAAATCCTAAGCCGCCAGTAATAATTACAACCCTTTTGGTTTTCATAATATTTGTCCTCCATCAATAACAATATTTGATCCTACAAAACTATTTTTCATTTCTATAATTAATCTGCAAGAATTAAGAATATCATCTGGGTCACAAAATTTTTTATTTGGAACATTTTTATTTATATAATTTAAAATTTTTCTTTTATTTTTTTTTAATTTCTTATCCCAGTTATTTCCTTTCATTAATATGTTTCCTGGAGAAATTATATTTATAAATATTTTGTTTTTTGCAAGCTCTTTTGCATTAATAGTGCAATAATAATTTAATGCATTTTTTGCTATAGAGTAAGTAATTGGAGCATTAATGTTTTTTAAACCTGCAATAGAGGAAATTACAATTATTTTAACAGGTTTTTTTTTAAAATATTTTATATATGAATTAAGAAGATTAATAAAAGAATAAAAATTACTTTTAAAAGAAGAGTCAAAATCTTTCTCAGTAGCTTGCTTGCCATACTTTTTTTTACTATCTCCCACACAAAATATAATTGTATCAATTTTAGATATTTTTATACTTAATTTTTTAAAAGCATCATTTGTTTCTTTAATCTTTGAAAGGTCTGTTTTTATAAAATCATTATGTTGAATTATATTTCTAGAAAATAAATAAATTTGATAAAAATTTTTAAGTTTATTGAAAAAATAATTTCCTAAATTTTTTGATGCTCCACAAATAAGTATTTTTTTCATAAATATTTTTCTACAAATTTTTTATTAATAAGTATTTCACGAATATGATTTTTTGATCTTGCAGTTTGCAAAATAAGATTTCCTTTGTATCTTATTTTTTTGATAAATCTAAAAAACTCATCAAATTTAAAATGACCTTTTCCTAATCTCACTGATTTGCCTTTAAAAGTTCTATCTTTTATATGAATATTTTTTACAAATTTAAAATATTTTTTTTCATCACTAAAAGAATACCCCATAGATGCACTATTACCAGTATCATAGTTAATACCAAATTTACTATTTAATTGACTCATAAATTCCATTATTTTTTTTGGTGGGTAATCAATCTCAAAAATAATTTTTTGATCATTGCTTAAAAGCTTAGATATTTTTTTTATTTCTTTAATAAATTTTTTTTCATGATCACTATTTTCAATTGATGCATTATCGACTAGTGGTAGTACAATCAATTTTGTACCTACATTTTTTGATAACTTAATAACTTTTTTTAAGTCTGAGATTGTTTTTTTATATTTAATTTTTTTAAAAAATGGTTTTTGCATAAAAAAATCACATGTAACACTAGGAATTTTAATAGATGTATGTTTTAAAAATTTTATCAATTCTAAATTTTTTTTTTTATTATAAAAATGATTAATGCCTATATTTTCCGAATTTATAGTCCATTCTAAGATTTTTAAATCAACAAGTTTCATAAAAAGAATTTCTTTATGCCAATTTTTAGATGGAAAAAACTGTATCCGATTTTTCTTTTCTGAATCTACAAGTCTTCCTTGCATTATACCTAATTTCATTTTAATCCTTTTGCTAACCAGCCACCATCAATAACAATATCTGAACCAGTAATATAGTTTGATTTTTTAGAGATTAAAAACTCTACTGCTCCTAAGACATCTATTGGTTTTCCCCAACAATTTAATATTGTATTTTTACTTCTTTGTTTTCGCCTCACAATGTCATCATAGCTTTTCTTGGACATACCTGTTGATATATAACCGGGTGATAATGAATTAACTTTGATGCCAAATTTTCCATAATCAACTGCTAAGGATCTCGTCAAAGCGCTAACTCCTCCTTTGGATGCTACGTATCCAGGATTGTTAGGAAATCCTACATGTGCATTAATACTCGAAATATTTATAATTCTTTTAATTTTAGATTTTTTTAATTTTGTTAATGCATAATGAGAACAATAAAAAGTGCCATTTAAATTAACATTTAAAGTTTCTTCAAAATTTAAAATTTTATTTTTTCTAACTTCTGTAACTGAAGCGTTATTAATTAAAACGTCAATTTTTTGTATTTTATTAAAGATTTTTCTAACTTCATCTTTTTTTGATATATCGCAAATATAGTCAGTATTTTTTGAGTCAGAACTAGAAATTCCAACAACAGTATTTTTTTTTTTTAGATTGGAATATAAATAAGATCCTATTCCTTTGCTTGATCCAGTTAATAAAATTATCATAACAAAAAACTATATTTTAATAATAAAGTATAATCATATAAATAATTAGTTTAAGCAACTACTCAAATATATATTTAGATTTTGAAAATATTTATTACTAAGTTAATTATGAGGTTGCACTATTAACAAAATAAAAAGACAAATATTTATTTGACTAAAACAAATTTGCAATTATTGTCATAATCAATAATTATCAAAAAAAAAATTCCTAAAATAAAATTTTAAATCTTTTTAATTTGTTTTTCTATTAAATTATTCCAATTTTTTTTATAGAATAAGTTTTTATCATCAATAAAAAGAGAATATAATGGTTTACCATAAATTAACTCATGATATCTAACTCCCCATTTTTTGATTTGTGGTTTTGTAACAATATCGTTTTTTTTTTTTATAATTGATAATTTATTATTTGACTCATCCATATATCTAGAGGTGTATAACTTGATATAATATCCTCTGTCATAGAGTTCATTAATTTTTTCAATATTAATTAGGATAGGTTTGCTTTTACGATAAGCTAAACCATTTGTTTTGCAAATAATACCATCGATTTCAAAACAAATAATTTTTTTATTTTTTTTCATAAAAATTTTTTTCAGTGCATAAATCAAGCCAATTGAGCTATTAGTACTGGTCAGCTGCACGCATTACTGCGCTTCCACATCCAGCCTATCAACGTGGTGGTCTACCACGGCTCTATAGGA
>Ga0181552_10000107_pt1 | contig 54133 bp, 39 predicted proteins | sample 011ome_18_FD_130583 | JGI IMG/M metagenome (GOLD analysis project Ga0181552, IMG submission 130583) | Coastal salt marsh microbial communities from the Groves Creek Marsh, Skidaway Island, Georgia - 011501BT metaG (megahit assembly) | ecosystem: Environmental > Aquatic > Marine > Intertidal...
CAGGTTTTTACCCTGCCCAAGTGTTCAGAGTTATTGATGCCGATACTGATGGCCATACCGCTACAGTTAATTGCGTATCACACTGCTGCAAAATTGGGTTGCGATGTTGACAAACCACGTAATTTGGCAAAAAGCGTAACTGTGGAATAACAGAAATCAAGAATATATTTATCATTAGCTTGATAAATTAAATTAGCAAAGTGCTCCTGGTTTGAGTGCTTAAAAAATCCAAATACTAATAAAAATTGAATTTAATGGAGAATTCAAATGGGCGAAGCCTTGGCTAAAAATATTGAAAATGCGCAAGATTATTATATAGATTATGGCGAAGAAAGTGGCTTAGCTGATGCCTCCTATTGGCATGTTTTATGGACCTGCAACAATTGCGAAAAAATGGTATTCCAGGAGCTTTCACAGAAAGGCTATGAATTGTTTTTGCCTACTATTTCACAGCGCTCGATTAATAAAAAAAATGGAGATAAAAAAACATTCCTTGCGCCCATGTTTAGAGGGTATCTATTTATACGCCATGATATCGACAAACATGCATATATTGATATCTGCAGCACTAAAGGGCTAGTCAGTATTCTTGGGCTACGTTGGGACAGATTGGCGAAAATTCCCGATAACGAAATTCAGTTGATACGAATGGCAGTGGAAAGCCGCTTACCTACACTTGATTACCCTTATCTAAAGGAAGGAGACCGGGTAAGAATCAAGCAGGGCTCACTTGCCAATGCCGAAGGCATCCTGGTAAAGACCAATCATTCCAAAGGCCTGTTTGTTGTTTCAATTAATCTTTTGCAGCGCAGTATTGCCGTTGAAGTGGACTGCTTGGATATAGATCCGGTTTGATAACCTGGGACAGTGATGACGTGAAAATGAAAAAAATAACAAGTCAGTGGCTTTTTATAATAAATACCTTATTTATGCTCCCGGCGGCTATGGCCCAGGGTGGTTACTACGCTATTCCGGAAATAGCGATTAGTAAAGTCGATGATGATAATTTATTTCTTACCCCGGGAGAGGAGAAGCAGGACATTGTCACTCGCATAACCCCGGCAATAGAGTTTGGTTTTGACTCAGAATTACTGTCCTGGAATGGAAGCTACACAGTCGATGCAGAAAGATATAATCGTTACAGCGCCCTGGACAATAACAGCATGCGGGAGAGTGCGGGATTATCATTTGAATTCATTCCAAACCGACTTACCCAATTCAGTGTCGACGCTAATTATACGGAAACACAAACGCCCGGTGAATTGAATCTTGTTACAGGGCTGGAAAGGGGCCGTTTTAAAGCCACGCGCAGCTTTGTTAACCCGATATTAATATATCAACTTGGTGCAGCTTCTTTCGCTTCATTTGATTATTCACTAAGAGCCGATAAATTGGCCGGTGGGGTTTCTGGTGACCGACATCAGACCGTGGTTGGTTATACCAGAACATTCAACGAAATGAATGAATTTTCAGCGGGTTATACCTTCAGACGCTACACCATAGAAAATGGAGAGGATGATGAAACCTCTCATTTACCCTGGCTGGGAATAGTTCATAAATTAAGTCCCAGAACCAGTATTGATGCTCGAGGTGGACCGCGCCAGATTGAAGGTGAAATTGAGCCTTATTTGAGGTTGTCGTTGCTGCATGAATATGTGAACGGAGAAATTGATGTTAATTATATTAGAGATGAAATTACGCTGATTGGTGAATCAGGCCGGAGAGAAACTGAAACGGTAGGACTCAGTTTGTTTCATCAAATTGGCAATAATTTCCAACTGGAAATATCTCCCCGATATGGCACTGTCACCCGTCGTGGTACTGATGCTGAAATCTATAGATTCACGATTGATGCCAGGTACAGGATAAACACTAATTTCGAGTTATCAGCGTCATGGAACTATAGTTCCCAGGATGAATTCTTCAATTCAACTATAGAGCAGTCTGTTAAAAGAAACGTGTTTTTATTTGGAATTAATTACGCTACATCATTTCCACGTAGTCGCAGAGTAAACCGTTAGACAATATACCAATCCTCATAATGAAACTGTGAACGTGGGAAAAAGCCTCCATGAAAAAATCAACATCAAAAATCATTTTGCTTCTACTGTGCATATTGTCACTGGCTATTACGACTGGCTGTGCTACTTCTACTACTACCTCTGAAATACCCGAGATAAGTATTGAGCCTCGTGGCATTCCCGTGCCGGAAGTAATGGAGTATGTAATAGGTCCGGCTGATGTATTGTCAATTGGGGTATGGAGCCAGGAAAACATGAACAAGACGGTAACCGTGCGTCCGGATGGAATAATAAGTTACCCATTAATAGGTGAAGTCTATGTTGTTGGACTTACTCCTTCCCAGCTACAGGAAAAAATGGAGCAGGAGCTCAGTGAATACATAAATGTGTTGCAGGGCGAAGTCTCCGTTGATGTCAACGAAGTACACAGTTACAAAATATCAGTTCTAGGTAGAGTAAATACCCCCGGAAGATTCGAATTTCAGAGTCAGGCAACGGTGCTCGATGCCCTGGCCGAAGCAGGAGGGCTTACTGATTTTGCTTCCGGTTCAGAAATCCTGGTTCTACGTCCAACCTCGCAGTTAATTCGAAGAATTCGCTTTAACTACGAAGATTTTTTTCAACCGGAAAATGACGATGGACTTTTGTTTATTTTTCCTGGGGACATCGTTCTGGTGCCATGATTTATTGCACAGTTTAACCTTGAAGAAAAATAGTTATGGAAAATGAAAATCACCACGGTTCAATAATAGATACGGTTAAAGAGTTATTGGCCAGGCGAAAGTGGATATTTATACTCACATTTATTCCGGTTTTTTTCATCGGAAGCAGCGTTATTATGTCATTACCTTCCCTGTATCGTTCCTCTACCAAGCTTATTGCTGGTCAGGAAGAGATATCCAAGTCCTTTGTAACGTCGACTAATAATGGAGAGTACGTGCAGAGACTTGGGGTAATTCAGCAGGCTCTTCTGAGCAGGTCCCAATTACAACGAATTATTGACCAGTTTGATCTATACCCTGAACTTCGAATAGTGGCTCCCCCGGAAGTAGTGATTGAAAGAATGCGAAGAGATATACGTATTCAACAGGACGTATCTCCCGAACAGTTTCGTCAGAATTCAACGGTGCAACTTACTATCAGTTATCAGACCTGGAATCCGGATTTGGCGGCACGAATTGCCAATGAGCTGGCATCACTTATTCAGCAGGAAAATGAAAATATCCGAAATTTGCAGGCCTCACGTACCACAGAATTTTTGAGACAGCAGCTCAATGAAGTTGATATGAAAATGACTGAGCAGGAATCTTTACTCATGGAGTTTCAGGCACAAAACCTGAATTATTTGCCCCAACAACAGAATGTCAATATGGCTATTCTGCAACGACTTAATTCAGACTTGAAAGTTAATGGTGAAAGACAGATACAGTTACTGAACCTGCAAAATCAGATGTTTGCCGGTAGCGGACTTAATGGTATCACCAGGGAGATTTCACCACAGGAAAGGCTTCTGATGATGAGGAATGAGCTGGTAGAACTAAGCAACCGTTTTACTGATAGTTATCCTGAAATTATTCGTTTAAAGCGTGAAATTGCCTTGCTGGAACAGGAAACATCCAGCGACGGAGAAGGGAATAATACACCAGCCTTAAATAACCTGAATAGTTATTCCCAGGGTGGACAAAACGTACTGAAGATTGACGCTCAACTTGCGCGCCTGGGTGATGAAGCCAATACTTTGGTAAGCCAGATTCAGGATATTCAGCAGCGCATAGAATATGCGCCAAGGGTAGAGCAGGAGCTTGTGCAAATGACCAGTGACTATAATGAGATCAGGGAAGAATATGCGTCATTACAAAAGCGCTATCAGGATGCCAGTATTATGGAGTCTCTTGAGACGCAGGAACATCAGCAGGTAAAAGTGCTGGAAATTGCCATTCCTCCGGCATTTCCCGTAGAGCCAGCAAGACAAAAATGGCTTGTCATGATATTTGCCTTCTCAGTAATGATGTCTGGTGGCTTGGTATTTTTTGTAGAACAACTGGATACTTCTTTTCATTCTACTCAGGATCTACGTCATTTCGTCCGTGTCCCATTGATGGGGAATCTTGTTGAAATTACCAGTAAAAATGATGTGTGGAACCAGCGTATGAAATTATTTGGCGGTTTGTGTGTGGTTCTTGGCGTGACACTTTTAATGTCTGTGATTGCATCACAGTTATCGCAGAATGCCATCGGGATTGTTTGGCAAATGGCCGATCGTGGGATGTGATTTTTCAATCGGTTTGAACATTACCGGCATGGTCATTTTTTTATAAATTCCAGAGTTAAAAATCAGGGCAGCTTCGCATATGGAAAATTCAATAACGGAAAATGGTAGTGCAACAGGTAAAGCGCTGGTGCGGGCCAATCTGGAAATACTGAACAGATCCAGGTTTGTGAATCCTCTACTGGTAAGTTTGTTGCAGCCCGAATCCATAGAAGCGGAAAGTTATCTTAATCTTCGTCACTCTCTGGAAAAATTACGTGGTGCTAAAGAATCCATTGTTGTAGCAATGACCAGTCCTGTTCAGGGCGAAGGTAAAACCATGACGTCAATCAATCTTGCTGGATCACTGGCCAGGAATTCCGGTAATAAGGTATTGTTGATTGACCTGGATTTGCGGCAGGTAAAGCATGATATTTTAACTTACCTTGGCGTCAAGGGGTTGTCAGAACGAGGGGTGGTAGATAATATTTTTAACAGTGATTCCAATTGGGAAAGAGCCAGTTGCTACATCAAAGATTTTAATCTCTACGTAATGCCTGCAGGCAGACATTCCTCCAGCCCTTATGAAGTCCTTAATTCAGAATTGCTGGGTGAGTTGATAAACAATGCCCGGCAATATTTTCAATATGTAATTATAGATACTCCACCGATTCTTGCATTGCCTGATAGCCATTTGATCAGTAAATGGATTGATGGGTTTATGGTCCTGGTTACATCTGGCATTACAACAAAGAAAATGCTTGCTGAAGCATTGGACCTGATGGAGCCTGAAAAAGTTCTCGGTATGGTTTTTAACCGGAATCCGGTAAAGCGATCAGGTTATACCTTGTATTAATTATCCATTCTCCTGTTACTAATTATCTGTTGTAGCTGCCATGGCGCGGTTACCTGTTTAAATATTTGCTGTACCCCTCTTTTTAATAATTGATAAATATCTGCTATGAGTCATTCTCATCAAAATAAAGATACTCTTGTTTGCGGAACGGGCCTTTTTGCAATTGCTCTGGCTAAAGAAATCTCAGCCAGACCGGAATGTGGTTATCGCATAGTCGGCCTGGTGGCGGAAAATGAAGATACGCCGGAATGTGATGATTATCCCTTGCTGGGTAATCTTGATCAGCTGCAGGATATAATTGCTAAGATAAAACCAGCCCGAATAATTGTATGCCTGTCGCAAAAACGCCATCAATTGCCTGTCTATCACCTGATTGAGGCTAAAGTATGCGGAAGTATTATGGTAGAGAATGGTGAAGAGGTTTATGAACGCCTTACCGGGAAGATTGCAATAGAAGCATTAACGCCAAATAGTATTATATTTACAGAAGATTTTAAAATATCGAAGGCTTCTATTCATGCCAGTCGCTTAATGAGCCTGCTTTTTTCGTCGGTGGGAATGTTAATTTTGGCACCTGTTTTTCTTATTATTCCACTTGTTATAAAAATTGATTCTAAAGGACCTGTCTTCTTCATACAGGAAAGGGTTGGCATCAATGGCAAAAAATTCAATCTCTTTAAATTTAGAACCATGCATCCATCTGAAGGAAAGACATCTGAGTGGGCTGGCGATAATGTCTCAAGAATTACCCGGGTAGGAAATATACTGCGGAAATTCAGACTTGACGAATTACCTCAATTTATCAATGTCCTTAAAGGTGACATGAATATTGTTGGGCCCAGACCTCATCCGGCATCAAATTACGAAATGTTTGTGCTGGTCTCCAGAAATACACCTGTATGCGGTTGGCATATACCATACTACTCATTGCGCTGTATTGTGCGTCCCGGTATTACCGGATGGGCCCAGGTAAAATATCAGTATGCCAATAATCTTCATGAAGAAATGGAGAAGCTTTGCTTTGACCTTTATTACGTCAAACATTACTCGCTTTGGCTGGATATATGCATTTTGTTTGAAACAATCAAAGTTGTACTAAAAGGACATTCCGTTGAAGACAGTAAACAACACCTTCCTGGCCTGGACTATGAAGTCAAGCCAGTGACAAAAAATGTCTATCCTGTTCTCGTTCAAAGCAAGAAGGCTGATTTTCCAGCTCGAAAAAATATCAATTCCACCGTTCCAATGCATAAAGTCTGAATAAACTGCGCTTCCAAACAATAATCATATGAAAAAGATGCATCAATATAATGCAGGCACTATTGCATCAATAGCGTCTCCATTACCAGATCCGAATATCCGTATTGCGGCAATAGGTGGCGGAACTGGATTGTCAAATCTTCTTCAGGGACTCAAACATAAATGTTTCCCTGTCAATAAAACTATTTTATCAGCTCAGGAGAAGGAAAAACTGACTGTAATTGTGACGGTCTCGGATGATGGTGGAAGTTCCAGTATTTTACGAAAGGCGTATTCAATTATGGCTCCCGGGGATATTCGCAATTGTCTGCTGGCACTTTCAAATGACAGAGTCACTATGAAAAACCTTTTTGATTTTCGTTTTAATCAAGAGATAGATGAACATAGTCTGGGTAATCTGATTCTTACTGCCTTGTCACAGATTGAGAGTGATTTTCTTAAAGCAATAGATACGGCCAGTGAAATTCTGGATATACAGGGTACTGTGCTGCCGGCGACTACTGATAATATTGCCATTCGAGCTGAATTTGATGATGGTACCAGTATCTGTGGAGAATCTGGTATTACTGCAGCTGGAAAACGAATAAAAACGATCTCCCTGTTACCTGTTACCCGGATCAATACGCTGCCTAAAGTAACTGAGGTTTTGACAGAAGCTGATGTAATTATTCTTGGCCCGGGAAGTTTATATACCAGTATTATTCCGCCCCTGCTTGTTCCCGGAACTGCTGATGCAATTGCCAATTCAAATGCTAAAGTAATTATGGTGATGAATCTGATGACAGAATCAGGTGAAACAGACCATTACCGACCTGCTGATTTCCTGGCAGCCCTGCGGCATCATGTGCCACAAATTCATGTTCATGTTGTGTTAATAAATAGCGCCGAAATACCGGCGAATTTAGTCGTAAGAAACCAGCTTTATGGCGCGACTCCCATTCCGCTTGATACCGACAATTTTGAAGATTTCAAAAGTGAGCCAGTATTTCGCGACCTGATCGGTAATCAGAATCATATTTGTCATGACCCTGAAAAACTCTCCGATGCAATTATTGAACTGGCAATGTCTCCATTGAACCAGTAGAGAAATCATTTGAGTTAATTGCTCAACAGATAAATATTAAGGAAATTATTGTTATGTATACAGAAACTGTGTCTACAAGTCGTAATCTTCAACATTCAACTCCCTGTTCTGATCTTGAAGAACTTATTCGTTCACATGCTGCAAGGATAACTGTAATAGGTCAGGGTTATGTTGGTCTGCCACTGGCGGTTGGATTTGCTCATGAAAGCTTCAAGGTGGTAGGACTTGATATAAATCCGGAACGAGTCGCCATGTTAAATGACTGTCGTTCTAATACTCCTGATGTACTGAATGAAGAATTGCAGGTTTTGCACGAAGATCATTTATATGAGGCGTCTACAGACTATAGCGAGCTCTCAAATAGTGATGTGATAATTATTTGTGTACCTACACCACTTCGTAAAACAAAAGATCCGGATATCTCCTACATCATGGAAGCGGCAGAGCGGGTTAAAGAGAATTTACGGAAAGGACAGCTTATTATTCTTGAGTCCACGACCTATCCTGGTACAACAGAGGAAATTCTACTGGAGTTGTTTCAGGAAACCGGTCTGCAGGCAGGGGAGGACTATTTTCTTGCATTTTCACCGGAACGTATTGATCCGGGAAATACAAAATTTCAGGTAAAGGATATACCCAAGATCACCGGGGGAATAACGGTTGAATGTACCCGCCTTGCAGCAATCCTGTATCGGCAAATTGTAAATCAGGTAGTAGAAGTCTCAAGCCCGAAAGTGGCAGAGTTGGCCAAGCTCTATGAAAACGTTTTTCGTAGTGTCAATATTGCGCTGGCTAATGAATTCAGCATGATGTGTCGGGAGCTTAAAGTTAACACCCGTGAAGTAATAAATGCAGCAGCCACAAAACCCTTCGGCTTTATGCCATTTTATCCAGGCCCAGGAATCGGCGGTCACTGCATACCCGTGGACCCGTCATATCTGACCTGGAAAATGAGATTAAACAATTACCAGACCCGATTTATTCCATTGGCGGAAGAAATCAACCAATCTATGCCAGAACTTGTGATAAGCCTGGTCAATGAAACATTAAATGAACAGGGGCAGTGTATCAATGGCGCATCCATTCTGGTTCTTGGTGTGGCATATAAGCCCGGTGTAGGGGATACCAGGGAGTCACCAGCACTTCTTATCATGGAAAAACTGAGCCGCAAAGGCGCGCTGCTTACTTATGCCGATCCTTATGTCCCTTCAGTAATTATAGGTCAGGAAACATTGCTGGCCGAACAGCTCAACGAAAAAACATTAAAAGCAGCGGACTGTGTATTGATCCTGACCGATCACGCCAATTTTGATTATGCCATGGTTGTAGCAAAGGCCAGGTCAGTCGTTGATACCAGGGATGCGACCTGGAATATTGAAACCGCACGAAGCACAGTAAAAAGGCTATAAAACTTCAATGCATCCTAAAAAGCCCAGGTAATTTTTTTCTGCAGGATATAAGTGAGCAATACTCAAAACAACTCCCTGATTGGCGCCGGTAGTTCCAGACCCTGGTGGCTACCTGACAGCACAAGGACTGATCTGCCAGATGGGTTCGGTGAGCAAGTCGGGCAGGATGAAGAATATAAAGGGAAGGGCAGTCAGCTGCCATTCCAGGGTCTACTGGCTTTTACCCTGATCCTGCTGCTTGCCCCGCAAACCCTGTTTCCTGTACTTGCCCCATTCAGGATAGCCTGGATTGCGATGATGGTCTCTGTAAGTTCACTGGTATTTACACGCTTTTCTGCTGGCCGTCCAATTATTGAATTTTCCAGGGGTAGCATATATTTATTATTACTTGTCGGCTGGTCTATTTTAATCATTCCCTTGTCCTACTGGCCAGGGGGCAGTATTTCATTCTTAACGAGTACCTATCTGAAAACGGTGGTTCTATTTTTCCTCTTGGCTAATGTGGTTAATACCCTGGAGAAATTAACCAAAATTGCCTGGGCTCTGGTCTTGATCGCTATTCCGTTGTCAATGACTACAGTATTTCATTTTCTTTCCGGTGTCGTAAGGGAAGGAGAAAGAGTCGTTGGTTATAACGCAGGACTTACTAATAACCCCAATGACCTGGCCTTAATGCTGAACCTTATTTTGCCATTTTGCATTGCATTGTTTTTGTACAACCGCGGGACCTGGATCAAATTACTGCTGGCCATGGTGATTGGCCTGATGGTAACAGCGATCATTACAACGTTTTCCAGGGCAGGTTTTCTGGCGCTTGCCTTTATATTCGTAATCTATATATGGCGCCTTAGAACGCGTCCAGAGCGTAATTTAATTCCGACGTTTCTAATTCTCTGCATAATGGCCCTGCCCTTTGTCCCGTCCAGTTACTACGACCGTTTGAGCACTATTACCGACATTAACGCTGATGAGACAAACTCTGCCCAGATCAGGCTAAGAGATACGATAACAGCAATCAACTACGTGGTAAGACATCCATTAATCGGTTCCGGTGTGGGTATGAATGTTCTGGCGATGAATGAATCAAGGGGAGAGACATGGACTCAAATACACAATATTTACCTTTGTTATGCGGTTGAGTTGGGTTTGCCGGGGTTATTTCTTTTTCTTGGTTTTTTTTGGACTTGCATCAGAAACTCCCGGGAAACACTGAAAATCAGTAGCCGATATCATATGAAGAAACTATTTCTGATTAGCGAAGCAATCATGATCAGCTTATTCGTCTTTGCAATAGAAGGTATTTTCCACCCATCAGCCTACCAGTTTAATTTTTATTATATTGCCGGACTAGCGGTAGCGTTGAAGACGGTATTAGACACTGAACTCAAAAAACTAGAGCGTATCTCCACATGAAATATTTTGCCTATATAGCGTTGAATTTTCTCCAGGGAAATTGCTGACAGTGATTCGTAAATTGACAAAAACATTTTTTTCTTCTGGTATTCATGGTCTTGGCCTGGACAATTTAATAGGCGCGAGGAATGGTACAGAGTGTATGCCATTAATTGTGTGTTATCACCGTGTGGTCAAGGATTTTGAAGATAGTGCTTCACGCTCTATAGCGCCAATGCTGCTTAGTGTAAGTACTTTTGAAAAGCATCTGGACTGGATAGGTAATCACTATGATATTGTTTCCCTCGACGAAATGGCTCCCATGCTGGAAGGCGAATCTAGCCGCTGTAAAAATCTGGCAGCTATTACTTTCGATGATGGTTATTCTGATGTCTATCACAATGCTTATCCGATTCTCAGGAAAAGGAATATCCCTGCAACCGTATTCGCTGTGAGCAATATGGTTGGCACGACGCAAATACAAATTCACGATGAGCTTTATCTGTTAATTTCCGGAGCCCTGACTCAATGGGAACTGGCAACAGAAAAGCTGGATAATTGTCTGTCTGAATTAAACATAAGTCATAAGCTGGACTGCAGCATGCAGGGTTTTGGAAATGACTCTTTCAGGATAACAAGGGCATTGCTGAAAAATCTCGGCATTAGTGATATCAACAATGTCATAAAGCTAATGAAAGACAGCGTGTATCTGGAACCTGATGTCTTGTCTGAATTTTATTCTGCTGACTGGGATATGCTCAGGGAAATGGAAAAGCATAATGTGTGCGTAGGTTCACATACCCGCTCACATATATTGCTGCCCAACGAACCACCGGAAAAAGTGCTGGATGAAGTGCAGGGTTCCCGGGACTTGTTCAAGGAAAAAATGAACAAGGAGATTTATCACTTTGCCTACCCTAACGGTTCTTTCAACAGGGAAACGGTCGATGCTGTCGCCTCTGCAGGTTATGAGTATGCCTATACCACCTGCAAGCATCAGGATCCGGACTTTCCCATGCTGACCATTCCCAGAAGAGTATTTTGGGAAAACTCCAGCGTAAGCAGTTTTTCCAATTTTTCTCCTGCCATTATGAGTTGTCAGATCAATGGTATTTTTGATCCGGCAGATTTGTGCCGGCAGAATCACTTCGTGTAGGAATCTGGCCTGATTCCAGGCTTATTATTCGTTTGTTTATCACAACCTCAAGACTTCGCTCTGACAAGGTCAGTAAATATTATGCCTAACACACCTGCTGCAGCAATTTTTCGCCCGGCCATGGTTCTCATGTCAGGACGAATACTTGGATTTATCCTCGCTTTCATTATGCCAATAATTCTGGTCAGGATTTTTACACAGCAGGAATTTGGTACATACAAACAGTTATTTCTGGTTTTTAACACTTTACTGGTGATAGCCCAGATGGGTATGGCGGAAAGCCTGTATTATTTTTTGCCTGAGGATTCCGATAACACCGGTAAATATGTTTTTAATGCCATATCAATACTGGGAGTACTGGGACTGTTGATTGCCGCAGGACTGTGGTTTTTTCGCTATAACGTTGCTGCTCTGCTGAACAATATGGAAACAGCAGAATATATTTCTTATATAGGCATCTTTTTACTGCTGATGTTGATGGCTGTAATGCTGGAAATTGTCATGACTAACAAAAAGCAGCATCTTCTTGCATCGGCGACTTATGCCTCATCTGATTTGTTTCGCGCCTTGTGTTTTATTATCCCGGTTATTTTATATGGAAATTTATATGCCTTGCTGCTGGGTGCTGTTGGTTTTGGCATATTCAGATTTGGCGTACTTCTTTACTACCTGCACAATCAATGTCGCAGTGGTTTCCAGGTTGATAGCGTGTTACTTCGAAAACACCTTGCCTATGCAATTCCGTTCGGCCTTGCGGGCATGATTGAAATCATTCAGGTGAAATATCACCTGTACGCTGTTTCCTACTATTTTGATGCTGCTACTTTCGCATTATATGCGATTGGCTGTCTGCAAATTCCACTTGTGGATTATGTCATGACCTCAACCTCAAATGTAATGATGATAAATATGAGGGAAAAGGTAAATGATGGCCGTGCCCCGGATGTATTGCTCATTTGGCAAGACGCCACACGGAAGCTTGCGCTGATCATGATACCTATGATCGGAGGGTTACTGTTGATTGCCCCGGAACTGATTGTGCTGTTATTTACCAGTGCTTATGCGGGGAGCATTCCTATATTCATGTTATGGACTTCCGGCATGTTGTTGACGATTCTACTGACTGACGGTGTGCTGCGTGTTTTTGCTGAAACACGATTCCTTATTTTCCAGAACCTGGTTCGCCTTGTGTTGATTGCAGTATTTATTCGCTGGTTTTTAACTTCCTACGGTTTGTTTGGGGCAGTACTGGTCACATTGTTTGCCAATATTGTTGCCAGGTTGATAGCGCTGGCCAGGTTAAGGAATATTTTTGATGTGTCCTGGTCGATACTTCTGCCCTGGCATAGTCTTGGTGTAATTTTCGCGATTTCCGTATGCGCGGCAATTCCAGCATTGCTTATTAAATATATTCTCGATATTTCCAATTTTCCCCTGTTGTTAATTACAGGGCTGGTCTATGTATTAACCTATTATTTTCTACTGTGCTGGTACGGCCCAATGGATCAGAGCGAAAAAAAAATGCTGATTCAATGGACGGAAATGCCGCTCTCCAGACTTTTCCAGTTTTCCCGGTTATCTCGCCTGCGAGCATAGTGGCAGGCCGGTTGTCAGTCAGCAAAATCAAACTTTCTGTTAGACAGTAAAAAAAATCAAATTGTCTTGTAACTAAAATAGAAACCATATTATGTGTGGAATTGCAGGAATATTTTCATTAAAAGACAGGCCCGTTGAGCTGGGTGAAGTTAAATCCATGTGCGCGGCTATTGTTAATCGTGGGCCGGATGATGAAGGCTATTACATTAATGGCAACATTGGCATAGGAATGCGCCGTCTCAGTATTATCGATCTTGACTCCGGGCATCAGCCAGTAGGTAATGAGGATGGTTCTGTCCAGGTTGTATTGAATGGAGAAATATATAACTACAGAGAATTAAGAAAGTCCCTGCAGGCAAAAGGTCATCGTTTTTCTACTGAATCAGACACGGAAGTTATTGTACATCTGTATGAAGAGTATGGTGATGATTGTGTACAACAACTCAGGGGGATGTTTGCTTTTGCTCTCTGGGACAACCGCAAAAAGACGCTATTGGTGGTACGCGACAGACTTGGAATCAAGCCATTATATTACGGTGTGTTTGCCGGAAGACTTTTATTTGCTTCAGAATTAAAAGCTTTGTTGCAGTTGCCTGATATTGAACGGGACATGAACTGGAACTCAGTTGGACATGTGTTTACGTTTTTATCAAGTCCGCGTGATGAGAGTGTCATACGTGGGGTGCATAAACTGGAACCAGGTCATCTCCTTACCGTAGGCGTTGATCAGGACTTGAAAACCCGCTCTTACTGGGATGTTGAATTCAAGCCTGACTATGGTAAAAGTCAGCAGGATTTTGCTGGCAACCTGCGTGAACTGCTTGGCGAGTCGGTTCGTCTTCGCATGATTAGTGATGTACCGCTGGGCGCATTTCTAAGTGGCGGTATAGATTCAAGTGCTGTAGTGGCAACTATGGCTCAGCTGTCATCCACTCCAATCAAGACATTTTCCATCGGTTTTTCTGAAAAGGAATTCAATGAGGCTGGTTACGCTCGCGAAATTGCTGATCATTTTGCTACCGATCATCATGAATTAATACTGGAACCGAACGTTATTGACCTTCTGGATGACCTGGCCTGGCATCTTGACGAACCGTTTGGTGATTCTTCTGCCATTCCAACCTATATGGTTTCAAAACTTGCAGCCGAACATGTGAAAGTGGTCCTGTCCGGTGATGGCGGGGACGAATTGTTTGGGGGCTACAGCAAGTATCTTGTGGAACAGAAGGAGCAACGCTATCGCTATATACCAGCGGCCATCCGTCACATGATGGGCGCTGTTGGTGGTCATATGCAAGAAGGTATGAAAGGACGAAATTTTTTACGCCATATTGCGCTTGATGGTGGTGCGCGCTACATGGATGCCAACAGTATGTTCAGGCGTGATGAACTGTCAGGATTGTTTTCGGCTGAAACTGCGCAAAAGGTAATGGCTGAAGATGTGTGGCGGGAAAGAATTGATTTCCTTGAAAGTCAGGATAACGACTGGTTGTCAAACATTCAGTATATGGATATTAAAAATTATCTACCGCTGGATATCTTGACCAAGGTTGACCGCATGAGTATGGCAAATTCACTGGAAGCAAGAGTGCCGCTGCTTGATCATAAACTGGTGGAATTTGCCGCCACTATTCCTGCGGAAATGCGAATCCATAAAGGCATCACTAAATACATTTTTAAAGAAGCCATGAGAGGTATTTTACCTGACAATATTATTGACAGGAAAAAGCAGGGCTTTGCCATACCGCTTGGCAGCTGGTTTCGTGGTGAGCTCGACAGTTATGTCAGGGATTTGTTGTTGTCAGAAAAAAGTCGTGGCCGGGGTTTTTTTAACACTGCCTATATTGAAAATATGCTGACTTTGCATAAGCGGGGAAGACCGCTGGATCTGCAACTATGGACATTGTTGTCGTTTGAGTTGTGGTGTAAACGATTTCTCGATCAACCTGTGTCAGCAAAGGTGTTGAATTTCAGCAGGCCAGTTAAGGAAAACGCGGAGAAAGTGACTGAACAGGAAATCCAGACTATGAAAAATAAAACCGGAAAAGCTGAGCGGGTCAGGTTGCTGAAAGTAGTCAATACCTTTGAAACAGGTGGTACCGAAGGTCAGGTAATGAACCTGATGAGAAAGCTCGATCTTGATATGTTTGATTTGAAAGTGGCCTGCCTGGAAAACAAGGGCAGCCTTGTACAGGAATATGAGAAGCGGGGCATACCAATATCAGAATTTAAAATTAAAAAACTGTATTCACCGGCGACATTTATACAGATATTCAAAATGGCCGCGTTTATGCGGGAGAATCGTATTCAGGTTCTGCACTGCTACAATTTCTATGCCATGATTATTGCTATCCCGGCCGCCAAATTAGCGGGGGTTCCAGTAATCATCACATCAATAAGAGACAGGGGTATATACCTGAGTAAAGCAAAAAAGATCATGCAGAAATGGGTATGCAAAATGGCCGACAATATTCTGGTCAATGCAGATTCAATTCAACATTGGCTGCTTGAAGAGGGTTACAGTGCTGGAAAAATCCAGGTAATTAAAAATGGTATTGACCTGTCTTTATATGAAGCTGGTTCTGAAAATACTATCCGAAAAGAATTCGGTATTCCTGAAGCAGCTAAAATTGTCGTGATGATTGCCCGCTTGAATTATATGAAGGGTGTTGAGGATTTTATCAGGGCAGCAAAGACTGTTAACCACTATCATCCAAAGACCTATTTCCTGATTATTGGTAGTCCCTCGATTGAATGTCTTCATGTTGATGAAAGCGGTAACAGCGAATATGAAAACTGGAACCGGCTTATCAAGCGTTCGAATATGCAGGAAAAGATTATATTTACCGGAAATCGTCCAGATATACCTGCTTTTCTTGCCCAGGCCTCCATTTCTGTACTGCCTTCCCATAGCGAGGGATTGTCAAATACCTTGCTGGAATCTATGGCCGCTGGCGTGCCTATAGTCACTACCAATACCGGAGGCAATCCTGAACTTGTGATCGATGGCGTTAACGGTCTGCTTGTGCCGGTCAGAAACCCCAGGGAACTTGCGAAAGCTGTAAACAGGATACTTGGTGATAATCAACTTGCGGAAAAGTTTGGCAGGGCATCATTATCCAGAGCAAAACAGGAACACTCTCTTGCCAATATGGTAAGTAAAACGGCAGCGCTATATAACAATCGTCTTCATACCCGTATCAAATCCGGCATTCTCAACTGTCCGGTTAATTCCTGATCCGACTTCTAGTTCTGTAAATCAAATGTTCCCTTAAATACTGAGCCCTTTCGGTGCTCAGTGGGACGATGTATGTGGAAAAAACTCTACTGAGGAATGTTTCAATGGCAATAGAGATATTGAAAGGTAAGGTAAATGATTCAACACTTTGGTATGCACAAGACATGAAGGATAAGTCTAAATGGCTGCATCCGATTTCCCCGTCTCAGCAGGAAGAGATGCTTAAAGCATTGCAATTTGCAAAAGCTGATAATTGTACTGTCGATAGTATGACTAAGGAGAAATTTCCTCTGCCGGTATTGTCCGCAGTGCTTGCCAGACTTGGTCACAAATTGGAAACTGGTATTGGTATAAGCGTATTACGGGGTATCCCGCTGCACAATCTGTCTGTTGAAGATACTGAATTACTTTATGCAGGAATTACTTCGCATATCGGGAAGATGATAAATCAGGATACCAAAGGCACCCTTGTTGGACATGTTTATGATCAGGGCGTAAGTTACGAAAGCATTGAGGTCAGGGGTTACACCACAAATGCCCAACTCACACCACACTGTGACTCTGGTGATTTACTGGGGTTGCTATGTGTTCGACCTGCCAGAGAGGGAGGCATTAATAATTTTTCCTGTTCGATGGCAATTTATAACAAATTGTTTGAAACGCATCCGGAATTTTTGATATCGCTATACCAGGGTTTTCATTACAACATTCGTGGTAATGGGCCATTAGGGCAAAACCGGGATATTACCAGTCATCGCGTTCCGGTATTCAGCTTCCATCAAGGCAAACTCAGTTGCCGCTACAACCAAAAGGCTATATTGACTGCAGAAGAACTCGAAAATTCAACGCCCCTGTCCAGTCTTGAAAAAATGGCTATTAATTATGTGGCAGAACTGGCAATGCAAGATGAGATCCGCTTTGATACTTACCTTGAAGCAGGTGATCTTGCGCTAATCAATAATAATACCGTCTTGCATAATCGCGAGTCCTTTGTCGATTACGATGAAGCCGACATGAAAAGATTGATGATGAGACAGTGGATTAATTTGCCAAAGGCCCGCGACCTGACCTTCGACTTTGCTGATCATTACAACACCGGACCACGCATGGGGCCAGCTATCCATTAAGCAGGCAGGATTCATAAGAGTCGCAACTGCAGATCGTGATCAACATATCCTGAAAGAATATTTCTGTACTACAACACTCACTACCCGAAACGAATACAACTGTTCTGTCAAACAGTCAGAGAGGAACAATTATGTCTGAAAAAAGCACGCCTAAATCTGCTCAGATGAATGCCGGGCCGGGATTCCGAATAAAGCTGGATTTCGATAGGCCACCGGCGAATCTTATTGGGCAATTCGAGGAATTTCATACACCGGATATTTCGGATATTTTGAATCGAATGTATGCCATGAATAACGGCATAAGAAATCTTACCGGTGCAAAGTCTATTTGTGGGCCAGCATGCACTGTAAAAGTATTTCCTGGTGACAACCTTATGGTTCATAAAATACTTGATATCGCCAAGCCTGGAGATGTTGTGGTTATTGATGCTGGCGGGACAAAAAGCAATGCCGTGCTGGGAGATCTGATTTCATCCAAGGCAAGGCACAAGGGAATTGCCGGCTTTGTTATTGATGGCCTGATTCGTGATCTGACGGAAGTCAAGCAATTGGGAATGCCCGTTTTTGCCAGAGGAGAGACCCCTATCGGACCGTTGCACAGAGGCCCGGGTGAAATTAATTTCCCGGTTTCATGTGGCGGACTGGTGGTAAACCCCGGTGACATAATCGTGGCAGATCTTAATGGCATAGTTGTAATCAGACATGAATTTGCCGAGGACACATTGAAAAAACTGAAAGCGCAGAAAAAAGCACTTGATCCTTATGTGGCCAATGTAAAAAAAGGCATATTTTCCAATAAATGGGTTGATGACTATTTGTCAGAAACCAATTGTATTATTACTGCAAGATAGGAAAAGAGAATAAACATGCAGTCAACTATCAGTATCAGTCGTGAATTCATCAATACCCGTCGCAATGTTGAATATATCCTGTCGAAATTACCCTCCAGGGATCGTAGTCTCTACAAACGGTTCGATGCTGTCAGGAGAGACTATTTTCGTTCTTACTGGCAGGCAGTGGCTAATGATATTAACGCTGATATTGAAAATCTGGGTTACGACTATTTTCGTCTGGTTAAGGATGGCAAGAAGACCTTTGTGCGATATGGCGAGGTAATGCTGGATGATCACTTGACCCTTGCTATAGCTGGTAATAAGCCCCTTGTTAACAAACTGCTAAAGGAAGCCGGTTATCATGTGCCTGAATTCTGTGAATACAAACCGGAAACTTTATCAACGGCTTTGTCATTCATGCATCAACATCGCGGCAATTTTGTTGTTAAACCAGCCAATGCATCTGGCGGTGGACGTGGTATCACTACCAAGGTTAATAACCGCACCCGTTTGGTAAAATCCTCCTATAAAGCTGCCATCCATTCTACTGGCAGCAAACTGATTATAGAAAAGGAACATAGTGGGAAAAATTACCGATTATTATATTTAAACGGCGAATTTATTGATGCCTTGCAACGCGATGCTCCAGCTGTTACCGGTGACGGAAAAAACAGCATAAGAAATTTAATCCGGAATGAGAACAACAAACGGCTGGAAGCGCTGTCACCTTATGCATTATCTCCTCTTACCATAGATCTGGATACCCGCTACACCTTATTGAATCAGGGTTTATCCCTGAACGATGTGCCAACAAAGGGGCAGAAGTTAAGGGTAAAAACCGCTACCAACCAGTGTTCCAGGTTTGAGAACCACACGGTTAAAAACTCCATTCATCCCAGTATTGTTGATTATGGCCGCAATATATCCAGGGTGATCAATGTCACCCTGTCTGGTGTTGATCTAATGATCAATGATCATAGCGTTGCCGTGGAGGACAGTGGGTGCATTGTTAACGAGATCAATACTACACCCGGTTTACATCACCATGAGTTGATTTCCAGTCCCAGGGACAAGGTAAATGTCGGCTCAATAGTCGTTAATTATATTTTCGACAACGAAGAGAGTCGATAAACCACATGAAAACGTCCAATTCTGTACCGGTACTGATTCTGGGCGGACAGGAAAATACCATCAGCCTGCTACGTAGTTTTGGTAAGCGGAATATCAAGGTATATATTTCTGTTCGTCATAATTCCCTGGCAATTAAATCCCGGCATTGTCACAAGGTATTTACCATTCCGGATGGCAAAACAGATGGTGAAGCCTGGCAGGAATTACTGTTATTCGATGAAAGACCGGAATTACGTGGGTGCGTCATTTTTCCTGGCAGTGACGAGGCGGTGGATTTTCTCGCCAGTAACAGGCGTCGTTTGAAAAAAAGGTATCGCATTGATTGTTTCAGGTCCGGTATCCATCTTGCCATGCTTGATAAATTCAAAACGCTGGCATTGGCACAGAAAGCAGAGTGCCCGACGCCCGCCTTTTTTAAAATAGATATCGAGGATGATGTCGAAAAAATAATCCCCGGAATTTTATTCCCGATTATGGTCAAGCCGATTCACTCTCATATATTCACAAAATATTATCCAAGTAGAAAATATTTTATTGCACAAAATGAATCTGAATTACGTCATATAGTCGGAGAACTGCTGGGCAAGAAGATAGAAATTATTATAACTGAAATGATTCCCGGGGCGGATGATCAGCAAAGTGCCTATTTCACCTATATCACAGAAAGTGGAGAGGTCCTGTTTGAATATACCCACCAGATTATCCGGCGTTACCCCCGTAATTCAGGTCTGGCCTGCCTCACGATAAGCAGGGACCTGCCTGAAACTGCTGAAATGGGAAGGCGCTTTTTTAATGGTATCGGTTACCAGGGCATGGGTCATATCGAATTCAAACGTGATCCAAGGGACGGCAAATTGAAGATAATCGAATGTAATCCACGCATGTCAGCAGCCCAGGCAGTTGTCACCAAAAGTGGACTGGACATGGCATTTTATATTTATGACTACCTTGTCAATGGCAAGGTTACACAGACAAGCAAGTATCGCACCGGGGTCAGGCGCTGGTGGGTAATGTTGGACATCCTGTCTTTTCTTGAACTACGTCGCATTGGCGAAATTACCTTTATGCAATGGATAAAAACAGTAAATGGCCCGCCACTCGTGTTTCCCTATTTTTCACTCAATGATCCGATGCCGTTTGTCTGTAAATTTTACGGTGATATTTCAAGATTTTTTAAAAAGAAGGTCAAATCATTATGGCTAGTCAGGAAAGGGTTTCCTATTCAGAGCTAAAACGTTTTTCCCTGCAGGTTCTGGAGAAAGTGAATGCCTGCAATGAGCAGGGAAAGGTATTCATCAATGCGCTTTTGTGGAGCGACCTGGTAGGTCGTTCTACCCATGGTATATGGCGTTTGCCTGCTTATATCAGGCGTATTGAAAAGGGTCTGATGAAATGTCCCTGCAGCCCATTGTTGATAACAGAAAACCAGGCAACTGGTGTAATGGATGGTGACCAGGGTATAGGGCATTACGTGGGTCATTCAGCAATGTCATGCGCCATAGAAAAAGCCAGGTCTTATGGTATAGGTGCCGTAGGTGTTCGCAATAGTAACCATTTCGGTACAGGTGCCTATTATGCGGACCTGGCAGCGAGACAGAATATGGTTGGTATTGCCGTCAGTAACTCGCTGGCAAAAGTGGCACCATACGGCGGCGTCAAGGCAGTGTTGGGCACGAACCCTTTTGCTTTTGCGATACCAGGCAGCAATGGGCAGGGCATGATGTTTGATATGGCAACAACGGTTATGGCTGGTTCACAGGTAATGAAATATGCAGAAACCGGAAAGGCATTGCCTGACGGAATTGCAATTGATCATGAAGGAAATTCAATCCGTAATCCAAACGATGTTAATAAGGGGGTATTACTGCCTTTTGGCGGCGCCAAGGGCTTCGGTATTTCACTTATGGTAGAAATATTATCCAGTGTGCTCACGGGGGCGAATTTTTCAACGCAGGTAAATTCCATGTTTACCGACACTACCCACCCGGGGCAAAACGGTCATTTCTTTCTGGCCATTGATATCGGGCGCTTCATCCCCGTGGAGCTATTCGTCCAGCGTGCAGAATCATTATTTTCTACAATCAAAAACAGCGCTGTGGAAAATGACGGCGTATTGATACCAGGGGAAATTCGCTGGCGTCATTTCAAAGAGAATAGTGAAAAAGGCTTGCTTCTTGATCAGGCAACTTTGAGCGCCCTGAATACTCTGGCAGAAAATTATCTATTACCTGGCATTGGCCATACTCCTCAGCAGCAACCTCTTGCCTATTGTTCCGAAAAAAATACTGCCGCGTCACCTGGCTAAAGTGATTCCTTTTGTAAAAGCCAGTCTTCACTCCATATCAAAGCTGTAATCAATTCTTATAATTTAAAACACTGCAAGTATTTATAAAGATTAAAAAAATCGGGAATTTTATCCTGCCATTCGTCCCTATGGCATGGATTGTATTTGTCCTTAAAAATCCATTAAAGGTGACCGGAATTTGTAATGCACAGCTCATATAAAACATCACATAAAGTATCAGCATTATTCATTGTATTAGTTGTTTTATTTTTGTTGATGCTGCTATTTCCAAAATCCAGTGCTGCTGAACCCGACCTTGTAATCCATAACCCCGCCAATCTTGACACCTTCATACCCCCGGCCGTCGGTGAGAGTTATGTGGATCCCATTTTTGGTTCTACTATCAAGCGTATCAGCGATGCCCGCAATACCCCGGACAGTTCCAACAATAGCGGGGTACTCAGTTTAATCACCCAGGAAGCCCCGGTCATTTCGGCTTTCAATGCCGATAACTCGCGCCTGCTGCTGCAGCACTTCAGTTACTTTGCCCTCTATGATGGTCTGGGCAACTTCCTCACCAATATACCCTTTGAAATTAACGCCTCCAGTGCGCCGCGCTGGTCCCGTACTGATCCAGCCGTGTTCTACTTCCTGAAAGGCAACCAGCTAAAGCGCTACAACGTGCTTTCCGCAAACAGTACGCTGGTCCATGAATTCACGGAATACACCAGCATCTCGGGCATGGGGGAAGCAGACACTTCTTTCGATGGTGATCACCTGGTGCTGGTCGGGGACAGTGTCGATATCTTTGTTTATACCCTGAGCACGGACAGTAAAGGGGTAGTACTGGAAATGCCGAATGCCGGGGATGCCAGCACCGTGTATCTGACGCCGGACAACAATGTGCTGGTGACATGGGATGCGTTCGGGACTGAGCGCTACAACGGTATTGAACTGTTTGATCAGGATATGGGCTTTGTGCATCAGGTGGCAACGGTGGGAGGTCATATGGATGTGGCCCGTGACACAGATGGCAGCGAAATTCTGATTTGGTCGAATGCCCGCGAAGCCGTTCCGGATCCGGGGTGTATCAATGGGGTCGTGAAGATCAGCCTGGCAGACAATCAGCGCACCTGCCTGATTTCGCTGGGTTGGGGATTGGGCTTGCATATCTCGGCACCGGAAAGTGGAGACTCTTTTTATGTCAGCACTCATGGCCCATCACCGGATACCAACTGGCGGCTGTATCAGAACGAAATATTACGGGTAAGCCTCGATGGTGGGGAAATTGAACGTCTGCTGCACCACTACAGCCAGCCGTCTGACGGTTACTATGCGCAGCCCCGGGTCTCGGTGAGTAGCGATGCCAGCCGATTGGTCTATGCCAGCAACTTCGGCCTGCAAACCAAACAGGGTTATCCAACAGAATATACCGACGTATATTTTGTCTGCCTGCTGGTTCTCTGTGAAAGCCCGGTTCAGGATCCGACTCCGCCTGATGTACCTGATGGTCCCCCGGTCCTGATTCCTGCCGACCTTGAAACGTTTGAGCCACCTGCTGTGGGCGACACTTATGTGGATCAGACCTTCGACACCACCATCAAGCGAGTCACCGATGCCCGCAACACCCTCGACAGTTCCAATAATATAGGAGTGCTGGATTTCATTACTCAGGAATATTCCAGCATGTCCCCTTTTAACAGTGACAATTCCCGCTTGCTGTTACAGCACTTCAGTTACTTTGCACTCTACGACGGGCTTGGCAATTACCTCTCTGACTTACCTTTTGATATTACTGCCTCGAGCGAACCGCGCTGGTCCAAAAATGACCCGGCCGTGTTTTATTATCTTAATGGCAATCAGATCCGGCGCTATAACGTTTTGACCGGAGTCGGCACTCTGGTACATGAATTCACGGAATACACCAACATTACCTCCCGTGGGGAAGCGGACATTTCTTTTGACGGTGATCACCTGGTGTTGTTCGGGGACAATATCGATATCTTTGTCTATACCCTGAGCACGGACAGCAAAGGCGCTGTGCTGGAAATGCCGAATGCCGGGGATGCCAATAATCTGTACCTGACACCGGATAATAATGTACTGGTAACCTGGGATGAAAGTGGGGCCGGGCGCTACAAGGGCATTGAACTGTATGATCAGGAATTAAATTTTCTGTATCAGGTAACACAGGCGGGGGGGCATATGGATGTAGCCCGTGACACCAACGGTGAGGAGATACTGTTGTGGACCAATGCCGGTGAAACCATTCCGCATCCGGGCTGTGAAAACGGTATAGAGAAAATACATCTCGCAGACAACCAACGTACTTGCATGTTGTCGCTGGATTGGGGGCAGGGCGTGCATATTTCGGCACCCGAAAGCGGTGATGCCTTTTTTGTCAGCATTCATGGAGCTTCACCAGATGCAGACTGGCGCCTTTATCAGAATGAGATATTGCGGGTAAGTCTGGATGGTGCCGAAATTGAAAGGCTGCTCCATCACTACAGCCAGCCCTCAGATGGCTATTATGATCAACCCAAGGTATCGGCTAGCCGCGACGGCAGCCGTTTGGTCTATGCCAGTAACTTCGGCCTGCAAACCAAACAGGGATATCCCGCAGAATATACCGATGTGTATTTTATCTGCTTGCTGGTTCTCTGTGAAAGCCCGGTCCATGAGTTGATACTGCCTGAGGTGCCTGACGGATTAACGGTGCTGATGCCTGCCAATGCTGAAACGTTCGAGCCTCCTGCTCTTGGCGAGAGTTATGTGGACCAGACCTTCGGCACCACCATCAAGCGCATAAGCGATGCCCGCAATACTCCCGACAGTTCCAACAATAGCGGGGTGCTCAATTTAATCACCCAGGAAGCCCCGGTCATTTCGGCTTTCAATGCCGATAACTCGCGCCTGCTGCTGCAGCACTTCAGTTACTTTGCGCTCTATGATGGACTGGGTAATTATCTCGCCGATTTGCCCTTTGAGATTAATGCCTCCAGTGCCCCGCGCTGGTCCCGTACTGATCCAGCCGTGTTCTATTTCATGAAAGGTAACCAGCTAAAGCGCTACAACGTGTTGTCTGCCAGCAGTACGCTGGTCCATGAGTTCACGGACTACAGTGTGATCTCGGCAAAGGGAGAGGCAGACATCTCTTTCGATGGCGATCACCTGGTGCTGCTGGGTGACAATGTGGATATCTTCGTCTACACCCTGAGCACGGACAGTCAAGGTGCGGTGCTGCAAATGCCAAATGCAGGGGATGCCAACAGTGTGTATATGACACCTGACAACAATGTGCTGGTGACATGGGATGCTTTCGGAACTGAGCGCTTCAATGGTATTGAGCTGTTTGATCAGGACATGAATTTTGTCCGCCAGGTAACGACAATAGGGGGGCATATGGATGTGGCCCGCGACACGGATAACAGTGAAATTCTGTTATGGTCCAATGCCAGGGAAGGCGTTCCGGATCCAGGCTGTATCAACGGGGTAGTGAAGATAAGCCTGGTAGACAATCAGCGCACCTGCCTGATTTCGCTGGGTTGGGGATTGGGCTTGCATGTCTCGGCGCCGGAAAGCACAGGCTCTTTTTATGTCAGCACCCGCGGACCATCACCGGATGCCAACTGGCGGTTGTATCAGAACGAAATATTACGGGTAAGTCTGGATGGTGTGGAAATTGAACGTCTGCTGCATCACTACAGCCAGCCCTCAGATGGTTACTATGACAGTGCCCGGGTATCGGTGAGCCATACTGGCGACCGGCTGGTCTATGCCAGTAATTTTGGCCTGCAGGGCAAACTGGGTTTTGCGGCAGACTACACCGATGTGTATTTTGTCTGCCTGCAGGTTCCCTGCCTGAGCCCGGTGCTGGAAACTGAAGGGGATGTTGTTGCTGATGATGAAGTTGCCGATGGTGCTGCTGAGCCAGTGCCACCTGTCTCGAATAATGTAGCGCAGCCAGCAGGCAATAATGACAATAGTCCTGCTGCTAACCAGTCCCCTCCGGATATTAACCGTCAACCCCTGAATAGTACCAGTGTCGACCCCGGCGCGCCCGATGTGGGAGCAGGAAATGTGCTGGTGGATAGTTCTGTGACCAATGAGCTGGAGTACATCACATTACCAACGTTTGATTATTCAGCCTTTCTGCCTCCCTCGGTTAAACGTTTATATGTTGATTTATTTACTGGGAGCGTCATTCAAAGACTGACTGATTCCAGAAATACCAGTGACTCGGCCAATGGCGGAATTCTGCCATTTATTACACATGAATATTCCAGCATGTCTCCCTTTAACAGTGACAATTCCCGCTTGCTGCTGCAGCACTTCAGTTACTTTGCTCTCTACGATGGTGCTGGCAATTACCTCACTGATTTACCATTTGATATCACTGCCTCCAGCGAACCGCGCTGGTCGAGAAATGATCCAGCCGTATTTTATTATCTTAATGGCAACCAGATCAGGCGCTATAACGTTCAGACCAGGGTCGCCAGCCTGGTGCAAGAATTCCCGGAGTACAGCAAGATAACCTCTCGTGGTGAAGCGGATATTTCCTTTGACGGTGATCACCTGGTGTTGTTTGACGACAATATGGACATCTTTGTCTATACCCTGAGCACGGACAGCAAGGGGGAGGTGCTGGAATTGCCAAACGCCGGGTCTGCCAACAGCTTGTACCTGACACCGGATAACAATGTACTGATCACCTGGGATGATAATGGAGCAGAACGTTACAACGGCATTGAATTGTATGATCAGGACATGGGCTTTGTACATCAGGTAACGATGGCCGGGGGGCATATGGATGTAGCCCGGGATAACAATGGCGAAGAGATACTTTTATGGGCCAATGCGGGTGAGCCCAATCCGGATTCAGACTGCAGAAACGGGGTTATGAAGATTACCCTGGCCGACAATCAGCGTACCTGCCTGATTGAGTTTGACTGGAGTATGGCCTTGCATATTTCCGCTCCGGAAATAAATAACGGCGGGTTTGTTATCAGCACCTATCTGACAAAAAACAGTACCCGGAATCCCGTTCCTGCACCGCTAAAATATCGCAATTCAATTTTGCAGGTAAGTCTTGATGGCTCGAGCGTTACGGAGTTGGGTCTGCATTGGAGTAGGGCGCTGGGTGACTATTACTATCAGCCCAAGGCCGCTGTGAGCCGCGATGGTACCCGTCTGGTTTTTGACAGTAATTTCAACCTGCAGGAAAAGCTGGGGTATCCGGAGAATTACACTGATGTGTACTACATGTGCATCAGCGATTGTGAGAACCCGGGGGCGGCTAATGACAATGAACATGGCTGGATTCTGGACAAGGACTTGAATATACGTCTTTACCGATATCAGAATGAAGATGATACGGTCGAGTTCCAGGGTAGTTGGGATACGTTTTATCACCCAATTTTTAGTGGTAGCTCGGTAAAAGTGTCGAGTAATCCGGGTGATTCAGCAATTTTCAGTTTTTACGGCTCAGCTGTCAGCTGGCTTGGTTACGCCGGACGCTGGGCTGGTAGGGCAAAAGTGACCCTTGATGATGAACAGGAGTTTATTGTTGACGGATATTCTGCCAAACACCGTGTTCAGGAACGGTTGTTCACTATCAGAAATCTGGAAGAAAAAACACACACGCTGAAAATAGAGGTTATCGAGCCAGCTGTTAATGAATCGGGCAAGAAAAGGTGGGTATGGCTGGATGCATTCGATATTTACCCGTGCCCACCGGAGGCGGTTTGTGAAAATTGAATCCCCTATTAACTGGTTGGGGGATTCCCCGCTTTGCCTTCAGTAAAAACCCTAATGGTATTACAAATGTGTACACACTATTGTTTGAATCAATTGTTTACGACAATTATTTATAACAGCGATGCTGGAGGAAATTATTCTGGCATTTTTTTTAAAAAATAATAATGGCTGGAAAGCGATTATAGGGACGAAGTTTTTCCCTGATAAAAGCGGCGAATTTCAATCTGATCCCAGATCAAAATAATAGCGGTTAGCCGGTTGCAAAACATTGATGAATTCCTCAACAACAATTTCCCTGACTCAAAAACAGCAAATATCGCCCAGGGTTGCTCTGGTAGCGCCTAGTCTGGATATACTGGGAGGGCAGGGTGTTCAAGCCAGCAGTCTGGCAAACGCATTACGGCAGGAAGGCTTTGATGTTAGTTTTATTCCTGTCAATCCTCGTTTCCCGGCAGGGATAAGCTGGTTGAGGCGGGTACCGGTGGTTCGCACCATCATTAACCAGTTGATCTATATTCCGAGTCTGTACAAAATTCGTCATGTCGATGTTGTGCATGCTTTTTCAGCGTCTTACTGGTCGTTTCTGCTGTCCCCCTTGCCGGCAATATTGGCAGCAAGGCTATTTGGCAAGCTGGCAATACTAAATTATCACAGTGGTGAAGCATCTGATCATCTGGCCAACTGGGGGCTGCGTGTGCATCCCTGGTTAAGACAGGCTGACGAGATTGTTGTGCCTTCATCCTATCTTAGTGATGTATTTGCCCACTATGAATACAAAACCAGAGTAATACGAAATTTTGTTGATCTTGCCAGTTTTCGATTCCGGGAGAGAAAGAACCTGTGCCCACGGCTGTTATCTGCGAGAAATCTTGAGTCTTATTACTGTGTCGGTAATACGCTAAAAGCTTTTGCCTTGATTCGCAAGCGTTGGCCAGAGGCAACGCTTACCATTGCAGGATATGGCAGTGAAGAAAACCAGCTCAGAGGCTGGGTAAAAAAACATGAACTTGACGGCGTAAGTTTTGTTGGACGCATAGAGCAGGAGGATATGCCTGCGCTCTATGATCAGGCCGATATCTTTATCAATTCGTCAGTGCTGGATAACCAGCCTGTTTCCATCCTGGAGGCATTCGCCGCCGGACTTAATGTGATCTCTACTCCTGCCGGTGACATTCCGGCAATGGTCAAAGACAGGAAGACTGGTTATATCGTTCCTTACGATGATCCGCAGGCGATCGCTACTGCTGTCGACAGGCTCCTTGAGGAACCAGGGCAAGCAAGGCTTATGGCCCGCCGCGCCTGTGATGAAGTAAAAAAATATACCTGGCCCCAAGTGTCCAGGGAATGGTCAAGATTATATTATCAGGTTTAGAAATTTACCGGCTATGAGATTGCAACGTCTTTTAAAAATGGGGCCTGAAGAAATTGCTCGCCGCAGTTGGCAGCAGACCCATAAAACCATGGAACGTTTTGTTCTTAAAAAACATGAGGCTACAGGAAAGGCAGCGTCTGTGTTCAATCATCTTGACAGAAGTCCGGACTTGAAGCCTGTCGTTAAACTATTCCAGCAAGGCCAGGAAGAAGCAGCCGCACAGGCACTTCTGCAGCAATTTCAGACACATGCATCCTCCCGATTTTTTGAGGGCACGGCGGAAGCAAAGGTGCCGTTTTCTATCCGTAATCAATATCCGGGTAAGTGTGAAGAAATAATCGAAAGTGCAGATGCCGTATGCGAGGGCCGGTTTGACATACTGGGTTATGGCAGGTTGTTTTTCGGATCACCGGTTAACTGGCATCTGGATCCGGTGTCCGGTCATGAAGTTCCGCTTGAACACTGGAGCAGGATTGATCCGCTGGACAGTGATCATGTTGGTGACAGTAAAGTTATCTGGGAGATAAGCCGGCATCAGTGGATGCTTGATCTCGGGCAAGCGTATCTGATAACCGGAGATGAACATTATGCGGTAGTGTTTAAAAATTTACTGCGAGACTGGATGCAGGCCAATCCGGTGGGTTTTGGTATCAACTGGAGCAGTTCACTTGAAGTAGCTTACCGGTTGATTTCATGGTGTTGGGCTCTTTACATGTTTCGCAGTGCCAGGGTTATGACGGGGCAGCTGTATGTGGAAATGCTGTCATGGATTCGCAGCCATGCCTGCTATGTGGAAAAGTACCTGTCTTATTATTTTTCTCCCAATACTCATTTGACGGGGGAAGCACTGGGACTGTTTTATGCTGGCACCGTTATTCCGGAATTTCGTGACTCCAGGCGCTGGCAGTTACTGGGTGAGCAAATTCTTAATGGTCAAATTCAGTGCCAGGTGTATGACGATGGCGTGTACTTTGAACAGTCGACTCGCTATCAATACTACACCATCGAAATTTATCTGCACTTTGTCATCCTGGCTGGAAGAAATGATGTCAAGGTATCTGCTGAGCTCCTCAGCAGGTTGGAAAAAATGTTCAATTTTCTGCTCACTGTTCGGCAGCCAAACGGCGATATGCCGCAGATTGGAGATACCGATGGCGGCTGGTTATTGCCCTTGCTACGTCGCGAACCGACAGATTTCAGTGCCTTGTTCGCGATGGGTGCAGTACTGTTTCAACGCGGTGACCTTGCCTGGGCAGCTGGCGCATTAACACTTGAGCCGTCATGGTTTTTTGGTTCTTCTGCACGCAGGATCTGGGATGCTCTCGAGTTATCTGCCCCTGTTGATTTACAGCCGCAAATATACAAGTCCGGTGGTTATGCCATATTACGTAATCATTGGCACAGCAATGCACACCATATTATTTTCGATACTGGCCCACTGGGATGTGATGTCAGTGGTGGTCATGGGCATGCAGATCTGCTGAGTGTTCAATGCAGTGTTTTTGGCGAACCGTTTATTGTTGATGCGGGAACAGGCAACTATACCGCTGACAAAAAATGGCGAAACTATTTTCGCAGCAGTGCTGCTCACAGTACTGTGATGGTAGACGGTATGGGCCAGGCTCAACCGGAAGGTCCTTTTTCCTGGCATGGCAGCCGGCCGCGGGCGCAACTTAATGGATGTGAAATAACTGAATCCTATCAACTGGTAGAGGCGTTTCATGATGCCTATTCAACGCCAGATGAAGCGATTTCCCATCGGCGCCGGTTACTGTTTATTGATAGATCTTACTGGCTGATTATAGATGACCTGTCAGGCTATGATGAGCACCGTATTGATGTGCGTTACCAACTGGCCCCACTGAATCTGGAGGAGGACAAGAACCGCTGGATCAGAATTTATGGTCACCATCAAAGCGCCTTGTTGCTACGAAGTATTTCAGCCAGTCATGTCCACACCGATATAAGCAAGGGGGCTATATCCCCGCTGCGGGGCTGGCTATCACCCAACTACGGCCAGCAGCAGGCAGCTCCTGCCGTCACTTATTCGATCCAGCAGCAGTTACCGGCACGCGTAGTGACTTTATGCATTCCGGTCAGTGATAAACAAGCTTCTCCTCCTCAAGTACATGAATGGTTCACTAATGAAGACACGGTGTTGTCGATTGCCTGGGAAAAAGCAAATCATTGTATAAGGATTAACAACAATTCAATTCAGGTGGAAGGTGTTTGATATGGGATGGTCGGGAATTATTGGTGGAAATTTGGCTTACAACCTCCTGCAGCACATCAATCGCAACGGCGATGAGGCAGGATCCTACTGCGACAGTCGTGGCTACAGTGGCAAGAGTAAACTGCAGCTGATGTTTGGTAAAAATATCTGGCGTGAGATCAAGGGCAGGGTGGTCATGGATTTTGGTTGTGGTAACGGTACACAGGCCATAGAAATGGCCCAGCATGGCGCCCGCAGGGTTGTGGGCATTGATAGCAGGCAAAAAGTACTCGACCTGGCAAATCAGAAAGCGGCTTCAGCCGGAGTCTCCGGCTTCTGTGAATTTACTACCCGTACTGCACAAAAGGTTGATGTGATTTTCTCTATCGATGGTTTTGAACATTACAATGATCCAGGGCAGGTATTGGCTTTAATGAAAAGCCAGCTAAAACCTGGTGGAAAAATATATATCAGTTTTGGTCCGCCCTGGTTCCATCCCTATGGTGGACATCTGTTTTCAGTTTTCCCATGGGCACATCTGATTTTTACCGAGAAGGCATTGATTCGTTGGCGATCGGACTTTAAATCCGACGGCGCAACACGCTTTCATGAAGTGGAAGGCGGCCTTAACCAGATGACTGTCAGGCGTTTCAGGAAACTGGTGCGCCAGAATGATTTTCTGATACTGGAATTCAAGGCAATACCCATAAGGAAATTGCGCTGGTTAAGTAATCCTTTAACCAGGGAGTTTATGACCTCAGTGGTGCATTGTGTGCTAGGCGTCAAGGAATGACGTTCGGAATAAACCTGCAAAACAATTAACAATCTTCCAGGTTCAAATTGGCAGAGATGAGTTTTTCATCTCTTGCTCTCCAACCTGACCGGGTATTTTTCGTGAACACGCTAAATCCCCAAAACCTCTCTCAGACCAGAAAATAAAACTATGTGTGGAATAGCCGGAATACTGAAGTTTGATCCCTCCAGCAATGTTGAGGAAAAGTGCCTTCTTGCCATGCGCGATACCCTGCTTCACCGTGGTCCGGATGATGCCGGCATAATGTTGGCCGGACCCGTTGGTCTGGCCCACAGACGTTTATCGATTATTGATCTGGCTGGCGGCCATCAGCCCATGGCGAGCAGGGAAAAAGTTTTCTGGATTACCTACAACGGAGAGTTATACAACTTCAGGGAGCTACGCAAAGAGCTTCAGTCAAAAGGATGCCAGTTTCAGACGGATTCGGACACCGAAGTCATCCTGCAGGCCTATGATCTCTATGGAGAAGATTGTGTCAATTATCTGCGCGGAATGTTTGCCTTCTGTATCTGGGACAGACGACATCAAAAACTGTTTATGGCCCGTGACCGCCTTGGCATAAAACCACTTTATTATCATATTAATGACACCGAAATTCTGTTTGGCTCTGAAATAAAAGCCATTCTGGCTGCAAATGATAATGCCAGCGAATTTAACAATGCCATCCTGCCAGAGTTCCTGGCAAGCCGTTACACGGCGGGGGAAGACACCTTTCATAAGGGTGTTTGTAAATTACTGCCAGCTCATACGCTTTCCTGGAGCGCGGAAAATGGAATAAGCATAAAACAATACTGGCAACTTCCTGCCACGCAGAAAGGCAAGGGACTTACTCACCGGGATTACATTCACAAGGTAAGGGATGGGATAGAAGATGCGGTTCGCAGCCATCTTGTCAGCGATGTACCAGTAGGACTGTTTCTCTCCGGTGGTATTGATTCAACTGTTCTGGGTGCAATTATGGCTGGCATGATGGATGCGCCAGTACAGACATTTTCTGTAGGATTCAATGAAGGGTCAGCTAATGAGCTGGGCTATGCCCGGCTTGCAGCACGGTCAATCAAGGCCGAACATCGAGAGATTGTAGTAACGCCCGAACAGTTTTTTGCTGTTCTGCCTCATCTTGTCTGGCATGAGGATGAGCCGATTGCTTTTTCTTCCAGCGTACCGCTGCATATGATTTCCTGCCTGGCAAAAGATCACGTCAAGGTTGTCCTTACCGGTGAGGGCGCAGATGAGTTGTTTCTTGGTTATGACTACCGTTATCGCGCCACCTTGTGGAACAAGCGCCTGGGTAATCTTTACTCACGATTATTGCCGCAACATGTGCGGGACATCGGTGCTGAGCTGGCCCACAGGCTGCCGGCAAAGTTGCGTCATTATGCCGAGCGTTCTTTCCTGGTTCTTGGTAATGATCCTGGGCAACTGTTTTTTGAAAATTTTTCCCTGTTCCGGCAGCAGCAGCGCCGCAGGCTATTAAGCAATCAGGAATTGTACGCGCGCAGTGATCCTTTTAAACAGTATATGAAATACTTCCAGGGCGCAGGTGAAGATATCCTGCAATGCATGAGTCATGCCGATATGCAGACTTACCTGGTTGAGCTGTTGATGAAACAGGATCAGATGAGTATGTCTGCTTCGATTGAAAGCCGGGTGCCTTTTCTTGACCATAAACTGGTTGAGCTGGTAGCCGGTATCCCGGGAAATCACAAATTAAGATTTTGGCAAACCAAGGCCCTGCTGCGCGAAGCTGTCAGGGATCTGATTCCGAAGGAAATACTTAACAGAAAAAAAATGGGCTTTCCGGTACCCGTGAGTACCTGGCTGCGTGATCGTTTCTGGTCCGTAGTGGAGGAATTTGTTGTAGGCAGGCGCACCTTGTCACGTGGGTATTTCAACATTGAATCTGTCAAAGCCATGGCGCAGGAACATCGCCAGGGTAAGTTTGATCATGGCGATCGCCTCTGGTTACTTATTAACTTCGAAATGTGGCAGCGTATTTTTATAGATGGTGAACACCCATCCGAGATCTATGCCGGCAAAATAAAAACAGTGGATGAGGTTGATACTGATTCCTATCAGATTGCTACTCCATCCCTCTCCTGAAAGAAAAAAGCAATGAATATAACCGTCAGTAAAAATAAAAATTACCTGGTAACGTCTATCGCCTTGATGACCGAAGGATTTCGCGGGCTAAAGAAAAGGACCGGGTTGTGACACGTGGAGATAACACGGCGGCGAATGAGCGCCTGAATATACTCTGGGTGAAAGTAGGGGGCTTGTGGCCCGCCAATACCGGAGGGCGTTTACGCAGTTTTCATATCCTCTCACAGTTGTCAAAGAAACATAATGTCACAGTTTTGACAACGCATTCACCGAGTGAGGACCCCGATGCCCTGAAGCAACAGTTATCTTTCTGTCACCGGGTTGTTTCTTTGCCTTATGCATCACCCAAGCGCGACAGCATACGTTTTTTGCTTTCATTATTTAAATCATGGTTTTCTCCGCTACCGGTTGATCTTTATAAAAATCGAATCAGCGGGTTGCAGAATGCCGTACAACGACTATTGAAAGAGGAAAAATACAATATATGTATAGCTGATTTTTTATTCGCAGTGCCCAATGTTCCATTAAAAGGGTCCGTACCGACAATATTTTTTGCCCATAATGTTGAGTATATGATCTGGAAAAGACTCTGTAGAAACGAATCAAACCCGTTTAAAAAAATGCTGCTGGAACTTGAGTGGCGCAAGATGCGCAATTTTGAAACCGGTGTGTGTAAACAGGCAGGAATGACTATCGCGGTTTCACAGGAGGACTGCAATCAGTTAAGTGCGGCCGCCCCTGATTGTGCCGTCAGCGCCATCCCAACCGGAGTAGATGTCGATTATTTCAGGTCTGCTGCCGAGATATTTAAAAGTAAACCGTTCGAGCTGGTTTTTACCGGTTCAATGGACTGGCATCCAAATGAAGATGCCATGCTGTATTTCATTGAGGCCATCCTGCCTGTTATTCGAAAAAGTATTGCTCAGGTCACATTAACCATCGTGGGTCGTAATCCCAGCCGTAAATTATATGACGCGGCCAGTAAAGCCGATGTGCAGGTAACCGGCACTGTGGATGACATTCGGCCTTATGTAGACCAGGCAGCACTTTATATAGTCCCGCTACGGATAGGGGGAGGTACGAGACTGAAAATATTTGAGGCGCTGGCAATGGGTAAGGCAGTAGTTTCTACCACTATTGGTGCTGAGGGCTTACCCCTCAAAGAAGGTAAGCATATTGTCAGGGCTGATGATGCAGATTCTTTTGCAGAAACAGTCATTATGCTGCTCAGGGACAGCAAGCGTCGCAGGATGCTCGGCAGTGCCGGGCAGCAACTGATGGAAGAAAAATATTCCTGGTCTACCGTGGCAGATGAGTTTGAAGCCAGATGCAGGGACGCACTGGTTTTATGAAAACGCCAGGCTCCTGCCCCCGGGTTGTGCTGATTTGTCATGAAAATGATGGCATAGACTGCAAAGGCCTTGCAGCCTGGTTGGCCTGCAGTTTTTGCCTGAGTGGCATTGTATTGCTGCGCGATAAACCTGGTTCCACTTTTAAAAAAATCCGTCGTGAGTACAAACGGGTGGGATTATTGAGACTAATTGATGTGCTGCTGTTTCGCCTTTTTTATCGCCTTCGCTATTCGCGGTCAGATCAGGCATGGGCAGAAAAGACACTGCAATCCCTCCTGAAAAAATATCCAGCAAATACTGACGCGATAGAAACGATTACTGTTTTTAATCCGAATGATGACCGGGTCAGGTACTTCCTGGAGCGTCTTCAACCGGACCTGACTATTGCCAGGTGTAAATTTATTCTAAAACCGGCAATTTTTGATATAGCCAGGACGGGAACCTTTGTCATGCATCCTGGTATCTGTCCCGAATATCGTAACGCACACGGCTGTTTCTGGGCACTGGTAAAGCGTGATCTTAAGCATGTAGGGATGACCCTGTTAAAAGTAGATGCGGGAATAGATACGGGAACTGTATACCTGCATTCATCCTACTCATTCGATGAAACCCATGAGTCGCATATTGTTATCCAGTATCGGGTGGTTCTGGAAAATCTGCAGCGCATTACCAATGTGCTTTATGACATATACAACGCAAGTGCCACACCCGTGAAAAGACCTTGCCATTTTTCCCGGGCATGGGGCCAGCCATGGCTGACAGCGTATCTGTACTGGAAACTTTCTGCCCGCGGAGTACTGGCATGACATCCCTGATCAACCTGTTGTTTCATGACATCTACAAAAAATCACCTAATGAAAGTGGATTCCCTGGTGCTTCTGCAGACCGCTATAAATTGTCTGAAGAAAATCTGCTCGCGCAATTTCTCGCGATAAAAACTGCACGCACGGAACCTCCTGTACTGGTGACTGAATTAGCTGTTAAAGCCCGTGCTGGTGCGACTCCGTTCACTATAAGTGTCGATGATGGGGGAATCTCCTACCACTCGGTATTTGCAGACCATCTTGAAGACAATGGTTGGCGTGGCCACTGCCTGATTACCACGGACTGGATCGGCCGTCGGGGTTTTCTGGAAAAACACCATATACAGGATCTTCACTACAGGGGGCACCTCATCGGAACCCACACGGTGACGCATCCACAATGGTTCAACCATTGTTCGTGGGAAACGATGGTAAATGAATGGCAGAAAAGCAAGCAAGTGCTTGAAGATATTACCGGCGAAACTGTGACTGTCGGATCAGTTCCAGGTGGCTACTACTCGCCCAGGGTGGCTCGTGCTGCGCAAGAGGCAGGACTTGAAATCCTGTTTACCTCTGAACCGGAATGCCGAATTCGCCGGGTTGGTGAAAGTCCGGTACTGGGGCGCTTTACGCTAAGGCAGGATTCCCCCGCTGATTTTTCTGGAAACGTGGTTAGTGGTAAAGCGTCAACCCTGTTCAGGGAATGGGCCACATGGAATGGGAAAAAAATACTTAAAAACTCTCTTGGTTCGCGCTACGAAGTCCTGAGTAACCTGATACATCGAAGCGCCAGCCAAAGGTAATTCATCCTTTGGCGCAAGATACACCATTTACTTTTTCAATTAATTATTTAAGGAGTTGCATGATGAAACGAATCAGCGTTTTTGGTCTTGGTTATGTGGGTTGTGTAAGTGCCGCCTGTTTGGCGGAGGCTGGTTTTGAGGTGATTGGCATTGATCTCAACGAAGAAAAGGTCGACATGATTAATAATGGAAAATCACCGATTGTGGAACCCGGTCTCGATGAGTTGTTGGCAAAAGTGGTCAGTGAGGGCAAGTTGCGCGCTACCACCTCATGCGAAGAAGCGGTAATTAATTCTGACCTGGCCTTTATCTGCGTAGGAACTCCGGGCGATGAAAACGGAAAACTTCGCCTTAATGCACTGCAGAACGTAAGCCGTGAAATTGGCCAGGTACTCAAGGGGAGCACAAAACCCTATACAGTCGTGGTACGAAGCACTGTTTTGCCGGGAACTACACAGCGCATCGTGACATCTTCCTTGCTGGCCACAGCAGGTGAAATTTTCCGACCCTTCCTGAAAGTGGCAATGAATCCGGAGTTTATTCGAGAAGGAACTGCCCTGAAGGATTTCGCCAACCCTCCCTTTACCCTGGTTGGTAGTGAAGATGGTGACACGGAAAACGTGTTGAAGGAAATTTACAAAAATGTAGACGCTCCTTATATCCATACCAGCCTGAAAACGGCTGAAGCAGTAAAATATTTGTGCAACTCCTACCATGCGCTCAAGGTATGTTTCGCGAATGAAGCGGGGGATATCTGCCAATCCTTTGGCATTGATGCACAGGAAGTCATGCGTATTTTCTGTATGGATACAAAACTCAATATTTCAGATGCTTACCTGCGCCCTGGTTTTGCATTCGGCGGTTCCTGTTTGCCGAAAGATCTCAGGGCCCTGCTTTATGCAACACATCATGCCGATGTTGCGCTGCCGTTATTCGAATCTATCCTGCCTTCCAATGAGGCACAAATTGAACAGGCCATTACCAAAGTGTTGGCATCAGGGAAAAAGCGCATCGGAATTCTGGGTTTGTCATTCAAGCCTGATACTGATGATCTGAGGGAAAGCCCGATGGTGCGGCTCGTGGAAACTTTTATTGGTAAAGGGTTTGATGTACGCATATTTGACAGGAATGTTTCTATTGCAAAACTTACCGGCGCTAACAGACGCTATATTGTCGAGGAAATTCCGCATATTGCATCGCTGATGTGTGACGATCATCAGCAAATTCTTGCGCATTCAGAGTTGCTGGTCATAAGCAATAATACAAAGGACGTTGAAGAAATCCTGGCCCAGGTCGGCACAGATTGCATGCTTGTTGACCTGACCCGAGGAACTGTTTCCGATCAGATTCTCAGTCAGGAGGCTGCCTAGATGTTACCGGGAGTTCATTGGGGCAAGGCGCTTGTTACGCTTTTGATACTGCTACTGACAGGCGCTATGCAGGATGCTGGTGGCTGGTGGGGGCAGTCAGTCAACCTTCCCCTTGAGGAAGTGGACACCAGCATTGGTTTGCAGGCAGGAAAGATTATCCGGGTCAGGGCAGGGGGGAATTTTCAGCAGGCATTATTTGATGCAGAGCCTGGAGATGTTATTGAGCTGGCCCCGGGTGCAACATATACAGGGCCATTCATACTGCCGTTCAAAGCTGGTTCACAATGGATAATAATACGCTCAGGTGATGAAAGTAACGCCTTACCTGCCCCGGGCACAAGAGTTTCGCCAGAATATGCTCCGGCAATGGCCAAACTGGTTTCCAGGCAAGGCGTTGTAATAGCAACAGCGCCAGGCGCTCATCACTATCGCTTTATCGGCATAGAAATACGCCCTTATGTTGATGAAGGTCTATGGCGGGGTCTGCAACAGTTTTTCTATGAAGCGATGGCACGCGAGATACCAGGGCCTGCCGGCACTTACCTGACCAACCTGGTGATGCTGTCTGATGCCTCCCTGCCCGAGGCGCAAATTCCGCACCATCTCATTTTTGAACGCTGTTATCTCCACGGTGATCCCCAGCTCGGCACGCGGCGCGGAATAGCCATGAATTCGGCTTATACCGCCGTGGTTGATTCCTGGCTTTCAGACTTCAAGGCTGTCGGCGTAGATTCCCAGGCAATAGCAGGCTGGAGTGGACCAGGACCCTACAAGATAGTGAACAATTACCTCGAAGGTGCTGGTGAAAATATCATGTTTGGTGGCGGTGACCCCGGGATCAAAAATATGGTGCCGTCAGATATCGAAATTCGCAGGAATCATTTCAGCAAACCACTGGCATGGAAAATAGATGAAGCGGGTTACGAAGGCCGTCCCTGGGCTGTGAAAAATCTGCTGGAATTAAAAAATGCCAGGAGGGTGCTGATTGACGGCAATCTGTTTGAATATAACTGGCCCCATGCACAGAATGGCTATGCCATTCTATTCACTGTACGCAATCAGGATAACACCGCTCCGTGGTCAGTGGTGGAGGATATTACCTTCACCAACAATATCATCAGACATGTGGCTGCAGGGGTCAACATACTTGGCCAGGATGATATTCATGACAGCCAGAAAACGAAGAATATTCTTATTCGCAATAATCTGTTTGAGGATATGGGCGGAAGATGGGGCAGAGGGCATCTTTTTCAGTTACTTGACGGGACAGAAAATATCCTGATTGAGCATAACACTGTCTTTAATATCAGTCACATGCTGACCAGCGAGGGCAGGCCTCATAAGGGCGCAGTGATTTACGCAAACCAGTTTTTATTTGATCAGGCCCGCAGCCCGGACGAGGGGGCAATAGGCACGAGGTATGCTTTGACACGTACCCTTAAGCAGGCGCTGGTAAAGGACAATGTCATTTCGATGACGCCGCTGGCAGCATATCCGGGCAGACAAAACCTGTCGAAAATCATTTCAGATCAGCTCCGTCCGTCAGTAAACAATTCACTGGATGCAGTAACGGCTGATGAATCATCACTTGATGATCAAAATGCCTTGCCCGGAATTAATGCTGTAACACTATGTGCAGCGATGGCGATAAGTGAGCAGCCTGATTTTTGTCTGCACAATGATGCTCATAATTCCAGCGGGCAATGAGTGCTGTATATATTTCTCTTACTGACAAACAGGCTTTAATTCAGCAATGTTGACTTCCCTGATATGGTTTTGGGCCTCTTCTGGCCTGCTTGTGTACACCTACTTTGGCTATCCCCTGCTTATATGGATCTGGGCGCAATGGGGAAAGCGGCATGTGGTACGCAAATCATACCTGACATCAGTCAGTATCGTGGTAGTTGCTCATAATGAAGAAGAGCGAATCGACGCTCGCATAAAAAACCTGTTGGCCCTGGATTATCCGGACAATTTGCTGGAAATCGTTATAGCCTCCGATGGGTCCAGCGACCGGACTGTAGCCAGGACCTTATGCTACCAGCAGCAGGGTGTAAGGGTCGTTGAGTATAGGGAAAACCGTGGCAAGCCCGCAGTACTCAATGAACTGGTCCCGCAACTGGAAAGTGAAATTATTGTATTTCTGGATACGCGGCAGCGAATTACCTCAGATGCACTGCGTGCGTTGCTGGCGAACTTTGAAGATCCCGAAACGGGTGTTGTCAGTGGTGAACTGATTCTGGAGGATAAAGCCGATACAGAAGTGGGTGAAGGAGTAGGTTTCTACTGGCGCTATGAGAAGTTTATCCGCTCTTGTGAATCCCGTGTCGACTCAACCGTGGGCGTTACCGGGGCAATCTATGCCATTCGGCGCAGACTCTATGAATTGATACCGGAAGAAACAATTCTTGATGATGTGCTGATTCCAATGAGGATTGCTCGTCAGGGATATCGGGTAGTGTTTGAAAGTAAAGCGCGCGCCCACGACAAGGTCTTCAAACGGGCTGAAGCGGAATTTACCCGTAAAGTAAGAACGATTGCCGGAAACTTTCAGCTTTTTACCCTGGAACCCTGGCTACTTAACCCTGTCATCAACAGATTATGGTTCCAGACATACTCACACAAATTATGCCGCTTATTCAGCCCGTTTTGCCTTGTCGTCGCCCTTTCATCAAATTTCCTGCTGCTGGACGCGATATTGTATCGGGTAATACTTGTCTTGCAGTTGTTGTTTTATAGCGCGGCTATGGCTGGATACATGATTCAGAGCTCAAACAGAAAAGGCCCGTTTGTAAACGTCGCTTACGCTTTTTGCCTGCTTAACTGGGCCACTATTGTTGGTTTTATGAGATTTATCCTGCGCCGCCAGCGGGTTACCTGGCAAAAAGCCAGGTGACAAAACCAGCAAAAATTTTATTTTTTATCCTGTCAGCGTCATTCGATTAATTAATCCAGTCAAGTAAACCCATCAGCCAAATCCTTTCAAGCAAGTAACGTTCCCGGGGAGTTCCTGATCAGCTCGCCAGCGCTTCAAACCCGCATCAGCTGCGATCAGTTCAGGGACCCTGACCAAAAATAACAACACTGCCGTAATGTTCGACCGTCCTGTCGGAAAGTCGTCATGGTAGTCAGGAAAGTAAATCTGAGGAGACCAGAAATGGAAAAACTAAGTATGTTCAACATGGTAAACAGTAATTTGTTTCCACTGGAAAGCGAAACCAGACCTTGGGGTAAATGGATGATTCTCAATGAAGGTCCATCCTACAAGGTGAAGTTGATTGAGGTAAATCCTGGCCATCGATTAAGTCTTCAGTATCACCATCATCGGACAGAACACTGGCTGGTCGTTTCCGGTAAGGCCAGGATAGTGGTTGCGAATCAGGTGCAAGAACTTGGCGTTTTGCAGTCAACAGTAATTCCAGAACGAACAGTCCATAGAATAGAAAACCCAATGTCGGAAATACTAAGGGTCATTGAAGTGCAGCTGGGAAGTAAGTTGCTGGAAGAGGACATAGTCAGGCTAGAAGATGACTATGAACGTGAATTGAACAGTGAAGGAGTAGAATAATGCATTATCTTATAACAGGAGGCGCGGGCTTCATTGGTTCGCATATTGCGCAACAGCTTGTTAAAAAAAATGGAGATGAAGTCACTATACTGGATAACTTTTCCACCGGTAAATATGAAAATATCAAGGGTCTGCCAGTCAGTGTTATCGAGGCAGACATACGCGATCTTGAGGCTTTGGAAGAGGCGATAAAAGGAGTTGATGTTGTCTTTCATCAGGCGGCCTTGTGCTCAGTTGAACGCTCTATCCAAAACCCGATTTTAAGTCACGAGGTAAATGCTACCGGCACATTAAAAGTACTGGAGGCATGTCGGCGTAATCAGGTTCGGCGCTTGGTATTTGCCTCGTCATCCTCGGTGTATGGAGATACCGAAATTTTGCCAAAGCATGAAAAAATGACACCATCACCGCTGTCCCCCTATGCTATTACCAAGCTGATGGGAGAATATTATTGTCGGAATTTCTGGGAAAACTATGGTCTTGAAACAGTAGTGCTTCGATATTTCAATGTGTTTGGGCCCCGGCAGGATCCTGATTCCGAATATGCCGCGGTGATTCCAAAATTTCTTGATGCACTATTAAATGGCAAGGCGCCAAGAATTTATGGGGATGGCTTGCAGACCCGTGATTTTACCTATGTCGGAAATGTAGTGCAGGCCAATATAGCTGCAGCGTCCGCTTTTTTTGCCCCGGGCGAAATAATGAATGTTGCCTGTGGTAACCGCTGGATCCTGCTGCATCTACTCAACTGTTTGGAGCAGGAACTGGGCATGGATGTAGCGCCTGAATTCCTCGAGCCAAGGAGCGGTGATGTCAGGCATTCACAGGCGGCAATAGAAGTCGCAGAAACCATTCTCGGTTATTCACCCCAGGTAAGCTTTGAGGATGGACTGAAGGAAACCGTTGCATGGTATGTTAAAACCCTGGGGCAGCAATCTGGAGAAAAGGAATTAAAACAAGCCAGTGGCAGTTAGCAAGCCAGCGACCAGACTGCTGTTTTTTTTGCAGAGGGTGGCACCAGCGGGGACAACACACCTGCAGGCCCTGTTCCGCAGTTTGCTTTTGCGGGCTGCAGACAGATAAAAAAATACCCGGACGGGACACAGAGCCCCGGCCGGGTATGTTTTTATAAGCAGGATCCGTCAGTTATTCTGCCATCATGATGACGTTGGTAACTGCACCGTACCTGTTATAGAAAGCTGTATCAGCCCGCAGGGGTGAATCAGCAGATTTTTTACTGGTATGGAACACAGCGCCATTCCTGGCATAGCTGACCTTGCCGTCCAATACCTCAATGCGGAAGGTGTCTCCGTTTGAAAATCTGGTATCGGCACGGTATGCACCATTTTCGCGGATCTCTGCGTTGCCCGCTTGCAGGCGAATGGCAAAGTCGATTTCATTGCCTTTTGTGCCCTTGTGATTGCTGGATAGGCCTACGAATAACAGCGGACTTGTGCTGGTGGTGGTGAACTCCAGATAGCCATTACCCTGCATGACCTGCCGTGATGCGGCTCCGGCATCGGCACATCCGTCGCAGCCAGACGACTTCAGCAGAGTGTTGTTGGTCACGCTAACATTGACCAGATCTTCCCAGATGACAGCGCCAATCTGAGGCTCTGATTCGGGCTGAGGCTCTGATTCGGGCTGGGGTTCTGGTTCAGGCTGAGGCTCTGGTTCAGGCTGAGGCTCCGGTTCTGGTTGTGCTTCCGGCAGCGGTGCTGATTGGGAGTCATCGGTACTTGCAGTTGCTCCGGTGGCTATTACAGCCTGGCTAATTTCACCGTTGAGGTTATAGAAAGCACTGTTTGCCACCAATGATGCCTCTGCTGAAAGGGCGCTGACATAGAAAACCACCCCATTTTTGAGATAACTTACCGTTGAGTTGACCACAGCGATGCGGAATTTATCACCAGCGGTAAACTTGATGTCGCTGCGATAGGCGCCTTTTTCACGTACTTCGGCATTACCGGATTGCAGGCGCAGGGCAAAATCAATCTCGTTACCTGCGGTGCTGTTATTACCGGCTGAAAGACCAACGAACAGCATGGGAGCAGCATTACCGGTAGTAAATTCCAGATAGCCATTGCCTGCCATGATCTGTTGCTGTGAAGCTGCACCAGCATCGCCGCAACCATTACAACCACTTGTCTTTCTCAACACACCATTGTTCAGGCTGACATTAACCAGGTCGGTCCAGATAACGGCTTCCGCCTCTGCGCTACCGACGCTCAGGGCTTGTGTGCTGAAGGTGTAATCATCTGAAGAAGCAATATTACCTGCTGCATCCCTGCCATGTACCCGGAAGTGATAGGTCGTATCAGGATTCAGCGCAGTCAGTGCAAAAACGTGACTGGTCGCCAGGGTCGAATTGAGGGCGGTGTTGTTGCCATAGTCAGTAGTAAGCCCATACTGCACAATTGCCTCGCTGGCTTCGTCAGTCACCCAGCTGATTTTTGCAGCATTGCTTGTGATGTTGCTGACACTTACTGCGCTGATCACCGGTGCGTTCACATCCTCGGGCACAGGCTCCGGGGTCGGATCTTCAGGAGCAGGTGTCACCACGGAGGGGGCAGTAGTAAAGCTAAGATCACCTGATGCGGCGATATTTCCTGCTGCATCCCTGCTGTAAACCCTGTAGTGATAGGTTGAATCAGCATCCAGGCCACTGAGGCTCTGCACATGACTGGTTGCCAGAATTGGGCCGGCATCAGTCACACTGCCATAGGCGCTGGTTAGCCCATATTCCAGCATGGATTCCGAGGCTTCATTGGTAATCCAGCTGATATCCGCACTGTTGCTGGTGATATTGTCTGCAGAAATAGCACTGATTAAAGGCGCTGTTGTGTCCACAGGATCTTCCTGGGGAGGTTGGGGAGCCGGTGAGGGACCCGACACCATGTCGCCGACAAGAAGATGTCCTGGTACCTTGACCAGGAAAGCATCAAGACGGTTGCTGCCCATGTTACTGGTCCAGATAAAGTAACGTCCAGTGACATCAAGGTTTCCTTTTGGAGACTTTTGATAGGAGTCACCGCCGCCAGAAGCACCCTTGTCAGTCATTACAGGGGCGACCACCAGAACATCACCTGAACCGTCGAGCGGAAAGCAGATGATTTCATTGGCATGCAGGGAGTTACTGTTGTTGGAACTACTACCACAGGCATACTGGTCTTCCGGGGGTAAATTTACAGCGTTGGAATGACTTAAATGAGCAGGTGCCTGAACTCCCCAGTCGTAATTTTGATAGACGGTGACACCGTTCAGTGAATTGTTGCCAAATTCCCAAACTTTCTGCGTGTTGGCATTGTTCGCCCAGTTGTCAGAAGCCACCATATAGCCAAATCCCATATCGGAGTGGCCTGCGGCACCGGCGGTGTCATCAAGAAAGCGTTCACTTCCGGTTTGCAGGTCAATGATGCGGTTATCTTCACCCTGAGCACCGTTGACATCTTCCTTGATCAGAAGCCAGCGTCCGCTTTTATCGACCTGGCATTCATCAAAAGAGCCGGTTTTGGGGAAATACTGAAAGTAGTCAATGTCTTCCTGATAAACGATACAGCCTATCGCTGAGGAGCCATTTTTTACTGTAGCGGAATGAACCCAGTCATCATTACTTGAATGAGTCTGCCAAAGGCTGTAACCACCGCCAAGGGCAGTATTGACATCAAATACGGTTTCAAACTGATGGGAAATAACGTCATAACGCATCAGCCTGGAACCGTTCAGCATATAAAGCTTGGTGGGCATGGTGCCACTGAAATACCAGCCTTCGCCGGTAGCCCAGCTGAAGTTGCTACTGCTGTCAAACAGCGCGCCACGATTGGTCAGTTCATCGGTGATTTTATTGTATTCGAACAGGGTTGGTCCTGAGCCACCCCCTCTTCTGTCGAGGCTGAGGAAAATCAACATTGAGTCCTGGCCTACATGATTATTGATGTTACGCCAGTACGAATAACCGACATACCATAGGCAGTCAGAGCCATTACAGTCACTTGCATTGGTTAGCCGAATAGCCTCGGTATTATAAGGTTCCGGAAAAGTGAACTTGCCCCTGTCAGGCAATAAATTTACGATTTCAGAGCGACTAAGCTCAAGTCGTGGTGATGCAGAGTTGGTCTGCTCGGTAAATCCTCCCGGAAATTCCTGCGCGGCAAGCACAGGCGTAATGATTGAAATAACAAATGCAAGAATATAGTTACTGAATATTCCGTGTTGTGGTTTTGACTTATTCATTGTAATGACCCTCCATAAAAAACCCTTCATAAAATTAAGGAAATGCACATCTTCACGTGATGGCAGACCAGATTTAATTTAGGGAGAACACCCTAAACTGGTGGGCGTTTATATCTGATGACTGATGCACTTTGGTTACATTTTTGTAACAAAAAAGTAACGCAGAAGTCCGTTGTGAGGGAGTTCACAATAGATAATTGGGTTTTGTGATGCAGGTCTTCTTTTGAATTCGGCAGGAATAATGACCTACAAAGGATAAGTAGCCGTTATTTAATTTTTATAAATTGAGCAGTCGAGGATGAAATAGTGGGAGGGAAGTGCGCAGAGTCGATTATAAAAAATTGAAAATTGATTCACGTCAAAAGCGTAGACAGAACAATAGGTAGCATTAAATTCCAAAGTGGGTGTGGGTAAGGAAAATATCTATGAAAACACAGGCGAGGAAATGTTTTGCAGACTGTGTTTTAAATAAATTTCTTTACCTGAAAAAAATAATAACTGTTTGATGGTGAAAAAGTACGCAAAGAGGTAAAGCTGAGCAGGAAGAAACATAGTATCTGATTGTATTCCTGTTTAATGAAAGTGCTTGTGTTTAATTTTTGAGTAAATTCGCCGGAATTCGTTATTAATTTGATCAGGATGATCCCCATGTCATCGGGAACTCAACTAATTTATGGAGATTCGAATGGTGGAATTTAATTTACAAAATCAAGGTGTTAACGAAAAGGGAGTGCTTCCACTTCTTAAAGTGACCCAGCTGCATGTGGATGTGGAATCAATCGTAAATGTTCGAGGCATCGAAGATATTATTGAGGCTCGCCACCAGGGTAGGGAATTGGCACGGAAACTCGGGTTTGCTATGGGGCACTGCACATTGCTTGCTACTGTGATTTCCGAATTGGCGAGGAATATTGTGCTGTATGCGAAGCAGGGAGAAATCGTAATTGCCAGGGTGGAGAAAGGCGGGCAGGAAGGGGTCAAGGTAATTGCCAGTGATGATGGTCCCGGAATCCAGAATGTTCAGCACGCCCTGATGAGCGGTTATTCTTCCTCTGGGGGCCTGGGGCTTGGTTTATCAGGCGTGCAACAGATTGTAGATGAATTTGATATCGACAGTCAGCCAGACAAGGGAACCAAAGTTACTATAGTCATGTGGCAAGATTGAGGCCTATGACTTCAAATATTGCTCGGCCAAAAAAAGCAGAACCTGCTTTTGATCCTGAAGATAAGGAGATTGAAGCATCGCAACGGATTGAAAAGCATTTAAATATAAAAAGTTTTTCTGATCAGTATGAATCAATTTTGATTGATTACCTTGAAAATAAAGGTGAGGGCTCTTTATTACATGCCTATGAACTGGGTCGAGATGCGCTGGCTTTGAACATGGGGCTCCTGGATTTAAGCATGCTTCATCAAAAGGCCGTGATGTCACTGCTGAACGACAGAGTGAATCAGTATACCCATGCCAAGATGCTTTTCTTTATGGAGTCTGCGTCACGATTTTATGAAGAAGTACTTTCACCCTATGAGTTATCCAGGCTAAGCAGTTTGCAGCTCAATGCCATGCTGCCAAGGCTGTACGAAGCATTTGAAATGGAGGCAAAACGCATAGCGCATATTCTCCATGATGAATCTGCACAAACATTGGCCGTTGCCTATATGGAAATCAATGAAGTCAGTCTTGATGCGGAAAATGCGGATTACTCCCGGGAAAAGATTTCCAACGTGCTGGCGCTTCTGGAAAACGTCAGGGAGCAGTTGCGTACTCTCTCACACGAACTTCGCCCTCTTATTCTCGACCAGCTGGGGTTGATCCCGGCATTGAAGTTATTGGTAAATGGTGTCAAGGAAAGAGCTGGATTAAAAATAGAAATCATTGGTGGAGAGCTGGTTGGTAGAATGCCACAGCAGGTTGAAACCCTTATGTACAGAGTGGTGCAAGAAGCCTTGGCCAATGTCTCCCGACATGCAAAAGCTGACACTGTGACAGTAAGAATTTGGCTTGAAAACGGTGCACTCAAATGCAGTGTCAGTGATGACGGTGTAGGTTTTAACAGCAAATCAGAGGATATGAAGGAGGCGCAGGGCATTGGCCTTCTGGGAATGAAAGAAAGGGTTGCTGCGCTGGGGGGGAATTTTGTTGTTGATTCTGAAGTGGGGAAAGGAACAGTACTAATTTCGGAAATACCATTATGCTAACAGAGACTGATAAGTATAAAACAATGCTTTTGGTCGATGATCATTCGATGTTCAGACAGGGCGTAAAAGCACTGCTGGAGCGCGAAGGCTTCAAGGTTGTGGGTGAGGCTTCCAATGGTTATGAGGCTGTGCGAAAAGTGCGGCAGTTGAATCCCGGGCTTGTCATAATGGATATAGGTATGTCTGTGCTTAATGGTATCGATGCAACGCGAGAGATCATAAAACGTTCACCGGATACCCAGGTTATATTGCTGACCATGTTCGAGGATGATGTCTATGTACTGGAATCACTTAAAGCCGGTATCAGGGGTTATGTATTAAAAACCCAGGCTACTACAGACCTGGTTAATGCCATTCATGAAGTTCTCGGTGGGGCAATTTATCTTAGTCCTGGAATTTCAGAGACAATTATCAAGGCATATATGACGAAACAGAATTTCCAGACAGATATTCTGACTGATCGCGAACGACAGGTCCTGCAGCTAATCGCGGAAGGAAATACCTCGAAAAAAATTGCCTCCATGTTGGGTCTGAGCACCAAGACTGCCGAGTCACATAGATCAAGAATAATGCAAAAACTGGATATACATGAGACCGCAGGCCTGGTTCGTTATGCAATCAGACGACGACTGATAGTAGCCTGAATCGATTTTTATGAGATAAAACTACTTCCTTCCACGCTAATATTATTGTCTGTACTTTTCCCTGGCTGCTTGCAGCTCCTCGTATTACCCGTCCGAACATTTCCAATTCCTTCCTTCTGTTGCACGACTTTGCCCCCTTTAATATTTATAAAAAATATTGATATGGATATGTCATTCTATTATTTCGGTTTTGTGCACAATATTTTCCAAAATAATAAAAATTATTTTGTTCGACTAGGTGTTTCTCCTTATGTCATTACCAATTACGTTATGTATCATTTGAGTAACAATAAAAAACTGGTAATGACATAAAGGAGAAAGATGTGCGCATTTTAATTGCCGATGACCATACGATGTTCAGGAACAGTTTGAAATACTGCCTGGAAAAACAAGGTATAGAAGTGGTAGCTGAAGCATCCGATGGTATGGAAGCAATAAAACTTGCCCGGCTGCATAAGCCTGACGCACTGGTACTGGATATGAACATGCCGGGACTGAACGGTATAGAAGTGGCACGAATGATTTCTTTAGAAAAGCTTGATGTGAAACCAATGATCCTCACGATGCATGATGACACCGTGACCATTCTTGAGTCTTTTCAGGCAGGAGTGAAGGGTTACGTCCTTAAAACGCTTTCCTGTACAGAGCTTGTTGAAGCCCTGAAAGATGTTGTTCGTGGCAAGCTTTATCTTAGCGCCAATATAACCAATAAAATCGTAGATGCTTATTTGAATCATTACCAGGATGAGATGCAGGAACTTACCGGCAGGGAAAGGCAGGTTTTGCAGTTGATTGCAGAAGGAAATGCCAGCAAGCAGATAGCGCGTATTTTAAACCTTACGGTGAAAACAGTAGAGTCGCATAGAAACCGGATGATGAGAAAGCTGGATATTTGTAACGTCGCCGGCCTGGTTCGCTATGCAATAAGAAAAAGAATGATCCAGGCATGAAAGCACATTTTGATCTTTACTGATCATGCTCTGGAAACCCTGCTGTAAAAACATATATCTGGCGTCCAGTGTCAGCGCCTGATCCATTCCGGAGAAATGTCTACACGGTAGCCTATATTTCGCACGGTAATGATACTCTCAGAGGCCGCGCCCAGTTTGCTGCGAAGCCGGCTCATATGTATATCAACAGTCCGGGTCTGGATATCAAGTTCTTTGTCCAGGCCCCATACACGACGCAGCAGAAAATCCCGCGACAATACCCTACCTTTTGCCTCCATCAATTCCTGCAGTAGACGAAATTCCTTGGTAGTTAATTTGACAGGTTTTTCTGCAATAGTAACTATCCAGCTATCCAGGTCCATTTTGATATTACCAAGACTCATAATCCTGGAAGAAGTATCCAGGTTGCCTCGATGTATCAATACCTTGATGCTCATAAGCAGGTCTTCCATCTGAAAGGGAGTAACCAGGTATTCATTTGCTCCGGCATCAAGCGCTTCTATTCGTTCTGTAATGTTACCTGTGGCACCTAGCATGATGATCGGAGTTCGGGAAATGGCGGGTTCCTTGCGAACACTTTTGCAAAACTCGATTCCGCCTGATTGCGGGGCAGCCTTGTCTACAATGATTAATTCAGGATTTAATTGATGGGCGATAATAAATGCATCATTGGTATTAGTGGCTTGCAAAACCGCATAATCCTCCTCAATGAGTGCCTGGCTCATTATGCTGTTTAATTCTTTATTCTGCTCTACGATAAGCAATTTAGGTAACAATTTAATCTTCCAATAGTATGTTGTAATAAAAAAGTAGAAACACTCTAGCGTTACATGTTGATTTTTTTAAGGATATAAATATATAGGTAGATACCCTTGCAAATGGTGAAGTAATTACTGTACTAAATGCATATATCCCCCCCGTTGCGCAGTAAGAGCCGGAATACCTCTGGTTAAACCCTCATCAGGCAAGGCCTTTACGCAGGAATGCAAGGTACCGTATACCGCAGATACTGATTCATCTGTGCACCCGGAAAATCTGCTGAGCTAAATAGACAAGCTAATTGGACAACCTATATAGACAGCTATTTCGTTGATCAAGGGTGCCATGGATACAATGTGCTAGCGGCGGCAAGCAAATCCTGGATGCGGGAATATGTAGCCGGCTGTTAAGTCTGATCGGGTAATGAGAGAGATGGCATGACAGCTCAAATGCCGCTCCCGTTAAATGATTTAATGGCCAGATCCAGCGCGGGGATTTCATGGCGCAGCTGATCGACGCTGGTGGATTGGCCCTGGATGTGAACAAGGCAGGTCTCCCCGCCGCTACAGACAACAACCGCTATGGGCTTCATGTCCAGCCAGGCTGCACAGCCCATGGCTGTAGCATATTGCTGGCTGTGGATGACTTCGACAGCGATGACCAGCTGTCTGTCATCTTTATAAATTTCATGAATACAAAATGTCTGCATGGTATTGCCTTGCAAAGGTTGTGGAGCTCCTGTCCCTGTTTTTACGCCTGCCTGAATCCTTTCCACATAATCGGAGACAGGATCATTCCCAACATAATCGAGAGAACTTTCAAAGGTATGATGCGAATGGTCCCGGCCCCCTCAAAATCAAAATATGCTTCATGAAAAACCGGTTCGATAAGCAGGGAAGTACTTTGCAAGCTGGAAAGCAGCCCGGCTAGGGGGCCGATAAGAGACCATAATTGCCCCGTATCGGCCGGGTCATCAAGGCCTATATGCAGTGCTACACAAATATCTTTTTTTTCCAGAGAGTGCCAAAGATCAATGATAAATTTGATCACTCTGCGGCAAAACCCGGGTTGTCGAAGTGCTGCTGGATATTTCCATACTGGTGATTGAGAGCGTTGGGATTTCTCTTTGGATTTTCTAACCTTTGCTGATTTTGTCTGGGCTGAAGGCAGGTTGTAACGAGAGCGAAGCAAGCCATAAGCCCAATACAGCCGCACCTCGCCCTGTAGTGACTGCTTCCATGAAATTTTGAAAGTTAGCGAAAAGGGAATTGCCAACACGAAGATCAGTAGCAGGCAAAATATTGCAGTTCCGGCTAACATCGCCAGGTTAAAACGTTAATCGTCCGCCGCACCGGCTTTTGCGGAGGCCGCCTTGCCAACGGTTTCGGCTATCTTTTCCATGACTGATGCGGTACCGGATTTGATCGGTTCAACCCTAACTCCCTTCTGATTAATTATAACCAGGGCAACCGGTTTAACCCCTCCGCCACCACCGGTTCCTCCTCCATGCCCGGTTCCTTTCTTTGGATCTGTACCCCTGCCAGCCCCGACACCGAAACCAAATCCTACGTTAATCAATGGAATCAGGGTATTTCCCTCCACAGTTATAGGATCGCCGACCACGGTCTTGGTAGTGAGCATTTTTTCTATTTCATTAATTGCTTTATCAAAAAATATTTCAATTTCTTCCATAACCTGCTCCTTTCTACAAACAGAAAAAGCCTGTTTTCAATGTGAGGTATTTTTATAGAGTAAAGCCAGCTGCACTTGAAACTAAAAACACATCACCACTGTGTACTTTGCATCAGAGGATTTTTATATCAGGTATGTTTAAGTGCAAACTTGATCGGTGTCAATTTAGCAACCGTGGCTAAATTATCAAAGACAACAGAATGACTTGGTATTTTTTGGCAGCTATCTGGATGGTTAAATCATGATGGAAGATTACCTGCCAGAAGCTAACACAGCCGATTGTTATGACGGTCAGACAAAATCAACGGTCTCTCCTGTAACGATTAACCGCTGCCATTATCCAGCGCAAGCGATTGTTTGGTTGTATTGGAAAGCTGAGTTGATGAAATCAAAGCGAGTCATAGCATATGCCATGAATTTTCACATACACAATTTTAAACCTGTATCAGGTTACTGCGACCCTGATCCCATTGACCCCTTGCGCCATACATGCAAAATCGATGAAACATCTGCGCGCCATACGGGAGACACTGAGGTGATGAGAATGGCTTCAAGATTGGTTATGGTTATGACCAGAAGGGCTATGCGCAAGGGCCAGAGCGACCAGTCGGTAAACAGGCCCAGCACTCCCACTATGGTGAGAAACCAGGAGGTTTTGGCGCTAAGGGTGTGATAACTCGGCCAACGTCTGTACTTCCAGAAACCGGCTACCGTAGAAATCAGGTAGGAAGCGAGAGCTGGAATTACCCAGATAATTTCCCGGTAAAGAGTCTCGCCATAGAGCCGGAGCAATCCGGCCAGCAGGGCAAAATACAGCGCCGCGTCAGCCCAGCTGTCAAGCCTGGCCCCAAAAACAGAACGCTGATTAAGTAGAATGGCAAGCTTTCCATCCAGCCAGTCGGTCATGGCGAGAAAGATAAACAGGTAAAGGAAGGTGTCTGGCAGATTCAGCCAGGCGATCGCGACAAGGACAAACGAGCCGGCCAGTCGAATCAGGCAGAGCAGGTTGGGAATAGTGACCAGCCGATTGGAGATTGGTGGCTCGGGCTGATCAGGCTGCCTGGCAGCGCCCCGATTTTGCTGCTTGCCCATCATGCCAGCCACCAGATCAGGAAATAAACAAATACCGGGGCGGTCATGGTGAGACTGTCAACACGATCGATGACTCCCCCCATCCCCGGCAGCAGTTTACTGCTGTCTTTGATACCATCGTCGCGCTTGATCGCAGACATGTTGATGTCGCCAAAAAAACCGGTAATGGCGATGAGCATTGCCGCAAATACCGGAGAAACCCATGGCTGCAGCGCTGCCGACAGATTGAATGGACCTGGCTGCTGGCCAAAGGTGGTGAGCCATGGTGCAATAATTACAGCGATGGTAATGGTGATCAGCATCCCGCCGATGAATCCTTCCCAGGTTTTATTGGGTGAGATGACAGGAGAGATGCGATGCTTTTTGTGAGACCCGAATGCGCGGCCGACAATGGCCTGGAAGATATCATTTGATTCGGTCAGGATGACAAGGAAAAGAGACCAGCCGGTAACGCCAAGCGGTGCGTGTGCTGCCTCTGGAACCACTAGAAGTAAGGCTGCATGGGAGAGGCCGTAGCCGAGAAACATTATGCCCCACAACAGACTTCCAGAAGTTCGGATATACCCCTCAGGTTGCCCCTTGATAAGGAGTAACACAGCAAACACAAAGAGTGAGCACAGAGGCAGGAATACCACAAATTGTGAATTGGCTTCAAACAGTATCAACAGGTAGTTGATTATGATGAGTCCATAACCAGCTTGAACAATCAAGCGCTCCTGTTTGCGGACACCGAATATTCCCGTAATCTCGAACCAAGCGATACAGCTGGCGAAAG
>Ga0181552_10000109_pt1 | contig 53604 bp, 60 predicted proteins | sample 011ome_18_FD_130583 | JGI IMG/M metagenome (GOLD analysis project Ga0181552, IMG submission 130583) | Coastal salt marsh microbial communities from the Groves Creek Marsh, Skidaway Island, Georgia - 011501BT metaG (megahit assembly) | ecosystem: Environmental > Aquatic > Marine > Intertidal...
GCGGGTTATATTTTTACAGGTGAAAATGACGCAAATGTTATGCATAACTCTGCTTTGATTAACTTAAATGTGGTTCATGAGTCTACAAAAAAGAAAGTGAAAAAAGTCTTTTATTCTTCTTCGGCATGTATGTATCCTGAATATAACCAACTAGATTCAAGTAATCCTAATTGTGAAGAATCATCCGCATATCCTGCGAATCCCGATTCAGAATATGGGTGGGAAAAATTATTTTCAGAAAGATTATTCTTGTCATTTAATCGTAACTACGGTTTAGATGTTAGAATTGCAAGATTCCATAATATATTTGGACCTATGGGCACTTGGACAGGAGGAAAAGAAAAGGCTCCTGCTGCTATGTGTAGAAAAGTATCAGAATCTACCGATACTGTTGAGGTGTGGGGAGATGGTAACCAAACTCGTTCATTTCTTTATATAGATGAGTGTGTTGAAGCCATATTAAGATTGATGAAATCAGATTTTATCGGACCTGTTAATATTGGTTCAGAAGAAATGGTTACAATTAATCAATTAGCCCAAATGGCTATTGATATATCAAATAAAGATGTTAAAATTAGTAATATAGATGGACAAGATTTCGTAGATAAATATGGGTTTCAATGTCCTTTAGGTGTGAGGGGTAGAAACTCCGATAATAAACTTTATAAAGAAAAAATAGGTTGGGAAGTGTCTCAACCACTTATAGAAGGTATGAAAAAAACTTATGAATGGATAGATAAACAAGTAAAAGAAAAAACTTATATCTATGAAAGTCCCGATAATGGTAAAACCATATATCGTAGAGAGTTCGGTAAAGAACCAAATTCTCGTGAACGAATCAAATAAAAAAAGAATACTGAAATAATGGCAAGAAAAGGCGAAATAAGTAGAAAAATCCCAAGAAAAGATTTAATAAATAAAATTATAAGTAGAAACCCTAAACAAAAATTTTTATCAGAAAGTCAAAAAGAATATTATAACATATTAAAAGATAGTGAAATTACCATATGTACAGGACCCGCAGGTGTTGGTAAATCATATATAGCGATGAAAGCTGCGGTAGAACTTTTAATGGACCATAATAATTCCTATGAAAAAATCATAATTGTTAGACCGGCAGTTGAAGCTGAAGAAAAATTAGGTGCGTTACCAGGTAATTTAGAAGAAAAATTAGACCCTTACATTTTTCCATCATATTACTTATTAAACAAAATAATAGGTAAAGAGGCAAGAGAAAAATTAAAGGAAAACGATATAATCGAGGTATTTGCATTAGCATATATGAGAGGAATGAATATTGATAATTCAATACTAATTTTTGAAGAAGCTCAAAATTCTACTCCTTCACAAATGAAATTACTTTTAACTCGAATAGGTTTTAATAGTAAATTTTTCATATCAGGAGATATTGAACAAACAGATAGGTATAAAGATAAAACACAATCAGGTTTATATGATGCCACAACAAGATTTAAAAATTTAGAAAAAGTGGGAACATATAACTTTAAATCAGATGATATTATAAGAAATCCTTTGATTACGAAATTATTAGATAGGTACGATACATGAAAGTAGCATTTGACATAAACGGAGTAATAAGAGATACCTTCTTAAAGGCGGAACAACTTTATCAAAAGTTTTACATTGATGAGTATGAGGAAGATAAAGTCTCTACATATAATGAGGAAACTGAAGAATTTGTGGTTAACGAATCCGAAGAAGATTTTATATATGAGTTAAATCTTCCTGTCACATCTTTATCAAATTTAGAAGACCATTTTAAATTTAGAGATAAGGACGAGTTATTTAACTTTTTTTATGTTGATTTTCCAATGCAAATATTTGGACACTCACCATCTATTAATGTTTCAACATTTAATATATTAAATGAAATATATGAAGAATTAAGAGACGAGCACGATGTTTTAATAGTTTCTGATGAAATAGGTAAATCTAAACCAGCTACCCTATTTTTCTTATCAAAATATGGGTGTTTGGTTGAAAAAATCAAATTCTATTCTAATATTACTTTAGAGTCTATGTGGGATGAGGTCGATATATTAGTTACCGCTAACCCTGACCACATACTTAATAACCCAAAAGATAAAACAATTATTAAGTACACAACATCATATAATGAACACATAGAATGTGAATATACAATTAATGATATTGATGAATTTAAAGAGTTATATAAAAAATTAAAATTAAAGTAATGTTAGAATTCTTAGGAGAAAATTATTATGTTGATTTTGATATGTTAGAAAATCATGTTAACATACCAAAAAAAGAAGATGAGGATGAATCGCAAAAAGATAATGAATCGTCTAACAATGAGGACAAGTTTTTACAACACATTAGTGTAGTTAAATTTGAAACTATAAAAATGATGTTAGAAGTTGTTTTAACTGAAAGAGAAGAAGTTGATGATAATTTAGGGATAAGGGGCAGTTCAAGAACCTTAAGTATTCCCTTTAAATTTGCTTTTAATACATTATTAAAACACGGAATAATAAAATATATTTAAATTATGGATACAGAATTATTAAAAAAAGTAGAACAATCTGTTCAAAACTTAGAAAATAAATCAGTTAGGATTTATTTTTTAACACAAGATACTAAAGGGAATGCTAAAGCTTCAGTTAGACAAACATATGAAACTGCATTAACCTTAAAGAATAATGGTTTCAACCCTATAATCATTCATGAAACAAAAGAATATACCGGAGTTTCAGAATGGTTAGGTGAAGAATATATGACTTTACCTCATGAGTCTATTGATGGTGACCAATTAAAAATATCACCTGAGGATTTTATTGTTGTACCTGAAATATACGGTCACGTTTTAGAACAAGTTGCAAATTTACCATGTGGTAAGATTATATCTTGTCAAGCATATGACCACATGTTAGAAACATTACAACCAGGTACCACATGGTCTCAATATGGATTTTTAAAGGCCATCACTACAAATGAAAAACAAACTGAATATATTAAAGGAATAATTAAAAACGTTTCATTTGATATAATCGAACCATTTATACCTGAAGTATTTTCACCAAAAACTGTACCTTCAAAACCAATCATATCAATTCATACTCGTGACCAAAGAGACACTATGAAAATAATTAAAACTTTTTATTTAAAGTTCCCACAATTTAGATGGATAACATTTAGAGATATGAGAGGATTAACTCAATCTCAATTCGCTGAATACCTAAAGGATTCTTTTGTTTCGGTATGGGTAGATGATACCTCATCATTCGGTACCTTCCCTATGGAGTCAATGGCGAGTCGCACACCCGTTATAGGTAAAGTTCCTAATATGAAACCTGAATGGATGAATGAGACTAATGGTATTTGGACGTATGAGTTAAATCAAATGGTAGACATTATAGCTGAATTCATTCAAAATTGGTTAGAGGATAATATTAACGATGAATTATATCAATCAGGTATTAATACCGCAGCTAAGTTCCAAAATAGAAAAGAATTTGATAGTGTTGTTGTATCAACATTTGAAAATTACTTAAATTCAAGAAAAGAGGTGTTTGAATCTCAATTAGATAAACTTAAAGTAGAGGAAGAAAATTAAAAGTTATGGAAAATAAATTAAACGTATCAGTAATATTACCAATTAATTCATCAAAAATTAAAGATTTTGAAAAGTATTTTGATAGTTGTATTACATCAATAAATAAACAAACTACTACTATTGATGAATTAGTATTAGTACATAGTGACGAAGAGTCATTAACATCATTTGTTCAAAATTACGATTATAGTGGTTTGACGGTTAACCTTGTTGAAAATAAAGGAGATGTTGATTTTGCAAGTCAAGTAAATTTAGGAGTTGAGAACGCAAAGAATGAGTGGGTTTCATTATTAGAGGTTGATGATGAATACGCCTCAATATGGTTTAAGAATGTAAAAAGATATATGGATGCGTATCCAAACGTATCAGGATTTTTACCTTTGGTTATTGATGTGGATGAAAAAGGTGTTTTTGCTGGATTCACAAATGAAGCTACTTTTGCAGCAAACATGAACAGTGAAATCGGTTATTTAACAAATGAAGTTTTATTAAATTATCAAAATTTTCAAACAAGTGGAGTAGTTTTGAAAAAATCGATTTTTCAAGATTTTGGAGGACTTAAGAAATCTATGAAATTAACCTTTGTCTATGAATTTTTATTAAGACTTACCTATAACTCTGTAGAGATTATGACTATACCAAGAATTGGTTATAAACATATGAATATGAGGGAGGGTTCTATTTTTTGGAACTACAAGTTTGGTGAAAACAAAATAACTGAGGATGAAGTAGCGTTTTGGATTGATTCGGCGAAAAAAGAGCATTTTTTTATTGAAGATAGGGACATAAACTATCAAGCAATAGATGTTTAATGTCTTTAGAACCAAAAAGTGCTACTACTAAAACTAAATCAACTGAAATTATAGTCTCGGCAAATACTGAGACTGTTGAGAAAAAGAAACGTGGTAGAAAACCAACAACTAATAATTACTTTGCAGAAAGAGAAGAAAGAGCGGTTAGATTTTTTCTAACCGCATCTACTTTTACTGAAAAGAATAAAATTTATGATGATTATCTAAGAGCACCTTTAGATAAGATGATTGAATCTATAATTAGGAGATACAAGCTCTATAGAAAAGGAATGGATTTTAGAGAAATTCATCATGATACACATTCTTTCTTAATAACTAAAGTAGAAAAGTTTAAACCTGAAAAAGGAAAGAAGGCATATTCTTATTTTGGTACAATATGTAAAAATTACCTTATGGGTATGATTATAAAAGACCAAAAAGAACAGAATAGAAAAATATCATATGAGGATATCACTACTAAATTAGAGAGTCGTCCTGATATGATTTATTACCTTGAAAATGAAAAAATAGAAGCGACAGAAGTAATAAAAAAATTCAACAAAGAGTTAGAAGATTTTATTGAAAATACTAACTTAAATAATAATGAACTTAAATTAGGTTACGCACTAATGGAATTATTTGAAAATTATAATAAAATTTTTATTGGTACTGATAATAACAAATTTAACAAAAATATTATTTTACTCTCATTAAGAGAAATGACAAATATGTCAACGAAAGAAATAAGGACCTCAATGAGAAAATTTAAAAAACTATATTATGAATTAACAAATAGGCTTCATAATCTCTAAAAAATTGTTCTATAAATATTTATAGTATTATGGCAAGACCGAAAAAAAAACAAATCGTACTAAATAAAGACTCTGTCTTATCTCTTATGCAAGAAATTTATAATGAACTTGTAGAACAGAGAGCAACTGCGATAAGAATTCAAAATAAAATGTTAGCCATGTTAAAGGACCCTGAAGATATGACTGTTATAGGTCCTGTTATTAAAGAACAACAAAAAATAGTAAACGACACCATAGAGAAAAAATTATCATTATCTAAATTACAATCTAGTATATGGGAAAAATCTAACAATCAAACATCTGAAGAATTTAGTTTGTCCGATATTGATGATGATACACTACAAACCTTAATACAGCAAGATTTAGGAAACGATGATAAGAACGATGGGTATAAATTAGAGTAAAAATAGCCATTATGTCAATAGAAGAAGGGTTTAAGAAAATCGGAAGTAAAGTTGACGCATATAAGTCGACTATTCAAACTACGGTAAATGAAAAAAGTATAAAAAAAATTGCTAATGGTGATAACTTATCCCAAACAAAAAGTAAGGCGTTAAAACAATTAAACGCTATGGGTGATATCAAACAAAGAGGTCAACAACAAGTTATGACCGCGTTTGATGAATTAGCCAACCTATTTAAAAAATCTGTACCTAACGGAAAAAATACAGGTTCATCCACTATTGATTTTCTTATAAAACAGGTATTACTTGCAAGTGAAAATACCAAAAGTAGAATGGGTGAAATTGTAACTGATGAAGTTTTAAAAGTCGCTGGTTGTTCCGAAGAACAAACATTTAATACTCAACCCATATATATAAATGTTTCAGATGTCGATTTACGAGAACTATTAAAAAATAGTCCCAATGATAACCCATGGAATTTAAGATATGAAAAACAAGACATAACTGTTGGTTCTCAACCATTTTCAATGGATAAAGAATTATATAATAGGTTACAAAATGAAGGTACCTCATTTAATAATGAATATGGTACAGACTATGTTGGTTCATCGGGAGCAGGTTTATTTGATATAAAATATGTAACAAGTTACAATGACCCAGTTACAGGTGCACCAATATTTGGTGATTTTTACGAGGTAACACTTCAAAATAGACCTACAGGTAATAGGTTAGGTGATTTTTTAAGAGATTACTATGGGTCTATTGAATTAATAAATTTCAATATGGTCTCCGTTGAAATTATGAATATGTTAACTAATATCATTGATATTTCAGGTGGATTATCTATAGGACAAAAAGAATCTCAAAGTAAATTTGCAATTATACTACAAAGAATATTAGGTCTTTGTTTTGATAATACTAAAGAAATTGATGTACAGGGTACCTCTAAACTAAGTCAATTAGATAATATTGACCAATCATTTTTTGAAATGTCTCCTTTAGATTTGAAAAATATTGAGGAAGAAGTAAATAATATGATAGACGGTGTTACTGAATTTACTGATTGTAATAATTTAAAATTACCAGTAAACGTTCAATCATTGTTAGATGGTATGAATAATTTAGTCAACGATGATAAAGGAAACCCTGAACAAAATGTCGATAACCTTATGAAGTTAGTTGATGATATGGCTAAGGACCAAGATTGGAAACTTAACATACCTTCTGATATCAATTTAAACTTGAATGTCGCAATAAATAATGATTTTTTAAAGATAATACCTAAAGCGGTTATGTTTTCAATACTAAGACCTAAAACTATTTTAGGGATGTATATAGTCATAAAAGCAATTAGACCTAATTTTTCCACAATTTTAGGATTAGATAATTTAGAATCATTTGTTAAAACATTTGGTAAATTTATTGTAAATATGTTAAGTAAAATCGCAGCCATATTTGTTGAAGAATTATTTAAATTATTAAAAAAGAACTTAAGATTATTAGTAGAAACTTTATTAGTTGAAATAGTAAAGGAAGCTAAAGACAAAAGAGCCGCGATGATATCATCAATTATTTTTATATTAATTCAAATAGTACAAGGGTTTATAGATTATCGAGAATGTAAAAGTTTAGTTGATGAGATACTTAAATTACTTAATTTAGGTGCCGCGGCGATAGGTGTTTCAATACCATCGTTCGCACTAGCAGCTAGTTCATTGTTAGGTGGATTTTCACCTACAAGAGCAATGGCGGAAGTAACTGAAAGACTTCAGTCTATAGGGATTCCGACTGGAGACCTACCGAGTGGAGCGGTTAATATAGCGATGCCTGCGATGTTCCAACAAATAAAAGGTACCTATCAAGAACAGTTAGCAAATGGTAAAGTTGAGGTGTTTATACCTCCTTTAGCGGTTCCACCTGTAGTTGCCGGGTCAACCGCACCATCTAAAGCCTCAGGAAAATCATTTTAAAATGGACGAAAATAAAATTAAACAGATAATATTAGATTATAAGATAAGACCCAACAAAGATTTGATTGAGGTTATGGATTTCCTTCAAAATGATTATGAGGAAACAAAGAAGAATATTGTTAAATTAACTCATCATTTAGATAGTAGTGAATTAATTTATAATAAAATATTAGCGGAATATAAAGAAAGGACTAAATAATGGATAAATCTAATATACCATATAACAATAGATTAATATATATTGGTGAATGTATAGATAGTAATGACCCAATGGGTTTAGGTCGTATTCGTGCAGTATTAAAAACTGAAAACACAACAGATAGGGAAAAAAGTGTTAATGACGCCATCGGTGTTGTAGAACCATGGTCATCTAAAGACCCATTTGTTGTAAGACCTTTACTACCGGTTTTTATTAATACCTCACCAAAAGAAACTGAATATGTACATTTAATTTATTCTAATGCTGATGACAAATCAAATAGAGATAAGTTCTATATTGGGGGAGTATTTTCTTCACTGACAAATATTAATCAAGAACCGTATAATTCAGCGGTTAGTTTAAGTAATTTAGGTAGTAGAAATACCCCACCTAAAAAATTACGTAACCCTGAAACAGGTGTTGAATTCGATAAAAAAAATGAAGGAGTTTATTCTTTACCTCAAGATGTGTCTATCGATGGTAGAGGTAGTGCCGATATAATTGTTAAAAATGATACCGTATTATTAAGAGCAGGTAAATTTAACGGTGAACCCACACCTAATGTGTATCCTATAGCGAATGATAATAGGTCTTTTTTACAACTTACTAAGTATAATAAAAAAACAGTATACGGTACACCTGAACAACTATATAAATTTAACTATAAACATAAACCTGTTAAATTATTAGTTGAATATAATGTTATAAATCCTGATAATAACTCTAACGCATATACGGGAGGAATTTATATTTATACTTTAACTCCCAATGAAAAGACAGGTACACAAAATTTAGACTTAACTTCAAATGTTGAAAATGAAAAGAACCTTTTTCAAAAATTCGATTTCTTAGGTTTGACTGTTGCCGAATTAACTTCTTTAGTTAATAAAATATTAGAGGGTATTACTGAAGAAATGATACCTAACTTATCCGATATAACTTCATCAGTTACACCTTTAGGTCCTTTTAAATTACCTGGTGGTAGAAAACAAGTTTTTCCTTTTTATTTTAGACCACAACCTAGTTTATATAATAAATTAAAAAGTGAAACATCACAAACTAATGAAAAACTATTTGTGGCTAACTTAATGACAGGTATTAAACTTGTTCAAACGGACTTAACTGCTGGATACGGTTTAGTATACGACCAATCAAAAAGACCTGACGTACCTTTTACTCCTGAAAAAGAGACTGTTATACCTGAAAACGAAATTTTATTAAACAATACTGCCTCTATATTAGGTGGTGATTATTTATATTTCTTATCTCATAAATCGAGTAAAAAAAGTACGGGTAAAATAGATTTATCTGATACTATATACGGTATTAATGAATTTACATTATCTGACCAAATAGAACCTAAAACGTCTTCAATAGTCAGAGGGGAAGAATTAGTAGAACTTTTAAATTTATTAGTTCAGTTTGTGATTGGTCACGTTCACCCTTATCATGGTATGGTTCCAGATTCAACTTCAGTAAATGGAGTTACCGCAGACAAATTATTAGAAGAACTCAGAAATGCAAATGAAAAGATACTAAATAAGTATATTCGTATAAACTAAGTATTTATATTAAAAAGAGTTTATGTCATTTTATAAATCATACTTTTCTAGAAACAATACAATAGTACTTAATTCCTTTGCCAATACAGGAAGAAATCCTATTACTGAATTATTTTTCGGGGGTGTAGATAATATTACATCACCTAAAGGATTCAGTAGATTTTTATTTGACATAGAATTATCAGGTTTAACCAGTAAACTTGACACTGGAAAAATATCAACAGGATGTACTCCGACTATGAAACATACTTTACGTATGACTAACACATCTTCTTTTGATAAAGAATTATTAAATACTGAATGGTCGAATGGTAGAAGAAGAGCAAGTTCATTTGATTTAGTTTTATTTAGAATTCCTAAAGTATCAGGTAGTACAGGTAGTAGTCAATTATGGGATGAAGGTGTAGGTTACGATTATTATGATTTTAATGAACTACCAACGGACAAAGCTTATTCTACTCGTCCAACAAATTGGTACGAATCTCAAACAATATCTAATTGGTCAACACCTGGAGTTTATGACAATGAAAATAATAATCCTATTTCAGGTTTAAATTTTTCAGGTTTAACTATTGTAGATACACAACATTTTGAGTTTGGAGATGAAGACATTAGTTTTGATATGACTAATGAAATAAATGATATCTTAACCGGAGCAACAACAGGTGTATCTGGTTGGGGTGTGGCGTTTTATCCGAGTGTTGAAAACATAACAGGTTTAACTGAAAATTATTCTGTAGGGTTTTTTACTCGTCACACTCAAACATTTTATGAGCCGTACTTAGAAACGGAATATCATGATTTAATTCAAGACGATAGAAACATATTTTATGCAACTAAAAATAACAAACTATATCTTTATAGTTATGTATTTGGTAATCCTCAAAATTTTGATGAATTACCAACGGTAGATATAAAAGATGAATCAGGAGGTATCTATTATTTAGATTTACCGACATGTCAAATTGCCGATGGTGTTTATGAAGTTCAAGTATCAGGTTTAACTCCTACATCAATACCTTGTATGTATTATGATGAATGGAAAAATTTAAAAGTTAACGGTGTTAGTTTACCTAATATTACTAATGAATTTGTGGTCAATGAACTATCAGATTATTATCAAATAGGTACAACAACTAACGAACCTTCTATATATGGATTTGATTTTTATGGAATTAAACAAGACGAGAAAATTTTAGGTAATGATACTAGAAAAGTTAATGTCATTATAAAGAAGGCTTACACAACTAACGAAGTATTAAGTAAAGTAGACGCATATTATAGGGTTTATGTTAGAGAAGGAAAAACTGAAGTACAAGTACAAGATTGGACTAAGATTAATCGAACTCCAGATAGTCACTATTTTATATTCTACACTGATGATAAAATACCTAATGAATATTTTATAGATATAAAGGTGATTACTGATAGAGAAGTTAATACTTATAAAAGAGAACTTAAATTCCAAATAGTCAATAGAAAATGAGAAAGGTAAGAATTACAGAGAACGAACTTATAGAAATTATCACTAGAGTGATAAGTGAAAAGAAAAAATCCAAAAAGAAAAAAAAGAAGAAGAAAAAAAACACAACACTTTGTGCTCGTGGTAAAAACGCAGCCAAAGCAAAATATGATGTTTACCCTTCCGCATACGCTAATGGTTATGCAGTACAAGTATGTAAAGGTAAGATGCCGGGTTTAGATGGTAAAAAAAGATGTTCAGGAAAATATTGTTCGGGTAAAAAATAATTGTTATATTTGTAGTATAATTAATAAAAAAAATGTATCGAAATACCACTTACCAGTTAGTAAAGTCTACAAGTTCGAAAGAAAAAGTTGTAATGGAAACTGAAGCATCTTGTATTGAAAAGGCTATTGATTATTTTTATTTATGTGAACCTAAAGCATATTCTAACCCGAAGTATCTAATCAGAATTAAAAAAAATACATTTAAGGATTTAGCGAGAGCTTGGGATTAACTCGTCTTAGAGATTACCCACTTATAACCGATATCACCACCTTTCAAAAGCCATTGTACATACTCTAAGTCTTTATAAGGTTTACCCTTATAATCTTCATTAAGAGTTACATTATTTTTTTTACTATCAAAAAATTTCTTAGACTTAATTAATTCATTTTTATGTATAATACCGTTTTCGATAATCTTATGTGTCGATTTACTAAAAATACCACCTCTTTTAGAGTACGATAACCCCTTTTTCATCTGATTAATCACAGGTTTAGGTACTCTTATATAATCATTATCTTCTATAATAACAATTTTAAGGTCACCAGACCCTTTAATTACTCTGTGGTAACTCTCTTTACTAATAAAGTATTTTTGTCCAACCTGAAGGTCCTGAGGTAGTTCTTCATCCATTTGTAGTTTCCAACCGTCACTTGATTCTACAAATATTATACGGTCGTACTCATCTTTGTGCCATTTTAACTCTTCAGAGTTAACTGACTCATTAAAAACTCTACGTTTTTTATTATGTGATAGTTGTGTGTCTGAATATAACATTACCAAAATCTACCTGAGACATTTTTACCAAAATCTTTATGTGCTCTACACGCCCAATATCCAGCTTTAGTTTTGTCTTTTTTCTTAGCACACTGATGTCTAGCCGCAAATGATTTACGAGCACCGGGGTCGTTCCATTTAGCGGTCATAACAGGTGACCCATAAGAGACTTTTATAACTTTACCTGTTTTAGGGTTTTTAACATAAACATACCATTTTTTAGGTCCTCCCGATTTAGGTTTATTTAAACTAACCTTTTTACCCTTATATTCTGCCTCATTTAATGTCTTTAAACTTTTACCAAGTTTTTCTAACTCGGATAAAACACTATTAGATAAATCTCCAACAAGTTTTTCAATAGTGTCTTTAGCTTTTTCAGCTTTTTGAGATAAGGTATTAGGTGTTTTATTATCTCTTAAATCCATAAAATACATTTTCACTTCTTTAAGTGCCCCTATCATATCGATATCTTTATTACTATCTTCCCAATACTGCTGAGATAATTGCATCGCATAACCCAATAAAATATTGTAATTTAAATCACTATCAGTATTTTCATTGACTTCATTGGCGTATGTCCCGTCCCAACTAAATGATTGTTCATTTACCATAGGAAAATCAAGAGGTAATCTTTCACCTTTATATATAAAGAACTTTCCTCTATCAGATTCTAATAATTCTATCTCTTCCTCACTCCAATCAGTATACCCTTGATTATATAATTTACGAGCTTCGTTAATTACATCAAAATATTTAGGACTACCGTATCTAAAAACGTTTTCAGTTAATGAAATTTTATTATCAAAATGGTACTGTAACTCTTCCGATATTACTTGTTTTTTTACAACATAATTACGTAAAACATTTTCGATTAATTCAATTTCTTCTTCCCCATCAATAGGTTCACTTAGTTGCAATGGTGATTGAATGTCATCAATATTTTTAGATTTTAATGGTGGGTCCAATAAAAATCTCTGATTAATCCAATTTCTTAATTCATTCTCTACGAAATATTCAGGTACAGGTTCATCGTCAGGTTTTTCTGATGCGAGTTCAGAGATATAATAAGCGAACTTTAATTTACTTTTACTATTCATTAAACTCATTAAACCATCACTAACAAAAAATATTTTACTAAACGGGTCGGTAGGGTTTATATTACCCTCTGCCAATTCAAGTACCCTTAAAATAGATTTTGCCCACCAAGATTTGTAAGAACTAGTTTGTTTTAATAAGGGTCCCAATACTTTATTGGCTGACCTCATAGCTGAAGCTATAAATTCACCGATGGCAACTTGTGGTATAAACCATGGTAGGAGGCGAAGAAATGCCTTTACACTACCTTCACCCACGTTTTTAAACAGTCTCTTACTCATCGCAGCATCCACAATACTTCTTAACTGTCCAAAAGTAATAGGTCCTTGTGCTTTACAAAACTTTTCAGAATCACATATACTTTTAACTGCTACGTCAGATACATTAATATCTGCCATTTCATCCTCTAAGACTAATTTAATTAATTTGTCTATTGATTCATTTTTCTTTTTATAATTTTTCACTTTAATTCTTGTAGGTTTTTGACCTTTGCCTGTTTGAGTGTCTTTTTTCTCTTTTTCCCTTTTTCTACGACAAGCAGAATCCTTTTCTTTTTGTGTCATCTTACCTGCAACACCGGCACCTCTACAAACAGGATACGCACCTTTATCCGCATCACTACGTCCACATGGGGGGTGTCCTCCACCTTTTTTCTTCTTACAAATATTAACCCATGGACCTTTTGGTTGAGATGAACCTTTCTTCTTTTTTTTCTTTCCAAACCATACGGCTAAATCTTCTGATAAAATATATTCACTCATGCTTGATTATTCCTATAATTTTATTATCTATTATATAAATATAACAAGAAATAAACTTATTACATTAATAAAAAAACAAAATGGCTAGAGCTAAAAAAACAACGTCTGACGAGACAAAGAAAACAACACCAAGAAAAACTAGAACAAAGAAAACTGAAACAAAACCTGTAGAGGATAAGGTTAATGAGGTTTTAGAAGAAAATGGTACTGAACAACAAGTAGAGGAACAACCAAAACCTATTGGTACTCTCTTTGATACAATCAATTATACACAGCTTCAAGATTTGGACAAATTTGTTCAAAATCTAAACGCAGACCAATCATTGTACTGTGTAGTACATGCTGCTAAATCTGCACATAAAAGAGGTGCGTTCAGTATTGAAGAGTCTGAAGTGATTTCAAGAGCAATTAGAGTTTTAACTACTCCACCTGAGGAAAAAGATAATTCTGTTCCTGAACCTGAAGTTCATAAAGCTTAAATTAATTTATTAAAAAGGGACATTGTCCCTTTTTTTATGCAAAAAAAACAGATTATGACTAAAAGTGAAATGAGTACTAAAATTGTGGAAAATGAAATGATTATGATAAAGGCACGTAATAAAGGTCATAGACCAAATGATGCTGATGAGTTTCAACCTCTAAGAGTTGAGAATGAGATTTTAAGATGTTTGTATTTTGGTGAAGACTCACCTCATTGTCGTAGAAAATATACCAAAAAAAAAGGGGACCAATAAGGTCCCCTTTTATATTCATATTAAGATATATTATCTTAAAGAGTTCAAGTCGAACGTTCTAACACCATCAACAACGATTCTACCATAGAAACGGTTATTAACCATCTTCTTAGCGTATCTAGTCATGATACCCTTGATAGGTGTGAAGTTGAATGGGTTATACATTGTAGGTGTCAACTGTAATGGTACATACGGTGCGTAAACGTACCCTGTATCCAATAAAGAAGAACCTTTGTGTCCCATCAATACAGTGTTAGGTGGGAAGTAAGGGTCTCTATATACTTGGTATCTACCAGATAATGTACCTACTCTCTCAATACCCATATTGTATTGGTCTTGGTCAGGAGCTGCATTTGAAACGTGGAAGTACTCCAAGTCATCAAAGATTGCTGAAATTTCCGAAGAAACTACAATCCAGTTAGCTCCACCTCTTAATGTTGATTTGTGGATTTGAGCTGAGATTTGGTTAATCGCAGTGATTAACGTTTGGTTCCAGTCTTTTTGGTTATAATTAACTGAACCATTAGACACTCTCTTCCATCCGTTGTAATCCCAACGTAATGTCCAAGCCGCACCTTTTCTCAAGTCTCTTAAGATTTCACGGTCAATTTCAGCCGCCACTTGCTCTGATAATAAAGCTGTTAATTCAGCTTCAGCATCAATGTTGTGGAACGCCGAAACGTCTTGTGCTAATTCTGGAGACCACTGAGCTCTTAATTTTCTTTCTGTAACCGATACAGTAACTGCATCAAGGTCGAAAGAAACTTCACCGATTTGGTCTTCGAATTCTAAATCTTTATATATTCTATATGTCGCGTTAAATGCTGGATTAGCTCCGAATGTTGTACCTGTGTAACCGTCTATAGACGCTCCTGCAACTGCTGGAGTTGAAGTGTCAACAGCTAAGTAGATTACACCGTCTGCAGTACAGATGTCGTCATATCTTCCACCTGGGAAAGTTGTAGGTTGCTCATAACCGTACTGTACGATACCTTTACCATACTTCTGAGTAACAACGTTAAAGTTGTAGTAAGTACCACCACTACTTACAACTAACGATGATAAGAACTCTTCAGTATCTTGTTCGTTACCGTTAGGTCCGATTAATTTACCTTGACCTGCAGATGAGAAACCTGATAAAGCAACAAGTACTTGTCTTACGTTACCTGCAGAGTAAGCTGTACCAACATTTGTTGATAAAGCAGAACCACTCCATACTACGTTTGTTAAAGCCGCAGTAACTGCTGAGTATGCTCCTTTAGAGTAATCGAATAAACCTGCTGGGTCTGAGTTAGGTACTTCACCTTCGTAGAATCTATCATAAAGGTTTTTACCTGAACCATAACCATCGTTAAGAGTTTGACCTGTTGCGTTAGGTGCTCCAAACGGTGCCCAGTGATTATTCAAAGCATCTGCTTGTCTGTTTTGAATTTTAGGTACAAAGTAGAATAATTTACCGATTGGTAAGTTCATCGCTTGTACTGAAACGATATCATTAGCTAATAATTTAGAGAATACTCTTCTAATGATAGGGAAGACAACTGTCTCAAATGAACCTGAGTTATCTGATGCAGATGCTTCGTTAATTAAGTGAGAAGCTTGGTTTTCATATAATTGTGCCATGTTCTCTTTTACGTGACCTTTAAGACCCTCTAAGAATCCTAATTTGTCCCATTTGTTGATTGTGTCTTCTTTAATAACTTTAAGGTGTTTTAACCCAATGTTACCAACAAGACCTGATTCTAATAATGCTCCCATTTTAGTATTGTTTTTTAAGTAATTTTATTTTTGAAGTTTACCCATTAAATCCTTCATTCTCATAAATTGAGGATTTTCATAAGTTTTACTTTCGATAAGATTTGTTGCAGAACCTTTAGATGGAGACTTTTGTACCTTAGCTGAAACTGATTCAGTCACTACTGAAGAATTCTCTTTAGATTCTAAGTTCTCTTTAACTATCTTATAAAGACCTTTTGATTCTTTGATTGTATCTGCAGAATCGAAACGTCTTAAAATGTTTATTTTCTCTTGTTTTGTTGTCGAATGCTCAGTGAACAGTCGAGTTGCATATGCTAGATTTGAATTGAAAACCGCAACCTCATTAAGTTTTTCTTTAAAGATGTTAAGTGCCTTACGGTACTCTTCATTCTTTTCTCTTAATTGTCTTACTTCTTTCTCAAGTGATTCATTGTATCTTGCCTTGTTAGGAATAGAATGTGGTTTTGGTAAACCTTTAGACTTTTCAGATGAAGCTTTAGAACCAACAGCATGACTTCTTATCATACCTTCTTTAGCTTCTTCATAGTCCGCTTCGTGGTCACCTTGGTCTCCATGAGACTCACCATCCTTACCGTGGTAATTAGGGTCAGTATCTTTGAAGTTCTTATAGTCACTACGAGTTTTAGATTGGTCACCTTTTTTAGCACCACCTTCATTAGTCTCTTCATAATCCTTGTGGGATTTTGAATCGTCTCCTTTCTTACCTCCATACTCTTCATAATGTTCGTCCTTGTGATGTCTTTCAGCATCGTAATGAGCATCTTTCTTCAACTTCTCAATTTGTGAGTAGTCGTCCTCAGCTGCATCACCAAAATAATTTCCGTCATCTTCTCCAATTTCGATTTCATAAACGACTTCGTCACCTTCATTAGTTTCGTAGTCTTTATGAGATTTAGAGTCATCACCTTTCTTACCTCCGTATTCTTCATTTGATTCTTCATAATCCTTGTGAGATTTTGAATCGTCTCCTTTCTTACCTCCGTATTCTTCGTTTGATTCTTCATAATCCTTATGAGATTTAGAGTCGTCACCTTTTTTGCCTCCGAACTCCTCCATTTGAATTTGATATTCAACGTCAGCTTCCTCATCTTTTAAGTGAATCTCATCACCGTCTTGTGTTACCACAATACCGTCTTCTTCACCCATAGCTTTGAAAACTTTAAGGATTTCTTCGTCAGATGCACCTGTTAAGTCAAGCGGTAAAAGAATTTCTTCTTCATCGTCAACTTCTAAATCATCACCTGGTAAATCCATCATAAGCATTTCATCAGAGTCAATTTCAATGTCGTCTTCATCCTCATCGGAATCATCCTCCATATCATCTTCGTCTTCTACCTCCATGTCGTCTTCGATGTCAAGTTCTTCTTGTTCTTTTGTTTCGTGTTTCATAGATTCCTCCATTTCTTCACCTTCTTCCATTTTTTCACCTTCCATTGCTTCGACTGACACTTCGTCTTCAATCTCCTCTTCAGATAGAGATTCTTTTACTAATTCACTGATTTCTTCCTTCATAGTAGAAGCAAGTATTCCTTTTGCATTCTCCGTAACGGCTTCCTCCAAATTTTTCATTTGTAGTAGCGCTTCTTCAACTAAGTTTTGTTTTTTGTCTGCCATTTTAGTTATTTTTTTGCAAAATGTTTATTTATAGTTTTTATTATAAATATGTAGGAATTAAAAAAAATGCCTTTTATAAAACTTTAAGCAAAAAAAAATCGGGTATTACCCGATTTCATTTTTTATAATATGTAGATTTAATCTTACTCGATTACTTCGTCAATTTTACTTTCGACACATGCAGATATTCTCCAATCGTGAGTAAAACCTTCAAAAGCTTTAGTAACCTTTGCTTCAACATCGGTCACATTAATACCTTTTACTAATTTTTCTTCTCTGATTTTTTTAATCTTACCTGAATGCTCATCTGGCATATCATACTGAATTTTTGCTACAAAATACTTTTCGTCCATTTTATTATTTTTTTATTAGTTTAAATTAATATCCTAAATAATCGGTTAATTTTTTCATTAAGTCAATAGATTTGTCTAATCCTTTTGTTGGTTCAGTAACACTACTTCTTTGTTTTGTTTCCTCTTCAATATTTTCATCATATTTCATTCTATCATCTTGGTTAAGGAATAAGTACGCCCCTGGTGTTGAAGGGGATGATACTAAATCAAAACATATTAATTCAAAATCATCTTGTACTTCGTTTCTTTCTGCTTTTTTAACTAATGAACCCACACCACGAGATGATACCCCCATAGTTACACCTTGTCTCATAAGATTTGCCGCTTGGTCACCTGGACAAGAAACAACCCCTTTTTGATGAAAACCTGGCGAAGTTAGTAATTTTAGTTTACCCATTAAAACATTACCTTCCCACCACATATCAGTAATTAAATGTGAGACACGGTCTAAATCAATTAATGATGATTCAGGGTGGTTAAGTTCAGAAATAGATAACCCTTTTTTTATTGCCCCTTGATATTTTTCAGCTTCTCTTCTTAAAATTTGTTCAGGGTAAATTCTTCCATTTCTATTTGGGGTGTCGTATTTCTGTAATACGGCATAGAACTCGAAAGGTTTAGAATGGTCTAACTGACCATACGATTCTTTTATAATGTCGGCGTTACGTTTATCGTTTGGGTTTATAAATCCAGCGTCCCACTCGATTAAAATTCCTTTACCCGTATCATTTGGTCCTAATATTTTCATATCTTTTTATTTAATAAATATGTTATATTCCTAAATGAACATCCCATTCATTTGTTTTAATGGGTGTTACCCTTAATATTTTATTTATTTCGTCACTAATAAACATTTTATATTTATATGCCAACTCACTATCATCACCTTCCCCTGACCAAAAAACATAATTGTTTGCAAATTCAGTAACATCCTCTCCATTATACCTTACTTCACCAATACTTACATGAATTGTAATATCCTCATCTTCAATACTACCTTCCATAAAAACTTCACTTGGTATCACAACTGAATCTTTGTAACCATATTTATATATCAACTTTTTAGGGTCAATCAAATTATTAAGATTATCTAAAACTGTATTTGCTTCAAATAATCTTAGTAATTGATTTTCTGTGATAATAACTTTCATTTACTCGTTTTACTATAAATAGTTTAAACTGACTGTTTTTTAGTTTTATGTAAAATGAAATGTTGTGATTTCATTAATGGATAACCATATATTGTGTTTACTATTTGTTTTATTCTATCCCTTAATATTATAGATTTAAAGTCCATGTGTTCTTTTAAGAATAAAGTAATTTCTAAATTCATAAAACTTCTTTTACCTAATTGAATTCCACTACTCCTTAAATCTAAATCTACAATATTATGTTTTTCAAATATTATAGGGTCCACCACCTCTAATAAGTGATGTTTTATATTTCTTTCTAACATACCTGTTGTTCTTGACCAATTACTTACATTTACTGTAGGTTCAACCCAACTCTGTATTAGAACATATACTGATTTTAATTTTTTTGCATCAACTGTTCCATAACTGCATTTTGCATGTTCGTATCCCTGTAATTGGGACGTTTTTCCTTTTTTCATATAATTTCATAATTCTAATGTTTATTTACACCAAAAATATAACCATAAAAAGGGTGGATGTCAAAATATTGACTATTACAATATATTTATTTATAATAGACAGTATATGTTAATAATCAAAGTTGGAAAAAAAGAAAATATAGAAAGGGCCCTTAAAAGGTACAAAAACAAAGTTTACAAGACTAAGCAATTGGATAGGCTTAGAAGTGAAAAAGAATTTACAAAGAAATCATCCAAACGAAGGAAACAAAAACAAAAAGCCATTTATATACAAAAAATAAAGGATTCAGAAGACTGAATCCTTTTTTTATATCTAATATTATAAACCTTGTTCTAACTGTCTTAACTTATATAAAGAAACTAAAGAGTCTTTTGTTTCATTAATCCTTTCAATTGTTTGAGTAACTTTTTGTTTTAAATCCTCATCATTAGATTCATTTACTTTTTCGGATAATTTTTCTAAAACAATTTCTTTTGATTTTGTTATCTCTTCAGATAATTGACTTTTGTTTAAGGATAAAAGATTTTTCAATTCTTTCTTATCCTCTTCACTAATATTACCATATTCTTTGTTAAACGTATTAGTTGCAATTTTTAACATTGAACTTAAAGGTATGTTTAAAGATTCAGAAACAGTTACATTTTCTAAATTTTGACCAATTAAATTCTTTATATTATTTTTACATTCTAAAACTTTTTCTAAGTTCTTAACTGATTTACTATATACTACAGTATCAATATCAGAATATTCGTTAGTTACATTTTTGGTAACATTTTCTGAAATCCACATGTTAAGTTCTTTTAAATTTTTAGATTCAGATACTATGATGTTTTTAATTGTTTCAATACTTTCGTTAACATAATCATCAACAATATCCTTTGAAAGACCTTTTTTCTTACTTAGTTCATCGTACAAAAAATACGCTTCGGCAAGTTTTTCATTCTCTATTATATTCTTTTTGAAAGATTTCATGTGGTTCTTAAATGAACCTTTACCATATGACTCAGTCATTAAAGATTCTATATTTGATTTTATTTGTCCAAATTTATTCATAATCTTTTTTTATTATAAATATTAGTCATCTAGTAATGTTTTCAATTCATCTTCGATTTTACCTAATGAAACTCTACCTTTTGATAAATCTATTTCAGATATACCATTAATCATATCATTTTCTAAAATCATATTTAAATCTTTATTTTCAATACTTTCAGGTGTTACTTCACCACCAGTGTCTCCACCCGTATCAGTTCCTGTATCACTTAAATCTCCACCTAAGTCACCACCTAAATCACCTCCACCACCGAAGTCTCCCCCGCCACCGAAGTCACCTCCGCCAAAACCTGTATCGGAAGGTTCAGTAACTTCCCCTTCAGGTGCACCACCTTCTCCAGGTTTATTACCGTATAATTTATCTATGTTTGCAAATATTCCTGTTTTAGAAATAGTTTCTGAAGTTTTTTCAAGTTCTGCTCCAACAGCCTTTTCAATTCTTTGTTGTTGTAAATCTAATTTAATTTCTTCATCAGAAAAACCGAGTATATGTTTCTTAGCCCACGAAGAAGATACAGGTTGTATCCCATTACCTGGGTCAGACACTGCGTCACGATACAATTGTATTTTTTGTTGCCATTGTTCAACTTTAAGTAAATCCGCCTGAGTAGATGGATTTGTTAATCCTAAAGTAAAATTATTTAACTCATCTTCAAAACCTAATAAATATAAGTGTATGATAGCAATCTTATTAAGTTCTTGAATCATAGATTTTTGTATTCTATTAATAGTACGTGCAAATCTAATATCTTGTAAAGCTAAGTTTTTACCATCACCAACAACCTCTTCAAACCCTAAAAATGCTTTAGGGACTCTAAGTGCGGTTAATAATTTCTTTTGAATATATTCAATATCTGCTATTTCAGATAAGTTCTGAGCCCCTGGTAAAGTATCAATTGGGTTAGGTGCATTAGCATCTCTAACAGGAATGAAATAATCTTGGTCTACTGCCATTTGATTCATTCTTAAATCAACATTACCGTTATTGGAATCAACTACTTGGTCTCTTTTAAATTTGTTGGCGACTCTTTGTACATATGGTTCAACATCCTTATCATCCATATTACCTACAAACACTTTAAATACTCTTCTTTCAGGTGCTCTTGATGTACGATATACTAACATAGCATCTTCAGAAAGAATTAGTTGTTTCCAAATTCTTCTCGCTTTTTCTAACATAGAAGTACCATAAGGTAATTTACGGTCATCACCTAATAATCTAAAGTGAGCCATCTCCCATGTATTAAGAACCATATCTTTATTTTGCCATAAGAACTTTAATGCGTCGTTCTCAGTATCAGTACTGTTTCTCTCAGGCTTCATCTTCATACCCCTTTCTTGTCGAGTAATTTCAATATTAGGTAATTGTTGACAACCTACAACACCCTTTTCAGGGTCTAACTTTAGGTAGACAAAATTATCTCCATATTTACAAGTATTTCTCGTCCACATAGGTAGGTTAGTACTAATGTCGAGTCTATTGTTAAATAAGTCTCCAAGTACTGATTTAATACGTTTACTTTCTGAATAAATTTGTAATATGTATCCATCTTCATTTGCTGTTGTTGATTCTTCACCGTATATATCTAAAGCTGCAGATATTTCAGGAGTATATTCCATACTCTCATAATCATAAAATGACGCTAATCTTGTAGGTTCGTAATATACTGCTTGTGTATATAGATTATTTTCTATCTTTTGCCATTGTTGACCAAGATATAAAGTTTGTTGTGCTTGTAACCTTTCTCTTTCATACTCCTTTTTATCAGGAGTCTTTAAAAGTTCTTTCTTATCAAACTTAAATGTAGGCGCTTGTTGGTCTAACGTTGAGTCAGGACCGAACACTTTAGTAAGTCGTTGCCATATAGTATAATTTTCTGCCATACTTCTTTTTACATAAATAGTAAGAGTTTTTGAATTAAACTAAATAATTAAAATCTTCCAAATAACCATGAATTATCCTGATAGTCTTGCTTACTAGCCTGTCCGTTTCTTCTATGGTGGTTTATTCCTCCTGGCATAACAGGTATACCTGGATTAAAATCGTTAGAGGTGTTTTTTACAGGAGTTTCATTTACCATCCAACTTTCCATCATTGCTTTAGTTTGTTCAGTCACTTTTTCTAACTGTGTAAATGAATTTTCACCAACATATATCGCCATAGCAATTGCCATAATTAAATCATCATGTTGACCTTTTTGGTGGTCAGGTCTTCCGTTTATATAAACAAACGTATTAAGTTCATTTAATAATCTTGAAGAACGTATCTCAAAATTATGTCTCAAAGCCTCTTCAAATGACGCAACAATCTGAACCCTTTTGTTATTAAAGTTTAACCCCGGTATTTTTTCAAGTGCCTTAGGATTATATTTCCATTTGTTTGCAGTATTTAATCCTTCAACATATAAATTTTTATAACCCAATTCTTGTAGTTTTCTTGATGTTGATACACCCATACCTCCTGTAATATCAATTACAACAAAGGCTGAATACATAGTGGCCCATTTAAATGCAATTTCTGCAATGACATCTGGTGGTACTTTACCTAAATATTCTAAAACCTGTTCTCTTGTTTCAAAATCAATTATAGTAAATGTAGTATAATCTTCACTATCACCACGAGATACATCAATACCCATTATGTACTTATGTCCTTGTACGGGTTCTTTCCATTGCCATAATGAACCCCCAATAAATTTATTCTTAGGTTCTTGTATAAAGTTTTGCTTAATTATTTCAATCGTTGTACTTGGGATGACGTTATCACCTGAACCCAAGAAATTACATTCCAATTCCTGTGAGATTTTTCTCCTATCGAATTTAAGTTTTTTAGCCATTCCTTCGAACCACGAAGAATAAACTTTGTATCCGTCTGCGATTTTTTGCTTAATTTCATCATAATCTCTTTCACGGGGGTTAATGTGAGTATAATCGACAACAATTTTATTATCGTCATAATCTTCACGATTTAACATATAATGTATTATATCATTACATTTTATAAGTTTTAAATCTTTGGCATAACGAGGGTCACGGTACCAATACATTTCAGTTATTTTGAAATCATTCATACCTCTTAACGCTTGGTCATATATGGTATAATAAATTGGGTCAAATCCATTAGGTGTAGAAATAACTATTACCTTACCACCTGTAGAAAGTGAGGCCATACATGCAGACCAAAAGTCATCATCGGCATCGATAAACGCTGCCTCATCAAAAATAAGTATTGTTGGAGTATAACCACGAAGTGCATCTTTTGAGGTTGCAACTGCTTTTACTTCACACCCGTTAGATAATTTAAAATGTCTTTGTGAATTCTTTTCATTAGAATAAGATATTCCAAACCATGATGGCCATTGGTCTATAAAACTTCTAACTTTATTTGCAAATTCTTGAGAAGTGTCTAACTTATTTGCAATAATCAGTATCTTTTCAGGTTTTTTCTTAGAAGCGGTTACTAATTTTTTAGATGACCAAGCGGCCGTTACTGTAGATACTCCCGCCTGTCTATACTTCAATGCAATATTTTCCTCATAATTGTCATAGTCATTTATGAGTGTCTTTTGGTCAGAAAATAATTCTAAAGGAACGTATTGTGATTGTGTGTTATCGTAAGTTTGTAGATAGGTTTTAAGAGCGTAAGGTGTATCCTTTACACATTTAGCATACTCCAATAAAGCTTGTTCTCTTGACAGTCCCATCTATACATAATAAGTTTTTTTTATGATAAAGAAATACCCAAACCATCTAAAAGACCCGCAAGACCATCATCATCGTCATCATCATCGTCATCATACTGTGACATCGCGTCTTCATAATCTTGAGATTTTAACTCTTCAATAATCTCATCAACCATTTTCTCTACAATTTTCTTACCTTCATCTGACCCTGACATTATCATTTTTGCAACATCAAAAAACTCGTCAGTTGTTAATGAAGAAAATCTTGAAAATAAATAGTTTTGAATTTCTCTTAAATCTTCTTGGTAAAGTTTGTCAGGATAAGATTCCATAAACTTTTCCCAAATTACAGGACCTAAACGTAAATCCCATATTTCATAAGGTAATGTATCTTGTGAAGCCATAACCATTTCGGCAGCTTTAGGGTCATCAGGTAATCCTTGAGTTCCTAATACTTCGTATACTCCTTTTAGTAATTCATGAACCAATATAGGGAAAAATAATCCTTTGGCTTTTATTGTTGGTGGGTCAGTAGTTTCATCAACTTCTTCTTTACCTTCCATACCTTGTCCACTTTCTGCCGCCATCATAACCATTTGGTCAGGTAAAATCCAATAAAGTAAATCGTTTACTGACATTAAAACACCATAAAGATTTAATAGTTGAGGATTTATATTTTCTAATTCATCCTTAACTAAATGGAACATGTAATGTCCTTTTTTAGATGCTCCCTGAATAAGTGAATTAATAAATCTCCTCTTAGCCTTTTCTAAATCAAACTTTTCAAATGCAGCCATAAAGTTTTCTAAGTCATCCTCAGCTTCATCTTCACTAACACCAAACTGTTCAATAACGTCTTCATCTTCAGGTTCCTCTGAATCTTTTTTCATTCCTGACATATCAATTTGACCCGGCATAGATGTTAACTCTACATCGTATTGAAATGCGTCATCAGGTAAAGATAATTCTTTTTTAACGAGCTCAACTGCTAATTGTTCTAAATAACCCTCATTATTAGATTCAATTTGTTTTACTTGTTGTACTGCCTGCATCATCATACCTTGAAGATTCATTAATTGATTCTGAGTCACTTCTTGTACACCAGTATATCTTTTTACTTTTTCAACTACATCTCTAAATCTTTTCGATGCAATTAATTGTTCAAATGAATTATCAAATTCATCATCGTCTTTTCTCGGTAGTGCAGGGTTATCAGATAATGGTGTTTCTCCTTTCTCTAATTTAGACTGAATTCCTTGGTCCATTCTTTCAGGTCCATCATACTCTATTTGTTCTTTAATTTTTTTCTTCATCTTTGAATGAAATATTTAGATTATCGAATTTAAGAAATTCAGGTAAATCTTTATCCTCGACCTTGGCTTTAGGTGCTGGTTTATGTTTAGGTTGATACGGAGTCTTTCTTTTCGGGCGAGTACGTGTCGGTGTTTTAACCGGCGCCTCTTTCGTTCCTGGTGTTTGTTCGATAATATCCATTAAATCTTTTTTACTCATAGAAGGTTTATTTATATCTTTTATTAAAGATACGATACTTTCTTCAATTTTTCTAATAGATTCTTTACGTTCTTTTATTTTTTTACCAACTTGTGAAACACACGCATCAAATTTCTTTTCAGCATTTTTATTCCATGTCTTTTTAGGTCCGTACTTATCTTGAATACTATCCATACAAATAGCATATTCGTTATCTTCTTCAAACATACCTAAAGTTGTAATAGGTGTTTTCATTTTCATAGTTTTCACCTCATTCTTCATCATCTTTCTGTTATTGTCTGAATCATCATCCATACCATCAGGTGCCATATCATCCTCATCGTGAGGTGTTTCCTGACCTGTTAGTTTTTGCATGGCTAAGTCACCTAAAGCGTTAGATGATGTTATATTTTCATCAATTTCACCTTCATCATCAGACATAGGTTCAAACATCTTAACTAACATATTGAATTGGTCCCTAAAGTAACTTCTTAGATAACCACGTTTAGCGTGGTCAATTAATCCCTGTCTATCTGTTTGATACTCTTCCCATTCATCCCAATAGAAGTCAACCGCACTTTCGGCAGCGTCTTCGAGTTCACGATTAAATGGACTTGGCATTTCTTTAGGTTCACCTAATTGTTTGTGTATTGATTGATTAAAAAAGTATTGGTCAGAACTTCCCCACTCATTTAATTCTTCTTCACCTAACTCTGACTTTAATTCATCGGCCAATTGATTCGCCTGTAGTAAATCATTTTTAATTTTTTCTGTCTTATCAGAAGCGGCATCTTGCTCTTTAATTAATCTACTATGTAATAGACCAATCTGTTTAGAGTTTAGTTTTTTAAGAGTATTAAGTTTAAAACCCTCCTTTAATAAATCCATTATTCTTACTTTATTCTTCATGTTCACTAAAACTTTTTTCGTAACTTAATACAATGTCTCTTTCGTAAAGTTTATCTTCAACAGATTTAACACTGTCACCGTAGTGGAAAACTAATCTTTTAAATTTTTTGTTAAGTATAAAATCACTGTCTTCATCCTCCCATGCTAACGCAATTACTCCATCAATAGAATCATACACACCAAAAAAGTCAGAATTTTGAATTAAGTGTAAATCTATATCCACATTTCTTAATACTCCCACTTTCTTTATAAAATGAATTTGGGGTGGTGAAGGGTTACCATTAGCTGGTTGAGCATCCCATTCATCACCCCATACTTCGTCTACATCTGAAAAGATGAATTCGTATATATTATCCCCTTTATAGTTGGGACCTAGTTCATTTACATAAACTAACTTCATAGTAACTCACCTTTAGAAGATACTTTAAGTTGTTTACCATCAGCCTCAAATACTAAATTTCCTTTATTAGTTTTACCTAAAAATTTAATATTATCATTTTCCTTAACTAAAAACTCAGAAGTTAATTCTTGTTCTACAGTTTCTGATAGTCTTTTTATTTCTTTTTTTACTGAAACGTTTTTTATTTTTTCAAATAAAAACTTTTTAACTTTTTTAGATTCAGTTATTTTTTTCTCGTCTTCTGTAATTACAAAATACTTTTCTAAAACTTTATCTACTTTAGACTCTCCAAACATTTCATCAACAATAGCTGACATATTATCTTCTTCAGATAATTCTTCATCACCCATTGGTTCTTCTTCCATGTCTAAATCTAAGTCTAAGTCTAATTCATCTTCACCTGCATCAATATCAATATCAACTTCACCTTCAACGTCATATTCGACTTCTTCTTCTTCAAAGTTATCTAATATATCTTCTTTATCTTCTTCTGATAGTTTGTTTAAATCAACGGCAGATATTATTGAATTTAAAACATACTTTATATCTTCAGAAGATAATCCTTGATTTTTGTCAAAAGTTCTTAGTTTTTGACCTAATTTACCTGTTAATTTTTGAATCATTTTAAATGAACCTTCCTCATCTTCAACTTCAACATCAACTTCTTCTTCACCTTCAGGTGTATCTACATCCATATCTAAGTCTAAATCTAAATCACCATCCATTTCAGGTTCATCAGCGTCTAAATCAAGGTCTAAATCAGCATCAACATCCATATCTAATTCAGGTTCAACTACAGGTTCTTCAACATCAACCTCAACTTCAGGTTTAGGTGTTTTTAAAACAAACTTTTTTTGTTCACCTATTAGGTTTAACCCTTCTTCATTTTCATGTAATCTATTTAATTCACCTGCGGTTAAATTAACTTTTTTCATTGCTTGTGAAAAAGATTTATGATATTTACGGTTTTGCATTGGTTCGATATAATCAAGTTCTGATTCGTTAATTCCTTTTTTAACGATGTATCCTAATTTTTCTTTTACAATCCCATAATAATTTCCATCCGCCAATTGAATTGAATATTCGGCTGCGGAGTTTTTACTTTCATTCACGGTAGATGGTTTGGAACCATAATTAGCTATCTCAAGAATTCTACTAATTTTTTCTTGACCTTCTAATTTTTCACTACCTAGAGGTTTTAAATCTGCCATATCTCTATATTTTTAATATTTTTTTAGTTTTAACTATATAAACCATTACCACCAAGTCTTACAGTAGTACATTGTACTTTATCCTTTCCGTTATCACCTGTATAAACAGCATGATACGGTGTAAATCCTGTAGTTCCTGACACAGGAATTACGTATTGTGTCGATGTACATCCAGTTTGCGCCATAATAGTTTTTTATAATAAATATACGATAAGTTAAGAATTTCCACTTTTTCTTATCTTACGATATAATTATAGTTTATTTTTGTTCGGCTAAAGAAAGACGGTTATCAATTAAATTATTTTGAAAATCAAAAAGTTTTTGTATGTATCCATTTCTTCTTAAAAATTTAAATACTAAATTTTCATAAGAATATTCACCTTCCCTTTCTAATCCACAACCTCGATATTTTTTTAATTTATCTTTTACTTTACTAATTTTCTCTAAACCTATTTCTAATTCTTCATCACCACTTTCAATATCCTCAATGACTATATCGATTATATCTTGCCATTGTTCCACTTTATCTTTGATTATTTTTTGGTCAATAGTAACTTCTTCTTTTGATGGTTCAACTAACCATTCATTAAATAAAACTGAATATACTCCTGTAGATATGTGTGGTTCATTAGTGTCTTGAACATATAATTCCACCTCATATCCTTTGACAGTAATATCGTGTGTAGAATTAAATAAAGTCTTTTTTAATTTAAATAAATCTTGGTATAACTCTTTTTCATCTCCTGATTCATTAAAGTCATACATTACATGTAAATCGATATCAGAAAATTTAGACCAATTGTAATTAGACAAAGAACCCGTCATTGTAATATCTTGTACAAAGATATCGTAACCTAAAAAATCTATGAATTTATTTGCAATCTCAATTAGTTGTAATCTAATATCCTCTTTCATTACGGCACTTGAAGGGTCATCAGGGTTATCCCATATAACGGGATTTAATTCGTCCTTAACATCGAAGCTAGAAATAATGTTATTAAATGTTTCCATCAATAATAAATAGTTAAGTTTTTTACTTTGTGATTTTTTTGTATTTGTATTTCCTCCCTATCTCTTTATTAAAGAAACTACCTTGCGATTCCGCCATTCTAAATTTAGTGTACATTGAGTGTGGAACTTTTTCATATTCATACTCCATACCGTTGTTAAATGTTACTACTAACTTTTCATTACCAGTATCATATACTGTCTTTTTTAAGTTAGATGACTCAATCTCATTTATAATGAGTTTACCTTTTATTTTTTCACTTTTAATTCCCATAATACATTTTTTTATAAGTATATAAAAGTTTAATAAATAAAAAACCCTCCGTATGGGAGGGTTTAAAATTACTTTGTCAACTTATTTATTTTATCTCTTAATTTAATAGATTCTTCAAAATTCTGTTCATCGATAGATTTTTTTAAATCCTTTCTAAGTTTATTTATTTTTTCACCGTTCTCCTCTAAGGATTTAATTTTATCCCTAAGTTCAACAGCTTTTTCAAAGTCTTGATTTTCAACACAAATCTCTAACTCATCTTTAAGTGTTGTTATTTCATCAGTGGTATTTTTATCGGTTTCAGAACCATAATATAAAACGTAACCATTAGGACCTACTCTATAATAGGTTGGTTTCATATTATTAAATAAAGAATCGAATTCATTAAACATAGAATCAAATTCACCGAACAAGTTGTTAAATTTTCTTTTTCCAAACATATTATTACTTTTTTAAAATTTATTGTTTATCTTTGTACTTAACCATTGACGAAAAATGTGCCATCAATTAAATACTGTCTTTATTACGGTTATAAAACCTATAGTATGACATTATGACACTTAAAATAAAATTAGTATGACAAAATGTCAAGTAGTTGATAACTACATAATTTTTGTTATCTTTGTAACTATAAATTAATTAAAAGAATATGATAGAACCATTAGACCCTAATGAAAAAGATGGAGGAAGAGCTCCTAAAGAAATGAGTAACTCTAAAACACCTGTTTTAGACAATTTTTCTCGTGACCTTATTAGACATGCGGAACAAGGTAAACTTGACCCTGTTGTTGGTCGTGAAAATGAAATTAATAGAATCGCTCAAATTCTTTCTCGTAGAAAGAAGAATAACCCAATTATTATAGGTGAGCCAGGTGCAGGTAAAACTGCAATTGTAGAGGGATTGGCAATGAAAATCTTCGAAGGTGATTGTCCCCAAAATTTATGTGATAAACGTATCGTCTCTTTGGATATGACATCAATCGTTGCAGGTACAAAATATAGAGGTCAATTTGAGGAAAGATTAAAAGTTATTTTAGATGAACTTTATGAGAATCCTGATATTATCGTCTTTATTGATGAGATACACACAATTATAGGTGCAGGTAATTCTTCAGGTTCATTAGACGCTTCTAATATTTTTAAACCCGCACTAGCAAGAGGTGAACTACAATGTATTGGAGCAACAACACTTGACGAATACCGTGAAAACATAGAAAAAGATGGTGCACTTGAACGTAGGTTCCAAAAAGTTGTTGTTGATGGTGCCACTCCATCAGAAACCTTAATCATTCTTGAAAATTTAAAGTCTCGTTATGAATCACATCATAAAGTAACTTATAGTGAAAATTCACTTAAAGCATGTGTAACACTTGCTGATAGATATATTACTGACCGTGAATTTCCTGATAAGGCTATCGATATTATGGATGAGGTTGGTGCCCGTGCTCAAATCAACGTCAAACTTCCTGAAATAATTGAAAAGTTAAAGGAAGATGCGGTTAAAATTAAAGAAGAAAAAATTGAAGTAGTAAAATCTCAGCAGTACGAAAAGGCAGCAGAATTACGTGATAAAGAGAAGAAAATCTTAAAAAAATTAGATAATGAAAAAGAAAAGTTTGAGTTATCTAAAGACCAAAAACGTAAACCAATTACTGAAGATATGGTATTTGATGTTGTTTCAACTATGACTAAAATACCTGTTACAAGACTTAATTCTGACGATAAAGAATCCCTACTTAATTTAGAAGGTAATCTTAATAGCTCTGTAATCGGTCAAAAAGTTGCGGTAGAAAAAATCTCTAAAGCTATTCGTAGAAATAGAGTTGGGATTAAAGACCCTAATCGACCTATCGGTTCTTTTATATTCTTAGGTTCTACAGGTATCGGTAAAACCCATTTAGCTAAACAATTGGCAAAAGAGATATTTGGGGCTGAAGACGCTTTAATTAGAGTAGATATGTCAGAATATCAAGAGAAGTACACTATGTCAAGATTAATTGGTTCTCCTCCAGGATATGTTGGTCACGACCAAGGAGGTCAATTAACTGAAGCGGTTAAGAACAAACCTTATTCTGTTGTTTTGTTCGATGAAATTGAGAAGGCTAACAAAGATATTTTTTCATTATTACTTCAAATGATGGATGATGGACACTTAACCGATAGTTTTGGTCGTAAAATTAATTTTAAGAACTGTTTGATTATTATGACATCTAATTTAGGGGTTAAGAAACTTCAAGATTTTGGTACAGGTGTTGGTTTTGAGACTTCTAATAGAATGTCAAATAATGAAGAGATGAAAAAGGCGTTACTTCAAAAAGAATTAAAGAATCATTTTACCCCTGAATTCTTAAATCGTGTAGATGAGGTTGTTGTATTTAACCCTCTAAAAGAAAAAGAAGTTTCTGAGATTGTGGATATTGAATTACTTAAATTAACTAATCGTTTAGAAGAAATGGAATATAATATTAATTTTAGTGATTCAGTTAAAGAATTTATTTCTAAAGTTGGATTTGATGAAAAGTACGGGGCGAGACCTATTAAAAGAGCAATACAGGAAAAAATTGAAGATTTAATTTCTGAAGAAGTTCTTAGAGGTACTATTGTAGTAAACAAACCTTTTACTGTAGAAATGAAAAACGATGAAGAATTAATCATTAAAAAGGGAAATTAATTTTCCCTTTTTTTCTTTATTCTAAAAAAAAAGTAGTATATTTGTATTCTAAATAATAAACAAATGGATAATACACAACTCAATAGACTAAAAGAAGTACTGTCGGTACCAACCAAAACATATCAAGAAGATAATATGGTACAATACCTACGCGACGTATTGGAGGCAATGCCCGATGTTGAGTATTATACGGATGAAATGGATAATGTTTACGCCACTAAAGGTACATTAGACGAAGGAGAGTATTATCCAATGTTTATTGCCCATACCGACACAGTACATCAACTGGTCGATAAAATAATCGTTCAAGAAGAATCACTTGTTAAACCAAATACTTTTGGTCATACCTATGGAGATGAAGAATTTCTATCCCTTAAAGGTTATACACCTGATGGTATTCCAACTGGTATTGGTGGTGATGATAAGTGTGGTGTCTTTATTGCACTTGAACTTCTCAGGACCCTTTCTAAAGTAAAAGTAGGGTTATTTGTATCTGAAGAAACAGGGTGTCATGGTTCAAGTAAATGTGACATCAACTTCTTGAACGATGTGGGTTATGCAGTACAATTCGATGCTCCTGGCAATAATTTAATTACTGAAGTTTGTTCAGGGACAAGACTATATGAAAAAGGTGGTGAGTTCATTAATAAAACACTTCCACTATTTAATGAAATTATGGGTGTAAATGCCGACCCTCAGTCTCATCCTTACACTGACGTTTCTCAAATTAAACGTAAGGGTGATTTTAGTTGTATTAATTTTTCATGTGGATATTATAACATGCATACCGCTAATGAATTTGTAGTTGTAGATGACGTATCTAAGGCTATTGAGTTTTCTATTAAATTGGTAGATGAGTTAGGTAATCAAAAGTACGTATATGATTATGTAAAACCTAATTGGAACAATTATGGTACATTATTCGATGTTACTGATGACACTTTAGATGGTTGGGAATCTGATGTAGATGATATTGATTACGATGAGGAAAGTTACGAATTGGAAAATGTAATTGTTACTGATACTAAAGAAGGTATCTCCATTGAATCTAAATTTACAGGTGATGTAGTTTACATGGATGAAAGTGAGATTGGGGAGTTGTATGAAATACTGAGAGAGAAATTACTTTCAGGTATGACTGAATCAAACGATTATTTTTATTAATCTTCGAACGGGTCAAATAGTTGGTAGTTTGTAAACATTTTTTCGATTGTGGATAGTTTAGCTATACCCTTTTTACCTCTCCAATCACCTTTTTTATTTAACATAAACTCAACTTTATTATTTAGTGGATTTACTTTTTGTATTGTAATTTGAGTACCGTCTGTAGTTGGAATATCAACTTTTTTATCAAACCCGTACTTATTACTAATTAATTTTACTATTTTATTATATTCTTCAATATCTTCATATGTTTCGTCACTTTCTATTTTTTCAAGTAACGATTCCAAAGCACTTTCCATATCTGAATTAAAATAGTAATTAAACGTTTCTTCGTCTGCATTCTCATAGGCCATATTATGAGGTTCATCAAGACTCCATGCTAAGTTTTCTTCGGCAAACCATTCAAATAATTCTTTTAAAGATAAATTTTTTGAGTATTCTATATTTGATTCATACATACTGATAACCTTATCTACTGATACTGAATACTTATAAAAACAATCGGAACCTACTAATTCAAACCCTATTGGTTCATAGAAGTTACACAATTCATCCTCTAATACGTCTTGAACACCTTTTTTCATTGACTCATCTTCGGCTGTCCCATAGGCATATCCAAAATCTTCTATAAATTTATCGTCAAATCCTAATAAAAACTTACCAATATCAGGGAGTAAATTATTATTGTCAACAATTGATAAGTTGTATAAATCAAAATAATCTTGTGACCCCTTATCCATAGATTTAAATTTATTTAATTTCTCTCTAGATACATTAGGGGTAGTTTTAAATAATCCTTTTAGTTTGTCAGGGGAAATAATAGTTAATATATCTTTAAGAATTTTTAACTGGTCTGAATTTAATTTATAAAGAGGGTATCCTTCTTTCAAATCCTCATCAAAATTGTATGAATCGTAGTAATAATTGTCCATACCATAAGGTAACTCAATACCGTTCGCATAAGCATCTATTTCATAATCTTCTAAAGCCTCATTCATTAATGAAAGATATTCTCTCACATCATCAAAACGTAAAAAAATATCATTTTCATTCATATCTTCAAAATACGGGGCAGTAAGTTTTTGTTGTGAAGCCCTTATTTTACCTTCTTTTATTCTAATTAATTTCTCATAATCGGTGTCACCTTTGAGTATTTTTTTAATCACCTCAGAAATAGGTTCAAATCTATCAAGTAAAAAGTCTTCACTCCTTTGATTATCTTTTTGGTCGTAAATCCAAATATTACCATTTTCATTAATATTGATGGCCATTTTACCTAAAGTTTCATCATTGGACTTTTTATCAATTACATAAATTAATATTCCCGAATCTACATAACGATTAAAATATCCTCGATTATTTTTAGATGCGGTACACCATTTAGTATTTGAACCGTAATAACACGAAGCATCATGACTATAAGGTCTCACCACTAAAAATCTACTGTCCTCATAAAGTTTATCCACATCTTTTAAAGCTTCTTTTTCTTGTTCTCTATCTTTTTTCTTTTTTTCAAGTGCAGATAAGACTGTTTGTAGTTCCCAATATGATTTATATCTGTGTATATCTTTAGGCGCTCCCTTTATATATGTGTCATTAATACTTGAGTGTAATTTTTTGGCAAAATCAATATCCTCATCAGTAATCGTTAGTGATAAGTCGTGAAAATTCTTAATTAAATCGGTAATTTGGATAACGACATCTGGAAGTGATGCCCCATCATTAACTTTCATGAAATCAATTACTTGTTTAATGGTCCATTCAGAATACTTCTTAGTACTAGATGGGTCACTATCAACTATAGTTGAAATAAAATCATTATCTTTGAATATTGGCTCATCACCATACTTAGAAATAAGATTTTCCTTTTTACCTTCGTTTAATATTGTACTAAATTTCATTTAAAACTTTTATAATAAATAGTTGATTGTTTGTATAATTAATTTTTATTCCTTATATTTGTTATATGAAAAATATACTATTAATATTACTAACTCTTATTTGTAGCGTAGGTTACTCACAAAACTTAGGTGAAATACAAAGACATTTGTTAAATTTAGTAAATGAAGAAAGAAGTAGTAGAGGTCTGAGTACTTTTGTGACGGACCCATTAATTAATAAAAGTTCAAAAATACAAGCTGACTATTTAAGTTTAATCACTAATATTTCAGAAGTAAAACACACAAACCCTAAGTTAAAGTATAGAAATGCAACTGATAGAATTAGAGTAGGTAGTAATTTAAAATATGATGTATCATCTGAGAATATAACAGCATTTTTTTATGACAGTAGTAAATCAGATTTAGAAATTGCAAAAGAAATTCATAATAATTTTATGAATTCTAAATATCATCGAATGAATTTACTAAACGAAGTTTCAGATGGAACAATTACTTTTCCATCATACTATGGACATTATGTGACATATAATAAAAAATTAAACTACATAATGGCAGTTCAGATGTTCCCTATTTTAAAATACGACTATTAAGTAAAAGTGAAGTAATTTTCAGATAAATACGCTACGGTTAGCTCTTCATTACCAATTTTATGTGTTCTATAAGCATCTATAGTGGTTATTGGTCCAGCGAAATATCTCGGTCTACCTATAACATTATAATTCATTGTAGTAAATTTTACAGGACTCTCACCTATTGGTCTTATTGGACCAATTAATTTACCATTCACATAAAAATCTTGACCTTTTATTTCAGAATTTATTTTACCTTTTAAATATTTTGTAGGTAGGTCTAATTTTTCTGCAACCTCCTTACTAACGGATAATCTTTTATTATTATAAAAATCTAAAACTCTAAATCCTTCAACATATCTACCTTTTCCGTCCCAATAAACCGCTACGTCATAAGGTATACCACCACCTTTAACTAATTTTCCTGGTGTCTTAGTACCGGCAGTTCCCTCACCACCTTCAACTTCAGGTTGGAATGTAGGTGCGTTTGGCGATAAAGTTATCTTTCTAAATTCTTGACCTCTTTTAGTGTCACCTTGACCATAGAAGTTATCACCTTTTAGTACATTTATGTTTAGTACAAGTCCTGTTTGTTTTTTAACTTCACTTATTAATGCTCTTGCGTATTGCTTGGCTCTCATGTCAGCCAAATATTGATTCATCTCTTTTGGGTCTGTTTTTCCTCCATAAGGTTCAGTATCGGGATGGTCTAATTTAGAATAACCACTTGGCACTTTTAGTGTTGGTCTTCCTGAATCCGCACTACCTTTAATTGTGATATTATCAAGTTGGTCTCCACCACCCGCTTTAATATATGCGACGAAACTTTTAACTATATTTGTAAACTGCTCATTAGACTCAGGATACTTATCAAAGTAAGGCATAACCATATTATCTGCGTAAGGTAATCCACTTCCCTGTATAGTATATTGTGGTATTGTTACAGGTGGAGGTGGAGTCGGAGGGGTTTCTGTTGGTGTGACAGACCTACCTGTTCGTGTTAAATTAACGGAAAGTCTAACGTCAAAATCATACTCAGTGACGTTTATGGCTAATGGAGTCATTTCTTGTTCCATTACATCGAAATTAAGTGTACCTGAATCACCACCATTCCAATCCGATGAGTTACGGTCAGTTTTGTCCTTTTTTCTTTTTTTCTTTTTACCTCGACCTAAATCTCCTCTTTTCTGTTCTTCAATAACAGTTCTTACAATATTTTCAATATCTTCTCCAGTTAATTTAATAATATTTTTACCCATTTCCGTGTATTTTTACTATAAATAGTTTCTTATAAGAAAAAAAGTATTTATATTTGTACCTATAAAGTAAGTTCTTTGAAAATATGGGGGTGAATGGAATTGATTGGCGGAATTAGTTATACGGGGCACGTAGTGAGATGTATCCTATCACTTAAATCTATGGACGCAATTTTTATCTGGCGAAACTATCGCAAAACTTCAGGCTATCGGACTTGTTCGTACTGAAGAAGTGGCTGTAGCGTAAGACGTTACACCACAACGGGTCGGGACATATAACCTAGGAACAGAAGTCTTACAAAGGTGGAAAAACGACCGAACCTGAAATCGAGTCGTACATCTATTGGTGATGGAGGATGTAAAAATTCAATCACATATTTCGGAATATTGAGAATCAATATTGTCCTAAACGTGTAGTCCTTTATAGGGTAATACGAGCAAGACGCGGGTTCGAATCCCGCCACCTCCACCAATAAGTGCCAATTAAATTAATTTTAATTGGCATTTTTTTTTGATATCTAAAAAATTGGCTTATCTTTGTATTGTAATCATCAGTAAGAAACTAAAAAAAAAAATCATCATGACAGTAACAGGTATCAACATCGAAGAAAAAGTAAGAAACTACGAAGGAGTAAATTCATTCATTAAAAAACTACAACCATCACTTAATAAGTGGGGTCGCTTAACACCAAAACAATACGCAGTGGCAGAGAAACTTATCATGCAAGAAGTACGTAACAGTGAGTTAAAGGTAGAAGAACTACCAACTGAACTCAAAGCAATTGTAGAATACACAGGTGAGTCTAAATTCGTAAATGACTTAAAGATGAAATACAAGAAATACCGTCAGTTGACTGAAAAACAGGTTTCTGCAGGTTACAAAGCAATCGACCGTGAAATTCAAAAAGACTCTCAGAAAGAGTTGAACTTGAAATTGGTAGGTAACACTATTAAACTCGGTCGTAAGGTCGCTTTAGGTATCAAAGAAAACTACGACCTAGATTTCCACCCAATCTTGGTTGATGTTACCGAAGTGATGACTATCTCTAACAAAGCTTTCAAATTGAAAGCGAAACTCACAAAAGACAACGCTGGTATCTGCCGTTGTTGTGGACGAACTCTTACTGATGAGATGTCCCAAATAACAGGTATCGGACCAGTATGTGCAGGGTACGTGGGTATTAAACACCCAAAGAACTCTGACGAAGTTGCCAAGTTCAAAGAAGACATGTCTTCTAAAATCGATGAAATCGGAGAATTCGAATTTTGGATTCCAAAACGAGCAATCATCGAGTGGAAAGGAACGGCAGGAGTAATGTTGAGATGGTAAGATGAATGGGGGGAGTGATGACCCCCCATTTTATTTTAAATCGTCTTCAGTGGGTTCAGTTAATGAATTCCCCGCACTCATGTAACGAGTCTGATAAGTATAGTCCTCTTTAGTTGCTATAGCATTCAAATTAGACGTGTAGAGCTCTCTTAAATCTTTTCGGGGGTGAGTAGTCGTAACGGCAGATAAAAACTCGTCAGACACTATTATATTCTTTTTTAGAGTATCTAAATGGTCCTCAACCAACTTCCTAATTCCATCTTTTTGTAAAATGTAAGTATGTGTATTGTAAAAATAAGAAGGTCTTAAAAAATGTTCTTTACCAATTTCATATGAACCGTGTATATTTGAAAAGTTTCCGTGTAATGGGTTATGTGACATTAAACATAAATCCCAATCATAACCGTCTAACTCTTCAAAAATATTCCAATCTAAAGTACCGTCTGTGTCAAAATCATCTTCAAGTATCATAATATTTTCATATCCGTTTAAATACGCATCTTCCCAACACATAGTATGAGATATCATCCCACCTGCTTCACCATAAGTTGTAGGTCTTTCCCACCAATGCCAATTAGGGTTTAAATCTGAAATATTCCAATTATTATATAACTCATAACCTAAATCGGTTTCATTTTTTAAACGAGTACCTAAAAACGCATCAATAATAAAAACAGGAGTATTGTAAGGTAAAGGAATTTTACTTAACCTATTATATAAATCTTTTATATATTCTTCACTATGGTCTAGTGAAATAACATAAACTTGGTCAAATTTCATAAAAATACTTTTTCTTATAAAATATATTACTTATTATTAAATTCAATAATTAGTTTACACAAAATAACATTTTAATGAGTTCCGTACTAGTATTAAACTCAGATTACTCTCCACTTAACGTAACATCCCTAAAACGAGGGTTCGTTTTGGTCGATAAGGGTAAAGCTGAAATTATTAAAAAAGGAGATAACGATATTATAACCACTATAGGTAATTTCGCACGTCCAATTATTATCCGACTATTAAATTATATAAAATTTAGACCTAAAACGATTAAAGTTAATAGGAAAAAAATTTTAAAAAGAGATAGAAATACATGTCAGTACTGTGGTTCTAAAAGAAATCTTACTATAGACCACGTTATACCTCGTTCTAAAGGGGGTAAGAATACATGGGGTAACTTGGTGACCTCTTGTTTTAGATGTAACTCTAAAAAGGGTGATAAAACACTTTCGGAAGCGGGTATGAAACTTAAAACCAAACCTTATGTTCCAAATATATTCTCACATATAATAAATGAAGAGGTAGAAACTATATGGGATGATTTTGTTAAAAAACTCTATAAATAAAAAAAGGTACCGTTTCCGATACCTTTTATTAGATTGTCTTACCCCCTTTTTCTTTAAAAGTTTATGAAAGCATATTATCTCTAATGTCTTTCAACTTCAATTCCATTTTGGAATTAACGTCCCCGATTACAGGCTTTAACTTATCGACAAATGTGTCTTCAAGTTTCTTAACCATCTCTGAGTTATCAGTATTCACCATAGAATACTTACTACCCATATCTTCGGAGTATGCTTGAGATATCTTTTGAGCCAAAAATCTTGGGTCATTAAATAACTCAGGAACATCATCCATTTCAGTGTTACCTATTGCACTAACTAAAATCTCTTGTTCAATATCTGTAAGTTGTAACTTACTTTTTAAGTATTCTGCTAACTTTTCTTTAACTACGTCAAGAAAACGAGGACCTTCCTCATCAAACATTTGACTTAAAACTTGAACTAAATTTTCATTAATTAGTTTTTGATTAATTCCATGAGTTTTTAATGTTCTCACTTCATTAAACAGTACATTAAACGTTTTATTATTTTGTATTGTAGAGTATTTGTTTATTTTTGTGGGTACAACAGAGAATCTACCCTTAACTATTTTTTCTTCAGTTAAAGATACTTTCTTCTCTTCTTGTAAGATTTTAATGTTTTTTATTATTGAAGTCTTAATACCCATTCTTATTACTTTTTTTTCCATACGTGAAAGGATTCTAAGAATTCTGAACTTTTCACTTTTTTTCGATTATACTCCGAGTCTTCAACAGGTCTCTTAAATAAATATCCCTGACTCTTGAGTTTTTCCAATATTTCTTTTTGTTTTTTTGTAAAATCATTACCAACCTCATTTGTGTCCAATAATGATGCTAATCCTTTAGATTCTTTTTGTTTCATTACCTCTTCATATGGTTCTTCTTTAACAGGTTGATTTACAGCTTCTTTAGGTTCTTCCACTTCAACTTCTTTCTTAAAATCAATATCACCATGAATATCTCCCTTTACAATTTCGAAGTCTCTATCATCAGGACCATCATTATTTTTTATTGAAAAATATTGTGTACCTATGAGACTACCTAACCCTTTTTCTTCTCCAAATCCTAAATCAACATTAGAGTTTTTAGGATAAGAACCTAATTTAATTAGTTGTCCGTCTTCTTTATCAGAACCTTTAGCCCTTACAACTGCCATGACAAATCCTTGGTCACCTGTAATATTTTGGCTATGTAAATCTTTTAAATGTTGTTCTATGTTTTTAGAGTCTTCCATATCAAAGATAACTCTCTCTTTTCCTTTTTCAGAAACAGTATAAAAATATATGTCTCTTAATTTATCTTTTATTTTGTCTGATAATGATTTCATTTCTTTTTGTTCAAATAATTTATTTTCATGTAAAGATGTTGTGAAGTATTCTGATAGTTTAATCCATCCTGCACCACCGTCTTTTTCATCATCATAAAAAGACCATTCACCGTTTTCTTTTTTCAATTCAAAGTCTTTATCTGTGCCATCGGTAGTTCTACTTTCACCTTTAAGATATAGTTTACCGTTATCAAACTTTATCATTTTTTTCTTTGGTGTAACTGTTTCACCGTCTTTCTTTTTTATTTCTGGAAAGTCACTTACCACTTGCGATAAATCATATTCAAGACATTCAGCCTTTCCCTGACTACATCTTGCATGACATAATGCGGCAACTTCTTTTTCCTCTCCTGAGTCTAATTTACATTTTTTACAAAATTTATATTGTTCCATATTATTTGTTATTTATTAAGGTACCCATTCGTAGTCAGTACCATTAAATTTAAATTTATCACCCTCATATATAAATAGTTCCCCTTCTTGAGTAACCCCACCACCAAACACTTCATTTGCATGTGATAAACTACCAGGTTCTCCTGAACTTGAAGAGGATGAGTCATCTTGTTGGTTATCACCCTCTACTCCATTAGGTGAAGGTGATACCTCAGTATCATCCGTTGTTGTTTCTGATTCTATTTGAGCTAGTACTTTATTAATTTCACTGTCCACCGTTGGTGGTAAACCATCATACCACCAAGAGGATGTTTTTGTCACCCAAGTATCTGTTTCCTCTATAATGTCCTCAAGAATCTTTAATTTCTCTTCTTCACTTGCATTTTTAAAGCTTTCACTTTTTTGCATCTCTTCTAATTTATTGAATTGTTGATTCCACCATGCGTAACCACCTCCTGGTTTTGAGTTATCGTCCATCCAATTTTTAATTGCCAAAGCAGGTATCGTAATACCAAAATTTTGTAAAGTATTTTCAACAGTATTAATGACGAAATCTGTCGCCCAATAACTATCTTCATAATCTTTATAGTCAAAACCAAAACCTGCAATGACATTTGCCAAATCAGGGTGTTCTTTAATCCATTCTTCGGACATGAACTCAGAATCTTGTAGTACCATCGAGGCTATCCAATCCATAAGAGTTTCAGTAGCACCGAATACCAATGGTATACTGAATAATCTAGAACCAATTTCAGTAGCTAAAATACGAGGTGCCTTTTTAGGGTCTGTAAATAACTTTTTAAGTGGAGGTCCTACATTACCTGTTAGGAATCTTCCTGCAGAACCTCCATAACTTAGTTTAGAAATTCTGTTTAACGTTTCAGGTTTCATCCACTTTCTAGGCATAATTAATTTTCTTATTGCATCTACCCTATCTTGTCTTAATTTTTTCAGTTCTTGGTACATACTACCTTCAGGTTTATAACCTCCTTGTGGTAGGTAATTCCATACACTAACAACATCCGCATCCTCTTTAGATGCCCTTTGTATTAAATCATTTAGTTTTGCTCTTTCGGGTGAAGTTCTAGGTAATGAATTTCTTTTTTGAGTAATTTCTTCAATTAAAGCGTCTAAAGTTTCTCTATTCTTTCTTTTTAAAACTCCAAGATTAAAATCTACTCGGTCTAAGTATCTATTCGCTCTTTTTATTAACTCCATTCTTGTAGGGTCATCTATAGGTAATTTACTTACCTCATCTTTTAATTTTAAATAATTATCGGTATCATCAACTATTTTTGCTTCTATTTTTTTAACTGATTTAAAATAACTTTTTAATGTGTCCATAAACCTACCAACCTTACCTCCGACAGTACCCTTACCTCTAACGGTTTCAGAACCTAATTTTAAAGCTGAGTTATAATCTGCCCTTGAAAAATTAGGAATGTCATTAAAAAAGAATTCGTCTTTCATAAATCTTTCTATGGTTTCGTCCCCAAACTCAGCAATCTTTTTAGATTCATTTTTAAAATATTCAGCAGCTTTTGTTTTTTGACCTTTATCTAATAACTCTTTTACTCCCCTCCTTACAGTATTAATTTTTTCAGTTATACTTATTCCACTATCATCTACAACCTCATCGAACGCAGATTTTAAACCTTCAAAAGTGTCACTAAAGGCTTTTTGGTTTGATAATTTTCTCATGTCATCTAAAATGTCACCTACACCACGGTTACTTTCAGATAATTCTTTCAATAGTTTAGCACCATCATCACCATATTCTCTCGCTAAAACATCAACATTTTTAGCGCTAATACCTAATAAATCATCAATAACACTAATAAGTCCTTTGACTATCTTAGGACGGGATTGTTCATTTAACAAACCCATAACCTCTTTTATTCTATCTACTTCGTTTAATACTTTTTTATTACTCATTGTTTTTGTTTTTAACTGCTTTTTCAATTGCTTTTAAAGTTTCTCTACCGATAATTCCGTCAACTTTTTTTAACATGATAATATCTTCAACACCATAATCATCAGGATATGTTTGAAAATCTTCTACAGCTTCTTTAGTATCGTCACCAAAAAATCCGTCAGCACCTCCTTCACCTAAATTTAGACCAATTTTAAGTAACATGTTTTGTATCTGTTTAACAGATGTTCCTTGGTCTCCGTAGTGTAAATCTGCTTTACCTTTTCTAATATCGTCTAAAGTTATTTTTTTACCTGGTAAATTTTCCTGTCTGTATTCGTATTCTCTTCTTTCCATTTCTTCATACTCCGATGGTGTAATAATTGCCTCATCAACAGATGCAATTTTTTCTTGATAATCAGTTAACTGTTCGTCCGACATTTCATCTACGGTATCACCATATAAACCAATTAACCATTTCTTAATATCACCACTAAATTCTACAACTAAATCTGCAATTTGTTTAAATTCGGATTTTTGTCTATCCTCGTCATCTCCCCACAAGAAAAGATATAGTTTGTCAAATGAGATATAAATTCCACCCACCTGTAATCCTAAAGTACCTATAAATTTAGCTGTTTTACCTGAATACTTTAATATATTATAAACCATAGCAACTAATACTTTAAGTGATTTTTCAGACAGATTCTTTAATAAACCTTTTTTGACCATCGCTTTAGTTTCTTGTTTAATAATTTGTTGTGAAGATTCTGAAACAACATCTTTACCCGCCTCTTTTAAAAATTTAATTTCATCATCAGTAAACTTTATTGAGGTATTACCTTTTTTATATTTATTGTATTTTTCTAATAATTCACCAGTTGCCTTTCTACCGTATTTATTTATAAACCATTTACTATTTTTAAATACTTTACCTAATTTAGCTTGAGGTATCACAGTCAAAGCCGCCGCGATAAGGGCTGAATGTGGGTCATCATCTACAAAATAATAAACTGCAGAGTCCGCTAAACCCGCAGCAACACTAACACCTAAAAAGACCGGAGCTAATGGACCTGTAAAAGGTGCGATTATCATTGAAGCAATTTCTACACCCATTAATATGTCGTGTAAATCTATATCTACATTTTTAAATATATTATCATCACCTAAATTACCAGGAATCTTTGTTCCTGTTATTGATGTAGTGCCGGGTCTACCAATATTACGTGTCCAAGCTGGGTCTTGTTCCATCAAGGTTTTGGACCTATCATAATCAATTAAAGAACCTATTTTTTTAAGTTCCTGCTCTAATATGATATCATTATTTCTCATTTGTAGGTTTTATATATAAATATGTTAGTTAAGAGGATTTGCCTTACCTCTTGATAATCCTGACTCCCACGTACCTGTAGAATCAATATGATTGGCTTTACCTCTGTTAACACCTGTGTTCCATACACTTATTGTTAAGGTATTTGCAGGTCCTCTTGTTAATCCCGTTTCCCATGTGGTAACTGTTGAGTTAGCAGAATCTGAATCACCTCCAGTTCCCCCTCCATCTTCTTGTTCACCCATTTCTTCTTTATTGTCGTCACCATAAATTTCAGGGTCTTTTATCCCATACTTTTTAATCATCTCACCAGCAACTGAATTTGCTTCATCCTCAATAGGTCCACCAACATTAGAATGTTTTCCCTCAAGGTCACCATCTTCATTTTGTTTATGGTGTACTAACTCATGTGCAATTGAACGAAGTACATCAACTAATGCTCTCCCTAAAGTGAATACTCTTATTTCTGAGTTTTCTATTTCTTTATCGTCACCATCTTCGTATTTGTATACCGCAGTTGTCTTTATTCCATCTTTATCGTTTTGAAGTTTTATTTCAACATCATTATCGATTTTAAGTTCTTTTTTAACAAAGTCTACAAAGTCATCAATAGTCTTTTTTTCAGAAGAATCAAATTGTGACTCTCCCTCATTAATAAGACCCATAATTCCTTTAATACGTGATATTTCGTTTATTAACTGACCCATAATTCAATAAATATTATAAAAAAGCATTATCTTCCTTTTGTGGTTAAATAAAAAGGCTTATATTTGTACTAAATAAAATACATAAACATTATGAAAAATATACTATACCTTTTATCTTTAGCCCTAATTCTCGTTGGATGTGAGAAATACGAACTAACTAGTGACCCTCAACTTAACCTTAATGGATGGTGGGATGTTGTAGATATTAATGTTGTAATCGATGAGGTTAACTATGATAGTGAAATCGAGGTACTGTCTGAAGACCAAGCATCCGTATCGGCATTTGTAGTTACAGGACAAGATTCAAGTGGTAACCTATTGCTCACTCAAAATTTTGAAGGTACCGATATCAAAAGACGATTTGATATTGATTATACTCAATGGGAGTTTGATTACGGTAGTCTCAGAATTACAGATAGTTTAGGTGACCAAACTACTACAGTTGATTTTCCTTGTACTTACTGTACCGAATCTACAGTAATGTACATCGGAGGTAATGATAATAGGTATACATTTTCAATTGACACTTATGGAGCGATGCCATCTAATGTTTTGAAATTAACTTCTCAAACATTTTATACAAACATAATGGTTAATAATAATCAATATGATAAGGCGATTGTATCGCATTTAGAAATCACCTTACATAGACTTTAATATATACTAAAAAAGTGGTCAATCGACCACTTTTTATTTTTTAAGTAAGTTTTGAACGTGTCTTATATTCTTTATAAATTTTTCAGGATTGTCTTTAGCCCACTCTTTAATAGACTCAGGTAATTTAGATTTGTTCAATTCTTCCATTACCACAACGTTAAGTTCTCTTTCTTTAGGTTTCTTAGATTCGACCATAACATCACCTAATCCCATAAGTAAGTCTCTTTTAAGTTTTCCCGTTTCTGCAGTAAATGATATTTCAAAATCATTTTCTTCCGCCCATCTCTTTAACTCTCTAAGACTTAATATTTTCTTTTCCTCAAACGGAAACTTTTTCATAAGTCTATTAGGTGAAGCGTAGATACCAAATACCTTTAAGCTTGGACTAACTACAACAGTTATTTTTTGCTCATCGATACCGAAGAATACGGGTTTAGTTAAAAATATCTTACCTAATAGTTGGGTCATTAACCTAACCATAGGTGAGTAAACTTTTTCGTTTTCTTCACTATTATTATTATTTTGTGGAATCATACCTGACATATCAATAAATAGTCTTAATTGTATTCTTCGTCAGGAATTCTATCAGGAAAAACAACATAATATTCATTTAAAAATAAAATAAGTGTTTCGTCATCAATAAAGACCTCACCATCGTCATCCCAAGTTTCCCATTCATCATAATCTGTATCATAATCCTCAAACACATCCATAGTACTTTCAGTATCATAACCGAACTCCACAATATATTCATATTCGATTACATCGGTTCTAGTACCTTCGTCCTCTAACATTTGGAACTCAACCCTTAAAATGTTACTATCTTTGTTTATATATGAGGATATTATTTCTCTAATTTCCATTTCCTTAATTAAATAAATGTTTTATTTTATATACAAATATCTAAAAAATGAGTAAAGACCAAATAGAGATACTTGATTATATCTTTTTTAACGGTGAATTAAGTATTAGTTTTTCCGTTAATAATGAAGAAGGATACAGAGATTTAGAAATTTGTGAAGATGTTTTTCACGAATATTTAGAAAATGGTGGCCATTTAGAAATGTTTAGCGATGAGTGGGACTATGCCACCGAAAGTCACTACACTAAAGATTGGGTTATAAGTGCCGATGAATATATTGAAGATTATTTAGAGAGTAGTGATTTACTAGATTTTATTTATGATTACTTTTCAGATAAAGATTATCCAAAATTAACAGAAGAATAATATGAGAGTTAACACTTTAATAATTGATGACTTTTATCGTAACCCTGAAGAAGTGAGAGAGTTCGCTCTTTCTCAAGATTTCAATGTGGACGGTAATTATCCTGGTCACCGTACAGTATCTTTTTTAACTGATGACTTAAAAAAGTCTATTCAAGAAATAATTAGACCTTTTGCCGGTGAGGTAACACATTGGGGTGGAGATTATTCAGGTTCTTACCAATACACTACAGCTTATGATAGGTCATGGATTCATTCTGACAGTACTACAGGTTGGGCAGCAGTTTTATATTTAACTCCTGACGCACCTGTAAGTTCAGGAACTGGTTTATATAAACATAAAGAAACAGGTCTTTGTGGATGGGATAATAATTTATACAGTGAAGAAGAGACTCTCAAGGCTCCTCATATGATTGAACCCAGAGATTATACTAAATGGGAGTTAGTTGACCGTTTAGGTAATAAATTTAATCGTTTGGTGATGTATAGGTCAGATAACTATCATGTATCGATGGACTATTTTGGTCAAGATATGTATGACGGTAGATTGTTTCAGGTTTTCTTTTTTACTACAGAATATTAAACATTTTATTAATATATAACATATGAAAGATTTAATTAACCCTAATTTAGATTTAACTAAACTTAATGAAACCTTTAAAGAAAAAGGTTATGTTGTTATTGATAATTACTTAAAAGAAGATGTAGCTGAAAATTTACATAACTTTTTTAGTTATGAGATGCCAAGTGATTGGTGGTCTGTCGCAACTTATCCTTCAGAAAATATTGACGGTGTTAGTTATTTTAGAAATACACCTCAAGAATATAGTAATATAGAAAGAGCCAGACAGTTCTCTACCGAATCTTTTGGTAATAATGAATTTTCCTATTCTTTTCATAGAACATTAGATAATCACTACGATGATTGTGACTGTACAGAGTGTCAAATTAGAAATTATTTAAACGATAAAGAATCTCACGATTTGGTTTCCAAAGTCACCGATTTAAAAATAACAGGTTCTAATGAAGTATTTGCGGCTTGTTACGTTCCTGGTGATTTTTTATCTCCACATCAAGATAGTCCTAATGGTATTGTAGGATTTGTATTACAATTAACAAAAGATTGGAAACCTGAGTATGGAGGGTTATTACATTTTCTTAATGATGATGGTAATGTTGTTGAAAATATTGAAGTACCGACATTTAATAGTTTAACGTTATTTTTACTACCTGAAGATAAAGGTAAATTACATTACGTATCTCACGTTAACCCCGGAACACCTGAAATTAGGTTATCACTCACTGGGTGGTACAGGAATTAATTCAGGATGTAAATCAAAAATCATTTTTAATAAAGTTTCTAAACAATAACATTCCGTACCTGATTGGTCATATATTTTTTTACCATCTTTTACTGTTATTATTCTAGGGTTAAACCTATTCTCATTATAATCCCATATAAATTTATCGGTTAATTTAAAATGTTCTATTATTTTAGGATTATGAGTTAAATTTGTTTCAAAAAACGTAACGTCAGGAAATTCTGTGAGTACTTCATTTAGTAAATCAGAATTTGGTTTTATAGAGAGTGAACGGGTATCTTGACCATCAAAAAACATAAACCATATGATTCTATCATATTTTAAAATATATTCTGTTAAATTATCTTCGTTTATAATGTGTGTCATTATCTAAATTTAATTCCTGATATTGATAATTTTAATGTTCTTTTTACTCCTGATAATATTGGTGTAGTTCTACCTAATATATATGATGGTACTACAACCATACTTCCCACCTCACTAGAAGGATTCACTAAGGACTCATCACCACCGAGATTAAATTCTAACTCACCACCACTGTACTCTTTATCTGTCGAAAGATTTATAGTTATATGTAATTTATTATTAGGGGAACTATTAATGTCGGCATACCATATGTACTGACCTGAACCATTTTCATAAATTGAGTATTCTATATCATCATATATTCCGTCAATCTGAAAATCCCAACCCATTTCCTCGTTCGCGGTTTCTGATAATAAAAATATTTTTTCGTAAATCCACAATGTTTCTTCTTGTGGTGATAAATACCCTACTTTACTTCTACGTAAACTATCCTCCTCAATAACATCATTTAATTTTAAATCTTCACATAAATTTATTATTTCGTTGATTTCTTCAGATGTAAAAACATCAGTAAAGTAATAGTAATTTAACATATCTACTTTAGATTCGTTTAAAGATGATGGTATTTCAATTTCAGACATATTCTTTTAGGTTTTTTTTATTATATTTGTAGAATATAAAAGTAATAAACATATGAAAGATATCAACATAACAAATTATTATTTTCGAGCGGAATCAGTATTAATGTCATGTAATGACATATTACAACTAAATAACTCTTTAAACTATATTAAACTTTATTATAAATTAAGTGGTGACTACTGTGGATATGAGATACTTCTTAGAAAATATAATAAACTATATTACGAACTTAGTTTAGATGATTAAACAAAAAATAATAGATACTGTACTTTTTTTTAATGAGTTAGATTTGTTAGAACTTAGACTTGAAGAGTACTATGAACAAGTAGATAAGTTTGTGATTGTGGAATCAACTAAAACATTTACTGGTGTAAAAAAAGAACTGTTTTTTAGTAATAATATTGATAGATTTAAAAAATGGTTTGATAAAATACACATATGTGTTGTTGATGATATGCCAAATAATTTATCTCAAGAAGAGATAACTAAATTAGTTAAGGTACCCGATTTAAGGACAATGAATTGGGTTAGAGAAAACCACCAAAGATTATCTATCGGTAAAGCTTTAAAAACATTAGATTTAAATTTTGACGATATTATTATAGTATCAGATGTTGACGAATTTCCTAACTTAGATAACATTGATGAACTGAATCGTAACTTACCATTTTCTCCCGTTATTTTTAAACAAAAATGGTTGGTATGGAATAGTTCGTTAGAAAAAATGCATCATTGGATGGGTAGCTCCGCTTTTTACTATTCTCATTACATAAATGATAATAGGATTTTTCAAACTATTAGAGATAAAAGGTGGGATGAGAAATCAACTGAATTTTATATAAAAGACAATGGAGGATACCACTTTTCTTGGTTTGGTGATTTTGATTTTATTCGTGATAAAGTTTATTCTTTCGCACATAGTGAAATTGCAACTGATTTTTGGAAGAGTAATGACAATATAATTAGTTTAATAAATGATGGGTACGCATCAAATGGATTAGATAAGAATGGAGTTACAGGTAAATTAAAAATAGCAGATTATGAAGGTTATGATAAACCTAAAGTATGGGATAGAATATCAGGTTTAGGAATTAGAAATAAATCATCAATGATATACGACTGTTTTTTATTTGACCATGAATTAGATATGTTAAATTTAAGACTACATGAAATGAATCATCATGTTGACCGTTTTGTATTAATTGAGTCAAGAAATACACATACAGGAAAAGATAAAGAACTAATATTTCAAAAAAATAGACATTTATTTGATAAATTTTTACATAAAATAGAACATGTTGTTGTTGATTTACCAAATGAAGTACTGTACGAGCCCAATCCTGAACCAAAAAATGAAGATGACAGGATAAATTGGTTTAGAGAAAACTATCATAGAAATAGTATTAAAACTGTCTTAGAAAAAATTAACCCTCACGATAATGATATAGTACTCATATCAGATGTCGATGAAATATGGGATGATGATATCTTACATAGACTAAAGAATAATCACATAGAATTTAAAACCTTTAGAACAATACTACAGAGATGGATGTATTGGAATTTTAATTGGGACTTTAAGAATTTAAGATGGCCAGGTCCCGCCTGTAGTAGATGGTCATATTTAAAAACAACAACACCTCAAGAAATTAGAAATCAAAGATATGAACAGTCAACACATTTAAATGACATTAATGGTTGGCATTTATCTTGGTTTGGTAATGTGGAATTTAATTTACATAAATTAAGAAATTTCGCACATCAAGAACTATCACATACAACTGAAAATGAACTAAAGAAAATGATTAATGAGGGTTACCTATTTGACGGTGAAAAAATGGTAACTTTAGATTGGGATTATTTTCCAAAAAATCGAAGGTTGGTTGAGGAAGGTATTCTATATAAGAATATATAAAAAAACCCATGATAACATGGGTTTTTTGTTTGGTTATACTTTTGTTTAATTAAATCTTCCTATTCTATTAAACATTTCTTTTATCATTTTTCTATTTTGTGTAAAAGATTCGTGAATTTCCTCGTCAATCTCTTCATATAAAGAACCACATTCTACACATTCTCCTTCATACATTTCACTTCCACAACCTTCACATACTTCTTTCTCTTTTACTTCTTCTTCGTACTTTTCACCACATCCTTCACATTGTTCTTCTTCGTAGTAAACTGCCGCATTTCCACCTTGTGAATCAAATTCATAAGCTGAATCTTCATCGTTAAACTTTTCTTTACCATCTAAACTACCATTCATCATATCTTCTTCATCATGATATTGTGCGGGTGACATATCAGTACCAAACATTTTCATTATTGAATCAATATCTAAACCGTATGAGTCGTCTGTGTAAGAACTATCAAATTGTTCAGGACCTCCTGAGTCAAAATCATAAGCTGAATCAACATCAGATACGTCCATATCGTTAGCTTCCATTTCACCCATTTCTTTACGTTGTTTTTTAATGTTAGAATCAACACCAATAACTTCCCCTGGTCTACCGTCAAATTCGTCTCTTTCTTCAGGCCCATTATGTTGTACTTCATTAACACTAGCGTGATATCCTGCCAATATTTCTTCACAATCTTTTTTAGATGAACATTTTTTAAAAATACCACCTTTTTTATTATTCATAATAACCCATTCACCATCTTTTTTCTTAATACATCCTGAACCACCTTCAGATTCTGCACATCCTTTACCTTCTTGTTCAGATATTACAGATTCATTAATCTTATGGTTTTTGTATGTTTTTACATTTCCTTTGTTATCAACAGTAATACCGTTACTATCATTAATACTCTTATCAACTCTCAAAGGTTGTACGTTTGTCGGTACATTACCTGTGGCATATCCATTATAAAAAGATGAATGTGATTGAAGTATTGAATTTTTTTCTTCGTCTGATATAGTCATATAATTTCTCATAATCTTGTTTTTACTATAAATATACCGTAATTATCATTTCTCATTTGACTATGTATGTAGAATAAATTATATTTTAAATAAAAATTATGAATAGAGAAGATATTGATGAAATTGCGGAAGGGGCAATAGTGTTAGATGGTTTTGATGATTGTATTATAGGTATAAGTGAATCATTTGGACATGAAACCTGTATCGCATACTCAAAACAAAGAATTATACAAAAACTAGTTAAAACTGGTCATATGACAGAAGAAGAAGCTGTGGACTATTATTATTTTAATATGGTTGGTGGATATTTTGGTGAAAGAAATCCTATTTTTTTGACTACATCTATGGCAGTTTAAAAGTTTATCCTTATATTTGTATAACACAAAACAAAGGAAATATGTCCAACTTCATCGAACAGTACCAAAATGATAAAAAAGTTAGAGATTTGATTAAACGTAAAACGTTTAACTCAAAAAACCTGATTGCGACTTGGAGGTATGATTCTCATGACCTTGATTTTAAAATTACTCACATTAAAAAAGATTGTGAGTATAGTAGTACACTTAAGGTAAATGTTAATATCTCAGGAAGAATGAAGGGTTGGGGTTGGAGAACCGATTCGGATGGGTTGTGTCGAATTGATGATGATAGGAATTTCCGAAGTGCTATCTATCGAAACCGAGAAATTCGGCGTCTTATCGAAAAATCAGTCGCACGTGAACTCGTACTTTATGGTGTTGAGAAGTGGAAAGTTAACATCGGTAA